>Ga0335069_10010017_pt1 | contig 13469 bp, 11 predicted proteins | sample Lox_Sample_11_FD_206714 | JGI IMG/M metagenome (GOLD analysis project Ga0335069, IMG submission 206714) | Soil microbial communities from Loxahatchee National Wildlife Refuge, Florida, United States - Lox_Sample_1.1 | ecosystem: Environmental > Terrestrial > Soil > Wetlands | place: USA... | reverse complement strand
GGCCGTTTTGGCGGACTAACCGGCGAAAGCGCCGCTCAAATCCCCGATTCAGGCCCTTTTGCCCTTACCCTGACACCCGTGACCAGTCAATCGAATGACGCACCTTGGCAGCGGCCGGGCGAATCCCCGGAGCCAATCCCCGGGCGCCCCGCCTCGGCGCGCCTGGTCGACCCCGAGGATGACCTGACGCCGGTCGGGTACCCGGGCGATTTCGGAACCACCACGGTCATCCCGTACCAGGACCCGAACCAGCACGCCGGGCCGGCCGCGGGTGGATACCACCTGCTCGACCAACAGGAGCCGTTGCCGTACGTCCAGCCGGCGTCGGCGGCCCAGGCGGCACCGATCTCGGCCACCGAGCCGGCGCAGATCGATGCGCAGCCCGACACCGAGAGGCACCGCGAAGTCGGCAGGCGCGGCACCCAGCATCTCGGTTTGCTGGTATTGCGGGTCGGCCTGGGAGTGGTGCTGGCAGCCCACGGGCTGCAGAAGCTGTTCGGCTGGTGGGGCGGCGGGGGATTGACCGGGCTCAGGAATTCGCTGTCCGACGTCGGCTACCACCACGCGGACATCCTGGCCTACGTCAGCGCGGGCGGTGAGATCGCGGCGGGCCTGCTGCTGATCCTGGGCCTGTTCACCCCGGTGGCCGCGGCGGGCGCGCTGGCGTTCCTGATCAACGAACTGCTGGCCACCGTCTCGGGCGGCTCGCGTTCGCACGCCTTCTCATATTTCCTGCCGCAGGGCCACGAATACCAGATCACGCTGATCGTCCTGGCCGCCGCCGTCATCCTGTGCGGGCCGGGCCGCTACGGGCTGGACGCCGGCCGCGGTTGGGCCCATCGCCCGTTCATCGGGTCCTTCGTGGCCCTGCTGGCCGGCATCGCCGCCGGCATCGCGGTGTGGGTGATGCTCAACGGGGTCAACCCGATCGCCTGAGCCTCACCGGTAAGGATTGGGCACGCGCCCCGAGCTGGCCTCGGTCAGCTGCGGCAGCGTCGCGAAGGTGACGGCGGGCAAGCGCAGCTCCGCACCGCTTTTGAGGACGGCGCGCGCCCAGGAACCGCGGTGGAAGCGCAGCCCTTCGATCTCGTCCCAGCGCACCCTCCGGCTGCCCAGCAGGGTCCGAACGGTCACGCCGTCCTCGTCGGCGACCGTGCGCAGGCGGATGATCAACGCGGACAACACCACCGGGAGGAGCAGCAGCGGCGCGCACACCGGCCAGGCCAGCACCGGTATCAACAAGCCGAGGGCGAAGAACCCGACGGCGAAGTGGGCCATCGGCGACACTTTGATCACCACGGGGGATTCGGTAGCCACGGGAGCATCCTTTCACCGGAAGCCCGGGCGGCACACGGGGCCCGGATTTGACTCCTGAGCTGTGCGAAGGCTACCGTCGGACGCTATGGATACCGCCGGAAAGCCCGGAATGCTCGTAGTACTTAGTCAGCGCGTTGGTGGCTGACTGCTCTTCGGCATTTGAAGCAATCCAGCACCAGCGCGCAACCCTCGTTCAGCAGCCGAGCTGACGGGGGTTTTTTCTTGCGCGGCAACGAGAAATAACGGCGAAGCGTGAACAGACGGGATCAAGAGGGCGAGGACGATAGTGAGCGCACCCACCAAGCCGGCGACGCCTGACGCGGCCAGCGTCGCCACGGACGCTGTTAAACCCGCCGCGAAAACGCCTGCGGCCACACCGAAACGCGTTGGCCCGGAGCAACTTACCGGCGCCCAGTCGGTGATCCGGTCGCTGGAGGAACTCGACGTCGAGGTGATCTTCGGGATTCCCGGCGGCGCCGTTCTGCCGGTGTACGACCCGCTGTTCGACTCGAAAAAGCTGCGCCACGTGCTGGTTCGCCACGAGCAGGGCGCCGGTCACGCGGCCAGCGGGTACGCGCACGCCACCGGCAAGGTCGGGGTCTGCATGGCGACCTCGGGTCCCGGCGCCACCAACCTGGTCACCCCGCTGGCCGACGCCCAGATGGACTCGATCCCCGTCGTCGCCATCACCGGCCAGGTCGGGCGCGGGCTGATCGGCACCGACGCCTTCCAGGAGGCCGACATCTCAGGGATCACGATGCCGATCACCAAGCACAACTTCCTGGTCCGCTCCGGCGACGAGATTCCGCGGGTGATCGCCGAGGCCTTCCACATCGCTGCCTCGGGCCGTCCCGGGGCGGTGCTCGTCGACATCCCCAAGGACGTGCTGCAGGGCCAGTGCACGTTCAGCTGGCCGCCCCGCATGGACCTGCCCGGCTACAAGCCGAACACCAAGCCGCACAACCGGCAGATCCGCGAGGCCGCCAAGCTGATCGCGGCCGCGCACAAACCGGTGCTCTACGTCGGCGGCGGGGTCATCCGCGGCGAGGCGACCGAGCAGCTGCGCGAGCTGGCCGACCTCACCGGCATCCCGGTGGTCACCACGCTGATGGCGCGCGGCGCCTTCCCGGACAGCCATCGCCAGAACCTCGGCATGCCCGGCATGCACGGCACGGTGGCCGCGGTGGCGGCGCTGCAGCGCAGCGACCTGCTGATCGCGCTGGGCACGCGGTTCGACGACCGGGTGACCGGAAAGCTCGACTCGTTCGCGCCCGAGGCCAAGGTCATCCACGCCGACATCGACCCGGCCGAAATCGGCAAGAACCGCCACGCCGACGTGCCGATCGTCGGCGACGTCAAGGCCGTCATCACCGAGCTCATCGCGATGCTGCGCCACCACGACATCCCCGGTCACATCGAGATGACCGACTGGTGGTCCTACCTAGACGGCGTCCGGTCCACCTACCCGCTGAGCTACGGCCCGCAGAGCGACGGCAGCCTGAGCCCGGAATACGTGATCGAGAAGCTGGGCCAGATCGCCGGCCCGGACGCCGTGTACGTCGCCGGTGTCGGCCAGCACCAGATGTGGGCCGCGCAGTTCATCTCCTACGAGAAGCCGCGCACCTGGCTCAACTCCGGCGGGCTGGGCACCATGGGGTTCGCCATTCCCGCGGCGATGGGCGCCAAGATCGCCCACCCGGACGCCGAGGTGTGGGCGATCGACGGGGACGGCTGCTTCCAGATGACCAACCAGGAGCTGGCCACCTGCGCCATCGAGGGCGCGCCGATCAAGGTGGCGCTGATCAACAACGGCAACCTGGGCATGGTGCGGCAGTGGCAGACGCTGTTCTATCAGGAGCGCTACTCCCAGACCGACCTGGCCACCCACTCGCACCGGATCCCGGACTTCGTGAAGCTGGCCGAGGCGTTGGGCTGCGTCGGATTGCGTTGCGAGCGTTCAGAAGACGTCGTCGACGTGATCAACCAGGCGCGCGCGATCAACGACCGCCCGGTGGTGATCGACTTCATCGTCGGCGCCGACGCGCAGGTGTGGCCGATGGTGGCCGCCGGCACCAGCAACGACGAGATCCAGGCCGCCCGCGGCATCCGCCCGTTGTTCGACGACGAATCCGAAGGGCACGCCTGATGAACCCGAAAACCCACACCCTGTCGGTGCTGGTAGAGGACAAACCCGGCGTGCTCGCGCGGGTGGCGGCGCTGTTCTCCCGGCGCGGCTTCAACATCGAGTCGCTGGCCGTCGGCGCGACCGAGCAGAAGGACATGTCGCGGATGACCATCGTGGTCTCTGCCGAGGAGACCCCGCTCGAGCAGATCACCAAGCAGCTCAACAAGCTGATCAACGTGATCAAGATCATCGAGCAGGACGACGACAACTCGGTGTCCCGGGAGCTGGCAATGATCAAGGTGCGCGCCGACGCCGGCACCCGCAGTCAGGTGATCGAGGCGGTAAACCTGTTCCGCGCCAAGGTGATTGACGTATCACCGGAATCGCTGACCATCGAGGCCACTGGTGACCGCGGCAAGATCGAGGCGTTCCTGCGCGTGCTGGAGCCCTTCGGCATCCGCGAAATCGCGCAGTCCGGAATGGTGTCGCTGGCGCGCGGTCCGCGCGGAATCGGCACCGCCAAGTAGTAGACCCCCTAGCAGACAAAGGAGATATTCAACCGTGGCATTAGAGATGTTCTACGACGACGACGCGGACCTGACGATCATCCAGGGCCGCAAGGTCGGCGTCATCGGATACGGCAGCCAAGGGCACGCGCACTCGCTGAGCCTGCGCGATTCCGGCGTGCAGGTGCGCGTCGGCCTCAAGGAGGGTTCCAAGTCCCGGCCCAAGGTCGAAGAGCAGGGCCTGGACGTCGACACCCCCGCCGAGGTCGCCAAGTGGGCCGACGTCATCATGCTGCTGGCGCCCGACACCGCCCAGGCCGACATCTTCAAGAACGACATCGAGCCCAACCTGAAGGCCGGCGACGCTTTGTTTTTCGGTCACGGGCTCAACATCCACTTCGACCTGATCAAGCCGCCCGCCGACGTCACCGTCGCGATGGTCGCCCCCAAGGGCCCCGGCCACCTGGTGCGCCGCCAGTTCGTCGACGGCAAGGGCGTGCCCTGCCTGATCGCCGTCGACCAGGACCCGACCGGGCGGGGCGAGGCGCTGGCGCTCTCGTACGCCAAGGCCATCGGCGGCACGCGGGCCGGGGTCATCAAGACCACATTCAAGGACGAGACCGAAACCGACCTGTTCGGTGAGCAAGCCGTGTTGTGCGGCGGCACAGAGGAATTGGTGAAGGCGGGCTTCGACATCATGGTCGAGGCGGGCTATCCGCCGGAGATGGCGTACTTCGAGGTGCTGCACGAGCTGAAGCTGATCGTGGACCTGATGTACGAGGGCGGCATCGCCCGGATGAACTACTCGGTGTCCGACACCGCGGAGTTCGGTGGGTACCTGTCGGGCCCTCGCATCATCGACGAGGGCACCAGGGAGCGGATGCGCACCATCCTGCACGAGATTCAGGATGGCACCTTCACCCGCAAGCTCGTCGCCAACGTCGAGGGCGGCAACAAGGAGCTCGAGCAGCTGCGCAAGCAGAACGCCGAGCACCCCATCGAGGTTGTCGGCAAGAGGCTGCGCGACCTGATGAGCTGGGTGGACCGCCCGATCACCGAAACGGCCTAGTTCACTTCGTCGAAAGTGAAGCTGTTGCGAATTTTCGGGCCGGTTCTCGCAACGGTTTCACGCTCGGCGATCTAGGTGTTCTTCAGCCGGTCGGCGACCGCCACCACCCGGTGCGCCAGTTGGTCGAGGGCATTAATGGTGGCCTCGTCGAATTGGCTGATGTTGTCGTGGGTGGACACCAGGCTCACCCCGTACGGGTTGCCGTCGACGAACTTGACCGGATCGGTGTATCCCGGCGGCACGATGATGCCGCCGAAATGCATCAGGGTGATGTACAGCGCCAGCAGCGTGGTCTCCTGGCCGCCGTGCAGGGTGTTGGACGACGTGAAGCCGGCGTACACCTTGTCCGCGAGCTTGCCCCCGGCCCACAGCCCGCCCAGCGAGTCGAGGAAAGCGCGCAATTGCGCGGCGGGCGAACCGAAGCGGGTCGGTGAGCCGAAGATCACCGCGTCGGCCCACACGATGTCGTCGCCGGTGGCCGCGGGGAGATCTTTGGTCGCTTCGTAATTCGCGGTCCACGCCGGGTTGTGGGCGAACGATTCCGGGTCGTGGGTTTCGGCGACGTGCCGGACGCGCACCTCCGCCCCCGCGGCCTCGGCCGCGGCGGCGACGCGCCGGGCCATCGCGGTGCCATGACCGGTGGCCGAGTAGTAGATGATCGCGAGTTTGGTCATGGAGCCAGCGTAGGCACCGCGAGGCCGAATTCGCGGCGCAACAGCGTGCGCGCGGCGTAGTAACCGGACATGCCGTGGACGCCGCCGCCGGGCGGGGTGGCCGCCGAGCACAGATACACCTTGGGAACCGGTGTGCTCCAAGGGTTTAGCCGCGGCGTGGGCCCGACGATGGCGCGCCAAGCGGAATTGCCGCCCATCCCGATGTCGCCTCCGACGTAGTTGGCGTTGTGGTCGGCCATCCGGGCGGCGGGCACGGCGCGGGCCGCGACCACGATGTCCCGGAAGCCGGGTGCGAACCGCTCGACGACCCCGGTGACGGTCTCGGTCGCGTCGACGGTGGAGCCCGACGGCACATGGGCGTAGGTCCAGAACGGGCGGCGGCCGACGATGTCGACGCGGCCGGGATCCGCGATGTGCGGCGACGCGGCGAGCACCATGGGCCACTGCGCGTGGCGCCCGGCGGCGATGTCGGCCTCGGCCCGCGTCATCTGCTCGCGGGTGCCGCCCAGATGCAGGGTCGGCGCCTGACCCAGCCGCGGGTCCGACCACGGGATGTCCTCGCTGAGCACGAAGTCCACCTTGGCGACCCCGGGCCCGAACGTGTAGCGGCGCAACGCCTTCGCGTAACGGTCTGGAAGCGCGTCACCATAGATGCGCAGCAGTGCGGTGGGCGCCGTATCGAACGCGACGACGCCGCCGGGCGGTTCGGTGATCTCCACGCCGGCCGTGAGCTCACCACCGTGCGCGCGCAGGTCGGCGATCAGCGCCTCGGTGATCGCCTGGCTGCCCCCGACCGGAATCGGCCAGCCGACCGAATGGGCGAGCGTGGCCAGCATCAACCCCGCGCCGGCGGCCGTCAACGACGGCATCCGCGAAATCACGTGCGCGGCAACACCGGTGAACAAGGCACGGGCGTCCGCACCCGCCAACGACCCCCAGGCGGGCGTTCCCTGTGCGAGCATCCGCAGGCCGAGGTTCAGCGCGGACGGTAACGAGCCGGGCATCGAACGCTTGTCGCCGAGCAGCAGCCCCACGACGTCTTCGGAGTGCTCGACCAGCGGGCCGAGCAGCCGCCGCCAGGACGCACCGTGCTCGAGTTCCGCGCAGGTGCGCTCGAGATCGCGGTAGGCGATCGCGGCCGGGCGGCCCGGCAGCGGGTTGGCATAGGAAATCTCCGGGACCGCCAAGCGCACTCCGCGTGCGGGCAGGTCGAACGCCGCGAAGAACGGCGACGCCAGCGCCAGCGGGTGAACCGCCGAGCACACGTCGTGCAAGACTCCCGGAGAGTCTGGGTCGGCCGCGGTGCGGGCGCCGCCACCGAACGTCGGCTGCGCCTCGACGACCTGCACTTTCAGCCCGGCGCGGGCGCAGATGACGGCCGCGGTGAGCCCGTTGGGTCCGCTGCCGACTATTGTCACGTCCAAGGTGACGTCCACCGGTCAATTACAGCCGATAGGCTGGCCGCGTGAATCTGCCTGTTGTACTCATTGCCGACAAACTCGCCGAATCAACCGTCGCGGCCCTGGGAGACCAGGTCGAGGTGCGCTGGGTCGACGGGCCCGACCGGCCGAAGCTGCTGGCGGCAGTCCCCGAGGCCGACGCGCTGCTGGTGCGCTCGGCCACCACCGTGGACGCCGAGGTGTTGGCGGCTGCCCCCAAGCTGAAGATCGTCGCCCGCGCCGGTGTGGGGCTGGACAATGTCGACGTCGACGCGGCCACCGAGCGGGGCGTGCTGGTGGTCAACGCCCCGACGTCGAACATTCACAGCGCCGCCGAGCACGCGTTGGCGCTGCTGCTGTCCGCGGCGCGTCAGGTCCCGGCGGCCGATGCCACGCTGCGGGAGCACACCTGGAAGCGGTCGTCGTTTTCGGGCACCGAGATTTTCGGCAAGACCGTCGGGGTCGTCGGGCTGGGGCGGATCGGCCAGCTGTTCGCCCAACGGATAGCGGCCTTCGGCACCCACGTGGTCGCCTACGACCCGTACGTGCCGCCGGCCCGGGCCGCGCAAATCGGCATCGAGCTGCTGTCCCTGGACGACCTGCTGGCCCGCGCCGATTTCATCTCGGTGCACCTGCCGAAGACGCCGGAGACCGCGGGCCTGATCGACAAGGAGGCGCTGGCGAAGACCAAGCCGGGCGTCATCATCGTCAACGCGGCGCGCGGCGGCCTGGTGGACGAGGCGGCGCTGGCCGAAGCCGTGAACAGCGGGCATGTTCGCGCCGCCGGCCTCGACGTGTTCTCGACCGAACCCTGCACCGACAGCCCGCTTTTCGAGCTGCCGCAGGTGGTGGTCACACCGCATCTGGGGGCGTCCACCGCCGAGGCCCAGGACCGCGCCGGCACCGACGTGGCCGAAAGCGTGCGGCTGGCCCTGGCCGGTGAGTTCGTGCCCGACGCGGTCAACGTCGGCGGCGGCGTGGTCAGCGAGGAGGTGGCGCCCTGGCTGGACCTGGCGCGCAAGCTCGGCGTGCTGGTCGCGAGGCTGTCCGACGGGCCGCCCGTGTCGCTGTCGGTGCAGGTGCGCGGCGAGCTGGCTTCCGAAGACGTTGAGGTGCTCAAGCTTTCGGCTCTGCGTGGGCTGTTCTCGGCCGTCGTCGAGGGGCCGGTGACTTTCGTCAACGCGCCGGCGCTCGCCGCCGAACGCGGCGTTTCCGCCGATCTCGCGACGGCCTCGGAAAGCCCCAACTATCGCAGCGTTGTCGACGTGCGGGCCGTGACCCACGACGGTTCGGCCGTCAACGTCGCCGGCACGCTGGCCGGGCCGCAGCAGGTGCAGAAGATCGTGGAGATCAACGGTCGTCACTTCGACATGCGCGCCGAAGGCACCAACCTGATCGTCCATTACGTTGACCAGCCGGGCGCGCTGGGCAAGATCGGCACCCTGCTGGGTGGAGCCGGGGTGAACATCCACGCGGCCCAACTGTCCGAGGATGCCGAGGGTCCGTTCGCGACGATTCTGCTGCGGGTTGACCAAGACGTTCCCGAGGATGTGCGGTCGGCGATCGCTGCGGCGGTGAGCGCCAAGAAGCTCGAGGTGGTTGATCTGTCGTGAGACTGGCGGTGATCGGCGGCGACGGGATCGGGCCGGAGGTGGTGGCCGAGGCCGTCAAGGTCCTTGACGCGGTGGTTCCGGGCGTGGAGAAGACCGGCTACGACCTCGGCGCCCGCCGTTTCCACGCCACCGGTGAGCTGCTGCCGGACTCGGTGCTCGCCGAATTGCGCGAGCACGACGCCATCCTGCTGGGCGCGGTCGGCGATCCCTCGGTGCCCAGCGGCGTGCTGGAGCGAGGTTTGTTGCTGCGCTTGCGTTTCGAGCTGGATCACCACGTGAACCTGCGGCCCGGTCGGCTCTATCCGGGGGTGAGCAGCCCGCTCGCGGGAAACCCCGAGATCGACTTCGTCGTCGTTCGCGAGGGCACCGAGGGACCGTATACCGGTAACGGCGGCGCGATCCGCGCCGGAACGCCCCACGAAGTGGCCACCGAGGTCAGCCTGAACACCGCGTTCGGGGTGCGCCGCGTGGTGCAGTACGCGTTCGAGCGGGCGATGCAGCGCCGCAAACACCTGACGCTGGTGCACAAGAACAACGTGCTGACGTTCGCGGGGAAGCTGTGGTCGCGAATCGTGGCCGAGGTCGGCCAGGAGTATCCCGACGTCGAGGTGGCGTACCAGCACGTCGACGCCGCTACCATCTTCATGGTCACCGACCCCGGGCGCTTCGACGTGATCGTCACCGACAACCTGTTCGGTGACATCATCACCGACCTGTCCGCGGCGGTGTGCGGCGGAATTGGCTTGGCCGCCAGCGGAAACATCGACGCCACCCGGACCAACCCTTCGATGTTCGAGCCGGTGCACGGTAGCGCACCCGACATCGCCGGTCAGGGCATCGCGGATCCGACCGCGGCGATCATGTCGGTGGCGCTGCTGCTCGCCCATCTTGGCGAGGACGACGCCGCTGCCCGGGTGGACCGTGCCGTCGAGCATCACCTGGCAACTCGTGGGAACGAACGGCTTGCCACCAGCGCAGTCGGCGAACGGATCGCCGCCGCGCTCTAGTCTCCAATCCGGGTGGCAGCAACCGGATCGGCACCAACGGCACGGCCGCCAGCGGGAACAGCCCGCACAGCGCCCACGCCGGCGGGTACTTGGCCGCACTGATCAGCACACCGAACAGCGGGGGACCGGCGGCCGCCACCACCCGCTGGGTGGTGTTCTGGATGCCCAGGGCGCGTCCGCTCCAGAACGCTCCGGCGAATTCGGTGATGGCGGTCGCCTCCAGCCCGTTGTCGAGCACTGCGATCACCGAGATGGCGACCATGAGCGCGATGTCGAATCGCGAATCCAGCAGGTCCGAAAGCGCCAGCAGGAACAGGGTCAACGCGGCGGCCGCGGCGATGACGGCGACCGGTTGCATGCGTGAGCCGATGCGATCGGACCAGCGGCCGACCGCGACGCGGCCCGCCGCGCCGAGCAGCTGCGAAACGGTGACCAGGCCGCCGGCCGATGCCACCGACCAGTGGTGGTGGTTGATCAGCCAGACCAGCATGAACGTCACGGTGACCGTCTGCGGCATCATGAGCAGGCCCGCAACCGCGTGGATTCGCCACAGCACCGAGGATCCGCGGTACGGGCTGGCCAGTTCGGATTCGGTGGCCGCCTTCCGGGACTTCCGCGGCGGGTTGACGACGCCGACCGCGCTGACCACCGCCGCCGCGCTGCACACGATCGCCGGAAACATCAGCCCCGCGTGCGGGCCGCGCTCGGCCAGCTCGGGCATCGCCAGCGCGCCCACGGCGATTCCCAGCGGTTGCGCGGTCTGCCGGATGCCCATCGCCAGGCCGCGTTGCTGCGGCGGGAACCAGCCGGACACCAGACGACCGCCGGCGGTGTTGCAGCTCGCCGCGGCCATGCCACCGAGAAACAGGCAGATGCCGACCCAGACCATCGAATGGACCGACGCCGCGGCGTAGGCCGCGCCCGCGGTGAGCGCCGAACCCGCGGTCAGCACGATCCGCTCGCCCACGCGGTCCAGTACGTAGCCCCACCCGACCAGCGTGACCACCATGCCCCAGCTGGGCATCGACGACAACAGGCTGGCCTCGGTCAGCTGGATTCCACGCCGGTCCTCGAGCGACGGGATCAGGAAGGCGATGCCGTTGATGAAGAGGAAGGAACTGGCCGTCACGAACAACGAGACGACCATCACCATCCAGCGCGCTCCCGGGCCGAGCGCGGCGGCGTCGCCCTTCGGCATCAATCCATGCTTCCACAGGGCCGACACCGGCCGCGGTAGCTCGGAAAACGACCATTAGGCTCAAACAAATGCGCCTTGGTCGAATCGCCAGCCCGGACGGTGTCGCCTTCGTCAGCATCGAGGGCGAACTCGAAAATCCCGCCGGCATGATCGCGCGCGAGATCGCCGAACACCCGTTCGGCACGCCGAACTTCACCGGCCGGTCGTGGCCGCTGGCCGACGTGCGGCTGCTGGCCCCCATACTGGCCGGCAAGGTGGTCTGCATCGGCAAGAACTACGCCGACCACATCGCGGAGATGGCCGGCTTCGCCACGGGCCCGGCGGCGGAGGATCCGATAATCTTCCTCAAACCCAACACCGCGATCATCGGGCCCAATGCGCCGATTCGGTTGCCCGCCAACGCCTCACCCGTGCACTTCGAGGGCGAGCTGGCCGCGGTGATCGGCCGGCCGTGCAAGGACGTCCCGGCCGCCCGGGCCGCCGACAACATCCTCGGCTACACCATCGGCAACGACGTCTCGGCGCGCGATCAACAAAAGGCCGACGGCCAATGGACCCGCGCCAAGGGCCATGACACCTTCTGCCCGGTCGGGCCCTGGATCGTCACCGACCTCGATCCGGCGGATCTCGAATTGCGCACCGAGGTCAACGGGGAGGTGAAGCAACAAAGCCGCACCTCGCTGATGATCCACGACGTCGGCGCCATCGTGGAGTGGATCTCGGCCGTGATGACCCTGCTGCCGGGCGATCTCATCCTCACCGGAACGCCCGCGGGCGTCGGTCCCATCGAGGACGGCGACACCGTCTCAATCACCATCGAGGGAATCGGCAGCCTCACCAACCCCGTTGTGCGCAAGGGAAAGTCGTCGTGACGGTACGAGTCCGATTCTGCCCATCGCCGACCGGCACCCCGCACGTCGGAATGGTCCGCACCGCGCTGTTCAACTGGGCCTACGCCCGACACACCGGCGGCACCTTCGTCTTTCGCATCGAGGACACCGACGCGCAGCGCGACACCGAGGAAAGCTACCTGGCGCTGCTCGACGCGCTGCGCTGGCTCGGCCTCGACTGGGACGAGGGCCCCGAGGTCGGGGGACCCTACGGCCCGTATCGGCAGTCGCAGCGAACCGAGATCTACCGCGACGTGGTGGCCAGGCTGCTCGAGGCCGGCGAGGCCTACTACGCCTTCTCGACGCCGGAGGAGGTCGAGGCGCGCCACATCGCCGCGGGCCGCAATCCCAAGCTGGGGTACGACAACTTCGACCGACAGCTGACCGACTCCCAGCGCGCGGCGTTATTGGCGGAGGGCCGTCAGCCGGTGGTGCGGCTGCGGATGCCCGACGACGACCTTGCGTGGGATGACCTCGTGCGCGGACCGACCACGTTCGCCGCGGGCACCGTACCCGACTTCGCCCTGACTCGCGCGACCGGAGATCCGTTGTACACCTTGGTGAACCCCGTCGACGACGCGCTGATGAAGATCACCCATGTGCTGCGCGGCGAGGACCTGCTGCCGTCCACCCCGCGTCAGCTCGCCCTGTATCAGGCGATGATCCGGATCGGGGTCGCCGAACGCACCCCGCAATTCGCCCATTTGCCAACGGTATTGGGGGAGGGAACCAAGAAGCTTTCCAAGCGCGACCCGCAGTCGAACCTGTTCGCCCACCGCGACCGGGGCTTCATACCGGAGGGCCTGCTCAATTACCTTGCGCTGCTGGGCTGGGCGATCGCCGACGACCGCGACCTGTTCAGCCTCGACGAGATGGTGGCCGCGTTCGACGTCGTCGACGTCAACTCCAACCCGGCCCGGTTCGACCAGAAGAAGGCCGACGCCCTGAACGCCGAGCACATCCGGATGCTGGACGCCGACGACTTCACCGCCAGGCTGCGCGACTACTTCGACGCGCACGGCCATCGCACCGGGCTCGATGACGCCCGGTTCGCCATGGCGGCCGAGCTGGTGCAGACCCGCATCGTCGTGCTCGGCGACGCGTGGGACCTGCTGAAGTTCCTCAACGACGACGAATACGCGATCGACCCCAAGGCCGCCGCCAAGGAACTCGGCCCCGACGGCGTCGCGGTCCTCGACGCGGCGTCGGCCGCGCTGGACGGCGTGGCGGACTGGACCGCGGACCGGATCGAGGCCGCCCTCAAGGCCGCGCTCATCGAAGGCATGGCGCTCAAACCGCGCAAGGCGTTCGGCCCGATCCGGGTCGCCGCGACGGGAACGACGATCAGCCCGCCGTTGTTCGAATCACTGGAGTTGCTGGGCCGCGACCGCAGCCTGCGGCGGTTGCGGGCCGCCCGCGTCGATGCCGTCTGAGTTTTGGTAGTCTGCACTGCGGTTCACAAAGGCCGTCTACGGCTGGCCACACCGGTTGCAGGACACTGCAGAACCGTTGTGACCAGCGGTTTTAGGCCGCCAATGGGGTATGGTGTAATTGGCAACACAGCTGATTCTGGTTCAGCCATTCTAGGTTCGAGTCCTGGTACCCCAGCAAAATCGGTGCACGTTCACCGA
>Ga0335069_10010015_pt1 | contig 13470 bp, 12 predicted proteins | sample Lox_Sample_11_FD_206714 | JGI IMG/M metagenome (GOLD analysis project Ga0335069, IMG submission 206714) | Soil microbial communities from Loxahatchee National Wildlife Refuge, Florida, United States - Lox_Sample_1.1 | ecosystem: Environmental > Terrestrial > Soil > Wetlands | place: USA... | reverse complement strand
TTCAAGTTGGCTCCAAAAAGGTTGTAAACCATCGAACAAAAAGCGAACAAAGGGGGCAAAACCTTTCGGCTCCTCATTGAAACTCCTTGGATCAAAGTCTCACAATTTTACAGGACGTCATTCAAACCCATTTATTCAAAATTTGCGGGGTTGTTTTAACCCGAAATCAATGTTTTGTGAGTTTAACACTAAAGCGAAAATATAAGTTAAGCCAAAAACCCTTGGAAAAAACGCCTCCAAATTTGAATTTGGATATAGTGTATTACCAGAATTTCGGTAACGGTTTTCCTTACTTTGTGCCTTTCCCCATGGCAACAGCCTTAAGTTCCTGATAACATTACTTTTCGTTGATAAGGGCGTACCAATCCTTAATTTAATCTCAGTTCTGGGAGGCTTGAAGATGAAACGCTTGATTTGGATTTTGCCAGTATTTTTCCTGGCTACACTTTGGATGATTGGAGCTGGCTGTAGCAGTAGCACTCCTTCGAGCCCAGCGGCCACTAACACGCCAACGGCCGTCCCTCCCACGAACACCGCGACCAAAACCCCCACCACCACCGTAGTCAGCACCCCGACCAATACACCAACGGCTACCTCGGTTTCCGGTTGCACCTTGTTGCTGAACGACTGCGAGACTCTGTCGGAAAACGGCAACTGGACGGAATCAACGGGAGGCACCATCAGCACTTCCGCCGTCACCGGCGTAACCCATGGTTCAAACTCGTTGGACATCAATATCACAACGGGTGCCGGTTGGAACAAGTGCGCTCAGTTGGATAACTTCCTTCCCAACGTATTCAATACCGCAACCCAAGTGGTTTTGGACGTTTTCGCTGATAGTGCGGTCACCACTGGTAATGGCGGTTGGGACCAATTAGTTCTTCAATGTAACGGCGGTAATACCTTCGCGACCGGAACCGGCGTCGCTTTAGCGTATGGCCAGCAATCCGTTACCTTTACGGTTTCGGGTTCCGCTCCGGCGACCGTTAACACCTTGGAATTCATTTATCAATCTGGAGGCACTCCGACCGGTCATCTTTATTTCGACAATATCCGGGTATTCTATTCGGGCGCCTGCCCCACGATTCCCGCTAAAATCCAAGGCTGGGACTTCGAGAACAACTCGGTCACCGATTCTGTCGGGACCTGGATCGCCGAGACGGGCTCGGGCGGAAACGTTTCAGGTGCCATCGCTATCACCTCTCCCGGTGTGGGCAGCACCTACTGCTTGGACGACACCGCCGCTTTCACAGGTCAAAGCCAGTATGCTGGGGCCGAGATGGACATCTCCACCCCCGTCAACGGTTCTTCCTTTAGCGGTATCCGTTGCCGGATGTGGATTGACTCTGCCTGCGACACAGACGGCTATCCGGGTGGTCAGATTCAAATCGGGGACGGGACCAACTATCCCCAATCCGGTTGGAATAACTTGTCAAAGAGCGGCTGGGCCATTGTGGACTTCCCCGCCTCTTCCTGGGGAACCTTCACCAAGTCCAACATCAACTTGATCAAACTCCAAGCTGCGACAGGCACCTCCGGCACCTCTTTCGGGACCGGGCACGTAAAATTCGACAACGTGGAGTTCTATTGATCTTTCGCTGAGTTAAGTTTTCAAAGACGGCTCCCCTTTGGGGAGCCGTCTTTTTTTTACTTCTTCCAGCCAAAGGGCGGCAGGACTTGAAAAATGACGACTTCGTTCTATGTTTAACGTGTGTCGTACCTGCTTGAAATCCTTATAAAACAAAGGATTTTTCTTTTATTTTGGGCGATTTCTTGTAATATGGCACCTTCTTCGGGGCCCTTACGGCCTGAAGATGCAGTTAAATTTTCGTTAGTAGAAAGGTTGTCGCAGCATGGCACAAGGAACTGTGAAGTGGTTTAAGAATGAGAAGGGCTTTGGTTTCATTTCCCAAGACGGAGGCGAGGACGTATTCGTCCACTTCTCCGCGATTCAGTCGGATGGATTCAAGTCCCTCAACGAGGGTGACCGCGTCGAGTTCGACGTCACCCAAGGCCAGAAGGGTCTAAAAGCCGAGAACGTCCGCAAGATCTAATCTCGCGGGACGCGAAAAGCCCCTGGGGAAATCCCCAGGGGCTTTTTTATTTGGGTCGATTCTGTTTTCACCCTTTCCGGAACCGAAATAAAGCTTCTTCCTCTTTTTCATGAACCCGGCTGATCCATCCTGCTAAAATAATCCCCGTTTTCGGTTGGTAATTAATGGATCAAATCAAAAATATGTGATCCATATCATCATTGGAATAGATGTTCCAGCTTATGATTCGGCTCCATTGGGGAATGTAAGCCTCAAAATTTGGAAAATAGCAGTTAGTCAAGAAACATCATGGAGGATAGCGATGAAACGCTTATTTTGGCTTTCGCCGGTTGCCATTCTGGCCACCCTTTGGATGATTGGATTGGGATGCACCACGAACAATAACCCCGTCGCCCCGCCCACCTGGACGCCGGTCCCCAACACGGCGACCTCCACCAAAACCAACACACCAACCAAAACCGCCACGGCAACCGTCGCCGTGACAAACACCGCGACGAATACCCCTGCCGACACCGCCTCCAACACCCCTACAGCCACACCTACCGATACTTCGGTCTTCACAGCCACTGACACCGCAACCGACACACCGTCGGGGACTCCGACCGACACCGCCACAGACACGGTGACAGACACCCCCACCAACACCCCCACGGCTACGGCAACGGCTTACACCTGGACCACAGTGGATTTTGAGGGTTCTTCCTCGGTCCCTTCAGGATGGTTTTCTTCGGGCGAAAGTGGATTTGCCGCGTTTTCGGCCCTGGCTATCTCAACGGTTCAAAATCATACCATATCCGGCACCAACGCCCTTCAGGCCTCGATTACTTTCAGCGGGGCCAATCAAGCGGCGGACTTTGGCTTTCAATTCAACACCAACCCGGGTGGCGTTTCCAATACCAACTTGACGGGGCTGACAATTTCACTTTGGTTTTACATTGATCAGGCGCCTGGCTTGACCGCCGGTAGCGCCAACACCGGAATCTATCAGTTCTGGATTCAAGATGGGGCGCCCAGTTACAACTGGCAGTCGAATAATTTCTCATGGGCGTCTCCCCCAGTGGGGACTTGGACGCAAATTTCAATCCCCGCCAACCAGGGTGGGATTGACCCCTCTGATGTTTGGAAATTCGGATTGCAACTCGGCACTGGCAGCCAGGCCGCAACGGGTCAAACCGTCAACCTGTATATCGACGACATCAGCATCCAATAATCAACCCGAAACAAAAAGCCCCTGCCCAGAAATGAGCGGGGGCTTTTTTATTTCCGGAGAATTTCGCTTTCTTCCCCGACAAAGCTGAATATAATCCCGCCCGGTTGAAATAAACAGCGCCAGGGGGACAAATTGAAATTCTTTCTAAAATGGATGCTTGGATTGCTGGTGTTGGTCGTTATGGCCGCCATGGTCGGTTATCTTTATTTCAGCGTGACTTTCCCCAGGGTCAGTCCGGCCGAAAACCTTAAAATTGAATCAACACCAGTGAGGCTGGCCCGGGGCAAATACCTGGTGGAAAACGTAACCGGTTGTTTTGGCTGCCATTCGGACCGCGTCCTGAGCCAGTATAACTTTCCCTTGAAAGAGGGCACACTGGGACGTGGTGGTTTTCTCTTCAGCAAGCAATTGATGGGGCTTCCGGGAAACCTCTACTCGCGCAATATCACACCTTATAACCTTGGAAAATGGACTGACGGGGAAATCGTAAGGGTCCTTCGGACCGGGGTCAACCGCGAGGGAAAAGCCTTGTTTCCACTCATGCCCTATCCTCACTTGGCGGGTCTTTGCCAAGAGGACCTCTATTCCATCGTGGCTTATATCCGCACCCTCCAACCCATCGCCTATGACCCGCCTGCGACGAAACTGGACTTCCCGGTGAATTTCATCGTCAAGACGATCCCCCACGACCCCGGCCCCTTCCCCGAATTCCCGGACAAAAAAGACAAAACCACCTACGCCCGCTACATGATCAACGCCACCGCTTGTTACGACTGCCATACCCCCGTGGATGCCCATGGACAACCTGTGCCAGGCATGGACTTCGCGGGTGGGATGGAATTTTACTTCCCCGATGGCTCCACTTTACGTACCGCCAATATCACTCCCGATCAAAAAACAGGAATTGGGGATTGGACGAAGGGTTATTTCATCAAGCGATTCCGCGAGGGAAAAACGATGGCGGACACCCATGCGATCGTCAAACCGGGGGAATTCAACACGCTGATGCCTTGGCCGGAATATGGGAACATGACGGATGGGGATTTAGGTGCGATTTACGATTACCTGCACGATCAGGCCAAACCGGTTGTGCACCAGGTTGAAAAATTCACGCCTCCCGGAAAATAAAGCCGAAAGGTTGCGCCAAGGCTCACCATTTATCGCACTGAGCCTGCGTCCGTTTGTAGTTTTCCAGCGTGTCGATTTTCCCATTTTCGATCATGACCGCCTTTTTAAACCGGTCATAGATCGGGTAAATAAGGCGGTTGACCCGGGTTGAAACGATGGCCTTTCCCTGGCCCATCGAGGACACCGCCAGGGGGTTAGCCTTAGTTGGAATGGTGCGGTCAACAGCCAGGGCTTGGCGCATCATTTCCAGGTACTTCCCCAGCACAGCCTGATTGATGGCCACGTGCTGGTTCTCGTGGGCCAGGATGACCCGGTAGGGGCATCCCCCCTCGGGATACTGGCTGGACACGTAAACATCCATCTTATGGTAGGAAAAATCCACCTTAAGGGAATCCACCCAAATACAGCATCCCCCACTCCTTCCGTGCCGCAAGCCCCCAATCTGGTATTGGGTATTCAATTCATGCTCGGCCAGAGTGATTCCAGGGTTATGCATCATCCGGGAATGATACTTGGCGTGCCGCATGGCCTCGATTTGGGCGGTGCTGTGGTCATGGAAATAGCTGGGCTGGATCGGCGTATTGATGAGGTGAATAACCGAGGAACGGTCGAAGTGGGGGTCGCCAGGGCAGGCGGAAAAACCAAAGGCACTCACCCAAAAGACCAATCCAACACGAAGCCAAGAAGGCAAAAAGTTCATTTATCCTTCCTTCATTTCAACAAATCTGTTTCAGAACGGCTTTGCGGCCCATTAACAAGTCCCCGGCCAGGAAGAAGGGGTCCAATTCCGCACCTTCTTTTTGGACGACCGAAACCAGGTAACTAAAGCGCCCGAGGGCCGGATCGGCTAAAAACTTCCATTTCCAACCGAAATTCCGGCAGGCTATTTCCCCCAAATAAGCGCCAACCACGCCCAACCGGATTTGGGCGTCTTCTTCCGTTTCAATTTCCTTCACAAGCTCGGGCGAATAGCGCGCTAAACGCCTGAGGGAAGAGGGCGTGAAGTCCGGCGCGATTTCCCGGAGGTCTTCGTCGGAGTTACGGATAAGCCGGGAGATCATCCGGCCGGCGTTGTTGGACCCCTCCGAATCCTGTGTCTCAGGCCTAGAACGTTTCGAGATCGTCTCCCGAACCAAGCTCTTGGCCCTGGAAAAATGCCCCAAGAGGGCCCAACCTCTCGAAAAACCCATGAAGGCCGTCACGACACCGCCAAAGACGGCGATCACTTCTATCCACCAAGGGGAAAGGGCCGGGTAAAACTGCGCGGGATATTTATTGTTGAGGACGGGAACCAGTCCTAAAACAGCCGTCAGGAGAAAATAGGGCCAAGAGGGATGGAATTTAGCGCCGCTCAAAACTCAATACCTTCCTTCGAGGGCATCTTTTCATCGAAATAATGCTTTTCCTTGCGCATCTCCGTGACCAAATCCGCCTTCGCCACTAGTTCCGGCCAAATCTGGTGTCCGGTTAACACCAGTTCGCAATGGCGCTTCTGGTCGTAAAGCGCCACTAGTTCCATGACTTCTTCCTGGCTCACCAGCTTCGTCATAACCGCCGCGAGGATTTCGTCCAAGATCAATAAATCCTGGCCCCCTTTCGTAATTAGCTCCTTGGTTTTGGCCAGAGCCGCCTTGGCTTCCTCGAAATCCCCCGGCTCATTTTTGAAGCGGAAGGCTCCGGGGCCCAGAACCCTCTCTTTTCCGAAAGGAAACAATTGGATCCGGGGGAGACCCCGAAGAATCTTGCGCTCGGAATAATGCTCGTTGACCCCATCGAATCCCTTGTCGAATTGGACGATAGCGACTTTCTTTCCGACCCCCAGGGCGCGGATGGCCAGGCCAATGGCGGACGTGGTTTTGCCCTTGCCGTAACCGTAATAAATGTGAAGCCGATGTTCCATGGGGGCAGTTTAGAGGAACTCGCAAAAGAAGTCGACGGTCGGCAGTCAATGGTCGACAACGAAAAAAGGCTAACTTCTATAAAGAGTTTTCGGGAGACAAGACGCAGGGATTGAATTTAAGGCTTTCGACTGTGAACTGTCGACCGCTGACTGGTTTTAGGCCTTTTTCCTGGCGAGCGACTTGATGCCTTTGCGCATTTCCTGGTCCACCAACATGAAACGGATTCCATGGTGGCGTTCCTGGGACCACATGATCTTGCCGAAGACTTCAACGGGCTGGTCCTTGGAGATTTCAAAGTTTAATTTGACAAGAAACTGAGGGTTCAATTCCTGTTGGCTTTGCAACCGCAGGCCACCCTCGCTGATATCACGTGCCTGGACTTCGAAGGATTCGGTTTGGACCTCGTAGATATTTCCGGACTTGGAGGGCAAAACCGGGAAAACCCGGACGGGTTTCTGGAATTCAAATCGGTTGTGTTTCCGCTTTTCCACGTTGATGGTCATGGAACCGGTTCCTTTTTGTTTTATTTTTGCCGCCTTGGACGGCAAGGGAGCTTCCCAATTTCAAAGGAAAACCCCTTTCACAACGTCGCGAAGATTTTACCACTACTTTTTCAGCTTAGACGGCCTTCCGGTAAATTATTTGAACTTTTATTGGCGCGCTGAAAACCTACACCAACAGCCCTTGTCTCAAAACTTATTGGACAGCGTGATAATCCTGGCCCGTTCATTCCATAAAACAAATAGTGACAACGGGCCCGGGCCTATTCACTCATTGCTCTTCATTTGAAAAATAGGCCTGCAGGGGCTTCACCTTGATCTCACGTTTCTTCAACACCTCGATGCCGTTGGCCGCCGCCGCGCAGGCGGAGAGGGTCGTGATGCAGGGCACGTTGTAAACCACCGCCGTACGGCGGATCTGGAAGTCGTCCGACCGGGGCCCCTTCCCCGCGGGGGTGTTCATGATGAGTTGGATGCCGCCGTTCTTGATCAGGTCCACCACGTTGGGCCGCCCCTCGTGTACCTTGCGCACCACCGTCACCTCCAAGCCGTTGCTGGTGAGGGCCTGGGCCGTGCCCTGGGTGGCCACCAGCTTGAACCCCATGTCGGAAAGCCGCTTGGCGATGAAAATCACCGACCGTTTGTCCTTGTTCTTCACCGACACGAAAACCGTTCCCTTGGAGGGCAGGCTGGAATTGGCCGCCATCTGGCTCTTGGAGAAGGCCATGCCGAAATCGTGGTCGAGGCCCATGACCTCACCCGTGGATTTCATCTCGGGGCCCAGCACCGTGTCCACACCCGGGAAACGGTTGAAGGGGAAGACGGATTCCTTGACCGCGATGTGTTTGAGGTACGAGACTTCTTTCACGCCAAGGTCCTTGATGGTCTTGCCCGACATCAGCCGCGCCGCCACCTTGGCCCAAGGGGTCCCGGTGGCCTTGGAAACGAAAGGAACGGTGCGGGAAGCCCGGGGATTCACCTCCAGCACGTAAACCAGGTCGTTCTTGATGGCATATTGCACGTTCATCAGCCCCTTCACCTTGAGGGACAGGGCCATTTCCCGCGTGTATTTTCGGATGGTGTTGATTTGGTCCTCGCGCAGGGTATAGGGAGGGATTACGCATGCCGAGTCACCGGAATGGATGCCAGCCTCCTCGATATGCTCCATGATGCCCGCGACGAGCACTTCCTTACCATCGCTGACGCAATCCACGTCCACCTCCAGGGCGTCCTCCAGGAAATGATCAATCAAGATGGGCTTGTCGGGGGCCGCCTCGGCGGCCTTGGCCACGAACTCATCCAGGGATTCCTCGTCATAGACGATTTCCATCGCCCTCCCACCCAACACGTAGGAAGGCCGAACCACCACCGGGTAACCCACCTTGCGGGCCACCGGCTTGGCCTGTTTGACGTTCATGGCGATGCCGTTGTCCGGTTGCCGGATCTTGAGGCGCTTAAGCATGGCTCCAAAGAGCTTGCGGTCCTCGGCAACGTCGATGGATTCGGGCGAGGTGCCAATAATGGGCGCCCCCGCTTTTTTGAGGGACACCGCCAGCTTCAAGGGCGTCTGTCCGCCAAACTGCACAATGACCCCCTTGGGCCTCTCCCGATCCAGGATGTTCATCACGTCCTCGAAAGTCAGTGGCTCAAAGTAAAGGCGGTTCGAGGTGTCGTAGTCGGTGGAAACGGTCTCAGGGTTGTTGTTGACCATGATGACTTCGTACCCGTCGGCCTTCAGGGCGAAGGCCCCGTGCACACAGCAATAGTCGAACTCAATGCCCTGGCCGATGCGGTTGGGTCCGCCGCCCAGGATCATGATTTTGTTGTTTTTGGTGGGCACGGCCTCCATATCCTTTCCGGCAAAGGACGACCGGCCTAATTCATAAGTGGAATAAAGATAGGGGGTGAACGCTTCGAACTCGGCGGCGCAGGTGTCTACCATCTTGTAAACCGGCTTCACGCCCCGCATTTTCCGGTAGTTGCGGATGTCGGTTTCCTTGGTCCCGCAGAGGAAGGCCAGCTGGGTGTCGGAGAATCCGCAGGCCTTGGCCCGGCGCAACAACTCCTCGGGTAACTTCGCTTTCAACTTGCCACGCTTCCCCGTTGCCTTCTCCAGTTCCTTCTCCAAATCCACGATTTCCTTCATCTCGTTCAGGAACCAGGGGTCGATAGAAGTCAGTTTGTAGAGCTTGTCCACGGAATAGTTCTGCCAGAGGGCCTGGCGAATGAAGAAATGGCGTTGGGAGGTGGGCTTGCGCAATTGGGCGTCCAGCACGTCATGGGAAAGACCCCGGGGTTTGCGGGCCCCGGTTCTTTGCCAGCGGCCTTCTTTCCATTCCCGACCGTCGGCCCCCAGGCCGATGGTGCCCGTCTCCATGGAGCGCAGGGCTTTCTGGTAGCTTTCCTTGAAGGTGCGCCCGATGGACATGGTCTCCCCCACGCTCTTCATGGAGGTATTCAGGATGTCCTCGGCGTCGGGAAATTTCTCGAAGGTGAAGCGGGGAATCTTGGTGACCACGTAGTCGATGGAGGGCTCGAAAGCCGCCTTGGTGTAGCGGGTGATGTCGTTGAAGAGCTCGTCCAGGGTGTAACCCACGGCCAGCTTGGCCGCGATCTTGGCGATGGGAAACCCCGTGGCCTTGGAGGCCAGGGCCGAGGAGCGTGACACCCGCGGGTTCATTTCGATCATGACCATGCGGCCCGTCTTGGGGTCCACCCCGAACTGGATGTTGGAGCCCCCGGTGTCCACGCCGATTTCCCGGATGCAGGCGATGGAGGCGTCCCGCATGCGCTGGTATTCCTTGTCCGTCAGGGTCTGCGCGGGGGCCACCGTCACCGAGTCCCCCGTATGGATGCCCATGGGGTCCATGTTCTCGATGGAGCAGATGATGACCACGTTGTCCTTGAGGTCGCGCATGACCTCCATCTCGAACTCTTTCCAGCCCAGGACCGATTCTTCAACCAGGCATTGGTGGATAGGCGATAAATCCAACCCTTTGGAGAGGATTTCCTCGAATTCCTGGCGGTTATAGGCGATGCCACCACCGGTCCCCCCCAAGGTAAAGGCAGGGCGAATAATGACCGGGTAGCCGTTGGCCTCGGCGAAGCCAAGACCCTCTTCCAGGCTTTTAACCGTAAGAGAGTTGGGCAGGTCCAGGCCGATCTTGAGCATGGCCTCTTTGAATAACTGGCGGTCCTCGGCTTTCTTAATGGCGGCCAAGTTGGCCCCGATGAGCTCTACTTTGAATTCATTCAAAGTGCCGTTTTCTGCCAGGGCCACCGCCGTATTGAGAGCCGTCTGGCCCCCCAGGGTAGGCAAAAGGGCGTCTGGACGCTCTTTTTCAATGATCTTGCGGCACACTTCGGGGGTGATTGGCTCCACGTAGGTTCGGTGGGCAAATTCCGGGTCGGTCATGATGGTAGCGGGGTTGGAATTGATGAGGATAACCTCGAAGCCCTCTTCCTTCAGGGCCTTACAACCCTGGGTGCCCGAATAGTCGAATTCGCAGGCCTGCCCGATGATGATGGGACCGGCGCCAATAACCATGATTTTTTTAATGTCAGTGCGTTTCGGCATTGGGACCTTTCGGAACGAATAACTTCAAGCCGCAATTCTTACAATGGGTGGACAAGACAAATCCAAAAATCCATGTCTTCACGCTAAAAAAACGTCCCTCACACTTGGGGCATTTGACGAAAGCCATCGTGAAGAAGAAAACCACCATGATCAAGGCACCATAACCCACCAAGGGCCAGAACCACATCGCCTTTCCAGAGGTAAAAGCGATGATGATCAAGGTCAAGGCCGTTAGCGGCGCTAGATAGGACACCGTCACCATGGAAATCAGGAACTTTTTCCGGAGATCGATGTAAAGCCTCTTTTTCCAATCGTGCCGATGTCCAACCGGATGTTCAATCATGAGTTCTTCTCCACCATGTCCCTAAACTGTTTGAACAAATACCTCGAATCATGAGGGCCAGGCGAAGCCTCCGGATGGTACTGCACCGAGAAAACCGGCTTCTTCTTCATCATCATGCCTTCGCTAGTGTCGTCGCTGAGGTTCACATGGGTGGGAATGACCTCGTCCTTGTTCAGGCTCTTCTGATCCACGCAAAACCCGTGGTTTTGGCTGGTGATTTCCACCTTCCAGGTGAGGGTATTCATGACCGGCTGGTTGCCTCCCCGGTGTCCAAATTTGAGCTTGTAGGTCTTCCCGCCCAAAGCCAAGCCCAAAATCTGGTGGCCCAGGCAGATGCCGAAGATGGGAACGTTCTTCTCGATGAGTTCGCGGGTCGTGTTGATGACATAAGGGACGGCCTCCGGGTCACCGGGGCCATTGGAGAGGAATACCCCCTCAAAACCCTTGTTCATCAATGCGTCGATCTTGCTGGTCGCCGGAAACACCGTCACGTCGAACCCCTCAGCGGTCAACCGCCGGAGGATGTTGAGCTTGATACCGCAATCGATCGCCGCGATCTTGATTCGGGATTTTTCGGCTTCCTTTGCCGCTTGTTGCAGGTTGAGCTGTTCCCCTGTCGACCTGCCCTGAGCATCGTCGAAGGGCTGATTCAGGTCGTAAGGAAGTTCCGTCCAGTGATAAGGCTTTTCACAGGTGACTTCCTTGACCAAGTCCCGACCCATTAACCCAGGGCTATCCTTCGCCTGTTTGACGAGCTTTTTGGGGTCCAGTTCGGTGGTGGAAAGCACCCCGTTCTTCGCCCCATAGGTACGCAAATGGGTCGTTAAGGCCCGCGTATCAATGCCCTCGATGCCGATAATGTTATTCTTTTTGAGGTAATCCCCAAGCGTCTGGGTCATACGGTAATTGGAGGGGTGCTTGCAGTATTCCTTCACCACAAAGCCGGACAGGAATGGCTTGCGGGATTCCACGTCCACGGGGTTTACCCCATAATTGCCGATGAGGGGATAGGTCATGGTGACGATCTGACCCCGGTAGGAAGGGTCGGTGAGGATTTCCTGGTAGCCCGTCATGGAGGTGTTGAAGCAGACCTCGCCAAAGGACTTTCCCTCGGCGCCGAAAGACTGGCCCTCAAACCAGGTACCGTCCTCTAGGGCCAATACCGCTCGTTTTTCGCGCTTCGACGCTTTCACGATATCCATTCCTTTTCACCCGCATTTCGCTTCACGGGCAAATTTTGAATTCTGAATGTTGAGTTCTGAATTAAGGAAAGTTTCAATTTTGGGCTTTAAATTGAAACTAACAACAATTCATAATTCAAAACTCAAAATTCATAATTAAATCCCACTCACTTGTCCTCGAACTTAATTTCTCCACTTACTATCGTTAAAGCGCACCACCCTTTCAGGTTCCAGCCGTTGAAGGGACTGTTCTTGCCCTTGCTTTTGAATTGCTTCACATCCACCTTTTTTTCATTCTTGATGTCGAAGATGGCCACGTCCGCGTCGGCGCCCTCGGAGAGGGTGCCCTTGGGGATACCGATGATCTTGGCCGCCGAGGTGGTGAGCATCTCCACCGCCCGGGACAGGGAGATGACCCCCGGCTCCACCAGGTGGCTGTAAGTCAGGGGGAACATGGTTTCCAGTCCCACGATACCGAAAGCCGCCTGGTCGAACTCGCACTGCTTTTCCGTGGAGGCGTGGGGGGCGTGGTCGGTGCAGATACAATCAATGACCCCTTCCTTGATGCCCTTGCGGATGGCCGCCACGTCTTCCTCGCTCCTCAAAGGCGGGTTCATTTTGAAGTTGGCGTTGTAGTTCTTGATGGACTTGTCCGAGAGCGTCCAATAGTGGGGGCAAGTCTCGGCGGTGACATTGATGCCCTTTTTCTTGGCCTGGCGGATGAGCTCCACCGACCCGGCGGTGGAAACGTGGGCGGCGTGGAACTTGGCGCCCGTCATCTCGGCCAGCAGGATATTGCGGCCTACCATGACCGTTTCCGAGGCGGCCGGACTGCCCCTGAGGCCCAGCGCCGTCGAAGCCTCTCCCTCGTTCATAACCCCCTCGTTGGACAAGTGGGAATCCTCGCAGTGGTCAATCACGGTCAGGTCCAGCATCTTGGCATATTCCATGACCCGACGCATGAGTTCCGCGTTCATGATCGGCGCTCCATCGTCGGAAAGGGCCACTGCCCCCGCTTTCTTAAGCTCGCCCAACTCGGCCATTTCCTGCCCTTCCCGGCGTTTGGAGATACAACCGATGGGATAGACATGGCAGTAGCCTTCCTTCTCGGCCTTGCTTTTGATGAAGTGCACGATGGCCTGGTCGTCGATGGGCGGGTTCGTGTTGGGCATGCAGGCCACGGAGGTAACCCCGCCGGCCACCGCCGAGTGGGAACCGGTGGCGATGGTTTCCTTGTACTCGAACCCCGGCTCGCGGAAATGCACGTGGATGTCGATGAGCCCCGGCGTCACGACAAGGCCCTTGGCGTTGATGGTCTGATCGGCCTTTACTTTAAGACCCTTACCCACCTTCTCGATCTTCCCATCCTTTATGAAAACATCGGCTTCCCCGTCAAGCTGGTTCGCGGGGTCCACCACGTGGCCATTTTGAATTAGGATACTTTTACTCATCAGAAACCTGCCCTTTCTCGCATCTGACTCATTTTCACCAGTTAGAAGTTAGGAGTTAGCAGTTAGAAGTTTAAACCTCCTAACTCCTCACTACTAACTCCTAACTTTCTTGCTCCCCTTGGAGC
>Ga0335069_10010014_pt1 | contig 13470 bp, 8 predicted proteins | sample Lox_Sample_11_FD_206714 | JGI IMG/M metagenome (GOLD analysis project Ga0335069, IMG submission 206714) | Soil microbial communities from Loxahatchee National Wildlife Refuge, Florida, United States - Lox_Sample_1.1 | ecosystem: Environmental > Terrestrial > Soil > Wetlands | place: USA: Florida... | reverse complement strand
AGGAAGGTGGTATTCAGCTCCTTGTTGAGTTTCAGCATCATCTGCAGGATATTGTGGGAATTTGCCGCATCGAGGTTCGCAGTCGGCTCATCGGCAAGGACCAGGTCGGGTCTCTTTACCATTGCCCTGGCAATCGCCACGCGCTGGCATTCACCACCTGACAGCTGTGCCGGTCTCGAGTCGACCTTGTCGGTCAAACCGACCCACTCCAGGGCCGATATAACGGCCTTCTTTCTTTCGGAATTGCTCATCCGCAGCAGGAGAAGCGGGAATTCGGTATTTTCATAAACAGTGTAAACCGGCAGGAGGTTATACGTCTGAAATATGAATCCCATATGTTCCCTTCTCAGCAGTGCCGCCTCCCTTACCGAAATTCCTGAAGTGGACCTTCCAAGTATCTCGGCATCTCCTTCGCTTGGATTGTCAAGAAGCCCGATTATATTGAGGAGGGTCGTTTTGCCCGACCCTGAAGGACCTACCACACCTGCAAATTCACCTACACTGAAGGTGAGGTCAATACCTTCAAGCGCCGTGAACTCGCCCATCCCCATCGGGAATTTTTTTGTCAGCCCTTTAACTGAAATGATTTCCGAGTTATTCATGTTTTATGTATTTTGTTCCTGGTTTAATGTAGTTTAATTTTTTTATCTCACTCGCCTTTATGCACTTTCAGCCTTAAAAATTATACACCATCATCACCTGTCCCCCGTATCCTGCAAAAATATTCCTGCCGGCGCTGAAGTTGAGGAGGGAAAATGATTCCGGATTGTCAAATCCTATAATGTTTATTGAAGTTTTATTGAATGTAAATGACAGGTTGGCAAAGTTATACCAGCCGTTATCTTTCCAGTCGTAAAAGATTATTACGGTCGCCCTGGTGATTATTGACAATGGTAATGAGACAGATAAACCTGTCATATTGATGCTGTTGCTTGTTGCCGCGATTGACTGTGAAGTGCTGACAAACATATTCTCGGCAATTATATTCAGGCCCTGTCCCAGGCCGATCGTGTAGTCGGCTCCTGCAGTAACAGCTTTTTCAAATTCGGGAAGATAGCGGCCCGTACGGTGAGTGATGCTGCCTTCAATCCATAAGCCTATGCCGAGGTCGGCTTTAGCATCAATTGCGTACCTGTTTTCATTGAAATAGCGGTTCCCGTCAATGGCAGGCTGGGAGCCATCGGCGAACCTGGCTTCCCTGTTGTGATATGAAAAAGCTATTTCTCCTTTTGGTATGGGAAGCTGGATCCTGCCACCGAATTCGGGCCTCCACTGAGAGGAAGGCACGGTTTCCCATCCCGTGGTTTCTTTGTTCCCAAGCAATGACCAGACCCAGATGTTTGCATTGTTCCTGAAATAGTATTTGCCAAGCAGGCCGTACACACCTGTCGTCAGCTTGAGAGGGTCACGAGGGTCGACCCTGTCGAACCACATCAGCGGCCGAAGAATATTGGCTGACCCGAAGTTAATTTTTTGCAGCCCTGCACGTATTTCAAACCTGTCACCCGAAAACCTGAGCCATGCCCTGTAAAGTCTCGCTTTCCGGTAGCCGTACCCTGCCGTGTCGGAGATGGAGGTGTAGTTGTAGAACCCATCGGCCGACAATTCACAATCAAACTTGAATTTGGCTGAAACGGGAACACTGAAGGTAAGCTGCGGTACAAACCTCAGCCCGGGCTGAATGTATGTGTTGTCGGAATGGCTTACGGTTAACCACCCTGCAAACTGGCCGTTAAGGTCAACTTTCTGGGAGTAGGCTTCAAACGTAAAAAAGAAGACAGATGCAGCTGCCAATATGTATTTTATACCTTGTTTCATTTTGTTTTTCCTTTCTGCGGCTGTATGCCATAGAAGAAGAAATTTATTATTTCGACCAGCATATCCTGGGCCGAAGCGTAATGGGAAAGTAGTTCAGGATCGGCTACCATCTCATAAAATTTGTTGAAAAAATACATCAGGAACTCAATATTGATATCCTTTCTTATTTCGCCGTTTTTCTGCGCCCTGACCAGATCCTTCTTCAGCTTTTCGGTGTATTCGCTGAAAATCCTGTGATACCAGACAGATATTTCAGAATCTTCCATTTTGAAAATATCCGAAAGGTATTCCTTGCTGAGATTTTCGGTGGCTTCAATCTTGAGCAGTATTATTTCCCTCGCTTTAACCGTAAAGTCCTCATCACTGTTTATAATTGAATCGTACTTTGCCATCTGTTTATCGTAGAAATTCTGCAGGATAGTGATTGCCAGGTCGGTCTTGTTCCTGAAATTTTTATAAAATGTCATCCTGCTTACACCGGCTGACTGGCAAATCTCATCAACATTTACCCTGTAAAATCCATGCTTCCAGAAGAGCTCTTTTCCGGCAGCCATTATTTTTTCAGACTTCGGGGTTCGTTCTTTTTTCATAGGATGAAATATAAAAACGGGTCAATATTACATAAAATATAAATAATAACAAAAAATGTAAACTATTTATTTTGATGTATAATATCATCCGCATTTTTTCCCAGTGGTTCTTTACCGCATGTTTTCCTGTTTTAAAATACCCTTCCCGGTAGCGGAAGTTATTTTTAATAATTAATTTTAGGAGCTTGGTACATTCGTTTTGATGTTCACTGGAAATTTGAAATACTAAAACTTTAAGTATGACTAACCGGAGGGATTTTATTAAAAAAAGTGCGCTTGGCACAGCTGGTATTGCCATTGGAGGTATGGGCTTCAGCAGGAATACCTATAACTCAGTTATCGGATCCAACGATCGTATAAATGTCGCCGTAATCGGTCTGCGTAGCCAGGGGCAGACACACATTTCAAGTTTCTGTAATCTGAAGGATGCGAAAAATGTAAGGATTAAAACAATCTGCGATGCGGATGAGCAGTTTTTTGAGCAAACCTTCAAGAAAATCCATGACCTTGGATGCGACAAGCCTCTGACAGAGTGGGATATGAGAAAGGTGTTCGCCGACAAGGAGATCGACGCGGTATCATTCGCCGTACCTGACCACTGGCATGCAATAGGTACTGTCTGGGGATGCCAGGCTGGCAAGCATGTCTATGTCGAAAAACCGGCCAGCCATACCATACATGAGGGCCGTATGATGATCAATGCAGCGAAGAAATACAAGGTAAGGGTACAGACCGGGCTGATGAACAGGTCGATACCTCAGGTAATGGCTGCAATGAAATTCATTCACGAAGGAGGCATAGGTGAAATCTATATGGCAAAGGGTCTCTGCTATAAGCCGAGAGATTCTTTTGGAATTGTAAAAAACTCCAATCCTCCCGACTCTCTTCATTATGATATGTGGCTGGGTCCTGCTACATACAGGCCGTACAATGAAAAGCATGTTCATTATAACTGGCACTGGTTTTGGGATACCGGTGGTGGTGATGCGGCAAACCAGGGACCACATCAGTTCGATATTGCCCGCTGGGGATTGGGAAAGAATGAGCATCCTGTAAAGATCTATTCAATGGGCGGACTTTATGGCATCAGCCCCGCAGAATGTGAACAGGAGACCCCTAACACGCTTACTTCGGTCTTCAGGTACAGCGACGGCAAGATACTTGAGTTCGAGACAAGGGGCAGGTACACCAATGCGGAATCTTCACTCGAGGTAAGGATAGGAAATACCTTCTATGGGACCGAGGGATATCTTGAGCTTGACGGCGAAAGGTGGAGGGCTTTCCGCCACAGGGAGAATAAGCCATTTACCGGATCTGATACCGGTGAAAAATCGCTTGATGTAATGGCGCCTCCGGGAGGTTCGGACCATTATGGTAATTTCCTCGACGCTATCCGCTCGGGAAAAGATGAAGATTTGCACTGCCATATTACGGATGGCCATCTTTCAACTACACTTCCCAATCTTGGCAATATCTCTTACCTGAAAGGAAGAGAGCTTACTTTCGACGGAAATAAGGAGAAGTTTGTGAACGATCATGAAGCAGATCTGCTGCTGACAAGGACTTACAGGATACCTTATTTGCTGCCTGAAATAATTTAGAGAAGGAAATTGTCATTATTTTGAAGAAAATGACCTGGTATTTACAGACTGAGTGATTAATTTGCAATTGACCGGCAGAGAGGTCCTTTTCTTTTTTGATAATAATTTATAATGATTTAATACAAAAGGTTAATGATGAAAAAGATTTTCTTTATGCTGATTCTTTCAGCATTAATAATCCGGGTCGCCAGACCTCAGAACCTGCCCCGGTTGGGTAAGGATCCTGTAAGCAAGGTAATTGCAGCGATGACTCTTGAAGAAAAAGCGTCGCTTGTAGTTGGTACGGGAATGAAAATGCCGGATATGCCGGGAACTGGACAGAAAAGGGACCAGCAGCAGAACCAGCCTGGTCCGGTCGTGGGAAATACCAAAACACTGGTGGATGGTTCTGCCGGAACTACTTTCGCTATCCCCCGGCTTGGCATACCTGCCATGGTTGTAGCTGACGGGCCCGCCGGCTTAAGAATCAGTCCGACACGCCAGGGTGATCCCGGCACATATTATTGCACAGCGTTTCCGGTTGGCACCCTCCTGTCTTCATCATGGGACGTTGACCTGGTTTCATCTGTCGGCAAGGCAATGGGTAATGAAGTACTTGAATACGGAGTGGATGTGCTTCTTGGCCCCGGAATGAATATTCACCGTAACCCGCTGTGCGGCAGGAATTTTGAATACTTCTCCGAGGATCCGTTCCTTTCTGGCAATATCTCGGCGGCGATGATAAAAGGTGTCCAGTCGAACGGGGTTGGCGTTTCGGTGAAACATTTTGCTGCAAATAACTGTGAGACCAACAGGATGTCGGTGAACACAAAAGTCAGCGAACGGGCCTTAAGAGAAATATATCTTGAAAACTTCAGGATCCCGGTTACAACAGCACATCCGTGGACTGTTATGTCATCATACAACTACCTGAATGATGTATATGCATCAGAGAACCCTGACCTGCTGACAAAAATCCTGAAAGGTGACTGGGGTTTCAAAGGGCTGGTCATGACCGACTGGTTCGGTGGTAAGAACCCTGTGGCCCAGATGGCAGCAGGCAACGATCTTCTTATGCCGGGAACACCCGATCAGACAAAAGCCATTATTGCAGCTGTGAAAGATGGTAAGCTTGATGTCAGGGTACTCGACAGGAATGTTGAGAGAATACTGAATATTATCCTCCAGACACCAAGGTTCAAGGGGTATAAATTCTCCAATAAACCTGATCTTAAGGCACATGCAGAGGTCGCACGCAATGCCGCCGCTGAGGGGATGGTCCTGCTCAGGAATAATGCAAATGCACTGCCTTTCGGACCTGATGTTAAGAATGTCGCTGTATTTGGAAATACATCGTACGATATCGTGAAGGGTGGTACGGGAAGCGGCGATGTCAACAATTCGTATGTTGTATCAGTTGCCGAAGGTATTTCCAACGCCGGATATACAGTTAATGAAGATCTTAAAATGATGTATACCAAGTACATTGAGCTGATAAAGGCAGGAAGGCCGAAAGCCACCTTTTTTATGACACCTCTGCCGGTTCCCGAACTCGGGATCAATTCTGATATAGTAAAGGGCATTGCAGCAAAAAGCGATGTTGCGGTGGTTACAATTGGCAGGAATGCCGGGGAAGGCAGGGACAGGACGAATACCGAAGGTGATTTTAAGCTTACCGCTTTTGAAAGTCAGCTGATAAAGGATATTTCATCTGCTTATCACGCCAAAGGCAAGAAAGTGGTGGTTGTACTTAACATCGGCGGTGTAATCGAAACTGCAAGCTGGAAGGACCAGCCCGATGCTATTCTTCTTGCATGGCAGGGCGGACAGGAAACCGGCAATTCCGTTGCTGACATTCTATCTGGCAAGGTTAATCCCTCTGGAAAACTCAATTCAACATTTCCGGTGAATTACGAGGATAACCCTACTTCCGCCACTTTCCCGTGCAAGGAAACCGGAAAACCAGCCGCACCATCGGGTGGCATTTCATTCATGAGGTCAAATCCTTCAGAAGTTACATATGAGGATGGTATTTATGTCGGATACAGGTACTTCGAGACATTCAAGGTTGTCCCATCATATGAATTCGGCTACGGACTTTCATATACGACATTCGGATACAGTGACCTGAAGCTTAGTTCCGACAAATTCAACGGTAAGGTCACGGTTACGGTAACTGTTAAAAACACCGGAAGCAAAGCTGGGAAAGAGGTTGCTGAACTTTACCTGTCAGCACCACAGGGTAAGCTTGATAAGCCTGTTGAAGAACTGAAAGGTTTTGCCAAGACAAAGATTCTGCAGCCGGGAGAATCGCAGACCCTTGCCTTGACTCTCGACGGGCACAACCTTGCATCATTTGATCCGGCCCTGTCATCATGGGTTGCTGACAAGGGCAGCTACCAGGTGAAAATAGGTGCCTCTTCTAAGGATATCAGGCTGACTGGAACATTTACCCTTGCAAAAACACTCGTTGTTGAGAAGGAGAGTATTGCACTTGTCCCGAAAGAAAAAATTAATGAGATCAGACCGAAATAGTTAATTACTTTTTTATAATAATCGTACCGTTTAACTAGCAGTTTATTAATTACAGGAGGGACAGGGCCGGCAGGCGGTCCCTCCTGAACTCTTCAGGAGATGAAAAAAGCGACAGGAGGAAAATTTCCATTATTGCTTCTGGTTGTTACCGGTATGATTCTCGGCGGATGCATCAGGCATCATGCCTTGCACCGGACTTTCTATATTAGTCCTGCAGGCAGTGATAATAATAACGGTTCTTTCACGAGCCCATGGAAAACTCTGGAGAGAGCAAACAGGCTTGTCTTACGTCCTGGAGACACCATTTTACTTGAAGGCGGATCTGTCTTCAGGGGTACCTTCTATCTCGATTCGCTTGACAGCGGGATTGAAACTTCAAAGGTCGTGATTGGAAGCTATGGCGACGGTTATGCGACCATCGACGGTGGAAATATGGAAGGGATAGTTGCAACCAAAACAAGCTATTTTAAAATCTGTGATCTGATAATTACAGGGGCAGGAAGAAAATCGGGCAATGTCAGAGATGGTATATTGATCAGCAGCTCAGTCTCTTTCGAGCTTGATAATATTGAAGTTTACGGGTTTCAGCATTGCGGTGTCCTTATCATGGGTAGCAGGAATGCCAGGATAACACATGTTACCGCTCACGACAATGGTTTCGCAGGGATCCATGTGAGCGGAACGCACGCGAATGACCCTGTGCTCTTTGACAATGAGAACCTCTATATAGGCTATTGCAAGGCATTTAATAATCCAGGCGACCCGACTGTAACAAATAATCATAGTGGTAACGGGATTCTTGCTGCGTCCACCCTCGGGGGTACAATTGAATATTGCGAAGCTTACAATAACGGCTGGGATATGCCGTGGACAGGAAATGGACCCGTGGGAATATGGGTATGGGATTGCAGGGATATCACCATACAGTTTTGCCTTTCACATCATAATATGACAAATCCCGTCGCTGCCGATGGCGGCGGATTTGATCTTGATGGCGGAGTTTCCAACTCCGTGATTCAGTATTGCATCTCCTGGTCAAACCAGGGTGCAGGGATAGGTCTTTTCGAGTTCGGTGCCGCCAAACCCTGGGAAAATAATGTAATCCGCTACAATATAAGCCAGAATGACGGCATACATAATACCGGATCACTCTCGGTCTGGAAAGGAAATGGAGCAGGTACAATGAAAAATTGTGCCGTTTATAATAATACTTTTTATAATGACACGGCAAGGGGGATTGCGCTTAACCTCGGGGAGCATATGCCCGGGATAACCTTTACGAATAATATTTTTGAGTTCAGGAATATAACCGGGCCGGGCCAGAATATTGTATCTGAATCATTTTCCGGGAATTGCTTCTGGAACCTTGAAGGCAAGCTTTCATTCGACGGTTACCCCGGGTTCAGGTCGTGGGCTCAGGCAAAAGGCAAGGAAATTAAGGATGGAAGCATCACAGGCTTTTTCATCGACCCATTGCTGGCCGATCCAAGCATTTCCATTAGAAATGAGCTTTCAGCATTCAGCACCGATACCATTACCTCATTCGGGTTAAGAAAAGGATCCCCGGTGGCAGGTAAAGGTGTGAATCCAGGCTCACCTTTCGGTTTTGAGAACAGTTACACCGGGATTGACGGATCACCGGTTAAGCATGATGGCCTTTTCGAAATCGGGGCAGTGGGTATAAGAGAAAAATAAGCACTTAACCAAACCAGGATAACCTCTACCAGTATCATGAAAAACAGTACCATTTTGTTTCTGGCCATTACAACAGCTGCATTTCTTATCCAGACGGGTTGCAGAAGAGATGAAAACTCACCCGATTTTCGGAATGCAGTAAATGCGACAGGAAGGACTGAAATACTTTTTGACGGGGCATGGAAGTTTTTCAGGGGCGATGCCCCGGGGGCTCAGGAAGCCGGATTTAACGATTCATCGTGGAGGATTGTCGACCTTCCGCACGACTGGAGTATTGAGGATCTGCCTGGTAAAGACTGTCCTGGAGATTCACTTGCTCTGGGTGGCATTGATGCCGGTTATATGACTGGTGGAACCGGCTGGTACCGGAAGAGCTTTGACCTGCCATCCGGTTTAAAAGAGAAGCATTTCATGCTGAAATTCGACGGTATATACATGAATCCGGAGGTCTGGATAAACGGGCAGTCACTTGGAAATCATCCTTACGGATATACCTCCTTCACCTTCGATCTGACGAAGTTCATCAGGCCCGGCAAATCGAATGTAATAAGCGTTAAGGTTAAAAATGAGGGCCGCAACAGCAGGTGGTACAGCGGCTCAGGTATTTACAGGCATGTCTGGCTGGATGTCATCTCCCCGGTCCATCTCGATCCCCTGGGCCTGGTGGTGACAACGGTCAGATCTGATTCCATCTCCGCTGCTCTTAAAATCCGTTCTTCCATGATCAACGATTCACATTTAAGTGCTGAGGTTACGGAAGTTACAACAGTTTCTGATCCCTCGGGCAAAGTAGTCGCCCAGTCGGAAACCAAAGAAAAAATTGAATCCCTGAAAGAGGCTGTTTCCGTAACTGATTTTTCTGTTGAGAAACCATCACTGTGGTCACCCGATTCACCAAAGCTATATGTCGCTTCTGTTGAACTCTTTGCAGAGGATAAATCCGGAAGCCGGCTTTTGCTCGACAGGATTGAAACCCGCTTCGGCATCCGGACTGTTACGCTGAATGCAGATGAAGGGCTGAAAATAAACGGCAAAGGTACCGTTCTCAGGGGCGGTTGCATGCATCACGACAACGGACCTCTGGGTGCAGCTGCCTTTGACAGGGCAGAGGAAAGGAGGGTAGAACTCATGAAAGCCAGCGGATTCAACGCCATAAGATGCGCGCATAATCCTCCGTCGCCGGCATTTCTGGACGCATGCGACAAGATCGGGATGCTTGTTATTGATGAAACTTTTGATATGTGGAGGGAGGGAAAAAACCCGGATGATTATCATAAGTGGTTCGATGAATGGTGGAAAAAGGATGTTGAAAGCATGGTGTTCCGCGACCGCAACCATCCTTCAATAATATTCTGGAGCATTGGAAACGAAATCCCGGAAAAAGCAAAGCCCGAAGGCATAAAGCTGGCATCCGAAATTGCCGGATACATAAGAAAGATAGACTCATCCAGGCTGATAACATCCGCTGTAAACAGCGTCGGACCTGAAACGGATCCATATTTTGCCGTTCTCGATGCATGCGGGTATAATTATGAAAAAGACAAGTATGCACCTGATCACAGGCGACTTCCTTCCAGGGTGATGTTCGGAACCGAATCATTTGCACTCGAGGCCTTCGACTACTGGATGGCAGTAAGGGACTTTCGCTGGGTAATCGGTGATTTCGTATGGACAGGTTATGACTATCTGGGTGAATCGGGCATAGGCTGGATGGGATATCCGCACGAAGGCAGCTTCTGGCCCTGGACACATGCTTATTGCGGAGATATAGACATCTGCGGCTTCAAACGTCCGCAATCGTACTACAGGGATGTGTTATGGAAAGATTCGTCGCTCGTTTATCTTTTTGTTCATCCGCCGCAGCCTTCGTTCCGGGTTAACAGGAACAAGGCAGAATGGAGCAAATGGAACTGGGATGACGTAAGCGGATCATGGGACTGGAAGGGTTTCGAAGGCAGGGAGTTAACTGTTGATGTTTACAGCTCGTGCCAGTCTGTTGAGCTGTTTCTGAACGGGCGGTCCCTTGGAAAAAGCAACACCGGGAGATCAAACCGGTATATTGCCAGTTATAAGGTGAAGTATGAACCGGGGCTTCTCGAGGCAAAGGGATATGAAAAAGGTGTGGTAATTAAAACATCAGCATTAAAGACAGCCGGTAGGCCTTCAGCGATCAGATTGGCTCCCGACCGGAATGTTCTCCACGCAACGGGTGAGGATCTTTCATTCATTACCGTCGAGGTTACCGACAGCACAGGCTTAAGGAACACGGGAGCAGGTAACCTTGTTAAGTTTTCTATAACCGGATCCGGAAAGATCATCGCGGTGGGCAGTTCATATCCCATGGGCAATGAAAGCTTTACAAAACCGTACAGGAAGGTTTACCAGGGAAGATGCCTTGTAATCGTGAAGAGCGACAAAACCCGGGGAAATATCATACTGAAGGCCGAGGGTGATGGACTGAAAAGCTCTGATGTCATAATAAGGAATATCTGATACACACGAATCTATAATTAAAAAAATAAAACAATGAAAATGAGATTGACTAAAGCAGCACTGGTAATTGTCGTTTCTTTAGTGACGGGCAGAGGATTTTCTCAGAGTTTTACTGTAATCCTCGATAAACCCGACCATGGTTCAGTTACACTGATGCCGCCTCTGCCAGCAGACGGGAAATATACGCAGGGAACTGTGGTTACTGTCACGGCAAAGCCTGACCAGGGATACGTGGTGGATGCTGTTTATTATTCCGCACCCGGTGCATGGGGGCCGATGTACTACGAATCGATGAGCTCTCCCTTCAGGATTACAATCGATAAGGATAAGCATATCGGAGCCTCTTTTATTCAAAAATCGGAAGTCGACCACATAAATGTCTACCAGGATATTGTTTATGCAAAGCCGGGCGTAAAACCTCTTAAATATGATGTTTACGCACCGAAAGGAGCAAAGAAATTGCCCTGCATTGTAATAATTCACGGAGGAGGATGGGCCTCGAATACCGAAGATATTATGAGAGGGCTGGCGAGGGAACTTACAAAAGGAGGCAAATTTGTAGTCTTCAGCATCGACTACAGGTGGGCAAAAAAGCTCGATGGTGATGCTGTAAATAATACAATGGCCGATATAATCGGGGACGTTTACGGTGCTATTGCCCATATCATGGAGCATGCAGCTGAATATGGAGGTGATCCGTCACGGATAGGAGTAACGGGCGACAGCGCCGGGGGACATCTTTCCGCTGCAGCTATCTGCATGGCCGACAAGATAGGGACAGGAGGCTTTGGCGAAAAGCCAGGGGTTTTCGAGTTCAAGCCTTCATATATACCAAAAAACAAAACGGTTGAACAGGTCAGGGATGAGATCAGGAACTCCCTGAAGGCTGCCGCACCAAGCTATGGCGTCTTCGGTGGGAAGCTTCTTAACCATTATTCTGAGAATCCCGCTGCTGATGATTCATGGAAAGATGCCATTGCACCTGTGAATTTCATTCCCGATGTTAAGGTTAGGGAGGTACCCCAGTACCTGACACGCGGGACCAATGATATGCTGATCAAGGATCCGGATGTAAGAATGTACGTCGACGCACTTGTTAAAGCAGGCCAACGGGTTGAGTATGTCCAGGTGGGAGGGGCAAACCATGCCTTTTTTGACTGGAAGCCGGATGAAACGGTGAAGAACACTTTCCGCAAGTATGGTGTTTATTATGCTGCTGAAATGAAGGCATTCTTTGTCTCAACCCTCTATAAGTAGTATCAATTCTTAATTCTCTCCTGCTATGTTTATAGTTCAAAATTATTCCCTGGCTGTTGTACTATGTTTTATAACAATGTTTTGCTGGGGCTCCTGGGGCAATACGCAGAAAATGGCTGCAAAGTCGTGGAGGTACGAGCTTTTTTACTGGGATTATGTGCTGGGTATACTTTTCTTCTCACTGGTGCTTGGATTTACTCTTGGGAGTATTGGCTCAGAGGGCAGAAGCTTCATAACTGATATAAGGCAGGTAAGCAGCAGTAATTTCTGGAGTGCATTCGGCGGAGGTATTATTTTCAATGCCTCGAATATCCTGCTTGCAGCAGCTATATCAATATCGGGTATGTCTGTTGCCTTTCCTCTCGGTGTCGGTTTTGCCCTGGTGCTTGGTGTATTCATAAATTACTTCACTGCCCCCAGGGGAAATCCCTACCTGCTTTTTATAGGAGTCTTTGCCATTGTAATTGCAATAATCTTCAACGGGATGGCATCAGGAAAGATGAAAAAAGCCGGTGAGAACAGCACGGCAAACAAGGGAATCTGGATTGCAGTGAGTGCAGGCATACTGATGTCGCTTTTCTACAGGCTTGTGGCAGCGGCAATGGACCTGACAAATCTGAGTTCACCGGCAGCAGGAAAGGCCACTCCTTATACAGCTTTCTTTATATTCACACTTGGTATCCTGGCCAGCAACTTCCTTTTCAATACCATTGTAATGAAGAAACCTTTCGTCGGAGAGCCGGTTCGATACAGCGAATATTTAAGAGGATCGCCTGCCACCCACCTTGTAGGGGTGCTTGGAGGAATTATTTGGGGCATCGGCACATCGTTAAGTTACCTGGCAGCAGGCAAGGCTGGACCTGCAATTTCGTATGGACTTGGTCAGGGAGCAACGATGGTAGCAGCCTTCTGGGGTGTTTTCGTCTGGAAGGAATTCAAAGGTGCTGCCAGGAACATAAACGCACTCCTGTTGCTGATGTTCATTCTTTTTTCCGGAGGTCTTGTGTTAATAATCTTTTCAGGGGCAAACTGAGGTTGGGAATATTCAAAAAAGCTTCAAATTTCAATTTATGAAAAAGTTAATCAATTTACTGTATTTCATGCTGTTGTTTGCATCCTGTATTCCTGTCATTGCCCAGGTGCCTGCAGGATACAAGGGAAAACCATTCGAGGATGAGTTCCACAGGAAAGGCAAGCAGGTCATACCCGGAAAGTTAGAGCTGGCCCTCTACGACATGGGAGGGGAAGGGGTCGCCTATCACGATTCTGATCTCGTTAACAACGGGTCTGGCAAACTGAACTATGAACAGAAATGCCCTGCTTCAGGGAATGCTGCCCCATCACCATACATCTGCCACTTCAGGGAGAATGAAGATGTCGATATCTCCTATACAAAGGATATTGTGGATTTTTCACATCCTAATCTGTACGAACCTCCGGCAGGTCAGCTGTACCTGGGCTGGCAGGCAAAGGGGGAGTGGACAAATTATACTGTTGAGGTA
>Ga0335069_10010013_pt1 | contig 13472 bp, 8 predicted proteins | sample Lox_Sample_11_FD_206714 | JGI IMG/M metagenome (GOLD analysis project Ga0335069, IMG submission 206714) | Soil microbial communities from Loxahatchee National Wildlife Refuge, Florida, United States - Lox_Sample_1.1 | ecosystem: Environmental > Terrestrial > Soil > Wetlands | place: USA: Florida... | reverse complement strand
TATGGCGTCAGAGCCCGGCCGGCTGGCCGCGGAGGCCAGGTACATACCGAACGCCGAGGATGCGGGCGAACTGGCGATTACCGTCCTGGATGATTTCCAGGGCTTCGGGCTGGGCCGCCGTATGCTTAGCGCGCTGCTGGCGCGCGCGGCCTCGGCGGGGCTGGCGAGGCTCAGCGCCGTCGTCAGCCTCAGCAACGGCCCGATGCTGCACCTGCTGACGCGGCACGGCTGGGTCCTGACCGAGCCCGCCGACGAAAGTCTTGTCGTCCGCGTGGAGCTTTCCGCCGCCGGCGGCATGCCAGGCTGGCCGCGCGCCGTGCTCGGCCGGCGGATTCTCGTGGAACGGCGAGGCTGGTTCGAGGACTCGCAGGTCACTGCTCTTCTCGCTGGCGGAAACGACGTCCGCCAGTGCGCGGGTCCCGACCTGCAGTCCGGCCGCGCCTGTCCCCTGGTCGAGGCGGGCCGGTGTCGGCTTGCCGAGGACGCCGACCGCATCGTGACCCTGCTGCCCGGCGGTGATGAGGGCTGCATGGCGGTGGCCGAGGCGCACCGCCGACTCTGGCCCGGCAAGCTCGCGCAGCCACCCAGCCCGTCTTAGCGGATGGCCGGCAATTCAACCGCCTCCTGGACGCCACTTCTCCAGGCAGTGCGCGAATGGCCTCATCTGTGATTAGCCGGGGAAGCCGAGATCTTGGCAAGCAGCGAACGCCGGCAGTTCAGGATCATCAAAGAATCCAAGACGGCGCCTCGGGCTTCCTGCTGCCGCACCGTTTAGCGAAGCACGTGCGGCAGCCGCGTGGCTGCCCGGGAGGCTGCCGGGCGCGGGTCGCGTGCGGGTCACCGGCACAGCCGGCCGTGACCAGGTCAGGCGGCGGATGCTCGCTGAGTCCTCGCGTGACGGCGGTCATCGCCGGTTTGCTGGCTGGGCGGGGGGCCTGTTGTTTGAGCGCGCCGGAGACGATGGCGCGGGCGACGGCCACGGCTGCGTACCAGCTGGGCGCATCGACGGTGACTGCGCTGACGATGGTGTCGGCTGTGTGCTCTGATGATGCTGGCGGACCTGCGCCATGCTGCCTGGCTAGCTGCCGCTACGTAGGTTACCGGGTCCGGAAACCTGGCCGCTCTCGCGCGACCGGGCCCGCGAAGATGCTGTTCGTAACCACGGCGCGTTTTGGAACGTCATGACGGGGTTAGGCCTGGCAGCATGATCGTCCAGCCCGGCGCGGCCGACGTCCGCCACGGCGCCCCGAGGACCCCGCGTCTTCCCCTAGCCGCCAAGAACTGAGAGAGGGTAATCATGGTCCAACGTCAGCTCCCCCGGCCAGCCGAGATCTTCGAGCTCGTGCGGTTCAAGAAGCCCGAGCTGGACGCGAAGAAGCGCCGCCTGGAGGCGGCGCTGACGATCGGCGACCTGCGCGCCATCGCCAGGCGCCGGACCCCGAAGGCCGCCTTCGATTACACCGAAGGCGGTGCCGAGGAGGAGATCTCGCTGGCCCGCGCCCGGCAGGCGTTCCGGGACATCGAGTTCTGTCCCTCGATCCTGCGCGGCGCCGCCGGGGCCGACACCAGCTGCGAGATCTTCGGCGGCCCCTCGGCCCTGCCGTTCGGCATCGCCCCGACCGGCTTCACCCGCCTGATGCAGACCGAAGGCGAGATCGCGGGTGCCTCCGCGGCGGGAGCGGCCGGCATCCCGTTCTGCCTCTCGACCCTCGGCACCACCTCGATCGAGGACGTCAAGGCCGCCAACCCGGCCGGCCGCAACTGGTTCCAGCTCTATGTCATGCGGGACCGGGAGATCTCCTACGGGCTCACCCGCCGAGCCGCCGCCGCCGGCTTCGACACCCTGTTCTTCACCGTCGACGCCCCGGTGGCGGGCGCGCGGCTGCGCGACAAGCGCAACGGGTTCTCCATTCCGCCGCAGCTGACCCTGGGCACCATCGCCGGCGCGATCCCCCGGCCGCGGTGGTGGATCGACTTCCTGACCACGCCCAAGCTCGAGTTCGCCTCGCTGACCTCGACCGGCGGCACCGTCGGAGAGCTGCTCGACGCCGCGATGGACCCGACGATCAGCTTCGAAGACCTCGACGTCATCCGCTCGCTGTGGCCGGGCAAGATCGTCGTCAAGGGCGTCCAGAATGTCGCCGACGCCAGGAGGCTCACCGACCTCGGCGTCACCGGCATCGTGCTGTCCAACCACGGCGGCCGACAGCTCGACCGCGCCCCGGTACCGTTCCGGCTGCTGCCCGAGGTCGTGCGCGAGGTCGGCAAGGACGTCGAGATCGCGATCGACACCGGCATCATGTCCGGCGCCGACATCGTCGCCTCGATCGCCCTCGGCGCGAAGTTCACCCTGATCGGCCGCGCCTACCTCTACGGTCTCATGGCCGGCGGCCGCGCGGGCGCAGACCGCGCGATCGCGATCCTGCGCGACCAGATCGAGCGCACCATGAAGCTCCTCGGTGTCGCCACCCTCGCCGAACTCACCCCCGGCCATGTCACCCAGCTCGCGCGAGCCTACCCCGTGCCCAGCGGCACCGCCGGCGCACCGGGCTGAGCAACGTCCGTTACCAGCACGTACCACAGATCCGCAGGAGGCCCGATGAACCATATGGCCCCCGGCCCTTGCGCCGGCCAGCCATCCCGCCTTCCGCCAACCGCTCTCCGTGAGCCCGTTCACCACGCAGATGACCGGCAGCGGACTCGTGCACCAGGGCACCCGGTGATGAGCTACGTACTCGCTGAGCGCGCAGGCACAGCGGGAGCGGGGAGGCATTACTGTCGGCCGGTCCCGAAGACAGTCATGACGGCCCACCAGCTCAGCAGCAAAACCCGCCGCATGCGGTTCCAGCGGGCCCACGACCACCGGCTTCAAATACCTTGACCACGCCACGCTGTCCTCTCGAACTCAGAGAGGACAGCGTCCGTCACAGCACCCGGATTAGCCGACCTTCCCGCTGCTCACGCAGCCGCCACCAGCAGCTCCCGCCGCCACGTCGGGATAATCCCGCGGTCGGCGTAATGGTTCGCGTAGGGTTCGCGCCGCTGCCGGTCGGCCGCGTGCAGCCGGCACGCCAGCGCCAGCGCGTCCCGGGCCCGCCCGCGATCAGCCGCACCGAACCGCTCGATCTCCATCAGCAGCCGCTCCCGCAGGCCGGCCGGCCATGACATGCCGGAGATTACGGAACACGAGCCGGTTCCAACCGCCGGGCCGGCACGATCCACGCGGTCCGTGACGATCAGCCTGTCATTCCATAGGCCTCAAAGGCAGCCGGCTTCCCGGGCCAGCCAGAGGTTCGGGGCTTCTCGCTGGTGTCTAACTCGCATGACGAATAGAACGTGTTTCCGCAGCGCATTGTTATGTACAGTATGGCATGCTTGCTCATGGTTCAGCCAATTTAGCCGTGCCCCGCAATGACTCGGGCTTAGCTCCACAGTGCGGCTTCGGTGGATGCTCGTTTCTGATGCCGCGAAGGTATGTTTGCGTGATGTCGTCCGAGGCCGCGGCCGTAGCCTAGAGCCGGATCCGCCTAACATCACCCTCCTAATCCGGTGCCTGCGGTTTGCGTACTTATTAGGTTGCTATGTGCGAGGCTCGGTCGGCCGCGGCTCTATGCTGAGTGGTGGATATGGGTGGATAGAGGGTTATTCAGGCCATCCTGTAGAAGTGAAGGCCAATTACCGCTGAGATAGTCGTCGCAAATGTGCTGAGCGGACGCCGGTAGTCGGTGTGCATGATGGTCCAGTTCTTGAAGTGCGAGATCACCTGCTCGATCAACCAGCGGATCTTGTTGACCTGGGCGTTGTACTCTTTCTGCCAGTCGAGCAGTTCACCGCCTGCCGGTTTCCTGTAGGGCGTGATCATGTTGTTTCCGATGTATCCTTTGTCTCCGATCCAGTTCTTCGGGTCCATCGTCAGCAGTACCCCGGATTCTTCCTGGCAGTAGTTGTCGTGACGGCTTCCGTCGACCGGATCGGAGATCCAGGCGAGCTTGCCGTAAATGGTGCAGGCGACCTGGACGTTCATTCCGGTGGTCTTGTGCTTTCCGGAGTACAGTTCCTTGTGCCCGGCCCATGACCAGCACGGTAGCAGCGTGCCGTCCAGGATGTACTGGGCATCCGGGTCCAGGTCGTCGGCAGTCGTGACGAATTCGCGGACCGCTTCGGGGATGAGCGGGGTTATCGCGGATATCGCACGGCTGACGGTCGGCTGGGAGACGCCGAGCGACTCGCCGATTTCTGCCTGGGTGCGGTTGTGCCGCATGTAGGTCAGCGCGGCTGCCACCGATTTGAAAAGCCCGAGGCATGGCGGCCAATTCGGGGCACCCCTCCCTCGTTCCGCGGAATTTATGCGGATGCAGAGGTCAATAATCTCTTCGCGGTCGAACCCGGTGGTATGACCTCCGAAGGTGCCCTAGGCTGGCGGGGTTGGGCCGGGTCCGCGCCGTAGTGGCTCATGCATGCGGTGATAATGCGGTGATTGTGGCTCATATTGCGGTCCAGCCACCGTCGATGATCAGGACCTGGCCTGTCATGTAGCTGGAGGCGGCGGTAGCCAGGAATAGCAGCGGACCGTCGATCTCCTCCAGCGCGGGGATACGGGCGAGCAGGGTGTGCTCGCGGATGGACCGGGCAAAGTTGGCGTCGGCCAGGTACCCGGTCAGCTCGGTCGGGAAGTAGCCCGGGGCCAGCGCGTTGACCCGCACACCGTGCGGGCCCCACTGGGCGGCCAGCTGCCGGGTGAGGCTGACCAGGGCGCCCTTGGTGGCGTTGTAGGCGGCCATCGGCCCGCGGGAGGCGACGATGCCGTACATGGACGCCACGTTGATCACGCTGGCGGCCGGGGCGGCCAGCAGCAGCGGGGCGGTCACCCGGCACAGGTCCAGCACGCTGATCAGGTTGACCTCGATGACCTGGCGGAGCTCGTCCAGCGACTGCTGCTCCAGTGGGCCGTCGTCGCAGATCCCGGCGTTGTTGACCAGCACGTCCAAGCGGCCGTGCGCGGCCAGCCGCCCGGCCAGCGCCTGCCGGTGGGACGCGTAGGTGATGTCGCCGGGCATCACCTCGATCCGCTCGCCGCACTCACGGGCCAGCTGGTCCAGCAGGCCGACGCGGCGGGCGGTGACCAGCACGTGCGCGCCCGCCTGATGCAGCACACGAGCGAACCGTGCGCCCAGGCCCGCCGAGGCGCCGGTCACCAGCGCGACCCGCTCATCCAGCCGCCACGGCCCGGTGGCACCGGCGGCCGGCACTGCCGTACTTGCCTGGCTCATCTGATCTCCGCACCGGGGTTGAGGAAGCCATCGCCGTGGAATATGCCGCCCAAGCAGGGACGGCCGAGATCGGGATACTGATCGCAGGTTACTCATCGCTCGCGTGCTGGCCGAGCCGACAGTGTCCCACAGCCGGAGCATCGATCACATCTGCGAAATGAGAGCGTTGCCTACTCGTATATCTATGAACCCGTCAGCATATTAACTCACGGTACACTCGACTTTATTGTCGATCACCGCCGCCTTTTCCACTGTTCCGGTAGGAAATCAGATCGGGTGATACACGGGTGATCATCTCGTATATCTCTCCCGAAAAATTGAGCGAGGATCACCCGTGTATCTAGCGTTATACTGCCAAGGGTAGTGATCTGGTCTTCGATCACCCGTATAACGCCGACTCGGCGCGGCTGACCGCCCGGTCTAGTGGTCGCATTGCCGGATACAGATCGTACGGTTCTGGACGCCTCTTAAAGCACGCTACCAGATCAGGTTCTTGGGATCGGGCCACCGAAGGTCGCGCCGATCGACCCAGCGACGCACTCATGTCGGAGCCGGTGCCAGGATGAGGCGCAGGGTGTTGGCGAGCTCGTTGGTGAGTTCGCCATCGGCTCCGAGCGAGATGGTTCCGGATTGCGTGATGGCGAAGGCTCCTGGGGTTGTTGTTGCACGCGCCTGACCAGCAGAAATGTAGTCGCGAGAGTCCTGTCCGGGCACGTATCGGGCACGGTCTGCTGCGGGCGGGCTTCTTTTGGCGGCCGCACATGGGTGTTCCGCGGATGGTGGCACCACGCCAGCACCTCGACGATGCCGGTGACGAGCATGCATGGGGGCCGTCGCCGTTCCGGCCCAGGCGGATGCGTATCGGACCATCCACCGCAGCCGGTGAGAGACGGTGGTGCGTGAGCCTACGAGCGGGGCCTATGGGAGCCGCGACCGCGCCTGTCCCAGTCGGCGCCAGGTGAGCGTCAGGCTATCTCCTGGGTGCTGAACCTGGCCCTGATCCCGGCCGATCGCGGTGGCTAGCTGAATGTAGGACATGGCGGCGGTGATGTGCGGGCTTGGTCAGGCTGATTCTCCGTACCGGGCTCAGGGCTGGGCTACTCGGACGCCCGGTTCCAGGCTGGCTCTCCCGCGCGGGCATGCCGATTCTCCGCAGAGCCGGTCGTCAACGCTGATCTCCTCGGTCGGCACCTGGCGCGGCAAGAGGCAGTAGATCGTGAGGGGCGGTGCGTCAAAGCCACCCCAGCCAGGCTCCGCAAGTCACACGCTCTGTTGGGAAGCCTAAGGTCGGCACCTTCCCCGGCCTGCGCGCTGCCATGTGCTGGCGCCCTCCGCTTGGTGCTCATGAACGTGGCCGCCAATCGTTTACCTCATTGCGCTGGCGTCACGTACAGGTTTCCCGCCAGCGAGAAGCGAGGCAGCGGAGCTGACCTGCTGGCCCGTGCCTGGCCGCCAGTTCTCATCTCAGTGAGTCGTGCTGGCGCCATGCTGAAGAGAAAACGCATACTCATAAATAGGACCAACAGTGATGGCTGCTGGCAGAATCTAGTAGGGGGGGGTCAAGCTCCCCTCATGGCTGCTTAAAGGTCGCGGCTGACGCGCTCACGTCTACCGCGATGATGGGGGGCGTCCAAGATGTGGCTTGCAGCGCACGGAAAAAGCCTGCTGGGTACCGCGGAGGACGCGTGGCCGCTAATTGCTGGTGTTGTCGGCGCCATCGTGACTGTAACCGGCTGGGTCTTGGCGCGAATGAGGCGAACTCGCGCCGCCGTTACTGAGGACGAACTTGGGCAGGTGGCGGACCGGCTCGCCAAGGACGTCGAGGACCAGTGGACGCGGGGGGCAAGCGAGCGTGGGCTGTTGCGGCCCAAGCCGATCCCGGTACGGTGGCGGCGGCCAACCTCGCCGCTCGCCGTGCGGGCCGCAGACGCAGCGGACTCCGACCAATTTGAGCCCTTGCCTGGGCTTGCCGCCGCCACACCAGAACGGCTGCAAGAAGGCCAGCTTGACGACCTGCACGAACTGTATGGAGGGCTGAGGTCGGGGCAGTTGGTGATCGCTGGTGCACCTGGGTCCGGCAAGAGTGGCGCAGCAGTGCTGCTGATCTTGAGAGCCCTGGACTACCGGAAGAGCAAGAGCGTCCCGGAGAAGGACCGGCCCCAGGTGCCGGTGCCAGTGATGTTCACTTTGCAGGGGTGGGACCCCAAAACCGAGCGAGTGGAGGTCTGGCTGGTCGGGCGTCTTCGCCAGGACTATCCCCTGCTGTTCGCCGGCAAGCGCGGGAAACGGACCGCACGTGACATGCTCATCCAGGGCAAAGTCGCGGTGATCCTAGACGGGCTGGATGAGATCCCAGAGGACCTCCGGCCCGCCGCGCTGGAAGCGCTGAGCCAGCAGGCCACTTTCCGCCTAGTCCTACTGACCCGCAGCGCCGAGATGGCCGCCGCCGCAGCCAAGGCTGTTCTGCTCGATGCTGCAGCTATAGAACTACAAGACATCGACGCCGCCGACGCCGCCGCCTACCTCGCCCGCACGCAGCCCGACCGCCCGTCGGACGGCTGGCAGAAGCTGATCGACCGCCTGCGCGATAAGCCACGCAGCCCGCTAGCCCACGCCCTGAACAACCCGCTGATGCTGACCCTGGTCCGCGACACCTACCGCCCCGGGGATGACGTCGGTGAACTTCTCCACTTGCGCAACGCGGCGGGGCGTTCCGCATCCGGCGAGGATATCGTCGGCCATCTCCTGGACCGGGTGCTGCTCACCGCCTATACACAACGGCCAGGAGAATCACCGCCTCCATACAGCCTGGGCACTGCCCAGCACGCATTGGGACAGATCGCCACGCGAATGAACAGGGATGGCACCCGGGACCTGCCATGGTGGAAGGTTCCCGAATGGGCCAATTCTGCCCTCACATTTCTCACAACCTTTCTAGCGATCGGGATTGTGGTAGGGCTAGCAGGCATGCTCCTTCCCACGCCCTCGCTCGCTTGGTGCGCGCTGCTCGGGGCTACCGCCGGACTCGCGGCCGGGACCGCTTCCATTTTCATCAACCGTATTTGGAAGGGTCCAAAACAGATCGCCCAGCGGTGGTGGCGGCAACTGTTTCACCGCCGAGCACTTCGGGCCCTGGGCCTATCCGGGCTACTGGGTGGACTCTATTGCGGCCTCCTCGTTGGGTTTTTCGGGACAGGCGACCAGGGCGGGCTCGCGGTTGGACTTAAGGCCGGGCTCGGGACCGGGCTTGCATCCGGGCTGGCTGTCTGGCTTGTCGTTGCAATCACCCGGGCAGAAGAGGGGAACACCAAAACCCTGGGTCCGCTTGACTCATGGCGTAATGACCTGAGGTTCGGGCTCGTAATCGCACTCGTGGTGGCATTCGGGTTCGCGCTCTTCACCCTGACACTGACCGTGGTCGCTTCTGGGAAGGAGGGACCTGGAGCCGCAGTTTCAGTTGAAGGCGCTCTTGCAACGGCATTCTGGATCGCGCTCATGAGCTTTCCCGCGACCTCCAAGACCTGGTCATCGGCTCTTGGATTCGCACAGCTCGCCAGGTCCGATCGGACCCCATTCCATCTGATGCGATTCCTGGAAGACGCCCACAAGCGGAACGTCTTGCGGACTGTTGGGCCGGTCTACCAGTTCCGCCACGCCCGTCTGCAAGACCGCCTGGCCGGACAAGATCCTGCGGCCGCGAAAGGCCGCAATGAGATGAGTCGGCAGGCGAGCACGCGACGCGGACGAGTACAGCGACCGAAGCCAACCGCAGAAGGAAGCGTTCAGCTGGAAGCCGCAGGCCAGGTCCTCACCGAGGATGACCTGCGCGGTCCATAGCCGCCTGGACATGTGATCACGACCACAGGCAGGCCGGGCGCCGAACACGGCCCGCTCGCCGTACCAGATGGGCCGGGCTTCGTCATGCCCTGATACCGCAGATCGGCGTCTTCGGCTGCGCCGCCAACGGCACCATCACCAGCGGATGCCAGCAAGCGGGCAAGGTCATGCCGCACGTCACCGAGTGCGCCCAACTATTCCCGGTCCCCACCGGCGCGCCCGGAGCCTTCACCGCGACCCAGATCGAAACCTACACACGGCACGACGGCGCAGACAACCATGGGTTCGCCGCGCCATCAAACCCACACTCATCGGCTCCGACGGGCAACCCGACCTAGGCCAGCTCCGGTCAGCGACGAGTCGTCCAGCTCGATGCCGATGTACCGGATCGAAACCCTCTCGGCCGGCACCGTCTCCAGCATCTGGCTGCGGCTCACCCGTGCCAGTCCGCTAGAGGAGGCGTTCTTCACCTCTGTCTCGGCTGCTACCAGGCCGCCGGCAGGCTCGGCGGCCGCGCCACCAGCGGCCACGGCCTCATCAGTGCCGACCGCGCCCTGGCCACCGCCGGCGGTGCCGCTGCCCGACTGGCGCGGCTACCTCGCCGTCCACCGTGGCGATGCCCTCAGCGCCCTAGAGGATCTGGCCGCCACATGCCCGCAATACGCCCTGCTGTCTGGCCACGACGGCACGCACCCCTGGCATCGCACCTTGGTCATGGCCCGCCCAGACGGACGATTGACCCTAGCCTCGGCAACGACAACCGGTATAGGCTTCCCGGGCCGACTCTGGGCGCCACCCAGACGGCGAAATGGTCGGCCAGCCTCCGGTGATGCCGCGCTCAAGGCCCAGCGTCGGCACAATATTCGGGGGCACAGATTACCCGGGTATCCATGGTTGACGGCCTATCGTATCTAAACGCCGCATTCGTACATAGCGGTTCACGTGCACGCTGAGATCGCTGTACGTCACCACCAGATGGTGACGGGGATGGGTCTGCCGGCAGAGCTCCGCCCGGCGGTTGCCGCCGGGCGGAGTCTCCAGCCGGTTCTGTTACCTATCGTGCGGCGCCGGCGAGGTAGGCGGCGACGATGTAGGTCGCGTGCCGGTCCAGGCTGCTGCGGGCCGGTCGCGCCGCATCGTGGTCCGCGGGTCGGCGTGCGAGGCCGCTTCCTGAACATCGCACAGCGGCACTTCGCCTTTAACTGGTAGCGGTGGTGAACGCGTGCCGTAGGGTGTGCGGCCCAATATTCTTGGTAATCCCGGCCCGGCGGGCGGCACGGCGAGACACCGCGGGTTGACCCCAGCGCCTGCGTGGCGGCCACCGCGGTGGTGCGTGATGCGGTCCGCATCGGGACGGATGCCCTGATCCTGTTCGGCGCCGTGCTCATTGCCGAAGATGGCGTGATCCGGGTCGGCGACCGCACGGTGGTGATGGAGAACGCTCCGCGCGAAGTCGCCGGGTACCTTGCCGCACACAGAATTCATGCCTGGAACGGCCACAATTACGCGTGGGAGCTGGCAGAATCGCCCGGAATCCGCGACTCAGGAAGCGCGGTCCGGGCCGGTTGGTCCGCTACAGCGACCCTTCGGACGTGGACTGTCTGCCAGAGGCGGTCGCGGATCTCGATGGTAACCGCGAGTCTTATGGAGACCTGCCCGGATGACCACGCCTGCCGCCATTGCCCTTCCTGACCGTGCCCGTGTCGTTGTCATCGGGGGTGGCATCATCGGCACCTCGGTCGCCTACCACCTCGCGCACCTGGGGTTCGGCGAGGTGCTGCTGCTGGAGCGCGACCGGCTGACCTCGGGCACCACCTGGCACGCGGCCGGGCTGATGGCCACCTTCGGCTCGACCTCGCAGACGTCGACCGAGCTGCGGAAGTACACCTGGGACCTGTACTCCCGGCTGGAAGCGGAGACTGGCCTCGCGACCGGCCTGAAGCAGTGCGGACTGATCGAACTCGCCATCGAGCCGGGTCGGCTGGAGGAGTACCGGCGGGTTGCGGCGTTCAACCGGCTGTGCGGCGTGGAGGTGCACGAGATCTCGCCGGGCGAGGTCGCCGCCCGGTTCCCGCTGGCCCGGGTCGACGACGTGCTGGCCGCCTTCTACATCCCGGCCGACGGCAGGGTCAACCCGGTCGACGTGACCATGTCGCTGGCCAGGGGCGCCCGGATGAAGGGCGCCCGGATCATCGAGGGCGTCGCTGCCACTGGCTTCCTCTGCCACAGCGGTGCTGTCACCGGGGTCCGGACCCCGCACGGCGACGTCGAGGCCGAGTACGTTGTCAACTGCGCCGGCATGTGGGCGCGGGAACTCGGCGAGCTGGCCGGGGTGACCATCCCGCTGCAGGCCGCCGAGCACTACTACCTGCTGACCGAGCCGATCGAGGGGGTGGACGGCAGCTGGCCGGTGCTGGAGGACCCCGCCAACTACGGCTATTACCGGGAGGAGGGCGGCGGACTGATGCTTGGCCTGTTCGAGCCGGTCTGCGCGCCGTGGCAGGTAGCCGGTGTCCCGGCGGGCTTCTCGTTCGGTGAGATCATCCCCGACTGGGACCGGATGGCGCCGTACCTGGAGCGCACCATCTCCCGGGTGCCGGTGGTCGAGCAGACCGGAATCAAGAAGCTGTTCTGCGGCCCGGAAAGCTTCACCCCCGACCTGCAGCCGATCGTCGGTGAGGCGCCAGAGCTGAAGAACTACTTCGTCGCCGCCGGGCTGAACTCGATCGGCATCCTGACCGGCGGCGGGGTCGGCCGGGTGGTCGCGCAGTGGATCGCTGACGGCCGTCCTGACATCGATGTGACCGGCATCAACATCGACCGGCTGCACCGCTACCAGGCTAACCCTGAGTACCGGGCGACCCGCACGGTCGAGTCGCTGGGCCTGGTATACCAGACCCACTACCCGGGCCGGCCGGTGCGGACGGCCCGCGGCGCGAAGGTGTCACCCGTCCACGAGCGGCTGGTGGCGCAGCGGGCGTACTTCAAAGACGTCAGCGGCTGGGAAGGCGCCGACTGGTACGCCCCCGGGGGCGCCGAACCGGAGGCAGGCCCGCTGTCCTGGGGGCGGCCGGACTGGTTCGGCTACTGGGAGGCCGAGCACCACGCCGCGCGCACCGGCGTGATCTTGATGGACATGGCCTTCATGGCCAAGTTCCATGTGCAGGGCCGCGACGCCGGGCGGGTGCTGGAGCGGGTCTCCGCCAACCGGGTCGACGGCCAGCCCGGCCGGATCACCTACACCCAGTGGCTCAACCCCGCCGGCACGGTGGAGGCCGACCTCACGGTGACCAAGCTGGCCGGCGACCGGTTCTGGGTCGTCGCCTCCGACACCGCCCACCGGCACGCGGAAGCCTGGCTGCGCCGCCACATCGGCGACGCCCACGCCTTCGTCACGGACGTGACGTCGGGCTACGCGCAAATCAACATTCAGGGCCCTCGGTCGCGGGAGCTGCTTGCCGCGGTAACCTCCGCGGACGTGTCCAAGGCGGCGTTCCCGTTCCGCGCCGCCGCGGAGATCGACATCGGGTTCGCCCGGGTGCTCTGCATCCGGATCACCTACCTAGGCGAGCTGGGGTACGAGCTGTACATCCCGGCGGAGCAGGCAGTGCACGTGTACGACCGGCTGGTGGCGGCCGGGCGGGCGGTGGGGATGCGCCACGCCGGCCTCAAGGCCCTCGGCAGCCTGCGGATGGAGAAGGGCTACCGCGACTACGGCCACGACATCGACAACACCGACACCGTGCTCGAGGCCGGCCTCGGCTTCGCAGTCGCGCTCAACAAGCCAGGCGGCTTCATCGGCCGCGACGCGGTACTCGCCCAGAAGGCGCGCGGGCCGCTGACGCGGCGGCTGGTACAGGTGCTGGTGACCGATCCCGAGCCGCTCATGTTCCACGCCGAGGTCGTCCGCCGCGACGGCAGACCCGCCGGCTACATCCGCTCCGCGTCCTACGGGTTCACCCTAGGCGGCGCGGTCGGACTGGCGATGATCGATGCAGACGAGCCCATCAACCAGGCCTACCTGGACGCCGGCGAGTGGACGGTACAGATCGGGGACGCGGTCTACCCGGCCACCGTGTCCCTACGCCCGATATATGACCCGCGGAACGAGCGCATCCAAATGTAGGCCAGCGACGATGCGCCGCAGTCCCACCCGTTGAGCGACCGGACAAGTTGATAGCGCCTCACTTCTAATCTCCGGGCCCGCTCGGACGCCCTTGCCGCGCCGACCGCCACCCGGATCTGCCGCGTTGAGCGCGGTCCCCTGCGGCTTACCTGCATCGGTCCGGTACCGCAACTGGCCTGATTTTCGTGTGTGGCCGGTTGCGTGCTTGCCTGAAGGCATGCTCAGTTCCCTCCTTGTCC
>Ga0335069_10010012_pt1 | contig 13472 bp, 14 predicted proteins | sample Lox_Sample_11_FD_206714 | JGI IMG/M metagenome (GOLD analysis project Ga0335069, IMG submission 206714) | Soil microbial communities from Loxahatchee National Wildlife Refuge, Florida, United States - Lox_Sample_1.1 | ecosystem: Environmental > Terrestrial > Soil > Wetlands | place: USA... | reverse complement strand
CCCGCGGCGTGGTGGTAGCCCTGCGGCGGCTGGCGCATCGCGAAGAGCGGCACCGCCGAGAAATCCAGCACGAGGTCGAAGCGCGCGGGGAGCGCTTCGCCCGGCTTCAGGCCCGATACCTTCGCGGAAAATTCGCCCAGGTAGCCCTCGAGGGACTCCACGCGGCCGCGCCATGCAGTGACCGAAGCCACGGGTGGATCGAGCTCGCCCACGATCGTCACGTGCAGGTCGCCCGCCAATTCGACGGCGGCCTTGCGCACACGCGCGGAATCGGCGCCGGCGATGACGAGCAGGTTGCCTTGCGAACGATAGGAGACGCTGGGGACGGCCTCAGGCGCAGGAACCTGCGCGAGCGCGGCGAGCGCCGCGAGCTTCGGCGTGCAATCGGTGGAAGCGGGTGTCCATCCGCGGCCTTCCAGCACAAGCGGATCGTCCCGGGCTGCGGTCCCGGGAAGCTTTCCCGCGGCGCACGCGGGTCCGGATACCTCGATACCTGCCGTCATTCGTGTTGGTCGATCCACCTCCGCCGATGGCAAGCGGAAGCGCTCCTGGTGTACTCGTTATAAGAGGCCCGCGCACTCCGGGCCCTGCCTTGGCAGTTGTTTTATGCAGTGTACACCATATGATTTTCCATTCAGTTACGCGAAGTAGGGTCTTTTCCAACCTCCGAAGGGGGTAATCGCGCGGCTTCCTCCCCTTGCTCCGGCGGCTGTGCCGGCGCCCCGATCTGCGGGCTCGCGGGGGGCTCCAACGGGGCATCGGAAGCGGCCTCGGGCAGCGTTTCGCCGGCGTCTTGCGCCGCCGGCTCCTCCTTCCGGAGGTCGCCCAGGTAGCGCACCTGGTTCATCTTCTCCAGCCAGCCTTCGGGCAGCGGGTCCGGCTTCGAGTAGTCGTCGATGTAGATGTCGAGCCCGTCCATCACGTTGTAGCGCGGATCGGCGAAGAGCTTCTTCAGGGCCGCGCGCTTCACGTCGCCATCGACCTCGGCCTGCATGAACGGCGCGAAATCCGACTCGGGCGTGAGCGACTCCACGGGAGGCAGCGGCGCGGGCGGCGCGGGTGCGGGTGCGGGTGCGGGCGCGGGCGCCAGTGGCGCGGCCGCAGCGGGGACGGGAAGCTCCTCGAGCGGCGCGCCCTCCTCGCGGGCCCGGGTCTTGCGCCGCGACCAGCGCGCGAGGAAGCCTTCGTCGCGGCTCACGAGTCGCCCGGCTCGCGAAGGCGTCCTTCCTTGCCCTCGAAGGAACGCGGGCGCTGGCGCTTCTTCGGCTCGGGCCGGTAGTTGGCCTCGACCCACGTGGCGAGCCACCCGGCGAGCTCGGGCCACGCGAGGGCGCGCTCGACGCGCTCGGCACCGTCCATCCAGCGCGCGGCCTCGTTGTACGACATCGTGCACTGGAACGGATAGGCGTCGCCCGCCTCGTCGTATCGAATCGACACGAAAACGCTGGGGGCCTCGCTGCTCGCGTTGAGGTAGTAACCCTCCGCCTCGGCGCGGTAGAGCGTGAGGTCGAACCCGGGATGCAGCCGCTGGAGCGTGCCGCCGGTTTCCACCAGCGTTCGCGCGGCCCCGCCCGGGTCGGGCACCACGCCGACCAGCTGCCAACGATGCGATTCCCAGCGGCTCTCGACCCGTTCCCGGGAAAGGATCACGGCCACCTTGCGCGTGGGGTTGTCCGCCATCCAGTGACTATACTATCGGTGTCATGCCGAAGACCGTCATTGCCCTGCGCGACGCGCGCCGCCTGCCCATCCCGCGCCGCGAATCGACCCAGGCCCCGCTCGCCGACACGCGCGGCCGGGCGCTGCGCGACCTGCGCATCTCGGTGACCGACCGCTGCAACTTCCGCTGCACCTATTGCATGCCGAAGGAAGTGTTCGGCGCCGATTACCCCTTCCTGCCCCATGGAGAGGTCCTCACCTTCGAGGAGATCGTGCGCGTGGCGCGCGCGTTCCGGGCGCTGGGCACGGAGAAGTTCCGGCTCACGGGCGGCGAGCCGCTCATGCGCAAGGACGTCGAAAAGCTCGTCGCGCAGCTGCGCGAGGCCCTTCCCGGAGCGGACCTCACGCTCACCACGAACGGCTCGGCGCTGAAGGCCAGGGCCGGCGCGCTCAAGGCGGCCGGCCTCGACCGCGTGACCGTGAGCCTCGATTCGCTCGACGACGCCACCTTCCGCGCGATGAACGACGTGGACTTCCCGGTGGCGCGCGTGCTGGAAGGGATCGAGGCGGCCGCCGCAGCCGGGCTCGCCCCGGTGAAGATCAACATGGTGGTGAAGCGCGGCGTGAACGACCACCAGGTGGTCGACATGGCGCGGCGATTCCGCGGCACGGGGCACGTGGTTCGCTTCATCGAGTTCATGGACGTGGGCTCGACCAACCAATGGCGCATGGAGGACGTGGTTCCCTCTGCGGAGGTCGTCCACCGGATCTCGGAGGCCTTTGCGCTCGAGCCGATGGAGGCGAACTACTCGGGCGAGGTGGCCGAGCGTTGGCGTTATCGGGACGGCACCGGGGAGCTCGGCGTGATCTCGTCCGTTACCCACGCGTTCTGCGCGAGCTGCACGCGCGCCCGCCTTTCCACCGACGGCCAGGTCTTCACCTGCCTCTTCGCGCAGGGCGGCTACGACCTGAAGCGCCTGCTTCGCGCGGGCGCGAGCGACGAGGACCTGCGCGAAGCCGTGGCCGGCATCTGGGAACGGCGCGACGACCGTTACTCGGAGATCCGCACCGCGGAGACGGCAAAGGCGCGCAAGATCGAGATGTCGTACATCGGCGGCTGAAAGCGCTTGGCCTACCGCCCCACTCTCACGCACAACGCGCGCCCGGCGACCTACACCGTCGAGGCCCGCGACGAGAATGGCGCGCTCGTTCCCACGCCGATCGCGGGCGAGCATCCGCTCACGCTCTACGTGGACAAGAAGGAAGTCGTGACGCTCATGACGCTGGGCGCGGCCCCCGAAGCGCTCGCCATCGGGTTCCTGCGCAACCAGCGCCTGGTGGAGAGCCTCGAGCAGATCGCGTCGGTGCAGGTGGACTGGGAAGTGAACGCGGTGAGCGTCACCACGCGCAGCGGGCTTGCCGACCTCGAGGCACGCACCCGCAAGCGCACCGCGACCACCGGCTGCGGGCAGGGCACCGTGTTCGGCGACCTCATGGCCGACATCGAGTCCGTGCGCCTGGACGACGACGTGCGCCTGGATGAAGCCTCGCTCTTCGGGCTTCTCAACGCCGTGCGCCTGCACGAGTCCATCTACAAGCAGGCGGGCGCCGTGCACGGCTGCGCGCTCGCCCGCGGCGCCGAGATCCTCACCTTCGTCGAGGACGTGGGCCGCCACAACGCCGTGGATGCGATCGCCGGATGGATGTGGCTCGAGGACGTGGACGGCGCCGACAAGATCTTCTACACGACGGGCCGGCTCACTTCCGAGATGGTGATCAAGGCCGCGCAGATGCGCATCCCCGTGCTCGTCTCGCGCTCCGGGCTCACCAAGATGGGCCACGAGGTCGCCGCGCAGGTCGGCATCACCATGATCGGCCGCGCCGTCGGCAGGCACTACCTCCTCTTCACCGGGGGCCATCGCCTCGTGCGCGGCCCCGCGCCCGCCGCCGCCCATGCCTGACACCGCGCGCCTGCGCTGCCACTGCGGCGGCGTCGAGATCGAGGCGACGTTCCCGTCGCGCTTCTGCGCGCACTGCTATTGCTGGAGCTGCCGCACGTCCCATGCCGCCGGCGTGGTCACGTGGATCGGCTTCAAGCGCGCGCAGGTGCGCTTCGTGAAGGGCGAGGAGCTCCTCGCCGACTACCTGTCGTCGCCGGGAACGCACCGCCGGTTCTGCTCGCGGTGCGGCACGCGCGTCACCTTCGAGTCGGAGCGCGGCAACTGGAAGGACGAGGTGCACCTGCCGCTCGCGCTCTTCGTGACACCCGTGGACCGTGAGCCCTCCCTCAACTCGTTCCCCGAGGAACGCCCGTCCTGGGCGCCGTTGCATGAGTTCCCGGGCCGTTGAGGTCACCGGCATCGTGCTCGCCGGCGGCCAGGGCAGCCGCATGGGCGGCGTGGACAAGGGCTTGCAGCCCTTCCGCGGCAAGCCCATGGTGGCCCACGCCATCGAACGCCTCGCGCCGCAGGTGGACGAGCTGCTCGTGAACGCCAACCGCAATCCCGGGGCCTACGGGCAATTCGGCGCGCGCGTGATCGCCGACGAGATCGAGGGCTTCGCGGGGCCGCTCGCGGGCTTCGAGCGCGGGCTCGCCCATGCGCGCGGCGCGCTCGTGGTGACGGTTCCCTGCGATTCGCCGTTCCTTCCCGCCGACCTCGTGCGGCGCCTGCGCGAGGGCCTCGAGCGCGAGGCGGCCGACCTCGCGGTCGCGAAGACGGGCGCGCAGGCCCACCCGGTGTTCTCGCTCATGCGCCGCGAGGTGCACGCGTCGCTGCGCGATTTCCTCGCGGCGGGCGAGCGCAAGATCGACCGCTGGTACGGGCGGCTGCGCGTGGTCGAGGTGCCCTTCGACGACGAGCCGGGCGCCTTCGTCAACATCAACACCCGCGAGGAGCTCGCGGGCCTGGAGGGAAACATCCGCGCATGAACACTCCCGCGCTCTCGATCACGCAGGCCTCCTGCGCCGACGACTACGACCCGAACTCGATGCCGGTGGCCAAGGCGCGCGCCTTCATCCACCAGTTCCTCGAGCCCGTGCAGGGCACGGTGCGCGTGCCGGTTCGCGATGCGCTCGGCCGCGTGCTCGCCGAGGACATCCTCTCGCCGGTGGACGTGCCGGCGCACCGCAACTCGGCCATGGACGGGTGGGCGATGCGCGGCGCGGATCTCGAGGCCGACGCGCAGACCACGCTCGCGGAGATCGGCGTGTCGTTCGCGGGCAAGCCTTTCCCGGGGCGCGTGGGCGCGGGCCAGTGCGTGCGCATCATGACGGGCGGCGTGGTGCCCGAAGGCGCGGACACGGTCGTCATGCAGGAGCGCGCGCGGGCGAGCGGCAAGTCGATCACGTTCGCGCCCGGGCAGAAGACGGGGCAGAACGTGCGCGAGGCGGGCGAGGACCTCAAGGCGGGCTCGCTTGCGCTCAAGCGCGGTCGCATCGTGCGCCCCGCGGAGCTGGGGCTCCTCGCGTCCCTGGGCATCGGCGAGGCGGCCGTGTATCGGCGCCTGCGCGTCGCGTTCTTCTCCACCGGCGATGAGCTCAAATCCATCGGCTCCCCGCTCGGCCCAGGCGAGATCTACGATTCGAACCGCTACACGCTGCACGGCATGCTCACGCGCATGGGATGCGAGATCCTCGACATGGGCGTGGTGCGCGACGATCCGGAGGCGCTCGAGCATGCCTTCGCGCAGGCCTCGGCCAACGCGGATGTGGTGATCACGAGCGGCGGCGTCTCGGTGGGCGAGGCGGACTTCGTGAAGTCGATGCTGGGCAAGCTGGGCGAGGTGGTGTTCTGGAAGATCGCCATGAAGCCGGGCCGGCCGCTCGCCTACGGCAAGATCCGCGGGGCGCACTTCTTCGGCCTGCCGGGCAACCCGGTCTCGGTGATGGTGACCTTCTACCAGTTCGTGCGCGACGCGCTGCTCGTGTTGATGGGCGCGGACCCGGTGGCGCCCATCCCCACCTTCCGGGCCACCTGCACGGCGAAGCTCAAGAAAGCGCCGGGCCGCACGGAGTTCCAGCGCGGCATCCTCACGCAGGCCGCCGACGGCTCGCTCACCGTGAAGCCCACCGGCGAGCAAGGCTCGGGGATCCTCAAATCCATGAGCGAGGCCAACTGCTTCATCATCCTGGGCGACGCGACCGGCAACGTCGAGGCCGGCACCAGCGTCGAGGTGCAGCTCCTCGAGGGCATCGTATGAACGCCGCGACGCCGATCGTCGACGTGCGCGAGCACCGCGGCACCGGCCTCGACTACCTGCAGCGCGTCATCGCCGGCGAGTTCGCGCAGCCACCCATCGGCCTCACGCTCGGCTTCCGCATCGCGGCGGCGGCACCCGGCAAGGTGACCATCCGCGGACGCCCCGACGAAAAGTCCTACAACCTCATCAGCACGATCCACGGGGGCTGGGCCGCGGCGGTGCTCGATACCGCGATGGCGCTCTCGTGCCTCTCGGCGCTCGCGGCCGACCAGGGCTTCACGACGCTCGACATCCGCGTCAACTACCTGCGCCCGATCACCGCGGATACGGGCGAGGTGGTCTCGGAGGGCCGCGTGATCAACGCCGGAAAGCGGGTGGCGTATTGCGAGGCGAGCCTCGTCGATGCCGCGGGCAGGATGCTCGCCCATGGAACGGGCAGCTGCCTGATCCTGCCGAAAGGCTAGTCCTCGAACGGCAGGCCGGTGTAGTTCTCGGCGAACGAGGTCATCGCCGCACGCGACGTCGTCACGTAATCCAGCTCGGCGAGCTGCCGGCGCCGGTCGAAAGGCGTGTCGCCTTCGGCGCGATGCATGAGCGTCGTGAGCCACCACGAAAAGCGCTGGGCTTTCCAGACGCGGCGCAGGCACGTTTGCGAATACCGGTCGAGCAGCGAATCGTCGCGATCGCCGTAGTGGCGCGCGATGGCCCTGGACAGCACGCGCACGTCGGCCGCCGCGAGGTTGAGTCCCTTGGCGCCCGTGGGCGGCACCACGTGGGCCGCATCGCCGGCGAGGAAGACGCGCCCCAGTTGCATGGGCTCGAAGACGAGGCTGCGCATCCCCACCACGACCTTCTGCGTGATCTTCCCCTCGACGGGACGCCAGCCGTCGCGCGTGGCGAGCCGCGTGCGCAGCTCTTCCCAGACGCGCGCGTCGTCGAAGCTCGCCGGATCGGCGTGCGGATCGCACTGGAAGTACATCCGCTGCAAGGCCGCCGAGCGCGTGCTCACGAGCGCGAAGCCGCGATCGTGCGTGGCGTAGATGAGCTCGTCCGATGACGGCGGCGCTTCCACCAGGATGCCGAGCCAGCCGAACGGGTAGGCGCGCTCGAAGCGCTCGAGCGCGCCTCCGGCAAGCGCGTGCCGCACCACGCCGTGGGCCCCGTCGCAGCCCGCGATGAAATCGCACGCGAGCCGATGCTCCGCGCCACCCTGGCGAAACGCGAGCGTGGGACGTGCCGAGGCGAGATCGTGAAGCGCGACCTGCGCGACGCCGAAATGCAGCGCCCCGCCCGCCGCGAGGCGCGCCGCGACGAGGTCCTTCACCACTTCCTGTTGCGCGTAGACCGTGACGTTGCGCCCGCCCGTGAGCGCGCGCATGTCCACGTGCCGGGTCTCGCCGCCGAAGCGCAGGTAGACGCCGCGGTGGAAGAACGCCTCGCGGTCGAGGCGCCCGCCCACGCCCGTGGCGCGCAGCAGGTCCACGGTGCCCTGCTCGAGCACCCCCGCGCGCACCGTCGCCTCGACCTCCTCGCGGCTGCGCGACTCGAGCACCACCGATTCGATGCCATGGCGCTGCAGCAAATGGGCGAGCAGCAGTCCCGCGGGACCCGCGCCGACGATGCCCACCTGCGTCGATCGCTCCATGGCGCGGATGTTAGCGCGCCGCCATGAACTCCACGGTGGCATCGATGAGCGAGCGCGGATGGTCGCGATGCGGCCAGTGGCCGCCGGGCAGCTCGACGATGCGCGTGCCGGAAACCAGCCGCGCGATCCCGCGAACCTGCTCGAGCGTTCCGTACTCGTCGTCCACGCCCTGCGCGGCGAGCACCGGGCAGCGGATCGCCTCGATCTCGCGCTCGATGTTGAAGCCGCGGAATTCCGGCCGCAGCCACAGGTCGTTCCAGCCGCCGAATACGGCATCCACGTCGTCGTGGTGCCGCGCGAGGCGGGAGCGCCAGTCGCTGGTCTCCCACCGCACGCGCGCGGCGCGGATGCCCTCGAGCGTCACCTCCTCGACGAAGATGTGGGGCGCGACCACGACGATGCCCGCGTCGGCTTCGGGAAAGCGGGCCGCGTGCAGCAGCGCGATCGAGGCGCCATCGCTGTGGCCGAACAACCACGGGCGGGTTCCCGCGAGGCCCACGGCCTCGAGAAAGGCGGGCAGCACCTCGTAGGCATGGTCGTGGAGGAAGCGCGGGTCCCAGCGGTCGCGCGGTCCCGAGCGGCCGAACCCGGGACGCGAATAGACGAGGCCGCGCGCGCCGGCCGCTTCGCACAGCTGCCGCGGAAAGTCGCGCCAAAGCCCGAGCGAGCCCAGCGCTTCGTGGAGGAAGACGATGGTGCGCGCGCCCTCGCCGACCCATTGGTACTCGATGGGCAGGGTCCGCCCTTCCCGGACGACGTTGGCGAATCGCGGCGCGGTGGCGGCGGCGCTCATCGAGGCATCATACGATGCGCGGCCGCGCGATACGCGATCCGCGAGGCGCTAGGGAGCGAGCGGCGCGACGGCGGTTCCCGGCCGCAACGTGAAGCGGCTCACGAGCTCGCGAAGGTGCTCGGATTGCCAGGCGAGCGCCTCCGACGTGGCGGTGATCTCCTCGGTCTGCGCGGCGTTGCTCTGGGTGAGCTGTTCCATCTGCGCGACCGCGCCGTTCACCTGGTCGACACCCGAGGACTGGTGGCGGGTCGCGCCGGCGATCTCGGCGATGAGCTCGGTCACGCGGTTGGCGGATTCCACGATCTCGGCGAGCGTGGCCCCCGATTCGCGCACCAGCTTCGAGCCGGCGCGCACCTTCCCGGCTGAATCCTGCGTGAGCTGCTTGATCTGCCGCGCGGCTTCCGCCGAGCGTTGCGCGAGCGCGCGCACCTCGGCGGCGACCACGGCGAAGCCGCGGCCATGCTCGCCGGCGCGCGCGGCTTCCACCGCCGCGTTCAACGCGAGCAGGTTGGTCTGGAACGCGATCGCGTCCACCGTCGAGGTGATGTCGGCGATCCGGCGCGAGGAGGCCTCGATCTCTCCCATCGCCTGCACGGTCGCCGCGACCACGTTGCCGCCCTTCTCCGCGATCTTGCGCGAGCCCAGTGCGAATTCGCTCGCCCTCGCCGCGTGGTCGGCCGTCTGCTTGAGGGTGCCGGTGATCTCCTCGAGCGAGGCCGCGGTCTCCTCGAGGCTCGTGGCCTGCTCCTGCGCCCCGCGGGCGAGGTGGCTGGCGGACTGCGACATCTGGCGCGAGGCGCCCGCGGTGCGGTCTGCCGCGCTGCTCACGTCGCCGAGCGCTTCGTTCACGCTCGCGAGCGCGCGGTTGAGCGAGAGCGCCATGCGGCCGACCTCGTCGCGGCTGCCCTCTTCCATGCGTTGCGTGAGGTCGCCCCCGGCGACCGATTCGAGCACGCGCACGGCGCCGCGCAGCGGCCGCACGATGAGCCCCGTGATGAGCACGCCCAGCAGGACGGCCGAGGTGATGGCCGCGAGGACGAGGCTCACGACGAGGCCCGTCCTCCGGGCGTAGCTCGCCCAGGTCGCCTGCGCCGTCTTCTCCATGTCGGAGACCTTGCGCGCGGAAAGCTCGTCCAACGCGCCGTCGACCACTTCGAGCAGCGGGTCGAGGTTGAGCCACATGCTGCGCGCGCGCCCGCCCTTGCCGGCCTTCACGAGATCGAGCACCAGGTCCTGCACCTCGCGCAGCTCCTTGAAGAGCGTTTCCACTTCGGCCGCCTTGGCGAGATCCTCGGGGCGCGAGAGCGTGGCGCGGTACTTGTCGAATTCGCCATGGAACGCGGCGTCGGCCTTGCGCACCTCGGCGATCCACTTGTCGGCGGATTCGTCCAGCAGCGCCGCGCGCACGGCGCCCTGCGTGGCGACCAGCTGGACGTTGGCTTCCTTGAGGTGGAGCGCGCCCAGCGCCTCGTTCTCGTAGAGGAAGGCCATGCTCTCGCGCATGCCGCCCATGCCGCGGATGCCCATGAAGCCCACGACCGCGATGAGGGAGGCCATGAGCCCGAAGGCCAGGGCGAGCTTGGCGCCGGTGTTGAGGTCCGCGATGATCTTCACGGGCGCGCCGTCACTTGCGTGCGGACTCGCGGATCTTCGCCTGCGCGAACTCGAAGACCTCGTTGCCCGGCAGGCCCTCCTTCTCGCGGGCCTCGATCCAGGCATTCCAGATCTTGATCGCCTTGGCGACGAGGCGCGTGCGGTCGGAGGGGTTGAACGCGACGAACTCCAGCCCCTTCGACTTGAATGCGGCGATGGTCGCGGCGTCGTCGGCCGCGTAGGCCTGCTCGTAGCGCGCAAGCGCCGGCTCGCGCAGCTCCAGCATCACCTTCTTCACGCCGGCGGGGAGCGCCTCCCAGGACTTCTGGCTCGCGGCCATGTAGCAAAGCGGCGAGCCCAGCGAGATCGTGTCGGTCACGTACTTCGAGGCGTCGTCCACCTTGTAGGTCGCGAACGCGTACGGATAGGGCAGCGCCACGAGGTCGAGCTTGCCCTCCTTCAGCGCGCCCGCGGCCTCGGCGGTGGAGGTGGCGATCACCTGCGCGCCGTATTCGCCCAGGATCCTTCCCATCTCGGGCGAGATGCGCACCCTCGCGCCGCGGAAGTCGTCGATCTTCGCGAGGCGCCGCGTGCCCATGAACTGGTACTGCGGCAGCGGCGTGGGCAGGAGCATCCGGATGCCCGACTTCTTCAATTCCGCCTGGACCGCCGGATGGTCGCCGAGCGCGAGCTCCAGGAGGCCCACGGCCGTGATGCTCTTCGGAGTGAAGAGCGGCAGGTCGATCAGCGTGAGCAGCCGCATCCGCTCGGCAAAGAACTGCGTGCAGATGAAGGTGCTGTCGGCGGCGCCCGATGCGAGCAGGCCCATCGCGTCGGTCACCTTGCCCTTGTCGTAGGCGATGTCGAGCTTCACCTGGCCATTGGTCCGCGCCGCGACTTCCCGCGCGTACCACTCGAAGGGCACGAGGGAAGCGCGCTTCGGGCCCCAGACCTGGACCTTCCATGTGGTTTCGGCGACCGCGGGCATCGCGGCCAGCGCCCACAACACGATGGCCGTGCCGGTCACTGCCCGCACGAGCCTGGACGACATTCGCATCGAATAACTTTTTGTTTGGAGTTGATTGTGGGACGGAGGTTACCGATGTCCTGCGAATTCGCGTGTGGCAAGGCACACACTTCCACGGCAATCGCAATTACCGATGCAACCCCCTGCCGCGCCCCGCTTGACAACTGACTTCGGGTCATTTAGTCTCCCGCCTCAAGTGACCCGGAGTCAGTTATGGCATTCCAGAGAGCCATCGCGATCGAGGACAAGCAGGAGCGCCGCCAGGAAATCCTCGACGCGATCGAGAAGCTCTACCTCGCGCATCCCGACCGCATGCCCAACGTGGCCGAGGTCGCCCAGGCCGCCGGCGTGGCCAAGGGCACGGTCTACCTGTACTTCCCCGCGAAGGAGGAGCTGCTGCTCGCGCTGCACGAGCAGCACGTGGGCCTCTTCTTCAAGGCGCTCATGGAAAAGCTCTCGGGCCCCGGGCCGCTCGGCTTCGACGACGTCTTCGCCGTCACGCGCAAGCACCTGATCCGCATGCCGGGCTACCTGCCGCTCACCAGCCGCTGCTTCGGGATGATGGAACGCGAGACGCCCGTCGACTCGGCGATCGCCTTCAAGTGCCGCGTGGCCGAGGTGCTGGCGATCGCGGGCGCAGGGCTCGAGCGTCACTTCCCCACCCTCGGCGCGGGCGGCGGCGTGCGCCTGCTCATGAACAGCTACGGGCTCATCGTGGGCCTCTGGCAGCTGCTGCACCCGAACGAACGCTTCGGCAAGGCCCTGGAGCGTCCCGAGCTGCAGTTGCTCAAGCGCGACTACGAGCACGAGATCGAAGGCGCCCTGCGTGCGCTCTGGGATGGATCGCTGAAAGGAAGGAAATCGAAATGAGGAATACCGCCCCCGCGATGGTGGCCGCGCTGCTCGTCGCGGCGTGCAGCGCCGCCGCGCCCGAGGCCGAGCCCGTGCGCCCGGTCGTCACCCAACGCGTAACCCCGGGCGCGGTCGCGAGCCGCGACGTGTACTCGGGCGAGCTGCGCGCGCGCCACGAGACCGACCTCGCCTTCCGCATCGGCGGCAAGATCCTCTCGCGCAGCGTCGATGCCGGAGCGCGCGTGTCCCAAGGGCAGGTGCTCGCGCGGCTCGACCCCGAGGACGCGCGGCTCGCCGCGCAGGCCGCCACCGCGCAGCTCGCCTCCGCCGAGAGCGATCTTCGCTTCGCCAAGTCCGAGCTCGACCGCTACGCCGACCTGCTCGCGAAGAAATTCATCAGCCAATCCGCCTACGACGTGAAGCAGAACACGTTCAACGCGGCCCAGGCGAAGGTGGAGCAGGCCCGCTCGCAGGCGGCGATCAACGCGAACCAGGCCGCCTATACCAACCTCGCGGCCGACTCCGACGGCGTCGTGGTGAGCGTGAGCGGCGAGCCGGGCCAGGTGGTCACGGCCGGCCAGCCGGTGCTCAAGCTCGCCCACGCCGGCGAGAAGGACGTCGTGGTGAACGCGCCCGAGGGCCAGCTCGCGCGCTTCAAGACCGGGCAGGACGTCACGATCCAGCTCTGGGCCGACCCCTCGAAGGTGTTCCGCGGGCGCATCCGCGAGATCGCGGGCGGCGCGGACCCGGTGACCCGCACCTACGCCGTGCGCGTCGCGGCGATCGATCCGCCCGCCGAGGCGCAGCTCGGCATGACGGCGAACGTGCTCTTCAACCCGCAGTCCGACGTGCGCCTCGTGCTGCTGCCGCTCTCCGCGCTCGCCGGCAGCCAGCAGCAGCCCGCGGTGTGGATCGTGGACCCGAAGACGAGCCGCGTGCAGCTTCGCAACGTGAGCGTCGGCCAGTATCGCGAGGACGGCGTGATCATCACGTCGGGCCTGGATGCCGGCGACATCGTGGTGACCGCGGGCGTGCATCGCCTGCGCAACGACCAGCCGGTGCGCCTCGCCTCGAGCGCGGGCGGCCAGACGCAGCAAGCGCAGAGCAACTAGGAGGCGCCGCTTGTTCAAGCGCTTCAACCTGTCGGAGTGGGCGCTTTCGCACCAGACGCTGGTGCTCTACTTCATGGTGGTGCTCGCCGCGATCGGCGTGGGCTCGTACCTGCGCCTGGGCCAGGCCGAGGACCCGGACTTCACCTTCAAGCTCATGGTGGTGCAGACGCGCTGGCCGGGCGCCTCCGCCGAGGAGGTCGAGCGCCAGCTCACCGACAAGATCGAGAAGAAGCTCCAGGAGACGCCGCGCCTGGATTTCCTGCGCAGCTACTCGAAGCCGGGCGAGTCCACGGTGTTCGTGTTCGTGAAGGACTCCTCGCGCCCCGACGAGATCAAGGACACGTGGTACCAGGTGCGCAAGAAGATCGGCGACATCCGCGCCACGCTCCCGGCCGGCATCCAGGGCCCGTTCTTCAACGACGAGTTCGGCGACACGTTCGGCAACATCTACGCCCTCACCGGCGACGGCTACACGTACGCGCAGCTCAAGGAGACCGCCGACCGCATCCGCAACGAGCTGCTGCGGGTGAGGAACGTCGCCAAGGTGGACCTGATCGGCGAGCAGGACGAGCGCATCTACGTGGAGTTCGC
>Ga0335069_10010011_pt1 | contig 13474 bp, 13 predicted proteins | sample Lox_Sample_11_FD_206714 | JGI IMG/M metagenome (GOLD analysis project Ga0335069, IMG submission 206714) | Soil microbial communities from Loxahatchee National Wildlife Refuge, Florida, United States - Lox_Sample_1.1 | ecosystem: Environmental > Terrestrial > Soil > Wetlands | place: USA... | reverse complement strand
CACGATAAACCCGTGGATTGTGACCATCTCGGTGATGCTGGCGACCTTCATGGAGGTGCTGGACACGACCGTTGTCAACGTGTCGATCCCGCATATTTCCGGGAACCTGTCGGCTACGGTCGATGAGGGCACTTGGGTAGTCACCTCTTACCTCGTCTCCAACGCGATTGTGCTGCCGATGTCGGGATGGCTGGCGAATTACTTCGGGAGGAGACGCGTCCTGCTGGTGTGCGTGGCCGGATTCTCGCTGACATCGCTGTTATGCGGGATGGCCACGAGCCTGGAGTCGCTGATCTTCTTCCGCATCCTGCAGGGGTTGACGGGCGGAGGGATGGTGCCGTTGGCGCAGTCGACGATGCTGGAGAGCTTTCCGCCGGAAAAGCACGGGCAGGCGATGGCGGCGTACTCGATCGGCATCCTGCTGGCGCCGATCATCGGGCCGACGCTGGGCGGGTGGATTACCGATTCGTACACGTGGCGCTGGATCTTCTTCATCAACATTCCCGTCGGAGTTCTATCGGTGCTAATGATGGGAGCGTTCGTCTGGGATCCGCCGTACTTGAAGAGGCCGAAGGGCGGCATCGACTTTCCGGGGATGGCGCTGCTGGCGCTCGGGTTCGGTTCGCTGCAGATGGTGCTCGACACGGGGCAGAAGAACGACTGGTTTGGGGCGACATCGATTCGCGTGTACACGATGCTGTGCGCGATCGGGCTGGTGGGGATGGTGATTCGCGAACTGACGGCGGAGCATCCGATCGTGGATCTGCGGGCGTTGAAGAACCGTACGTTTGCGGCGGGCGTGTTCCTGATGACGATCGTCGGATTCGTACTGTATGGAAGCCTGCTGCTGTTGCCGATTTACCTGCAGACGTTGCTCGGTTATCCCGCGCTGCAGTCGGGACTGGCGCTGTCGCCGCGCGGGATCGGGGCGCTGATCTGCACGCCGATTGTGGGCGTGCTCACAAGCAAGCGGGATCCGCGGAAGATACTGGCATTCGGGTTGCTGATCGGCGGGTTCACAATGTTTCAGTTGTCGCGATTGAATTTGAATGCTGGGTACTGGGACATCTTCTGGCCGCAGGTGCTGCAGGGCGTGGGGCTGAGTTGCACGTTTATCCCCCTGGCAGCGGCGAGCCTGTCGCTGATTCCACGACAGAAGATGAGTAATGCGACGGCAATCTTCAACCTGATGCGGAATATCGGCGGCAGCTTTGGCGTGGCGCTGATGACAACGTTTGTCGCGCGCAGAACGCAGTTCCATCAGACGCGGCTGGTGGAAAATGTGAGCATCTACAACCAGCATTCGCAGCAGATGTTGCAGCAGATGAAGTGGTGGTTCATGTCGCGCGGGTCGGACGCGTATACGGCAGGGCGGCAGGCACTGGGGGCGATGTATGGCCTGGTGCAGCGACAGGCGGCGATGATGTCGTTCGTGGAAGCGTTTTGGATCATGGCCGTAATCTTCTGGGCGGTAGTGCCGATGGTGATGCTGTTGAATAATCCGCGACATCATTTTGACAAGCCGACGGTGGCGACGGCGCCAAAAGAGAAATTGGTAGGGGAATACGCGGAAGAAGCGGAGTTGGTGGAGGCGTGAGCCTTTGTGGCCGCCCGGGCAAAAGCAGATCCCTCGGGCCTAAAGGCCGTCGGGATGACAAAATTGCTTTCCCTTGGCACGACTGAAGTCGTGCCCTGATACAGAATTCCAGACACGCCGCGCACGCAACCCACATCTCCCAAAAGAGGGGAGATGTGGGGCACCATCGATCACCATTTGTAGCTACGCCTTCAGCAGGCGATCGAAGAAGGAGCGGTAGCGCTGAAGGGCGATGCGGAGATCTTCGGTGGAGACATTCTCGCCGCTGTCCCAATGTTTCTCAAGGCGATCGCGCTCGTTGGCGAATCCTTCGGCCATCTTCTTCATGAGTTGAGCGACCAGGCTGTCCGCTTCTTCAACGGCATGACGCGGTTCGTCAACAAAGCCGGCCTGGATATTGCTCCAGCGAGAACGGTAGTCGCCGATTTCGTTCTCGGCGAAGAGTGGTGTGGGCTGGTTGATGTCGGCGCGATCGCGGTCGGCGTCGATCTTCTGAGTGGCGGGATCCCACGTATCGGGGTAGCTGCCTTTTTCTTGAGCACGAGCATCGCGCACGAGTTCGGGCTTAGGGTTACGACCGACCAGATCGGCGGTAGTGAGTTCTTCGTCTTTGCGCAGAGGTTCTGCCATTTCTTACGCAACCTTCCTGTCGCCGGCTTTGCGACTGTTGAGGAGTTCTTCAAAGAGCGACCGGTAGTGGATCATGGCCTGCCGCAGGTCTTCGGTGCTGGCTTCGCCGCGACGGTGGCGAAGGCTGATGTTGTGTGCAGCGCGGTAGTTTTCGACGACGTGTGGGTGGTCGACGGAGAGGTCGGCAGCGCGCTGATCGAAGTCGGACATGGGATAGCCGCGAGTGGCCATGAGGAGTTGAACGGTGTCGTCAGCTTCGATGACAGCGCCCCTGGGATCGTCCACGAATCGGGACTGGACGGTGTGCCAGCGCTCGTCGAAGCGTTCGCGCTCGGCGGGATCGAGATCGCGAATGTGGAATTTGTCGACGCGCTTCTCGCGTTCCGCCAGCAGTGTTTGTGCAGCACGCTCGGAACCGCGTTCGCGTACCGTACGGTCGTACTCGGGGCCGAAACGCTGGCGGAGCGCCGCTTTTCGACGCGACGTTGCCCATAGCGCGGCGATGACGATGACGACGATGGCGGCAACAATGATGCCCAGGATCTTGGGATCGATGTTCACGGGGCCTCCTTCTCATCGGGACTGTTTTCGAGTAAGAGGGGGAATCGAGAGGCGGTGTTGTCCCGAGGAGGGTGGCTGAGAGCAAAAGCACCGTTCCCACATCTCCCAAAAGCAGGGAGATGTGGGGCCCATCAGCGTAGCTAGTGCAGTCAGTCGGCGGAAGCGGCCTGGCCGAGGCGAATGCTTTCGGCACCGGTGGTGACACGACGCAACGGTTCCGACAGCGATTGCATCATGGCGCGGAAGGCGTCGATGGTGAGTGACTGCGGACCGTCGGACCACGCGCGCTCGGGGCAGGGGTGAACTTCGACGATGATGCCGTCGGCTCCGCAGGCGATGGCTGCGCGTGACATGGGTGGGATCAGCGCGGGCTTTCCGGTTCCGTGGGATGGGTCGGCAACGACGGGAAGATGACTGAGTTCGCGGGCGAGGGCGACGGCGGCGAGATCGAGTGTGTTACGTGTTTCCGTCTCGAACGTCTTGATGCCACGCTCGCAGAGAACGACGTTGGGGTTGCCTCCGGAGAGCAGGTATTCGGCGGCGAGCAGCCATTCTTTGACGGTGGCGGAAGGGCCACGTTTCAGCAGTACGGGCTTGTTGGCAGTGGCGAGCCGTCGCAGCAGGGCGAAATTCTGCATGTTGCGCGCGCCGACCTGGAACATGTCGGCGTAGTCGGCGATGAGGTCGACGTCTTCGGTGCCCATCACTTCAGTGACCACGGGCAGACCGGTTTCATCGCGCGCCTCGGCAAGCAGTTTGAGAGCTTCTTCGCCGAGTCCCTGGAACTCGTAGGGCGAGGTGCGCGGCTTGTAAGCTCCGCCGCGAAGCATGGAGGCACCGGCGGATTTGACGGCGTGCGCGGTTTCGAGGATCTGCTCGCGCGATTCAACCGAGCAGGGGCCGGCGATGACCACGACGTCGGGGCCGCCGATGGCGACGTGCCCGATGTGGACGACGGTGCGATGGGGCTTGGTCTGGCGGCTAACTAGCTTGTAGGGTTGCGCGATGGCGACGACGTTTTCGACTCCGGGCGCGGCTTGGAGCGATTCGATTTCGTGGCGGCGTCCGCCGGCGCCGACGCACGCGATGATGGTCTTGGTGGCTCCGCGAGTGACGTGAGGCTGGAATCCGGCTTCGCGGACGCGGTCGATGACGTGCTGGATTTCGTTTTCGCTGGCTGCTTCCGACATATTCACGATCATGGTTTCCTCTTGTTATGTCGTCCCTTCGGGACTCGAATGCTTGTCGATGGAGCCCACCCGACTCTTACGAGTCGGGCTATGGAATACCTCGCCTGCGGCGCTAACATCCATGCCCCGAACCGGCCCACCCTTACGCCAAAGTAAGGCCAGAGGGTGGGGCACCCAAGGGGTCTTCAAAAACTAAAAGGCCGCGACTTGTGGGTCGCGACCTCGGGAATCTGAACTTGTGCTGTGAATCTAGTTACGCATCAGCTCAAGCGATACCGGTGCCGCGCCCGTTACGCCAATAGGCATAGGCGGCAAAGGTAAAGCTCGTAAATCGCAGAGCGTTCATCACAGTGCAGTGACTTTAGCCCGGATTTGCTGATTCTGTCAACCGCGTCCGCGAAACTGGATGATGCGGCGGCGGTCGCGTTTGCTGGGGCGGCCCAGCGGGGCGGGCTCGAAAAACAATGGGTTGTTGCGGCGTTCCTCGGCGGCCTTGCGGCGAGCTTCCTTGCTCTCGTCGGTTTCGCGGTAGAGTTTTTGCGCCTCGGGAGCGGGACCGCGGATTTCGCTCAGGCCGAGGACCTCGATGGTGAAATCACCGGAATCGGTGGTGATCTTCAGCATATCCCCGACGTGAACGTTGTGAGCGGGCTTCGAGGGCTGGTTGTGGGAGGTGACGCGTCCGAGTTCGCAGGCTTTCTTGGCGAGCGCGCGAGTCTTGAAGAAGCGCGCGGCCCAGAGCCAGATGTCAAGGCGGACGGAGGTCATGGATTTATCTTCGCACAAAGATTTTAGATAGAGGCCCAGGGTTGACCTAAAATTCGCACTCGGAGAGCAATATGTTTCGGGATTTGAAGTGGTCTGATACCGAGAAGAAAGCGGCGAGAAAGGCTTTTCAGACGGCGCTGAGCCGAGAGTTTGAAGCCGTAACCAGGATGACCAAGGAGCGCGCGGCGAAGATTGCACAGCCCGATGACTTGTGGGATCTCGAAAACTTCCTAACCGAGAGCCGGAAGAGGATCGACCATGAGTATGACTATCGGTATTCAGTACTTCCAGAAGTGTTCGCAAGGTTGATCTTGAATGGCCGGTTGAGCGAAGACGAAATCAAGGGACTTCAGCAGGACAAGCTCGAGTTAATCGGAAGATACCTGGAGATAGCAAGAAGCCGATGATGTCGGCTTTAAGCGCTGACTCAAAGGCGCACGGGCTTGGAAGCCCGTGCCCACACTTGGCAGAGCTGCTGAGATCAACGCTCCTTTGATTTCCCCCAACGTTCCGGCGAGTCGCCAGGGCTACATCGTTACTGGAAAAAGGAACTCCAACATGGGTCCTACTCGTGCGGCCCAGGCGGCTTCGTCGTGGATGGCGCCCACGGCTTCGAGGTAGCGAAGGTCGGCGTTTTCGGTCCAGCCTTTTTCGACAAGGGCATCGTGGAGGGCGCGGGCGTCGCCAACCGTTCCAGCACCTTCGCGGGTGCCAATGTCGATCCAGATTGACTGGCGTGATTTGATGGGCAGGCGCTCGACTTCGCGGATGATGTAGCGGCGGTCCCACCAGGCAGACGGTGACATCGCGCCGAGTCTGCCGAATATTTCGGGATGCTCGAGTCCGGCGTGGAGGGTGAAGAGTCCGCCGAGCGAAGAGCCGGCGAGCGCGGTATTCCAGGCGCAGGCGTGCGTGCGGTACTCGCTGTCAATGAAAGGCTTGATCACCTCGACGAGCGCCTTCAGGTACATTTCGGCTTTGCCGCCTTTGCGCTTGGCGTCTTTGGTCGGCGTGTATTCGTCGACGCGCTTCTCACCGGCGTGGTAGACGCCGACGATGATTAGCAGCTGGATTTTGCCGTCGCGGATGAGCTTTTGCGCGGTTTGGTCAACGCGCCAGTCTTTGCCCGGAACGTATGACGTAGTCGGGTCGAAGAGGTTCTGGCCGTCCTGCATGTAAAGCACGGGATAACGGCGCTCGGGATTGGCGTCGTAGCCTTCGGGAACAAAGACGATCAGTTGGCGCTCGCCGCCGAGCAGGTCCGATTCGATCACATGGCGGCGAAGGTCGGTCGCTTCGCGTGGTTCGTCGTATAAATTGGATCCGAGTGCGGGGACAAGAATTTCCGTAGCCATATTCTTATGGAGCTTCTTCCGACTCCTGGTTGTATGATTTCGTGCCCTGCCCAAAGTTACAGAAGATTAAACTATCTCGACCTCGGGACGCACGTTACTTATGAATCGAGAACATCACCGTTGGTACTCCTCCCGGCTGAACCGGGACATGGAAATGCTCGTCTTCGGACACGCCGGTACACCAACCCTCGTCTTCCCCACGTCGCAGGGAAGATTCTATGAGTATGAAGATCGCGGAATGGTTGGCGCGCTTTGGAACAAGATCGAGAATGGCTGGCTGCAGCTCTACTGCGTGGACTCGGTGGACAGCGAGAGCTGGTACAACCGGAGCGTGCATCCGCGCCAACGGGTGGAGCGGCACATGACGTATGAGTCGTACCTGCTTCACGAGGTGGTGCCGCTGATCAAGCAGAAGAATCCGCGGCAGGACCTGGCGGTGACCGGGTGCAGCTTTGGTGGCTATCACGCGGTGAACTTCGCGTTGCGGCATCCGGACGTGGTGCAGTACTGCTATTCCATGGGCGGAGCGTTCGACATCAAGCAGTTCATGGACGGCTATTACGACCAGGACGTCTACTTCAACTCGCCACACGATTACCTGATCCAGATGGGCGATTTGTGGTTCCTGGGACACTACGCGAAAAACTGGTACCTGCTGGCGACGGGGAATCATGACTTCTGCTGGAACGAAAACGAGCGACTGGCGTGGGCGATGCGGGAGAAGAGGATGAATCATCGGCTGGATGTGTGGGGGGACAACACGGGGCACGACTGGCCGTGGTGGCAGCGGATGGCGGGGCAGTACTTGGGGTGAGGGGAAGGAAGCGATTGTGCTCGGGAGAAAGAGGTTCGCGGTAACAGTGCTTCTATTTTCCTTGAGTTGTGCTGTAGAAGCTCAAAAAGCCAAGGACATTCAGAGGTTCTTGGCTACTTACAACTTCACTGATACCAAATCACTTGCGAAAGGCTTCAAGTTAGCTGATCAGAACCCAACCATCTTCATAGCAGCATTGAACGATCCGACCGAGAACGTTCAGGTTAATGCTCAGAGATTCATCCGATACCTTGCCGATCCCAAGGCGATGGCGGCATTACGAGCGTCACAATCCGGGCAGAAATTCTTCACGGGAGCAGTGCCGGTACCACTGGAAGACTGGGATTATGAACGGATTCAGAACGGACTATTATGCGATAGCTGCTCTCTCAAAAGTCCGGACGTCAACTATATCTATGCTCTGGTGTTGGATGGATCGCAGAGAGCACAGGAACTTCTCGGGAGAATAAATGCTAGATATCCGAGAAAAGTAACTTACGGCGAAAGACCGGAGTCGCGAGTATCAGGAAACGTTGAAAAGCAACTCGTCAGACAGGCTTTCTTTATCAGCGCGGACGATAAGAAGTTCACCAAGGCGCAGCGAATCGCGATTAATAGACGTGGTGACAAGGCACTCTACGTCGTCTACGTCAATCGTGGTCCGCTGGCTGAGGAGTGGTATCACGTTGTGATGACTCGCGAGTCAGACGGATGGCGGATAATATCAGTTTCTTTCGCCGCGAACTCGTAGCGGAGCTTCGCTCCGCCTCGGGTGAATCTATTTTGGACATTTACCCAGGGCTGCCGCCCTGGGCTAAGTTCTTTCGCCGCTTCGCGGCTGAGTTCGTGGTCCGCCAACAATGTCGAGAAGGGATGCGGCTCGGTGAGTCTAATTTGGGGATCGGCACCCAGGGCTGCCGCCCTGGGCTAAATTCTTTCGCCGCTTCGCGGCTGGACGGTACAATGGATGTACTTGGGGTTGGCTCGTTCGGTGGTTGAATGAGGTCCCTGGTTAACGGGGTGTTATATGAAGAAGATTGGGGTCCTCTTTGGAATGGAGCAGACGTTCCCGCCGGCGCTGGTGGAGAAGATCAACTCCATGCAGGTGCCCGGAATCACCGCCGAGGCGGTGAAGGTCGGCGGCGTGAAGATGGCGGTACCGAGCGATTATGCCGTCATCGTCGATCGCATCTCGCACGATATTCCGTTCTATCGCGGGATGCTGAAAAACGCGGTGCTGACCGGGACGCACGTCATTAACAATCCGTTCTGGTGGAGCGCCGACGACAAGTTCTTCAATTACGCGCTGGCCGAGAAGTTGGGCGTGGCGGCGCCGCCGACGGTGTTGCTGCCGCATAAACAGCATCCGCCAAATACGACGGACCAGTCGCATCGCAACCTCATGTTTCCGCTGAATTGGGATGAGATATTCGCGTACGTTGGGTGGCCGGCGTTCCTGAAGCCGTTTGATGGCGGCGGATGGAAGGACGTGTACAAGGTCCACGATGCGCACGAGTTCTTCCAGGCGTACGACAAGACGCGCGACCTGTGCATGACGTTACAGCGCGGCGTGGAGTTCAAGGAATATTTCCGCTGCTACGTGGTCGGGCAGGAGCATGTGCACATCATGCAGTACGATCCGCGAGCGCCGCATCACGAACGGTACGTTAAGAATGCGCCGCCGGTCGATCCGAAATTGCTGGATCGCGTTCGCAAAGATGCGCTGACGCTGTGCCGCGCGCTCGGATATGACCTGAACACCGTGGAGTTTGCGGTGGAAGATGGCGTGCCGTATGCGATTGACTTCATGAATCCGGCGCCGGATGCGGATGTGCATTCGGTCGGCCAGGAGAATTTTGACTGGATCGTGAAGCATGTGGCCGAGCTGGCGGTTAAGAAGGCGCAAAGCACAACTCCGCCGTTAACGGAGCTGCGGTGGGCGGCGTTCCTGAATGGACCGGCTACGAGTTCGGCTGCGGCATCACACAGTTCGAATGGAGCGAAGGCAGGGAAGGCTCCGTCGAAAAAGGCGGCATCGAAGAGTACGAAGGCGGTGGCGAAGTAAGGATTTGCAGCGGGCTAGAGCCCGTTCGGAACGACATAGCGGCGATAAAGTAAAAAGCGGAGTTGCGCTCCGCCTGAACGGGCGAGGGCGCCCGTTCCCACACCTTATGCCGTCGACAAGTGTTACGGATGAACCAATGAAACCCAAGTTTACGCTCGGTATTGAAGAGGAGTACCAGACCATTGATCCGGAGACGCGCGAGCTGCAGTCGCACGTACACACGGAGATTCTGGCCAAGGGCAAGGCCCGCACTAACGACCAGGTTAAGCCGGAGATGCACCAGTCCGTTATCGAAGTCGGGACACCCGTCTGTCGAGACATCAAGGAAGCCAAACAGAAGGTGAAGGAGTTGCGCCGCGAGATGATCGGCCTGGCCGAAGAAAACGGGCTGAGGCTGGTGGCGGCGGCGACGCACCCTTTCTCCGACTGGCGCGGGCAGGAGATTTATCCCGACGTTCGTTACAAGGTCCTCGTCGAGGATTTGCAGTTGGTGGCGAGGGCCAACTTGATCTTCGGCCTGCACGTGCACGTGGGGATGGAAGATCGCGAGACGACGATTCACCTGATGAACGCGGCGCGGTATTTCCTGCCGCACCTGCTGGCGCTGTCGTCGAATTCGCCTTTCTGGCTGGGAATGAACACCGGGTTGAAGTCGTACCGCTGCAAGGTGTTCGACAAATTCCCGCGCACGAATATTCCCGATACTTTCAGCAGTTGGGGAGAGTTCGAGAATTTCGTGAACCTGCTGATCAAGACGAATTGCATGGATAATGCGAAGAAGATCTGGTGGGACATGCGTCCGCACCCGTTCTTTTCGACGCTGGAGTTCAGGATCTGCGACATCCCGCTGCGGGTGGACGAGACGATTGCGATTGCGGCCCTGATCCAGGCGACGGTGGCGAAGCTGCACAGGCTGCTGGCCAAGAACCAGACGTTCCGCATCTATAACCGCGCGCTGATCATGGAAAACAAGTGGCGCGCAGCGCGGTACGGGCTGGACGGGAAATTGATCGACTTCGGCAAGCAGGTGGAAGTCGATGAGCGGGACTTGATCCGCGAATATTTGGACCTGGTGGACGATGTAGTGGATGACCTCGGCAGTCGCGAGGAGATCAATTACATTCATCACATGCTGGAGACGGGCACCGGCGCCGACCGGCAACTGAAGGTATTCAACGAATCCGGTGGAGACTTAAAGAAAGTAGTCGATTTCATGGTGGAAGAGACGCGGGTGGGAGTGTTCGAACCGGCATCAACCGCCAGAGCCAGTTAATGACAGATAAGCAGACGTTACTATCCGGTCGGGAAATGCTTCTCGACACATCCTTTGACGCAGAACTGACACCGGGCGCACGCAATGCGGTGCGCACCTGCCTGCGCATCCAGCCTAACGAAAAAGTTACGCTGATCAGCGATCGCGAGACGAGCGAGATCGCGGCGGCGATTGCGAATGAGATCGCTTCGGTTGGAGCTCCTTTTAACGCGTTCGTGCTGGAGGAATTGGCGCCGCGTCCTTTGACGGGGATGCCGGCCCCTGTGTTGGCCGATATGGAGACGAGCCAGGTGAGCATCTTCGCGGTCAACGTGCAGCGTAACGAATTGAAGTCGCGCATGGAGATGACCGCGGTAGTGAACCGCCGGAGGATGCGGCACGCGCACATGGTGAATATCAACCGGCAGATCATGCTGGAAGGCATGCGGGCGGATTTCAACGCCGTGGACCGCATCAGCGCGAAGGTGATCGAGTTGGTCACGAAGGCCTCGAAGATTCGCGCGAGGACCGCGGCAGGAACTGATCTGCATGCGAAGCTGAATCCGGATTACAAGTGGCTGAAGACCAGTGGGCTGATCAGCCCGGACAAGTGGGGGAACCTGCCGGGCGGAGAGGTGTTCACCACGCCGGGCGAGGTGAACGGGACGTTTGTGATTGACGGTGTCGTTGGCGACTATCTGTGCGCGAAGTATGGCGATCTGAAAGAGAATCCGCTGACGATTCGCATGAAGGAGAACCGCATCGTCGAAGGCCACAGCGAAAATAAAGAGTTGGAGCAGGATTTCTGGAATTACACGCACACGGATGAGAACAGCGATCGCGTCGGCGAGTTTGCGATCGGGACGAACATCGGACTGAAGGATGTGATTGGCAACATCCTGCAGGATGAGAAGTTCCCGGGAGTTCATATTGCGTTTGGGAATCCATACGGCGAGCACACCGGCGCGCAGTGGTATTCGTCTACGCATATCGATGTGGTGGGGCGGAAGTTCGATATCTGGGTGGACGAGCAGCAGATCATGAGCCAGGGGAAGTTCACGATCTCGGCGTAGTACGAGTAGACAGTAAACAGTAGATAGCCTTCAGTCATTGAGCTGGAGTGGTTGGTAGCAGCAGCCAATGCGGAGCTGTGCTCCGCCGAACGGGCTTGGAAGTCCGTTCCCACATTTTAAGATCCAACATGGTTCCTGAACTGCGCCGTGCTTTTAACGCCGAGTTTACCCCTGAGAAGTACGGGAACTTCGTTGCGCGATTGCACGAGGCCTGTGGGACCGAGGTGCAGTTCCGGCTGTGCGAGACTCCGTGCTTCTTTCCCGCTACCTTCCTTGAAGAAATAGCAAAAGCGGGAAAAGAGTTGGTGTTTTCGTTGATGGATAGTCCCGACTACCTGCGCAAGTCGGATGCGACGATCCCTCCCGAATGGAATGTTCCTAACGAAGATCCACGGCCGCTGTTTCTGCAAGTTGATTTTGGGCTTCTGCGCGATACAGCAGGGGCGCTGAAACCCTGCCTGGTTGAGCTCCAGGCGTTTCCGTCGCTGTACGCCTATCAACCGGAGATGGCGCGGACCTATATCGAGAGCTACGGCTTGTCGCCCCATCTGCGGTTGTACCTGAGCGGACTCGACGACATTTCGTATCGTCGCCTGCTGGAGACGGCGATTGTTGGCGATCACGAACGCGAAAATGTGGTGCTGCTCGAGGTTGATCCGTTTCGTCAGAAAACGTTGCCCGATTTCCTGCTGACGCGAAAGCTCCTTGGAATTCCCATCGTCGACATTCGCGAGGTGGTGAAGCGGGGAAGCAAGCTGCACTACCGAGCCGATGGAAGGCTGATTCCAATTGAGCGGATTTATAACCGAACGATCGTGGACGAACTGGTAAGGAAGAACGTCCGGTTGCCGTTCGATTATCGGGATGAGCTCGAGGTGGAGTGGGCGGGGCATCCGAACTGGTATTTCCGGATCAGCAAATTCTCGTTGCCATACCTGAAACACCCCTCGGTGCCGAAGACGTGGTTCTTGTCGGAAGTGAACGAGCTGCCGACGGACCGAGAGAACTATGTGCTCAAACCTTTGTATTCCTTCGCGGGGGCTGGAATTACCTTTGGTCCCACCGATGAGCAAATTGCGGCCGTTCCGGAGGAGAAGCGCCGGGATTACATTCTGCAGGAACGTGTAAACTTCGCACGAGTGATTGAAACGCCACACGGGCCGACGCAACCGGAAATCCGCATTATGTACGTCTGGCAGGGGGAATTGACGCCGGTGATGGCCCTGATCCGCATGGGGCGGGGCAAAATGATGGGCGTAGATCACAATAAGGACCTGGAATGGGTGGGAAGTTCGGCTGCGCTTCTCGCCTGAGGCCATCACCGGCCGGTTTGACTCGTATCACGAAGCCGCGTGTCTTGCGTCACCGAAAATCCTCTCCCACAAAACATAGACTTGCGGCCGAACAGGACTATTCTGCTCCGGTTCATCGGAGATAGGGAAAATGCAACTGACACGCGCCGCCGATTACGCTTTGAGAGTGATGATCCACATGGCTGGACAGCCGCAAGGAACGGTAGTCCGTCTAAAAACACTGGCGCAAGACGTCGCAGTGCCAGAAAGCTTCCTGGCTAAGGTGCTGCAGACGCTGACACGTGGAGGTCTGATGATCTCGCGCCGGGGGCCGGAAGGCGGGTTCGAACTGCCGGCGAATGGCTTGCAGGCGACTATTCTTGATGTGGTGAGCGCGATCGATGGTCCCATCCAACTGAACGCTTGCCTGGGTGAGGCTGGGGAATGTCAGCATAAAGATTGGTGTCCAGCGCACCCGGTTTGGGCGGAAGCACAGATTGCGATGTTGAATGTGCTGAACCGCGAATCGATGAAAGACCTTGCCCAAAAAGCGACACAGACCAAGGCGCAGATGGCGGTGTCACTGGCTGAAGTAGGTCGCTGAATTGTAATGAAACGATCTGCGGTCTTCTTTCAGTAGCCCTACCTGAAGGCCGGAGCTTGAGTCTCGGGTCAGTTCAGGCGATGATGCTGGGATATGCGAATCGTCCGGGCTATCCTCGTCGTTCTGTGTCTGCTGTTTTCCGCCTGGGTGGCAAGCGCCCAGATCCTTGGAGCGACGGAAATCAGCGACCCAGCAGCGCAGAAACTCCAGGCAAGTCACATGGCGCAGCTGCGCGCCGTCGCCAGTACGGTGCAGGAACATAAGTTTCCGTAT
>Ga0335069_10010010_pt1 | contig 13474 bp, 3 predicted proteins | sample Lox_Sample_11_FD_206714 | JGI IMG/M metagenome (GOLD analysis project Ga0335069, IMG submission 206714) | Soil microbial communities from Loxahatchee National Wildlife Refuge, Florida, United States - Lox_Sample_1.1 | ecosystem: Environmental > Terrestrial > Soil > Wetlands | place: USA: Florida... | reverse complement strand
GTCTTTCGTGACAGGGTATCCCAACGAATCCGCCGACGCAGGCCACGATGCCTCACCGGTGCGGACGGCGCCGCCTTGGAACTGAGCCGCACCACGGGCACATCGGAGCATCGCGCCAAGAAGGCCATTGAGGAAGCATTGCTGGCTGGCTACACCTGCGAACGCAATCCGGCAACCGGATTTCCGGCCTTCGCTTTTCGACTGCACCAATTCATTAGCCGTGGCGACACGATCTATGCCTCTCTGGAATCTGAGGAGCAGCGATACCTGACGCTGAATCGGCAGCAGTTCGTGCCAGGTGATCGGAAGAAAGTCCTCCTGCCTCTGGTGTTCTGCCGCGAGTGCGGGCAAGAGTACCACTGTGTCCGGCGGATGGAAGATTCAGATTCCGGCGCGGTCACCTACGTTCCGCGCGAACTTTCGGACCGAAGCAACGATGGCGATTCGAGGGCTGGCTTTCTCTACTACAGTTCAGAGAATCCGTGGCCATCGGGCACGGAGCAAGAGCTGTCAAAACTGCCAGAGGACTGGATAGAGGACACGAATCAGGGTCCGCGCGTCAAGTCTGGGAGGAAGAAGAACCTGCCTCGGCCCATCATGGCAGGCACTGATGGCAAAGAAAACGTGGGCGGCCACGCCGGCCATTTCGTGGAGAGTCCATTCCGGTTCTGCCTTCATTGCCGGGTAGCCTATGACTTCCGCACGACCTCCGATTTTGGGAAGCTGACGTCCCTCGGCACCGAGGGACGGAGCACCGCGACCACAATTCTCAGCCTTGCCACTATTCGTCATCTCCGGAAGGAACCGACACTCGATCCCCGTGCGCGCAAGTTGCTCAGCTTCACCGACAACCGCCAGGACGCCTCCTTGCAGGCTGGCCACTTCAACGATTTTGTTGAGATCGGTCTCCTCCGCTCGGCTTTGCTAAAGGCGTGCTCGAATTCCGGCGGCCTCAGCCATGAGGTCTTTACCCAGAAAGTCTTTGAGGCACTCGCTCTCCCGTTCGCCAGCTATTCGAAGGACCCCGATCTGAAGTTCCAGGCGAAGCTTCAGACCGAAAGGGCGTTCCGCGATGTGATCGGCTACCGGCTCTATCACGACCTTCGCCGCGGCTGGCGCGTGACCTCCCCGAACCTGGAGCAGTGCGGCCTTCTGGAAATTAACTATCTGTCGCTGGCCGAGCTTTCGAATGACAGTTCATCCTGGCAAAGCCTACACCCGGCGCTTGCGGGCGCTACGGCAGAGACCCGGCTCGCCGTCGCGAAGACGCTGCTGGATTTCATGCGCCGCGAGCTGGCTGTACAGGTGGACTATCTCGACGCGACCAAGCAGGAAACCATTCAGCAGCAAAGCAGTCAGCGGCTGATCACGCCATGGGCCTTGGACGAGAACGAACTCCTTGAACACGCCGCGACCCTTTACCCCCGATCTACTCGCCAAGGCGATTTCGGCGGTGATGTGTTTGTCACCGCTCGAAGTGGCTTCGGCCTCTACCTCCGGCGCACCGGCACTTTCCCGCAGTATCACGGCCGGCTCACAACCGCAGAAGTGAACGAGATCATTCGTCAACTGCTCGACACTCTTCGCCTGGCCGGCCTGGTGGAGATCGTCGATGAAGCGAAGAGCCCCGACGAGGTTAACGGTCACCGCCTCCCTGCATCGGCCATTCTTTGGATGGAAGGAAAAGGAACGAAGCCCTTCCGCGACCCCATTCGAGTGCCCGGCGAATCGGAAGCCGGTGGACGGACGAATCCTTTCTTCGTGAACTTCTACCGGTCGCTGGCGTCCGAGTTGGCGGGTTTTGAGGCCAGAGAGCACACCGCGCAGGTTCCGTACGAGGATCGTCTTGTCCGCGAAGACAGGTTCCGGAAAGCGGAACTGCCTGTTCTCTATTGCTCCCCGACTATGGAGCTAGGCGTCGACATCGCAGAGTTGAACGTCGTGAACATGCGGAACGTTCCACCTACTCCTGCAAACTATGCCCAACGCAGCGGCAGGGCGGGTCGCAGCGGTCAGCCGGCGCTGGTCTTCTCGTACTGCACTACCGGCAGTCCACACGACCAGTATTTCTTCAAGCGCCCGGATCGTATGGTTTCTGGAGAGGTCACCCCGCCGCGACTCGACCTTGCCAACGAAGATCTGGTCCGCGCCCATCTCCATGCCATCTGGCTCGCGGAGGCGAATCTGAGCCTGGGCAGTTCGCTTCGCGATCTTCTTGATGTTGCCGGGAATGACCCGACTCTGGCCACGCTTGCTTCGGTTCTCGATACGCTACGCCGCCCCCAGCCACGCCTCGCAGCACATGTTCGAGCCAAACGCATTCTCGCCACTTTCGAGAACGATCTCAAAGACGCCGACTGGTATACGCCGCAGTGGGCGGAAGAAGTGTTCAAGCAAATCGAGCTCAACTTTGAGGCGGCGTGCGAGCGTTGGCGCAATCTCTGTAAGGCCGCGCTGGCCCAACAGAAGATTCAGAACGCCATCATTATGGACATGTCTCGCACGGCGGACGAACGCCGTCAGGCCGAACGGCTTCGTCGCGAAGCCGAATCGCAATACAAACTACTAACCGAGACCAAGAACGTCGTCCAATCCGATTTCTACAGCTATCGCTACTTCGCCAGTGAAGGTTTCCTGCCCGGATACAACTTCCCACGCCTGCCGCTCTCGGCGTATATCCCAGGCCGGCGCACGCAGCAGAAAGACGAATTCCTGTCGCGACCTCGATTCCTTGCTATCACCGAATTCGGCCCGCGTGCCGTGGTCTACCACGAAGGGTCCCGCTACCTCATCAACAAGGCAATTCTGCCGCTCGGCCAAGATGGGCCGGTCTTCGGTCAACTCAAGCGCTGCACGGCGTGCGGCTACCTGCACCCGATTACGAGTCCGCCCGGACCGGATCTTTGTGAGAACTGCCAAGCCAGTCTCGATACGCTGCTCACCCCCATGATGCGCTTGCAGAATGTTTCCACCCGGCGCAAGGACAAGATCAATTCAGACGAGGAAGAGCGGCTCCGATTGGGTTATGAAACCCAGAGCGGCTTTCGTTATGCAGTTTACCGGGGTGTTAAGTCGCACCAGACGGCCCTGGTTCGCAGCGAATCCACGATTTCCGGTCAGTTGAATTACGGTCACGCGGCGACGCTCTGGCGTATCAACCTGGGGTGGACGCGGCGCGCGGACAAAAGCCAGTACGGTTTCGTCCTCGATATCGAACGAGGCTACTGGCAACGCAACGACCTGATGCCGGATGACGACGATGTGGATCAACTCACCCGCCGTGTCGAACGAGTGATCCCTTACGTGGAGGACCGCCGCAACAGCCTCATTTTTGAGCCCAAGACAACCCAGTCGGTAGAAGTCATCACTTCGCTCGCCTACGCGTTGAAGAACGCCATCCTGGTCACCTATCAACTCGAAGACGACGAAGTCGCCTGTGAGTTGCTCCCAAATGGGAAGGAGCCACGTCACATCCTGCTCTATGAGGCCGCCGAGGGCGGCGCTGGTGTCCTGCGCCGTTTGCTCAAAGACACACTGGCGTTCCCTTTGGTGGCTCGTGAAGCGCTACGCATCTGTCACTTCAACCCGGATACCGGCGAAGATGAAGGCCACGCGCCAGGAGTCTCCGAGATCTGCGAGGCGGCTTGCTATGACTGCCTGCTCAGCTACTCGAACCAGCCTGTCCACCGCCTTCTGGATCGCAAGGCAATCCGCGAAATCCTCCTGGACTTTCATCGATCCTCGGTCTCAATCGCGCCTGCCGCGACGCCGCGATCCGAACACCTAATCCAGTTGCAAAGACTCTGCGGTTCGAACCTCGAAGAGGTCTGGCTCGCCTTCCTGGAGGACCACGACTACCACCTGCCCTCCGGGGCCCAGCAGTTCCTACAAGGCTGCCAGACCCGCCCGGATTTCTTCTACGAAGAGCACAATGCCGCCATCTACGTGGACGGCCCACCGCACGACTACCCGGAGAGGAAAATCCGCGATACCACCCAGAATGAATGCATGGAGGATCGTGGCTATGTCGTCATCCGATTCGGCCACAAGGATGACTGGGTAAGCATCCTGAAGAAGTATCCGAACATCTTCGGGAGCGGGAAATGAACTTCGCTGTTGGATCTTTGGTAAGGGCGCGGGGTCGCGAGTGGGTCGTCCTGCCGCAATCCGATTCGGACCTCCTGATGCTCCGCCCGCTTGGGGGCAGCGAGGACGAGGTTACCGGTATTTACGTGCCACTTGAGCCCGTGGAGCACGCCCGGTTTGCGCTGCCGGACCCCGCCCGCCTCGGCGATTTTCGATCAAGCCGCCTGCTCCGAGACGCGCTCCGGCTTGGCTTTCGGTCGAGCGCTGGCCCCTTTCGCTCGTTTGCTCACCTCGCAATCGAGCCGCGACCCTACCAGCTCGTGCCATTGTTAATGGCGCTGAAGCTCGACCCAATCCGCATCTTGATCGCCGACGACGTCGGCATTGGCAAGACGGTCGAAGCGGCGCTCATCGCCCGAGAACTACTCGACCGCGGCGAAGTAAGGCGCCTCGCGGTCCTCTGCCCGCCTCAATTGGCCGAGCAATGGCAACGAGAGCTTCGCGGCAAGTTCAACATCGAAGCGGAATTGGTGCTCCCTGGCACGGCAACTAGGCTGGAGCGTGGCCTGCCGTTGGGAGAATCCCTGTTCGAGCACCATCCTTTCGTCATCGTCTCGCTTGACTTCATCAAATCGGACCGCCGCCGCGACGAGTTTCTACGGACGTGTCCCCAACTTGTCATCGTCGATGAGGCCCACACATGTGCGTGGAGCGGAGAGGGGCGTTCCCATCGGCATCAGCGCCACCAGCTTGTTTCCGGCCTCACCGCTGACCCCAACCGTCACATCATTCTGGTCACGGCCACGCCGCACAGCGGTAAAGAAGATGCGTTCCGATCTTTGCTGACCTTGCTGAATCCTGATTTCTCGGCCCTGCCCGCCGACCTCACTGGACCTGCCAACGAGGTCCATCGCCGCCGCCTCGCTGCCCAGTTCGTTCAGCGGCGGCGCGCCGACATTCGGCATTTCCTCCAAGCGGACACGCCCTTTCCAGACCGCGAGGAGAAGGAGCAAACTTACCGCCTCACGGACGCCTACCGGAAGCTATTTGATCGAGTTTTGGAATATGCCCGAGAGGTGGTGACCGAATCCAACGGACACCGGCAGCGCGTCCAGTGGTGGTCCGTTCTGGCACTGCTCCGGGCGCTTGCCTCAAGCCCTGCAGCCGCGGCAGCCACTCTCCGCACACGCGCCGCCACGCTTGACACCGAAACCACAGAGGAGGCCGACGCGATTGGCCGGCGCGCCGTCCTCGATCTAACCGACGATGAATCGGCGGAAGGGATTGACCTCGCCTCTGGTAGCGACGCCGAGGTAGAAGGTGATGACAAGGCGCGCCACCGCCGACGTCTCCAGGAGATGGCGCGCATCGCCGACAGCCTCCAGGGCGAACTGGATGCGAAGCTCGGCGGAGCGATCGGCATCGTCTCCTCTCTCCTGAAGGGCGGTTACCAGCCAATCGTTTTTTGCCGCTTCATCCAGACCGCCGAGTACGTCGCTGCTGCTCTTCGTTCCAGCAGCAAGATCCCGCGCGGCACCGAGGTCGCCTGTGTTACCGGTGAACTCGCTCCTGCCGAGCGCGAGGACCGCGTCAGCGCACTGGCCAAATTTCCGCAGCGCATACTGGTGGCGACCGACTGCCTCAGCGAAGGCATCAACCTGCAGGATGACTTCAATGCGATCCTCCATTACGATCTGTCGTGGAACCCGACTCGTCATGAACAGCGGGAAGGCCGCGTTGACCGCTATGGGCAGCCGAGCGAGAAAGTTCGAGTGGTCACGTATTACGGCGAGGACACCGGCGTCGACCGTATCATCCTTCGGGTCCTACTCCGAAAACACAAGACCATCCGCAGTTCGCTTGGAATTTCCGTGCCGGTCCCGGCCAGGGCCGAAGAACTTGTGGAAGCGATCTTCGAAGATGTCCTGCTCCATAAGCGCCCTAAGGACAACCGTCAGATGCTCTTGGAATTCGGCAGCGGCGAAACCGAGCCAGCCGACAGCCCTGCTGGGAAGGTCCAGGCAGAGTGGCAGAATGCTGCTGATCGGGAGGCCCGTTCGCGCACGATGTTCGCCCAGGAGACAATCAAGTTCGGCGAAGTGGCGCAGGAGGTGGACGCAGTTCGGACCGCCATTGGCTCTGGAGTTGACGTCGCCTCGTTCTGCCGGGCCGCACTGCGGCAGTACAAGGCGTCCATTTCCGATGTTGGGTCCGGCATCAGGGCGCGCATCGAGGTCAGCCTCCAGGATGTTCCGCGTTCCGTACGTGACTCGTTGCCGATTCCCGGCAACGGTACCAACCTGACCGCGCGCTTCGAGTTGCCGATCCAACCCGGCGAGATCTATCTTCATCGCACGCACCCGCTGGTGGAAGCTCTTGCAACCGGACTGCTTGATTCCTCGCTCGACAGCACGACTGACCGGGGAGCGGCGCGCTGCGGAGTGGTTCGCACGAAGGCAGTTGATCGCCGCACCACTCTCTTGCTCGTGCGGCTGCGTTATCACATCGAAACCGAGATCAAATCGGGACCGCGCGGAAAAGAGGTGGCGGAACGTCGGCAGCTTCTCGCCGAGGACAGCCAGGTGCTGGCCTTCGCCGGATCTCCTCAAAGTGCCGAGTGGCTTAGCAAGGAACAGGCAGAAGCTTTACTCGAAGTCATACCCGACGCGAACATGGCCCCTGAACTCCAGCGGGATGCTCTGCAGCGCATCCTCGACGGCGTCGCGGCACTCATGCCGCACCTGGAATCGGCCGCACGAAGTCGGGCGGCTGAGCTGCTTGAGGCCCACCGGCGAGTCCGGTCGGCTGCTCGTCTGCGCGGCGTCAGTCAACGTGTGGAGCCGCAGTTGCCGCCGGATATTCTCGGCGTCTACGTTTTTCTGCCCGTCCCGGCGGCCGGAGGCCAGGTATGAGCACCCGGACACTGGCAGCCTTCTCAACCATCCGCACCGAAGGGGCGATGCTGCCATCCGACATTCTTGTTCGCGTGGCTTCGGGTGATAGGAGCCTCGGCGGATTGGAAGAGTCGTCCTATCATCTGGCGCCGGGCGAGAAGATCGGCGAAGCGACCAACCGGGCATGGAATCGTTTGCAGGCCGCGTGGGCCAACTTTCAGTCCGCCCGCGAGAAACTGGCGGGAACCGATACCGGCACCAGCCTCACCCGCGAACGCTGGCTCCTGCCGTTGTTCCAATTACTCGACTACGGGCGGCTTCAGGCGGCCAAGGCCGAAGAAATCGGGGGCAAGTCTTACACAATCAGCCACGCCTGGCAGCAGACGCCGCTTCACCTTGTCGGCTGCAACGTGGACCTCGACCGGCGAATTCAAACAGCCGCGGGTGGCATGCGGTCCAGTCCGCACAGCCTCCTCCAGGAACTGTTGAACCGGAGCGACCAGCATCTCTGGGGGATCGTTTCAAACGGCCTCCGCCTGCGGCTGTTGCGCGACAACATCAGTCTGACCCGTCAAGCCTACGTCGAGTTCGACCTCGAAGCGATGATGGCGGGCGAAGCATACCCTGACTTCGTCCTACTCTGGCTGCTGCTGCACCAGTCGCGCTTTGAGGCCGAACGCCCCGAGCAATCCCAACTTGAGAAATGGTCTCAGGCCGCCCGCACCGAGGGTGTCCGCGTGCTCGAGGGCCTGCGCGACGGCGTCCAGCGGGCGATTGAACATCTCGGCCAGGGATTCCTTGCCCATCCGTCCAACGCGGTGCTGCGGGAGAATCTGCGCTCGGGGGCGCTGGATAAGCAGGACTACTACCGGCAGATCCTTCGCTTGGTTTACCGGCTGCTCTTCCTGTTTGTGGCTGACGACCGTGACCTGTTGCTCGTGCCCACGGCCGATCCGGTCACGCAGAAACGCTACCGCGACTTCTACACCACCACCCGTCTGCGTCACTTGGCCACCACGCGCGCCGGCTCGCGGCACCACGACCTCTACTGCTGTTTGAAACTGGTGATGGAGAAACTGTCGGGCGATGGCTGTCGGGAACTCGCCCTCCCCGCTCTCGGCAGCTTTCTGTTCTCGCCGCGAGCGCTGCCGGACCTGAACGCCTGCGACATTTCGAATCTGCATCTTCTGGGAGCCATCCGCTCTCTGGCCGTCACCGAAACCGGCCAGAGCCGCCGAGTGGTGGACTACAAGAACCTGGGAGCGGAAGAACTCGGCAGCGTTTATGAATCACTACTGGAGCTTCATCCGGAACTGAACGCCGAGGCTGTAAGCTTCGAACTAAAGGTAGCCGCCGGCAGCGAGCGAAAGAAGACCGGCAGCTACTACACGCCGACGAGCCTGATCTCCTGTCTGCTCGACTCCGCTCTCGATCCGGTCTTGTTGGAGGCGGCACAGAAACCCAAGCCTGAAGCCGCGATCCTCAAGCTCAAGGTCGTTGACCCTGCCTGCGGTAGTGGCCATTTTCTAATTGCCGCCGCGCATCGCATCGCCAAGCGACTGGCTGCTGTGCGCACGGGGGAGGAGGAGCCGCCACCGGAAACCCAGCGGAAGGCCCTCCGCGACGTGATTGGCCACTGCATCTATGGTGTCGATGTGAACCCCATGGCCGTCGAGTTGTGCAAGGTCTCGCTCTGGATGGAGGCGCTGGAACCTGGCAAACCGCTTTCGTTCCTGGAGCATCGCATCCAGCCAGGCAACAGCCTGCTCGGGGCAACCCCCGCACTTCTCGCCCAAGGGATTCCAGATGATGCCTTCTCACCATTGGAGGGGGACACAAAGGAAGCTTGTTCGAAGTGGAAAAGGGTGAACAAGAGTGAACGCGCGGCGTGGGAGAAGAAGCAGCAATGGTTGGGTTTTGACGCTCCCTGGAACAAACTCGGGGCTTTCGCTCAGGGGTTGATGGCTCTTGACAACCTGGGCGACGACTCAATCGCCACTATTCGCGAGAAGGAGCGGCTCTATCGGGAAGCAATTGAGTCCGCGGGCTACTTGGACGGCAAGTTCATGGCTGATGCGTGGTGCGCCTCGTTTGTCTGGAAGAAGGATAGCCTGACCGCGCTCGCACTCACCGAGGAACTGGTTCGTCAGATTGAACGCAACCCGACTGCCTTCGCCAACGATAAGCGTGGCATGACCGGTGAAGTGGTTCGGCTCGCAGGCCAGTACCGTTTCTTTCACTGGCATCTCGCTTACCCCGACGTATTTGACGCCGAGGGCAAGGGCGGGTTCGACTGCGTGCTCGGCAACCCGCCGTGGGAGCGAGTGAAACTGCAAGAGAAGGAGTGGTTCGCCGAGCGAAGCCCCGAGATCGCGAATGCACCCAACTCCGCCGCTCGCAAGCGGCTCATTGTGGCGCTCAAGACCGGCGATCCCGTCCTCCATCAGCAATTCCTCGAAGACTCGCGTAGCGCCGAGGGCGAAAGCCACTTCATACGCAACAGCGGCCGCTACCCGCTGTGTGGCCGCGGCGACATCAATGTGTACTCAGTTTTTGCCGAGGCTATGCGCGGTGCAGCGTCCCCCACCGGACGGGCGGGCTGCATCGTGCCGTCCGGTATTGCCACCGACGACACGACCAAGCATTTCTTCCACGACCTGATGACTACGGGCACGTTGGCGAGCCTCTACGACTTCGAGAACACGGCCAACCTGTTTCCCGGCGTCGGTCATGGCCGCGCCCGTTTCTGTCTTCTTGTTACGTCCGGTTCCGCGCATGCAGTGCGGCATGCCAAGGTCGCCTTCCTGCTGCGGCTTCCCTCGGATCTCGGCGACCCTGGGCGCGTTTTCACACTCTCGGCGGACGAGATTGCACTGCTCAATCCGAATACGGGGACCTGCCCAGTGTTCCGGAACGCTAGTGACGCTGAGCTCACGAAGAAGATCTATCGCCGGGTGCCCATTCTGGTTCGCGAGGGACCGCCCGAACAGAATCCCTGGTGTCTTAGCTTTGGGCGCATGCTCGACATGGCTAACGACTCGGGTCTCTTTCACACGCGTGAGCAACTCGAGTCTGCCGGTGCACGGCTCGCAGGCAACATCTTCACGAGCGGAAGCGAGCGCTGGCTTCCATTGCGCGAGGCCAAAATGATCCACCACTACGACCACCGTTTCGGCGACTACTCTCTCCGCCCGGCAGGCTCCGAGAGCACGATCTTGCCGAACGCCCCTCCCGAGCGCCTCGCCGATCCGGAATACATGCCGCTACCACGGTACTGGGTCCTCGAAACTGAGGTCAGGAATCGCATAGCGGACAAATGGTCGCACGACTGGCTGCTCGGCTGGCGCGACATCACACACGCGACGAACGAGCGCACTGTGGTGAGCGGATTGATCCCATTGTCTGGCGTGGGCCACAAGTTCCTGCTGATGTTTCCGCATCAGACACCGGTACTTGTTGGCTCGCTCTCAGCAAACTTGGCCTCATTCGTGTTCGATTACTGCGCCCGCCAGAAAGTCGGCGGTATTGCGCTTACGTATTTCACGATGCGCCAGCTTCCCGTGCTCCCGCCCGCAAGCTACGAAACGGAAGCCCCCTGGTCGCAGGGCACGGCGCTCCGCGATTGGCTCCTGCCCCGCGTGTTGGAGCTTACCTACACGGCGTGGGACATGGCGTCCTTTGCCAGAGACTGCGCCTGCCCCGGCCCGCCGTTCCGCTGGGACGCAGAACGCCGGTTTCTGCTCCGCTGCGAGTTGGACGCCGCTTTCTTTCACCTCTATTTGCCCGCGCACGCCGATGGCGGCTGGTACTGGTTCGAGAATGAGACACCGGAAACTCGCGCCAAGCTACAAGCTAGCTTTCCGACCCCGCGCGATGGCGCGGCCTACATCCTGGACAACTTTCCTATCGTCAGGCGCAAGGACGAGCAGAAGTGGGGCGAGTTCCGCACCAAGCGCGTTATTCTCGAAGTTTACGACGCCATGGCGGAAGCTCAACGCGCCGGCGTCCCCTACCAAACCCGCCTCGACCCGCCACCCGCCGACGCGCGCTGTTGTCACCCGCGCAAAAAAGTGGGCATTCTAGCTTTCGGCTCACTTATCAAAGACCCCGGACCGGAACTGGCGGCCAAAATTGTGATGCGCATCGAGACGCAAACCCCATTCACCGTCGAGTACGGCAGGTTCAGCGGCCGCACCAGAGGGGGCGCGCCAACGCTGGTCCCACACTGCAACGGCACACCCGTGCCTGCAGAGATCTTGGTGCTGGATGACGAAGTCTCCGTCCGCGATGCAAGAGACATGCTTTGGCGACGCGAGCGGCGGAAGATCGGGAGCGACGAGACATACGCTGAGGGAACGGGACCAGATAGCGTTCTGGTTCATTCGCACGAATCTCCTTGGGTTGAAACAGTGCTGTACACCGATTTCAATGCGGCGGGCAAGATCGCAGATCCAAATCCCGAGGACCTCGCACGTCACGCCATTCAAAGTGTCCGAAAGGCGGACGAGGGTAAGGATGGGCTTAGCTACCTCATGAGCGCGGTCGCCTCCGGAATCGAAACCCGCCTTACCCCCGCCTATACGGCGGAGATTCTGAAGCAGACGCAAACGAACTCGCTAAGCGAAGCTCTTCGAAAGGCGAGGGATCGAAGTGAGTGACGGATTGTTGGAGCCGAACCCTGAGCAGCCGGATTTGTTCGAGAGCCACGCTGCGCGATCTTTGCTGGACCAGTTGCTCACGGACTCACGGCTTTACACTCAGAGCAAGGACTACAAGGATTTGCTGGACTTCGTCGCACGCATGCGTAACTTCGCACCTTTTAATGCCATGCTCCTCCAAGTGCAGAAGCCAGGCCTCCGCTTCGCCGCGTCTGTGTATGACTGGCGTGACCGTTTTGAGCGCAAGCCAAAAGAAGGTGCGCGCCCGCTGTTGATCCTGTGGCCGTTCGGTCCGGTAGCCCTGGTGTATGACGAGCTGGACACGGAGGGCAAGGATCTTCCGAGGGACGTCCGTTCCTTCTACGCGCAGGGCGCAATCGATGCAAGGCGAATTGCCTCATTCGAGGAACCGCTGCGGAAGAAAAACATTGGCTGGAGTTGGCTGGACGCGGGCGATAAAAAGGCCGGATCAATCCGGGTGGTCCGGCGCGCCGCGGATGACAAAGAGGCCACGCAGTACTGGATGCACGTCAATCGCAACCACCAGCCTCCCGTGCAGTTCACCACAGTGGCGCATGAGCTGGCGCACCTGTTTCTGGGGCATCTCGGGCCGGATAAGAAGCTGAACGTGCCGGATCGGCCTGGGATGGATCATGGTCAGCGGGAACTGGAGGCCGAGTCGGTAGCGTACCTAGTATGCAGCCGGAACGAAGTCGCCTCGGCGTCTGAGACGTACCTGAAGGACTATGTCGCTGCAAACACGACCATGGACCACATTGATGTTTACCAAGTAATGCGAGCTGCGGGCCAGGTGGAATCCCTGCTTCGATTGACTGCCCACACGACATTCAAAAAGCCGGGAGACAATCGGTACTGATTACGGAATCCTATGCTTCGCTCAAATACCATTACACACAAGACGGCGACAAAGAGCATCCTTGATTTGAAGAATCTCTATGATCACGGGAACCTGAACCTGGAGCCTGGGTTCCAGCGCCAGTCGGTGTGGACGGAGCGGGATCGCGCCAAACTGATCGACAGCATCCTGCGTAACTACCCATTACCAGCCATCTTTCTCTATAAGCGTGAAGAGGACGGCGATTTGGTGTTTGACGTGATCGACGGCAAGCAACGCCTCGAATCGGTGTTCATGTTCACCGGGACCATGCGGGGGCGCTTTTGGACGCGCACCCAACTTCCCGGTGCAGATTCTGTGGAGTGGCTCGACTGGTCCCTGCTGAAGCGGAGAGGGTGCCAACACCTCATCACTGGTTATGAACTTCCTGTCATCGAAGTCGATGGCGAGATCGGAGACATGATTAACGTCTTCGTTCGAATCAATTCTACCGGGAAGGCCCTGACGAGACAGGAGCAGCGCCATGCGCGATACCACAAGAGCCCGTTCCTCAGGGAGGCCTCGCGGCTGGCGAATCGCTTTCAGAGCTACTTCCTCGACAAGAGAATCTTCAGTCCGGGGCAGCTGAGCCGGATGAAGCATATCGAACTGATGTGCGAACTGATGCTTTCGATGGTGCAAGGTGACGTGCTGAACAAGAAAACTGCGCTCGATCGCGTGATGGCGACGACATCCTTCGACGGACGTCAGATCGGCAAAGCATCGCGGATGGTCACCACCACGTTGAATCGGATTCGGAGGATGTTTCCGCATATCAACACGACCCGCCTGCGACAGGTTACGGACTTCTATTCTTTAGCGGTCCTTATCGGGAGGTTCGAGCAGGAGAGATTGATTCTGACCGACCGCCGCCGGAATCGGCTCGCCTGGGATCTGCTGCAGACGTTCGCGGCCCGCGTCGATGAAATCCGTGAACTTCA
>Ga0335069_10010009_pt1 | contig 13475 bp, 8 predicted proteins | sample Lox_Sample_11_FD_206714 | JGI IMG/M metagenome (GOLD analysis project Ga0335069, IMG submission 206714) | Soil microbial communities from Loxahatchee National Wildlife Refuge, Florida, United States - Lox_Sample_1.1 | ecosystem: Environmental > Terrestrial > Soil > Wetlands | place: USA: Florida... | reverse complement strand
CACGAAGACGTCCGCCACATCAATTCTGGCTGGCGTTGTGGATATTTACCTCGCCGCCTTCGTCTTCTTCCCCGCCGCCTTCTGCTGCTTGACCTCTGGCACTTCCAACACCGCCTCTGAAGCCGGGGGCTTCTTCGCAATCGCCAGGCTCTTCTTCAATGCCTCCATGATATCGATCACCTTAGCAGGCTCCGCCGACGGTGGAGTCACAACCTCTTGCCCCTTGATCTTGGCATCGATCATAGCCTGCAGATTTTCGCGATACGTATCTTTGTATTTTTCCGGCTCGAACGGCGCAGCCAGCGATTCCACCAGCATTTGCGCCAGCTTCACTTCCTGCTCCTTCACCAGGCTCGTGTCGGTCCGGAACTCCTCCACCTTACGCACTTCATTCGCAAAATACATGGTGTGCATCAATAGTCCGGACGCACCCGGCCGAAAGATCACGATGTGCTCGCGGTTATGCATCGCGATCTTCGCCACGCCGACGTACCCGGTCTTCTTCAGCGTGTCGTACAACAGCGCATAGGGCTTCTCGCCCGCCTCATCCGGCGCCATATAAAACGAGCTCTCGAAGTAGATCGGATCCACCTCGTCCGTCTTCACGAATTCGAGGATCTCCATCACCTTCGCCGTCGAGGGCGCCATCTTCTTGATCTCTTCATCCTCGACCACGACGTAGCGATCCTTCTCGTACTCGTAACCCTTCACGATCTCACTGCGCGGAATGGGCTTATCTTCCGCTTGGCAGTAGATCACCTGCTTGATCCGGGAATTGTCGTGCTTGTGCAGTTGGTTAAAGCTGATGCTGTCGCCGCGGGCGGCAGTGAACAGCTTCACGGGAAACGAAACGAGACCGAAGGTGAGGTGCCCTTTCCATACAGTAGAGGCCATGGCGATAATCTCCCAGCATATTAGTCATAGCATGACGATCAAACATTTTCAACAACACACGTTTGTGCAGAGGTTTACGCCTGTAGTAACCTTACCTCTATCGGGGATTTTCAACAAAGATGTATCTGCGCACTCTGCCGCTCTTCGTGTGCCTTCCTTTCCTGATTCCACCAGTCACTGGTCAAGGCATCATCACGACATTCGCCGGCTCGCCGTGGCTTTTTCCCGGCGATGGCCGGCCCGCTTTGCAAGCGCCGCTGGGCGGCGTAACGGGTCTGGACGTTCTCGCCGACAACAAGGGCAACTACTACATCTGCGACACCGACAATCAAATGGTCATGCGCGTCGGATCCGACGGCATCATCAATGTGGTCGCAGGCAACGGATTCGTCGGTTTTAGCGGCGACGGAGGATTGGCGGTGAACGCCTCGCTGAACTTTCCGGATGCCATCGCACTCGACTCCTCCGGCAATCTCTTCATCGCGGAGTATGACGGGCACATCCGAAAAGTGACTCCCGATGGCATCATCTCCACGTTTGCCGGTAACGGAACACACGGCTTTTCCGGTGATGGTGGCCCGGCGACTCAAGCGGCGTTCAATAACCCCGGTGGCTTGGCGTTCGATAAGGCAGGCAATCTCTATCTCGCGGATAGCGCCAACAATCGTGTTCGCAAGATCTCTCCCGGCGGCGTCATCACCACGGTCGCAGGAAACGGCTCGCAAGGGTTAGCGGGTGACGGTGGACCGGCAACATCGGCGAAACTGAACTTCCCCACTCGCATTGCAGTCGACTCGGCTGGCAATCTGTACATCGTTGAAACCGACAATTTCACGGTCCGCATCGTAACCAATGACGGTAAGATCGACACATTCGCGGGAGGCGGCTTCGATTTCGACGAAGGCGTACCCGCCAAGGGCTCGGTCATGCTCCCTCTGGCCATAGCCATCGATTCCGCCGACAACGTCTACATCTCCGACATATTCTTCGCCGGCATTCGCAGAGTGGACCGCAAGGGCATCATCAATACCGTCGCAGGTGGCACTGGCGCTTTCGGATTCTCGGGTGATGGTGGCCCGGCACTCGGCGCCGAGTTCAATTTCGGCGGATACCCAGGCCTCGCCGTGGATTCCTCTCAAAACATCTTCGTCGGAGACGATCAAAATCGACGCATTCGCCAAATTACCCCCGACGGGTCCATTCGCACGATTGCCGGCAACACGCTCTATCGCTTCTCCGGTGACGGCGGTCCCGCCACGAGCGCAACTCTGTACTTCCCCTACTCAGTCATTACGGATGGCTCCGGCAGTGTTTTCATCGGCGAGACTGGCCAGAACCGGATTCGCAAGGTCGATCCGTCCGGCAACATTTCCGTCTATGCGGGGACCGGAGCGCAGTTCTACTCGGGCGACAATGGCCCAGCAACCAAGGCTGCACTTAGCTTCCCGACGTATTTGGCGCTCGACCCTCAGGGAGACCTGTACTTCTCGGATACGGCGAACTGTGTCATACGCCGGATCAATGACGACGGCGTCATCACCACTTTTGCTGGCAACCACATTTGCGACGTAAAGGGCGACGGCGGCGTGGCGTCCGAAGCCAGCTTCAATGGTCCATACGGACTCGCTTTCGATCCGGCGGGCAACCTGATCGTTGCCGATAACGCTGGCAATTCCATTCGCGTGATCGCTCCTGGTGGAACCTCCGTCGGTACGTTGGCGGGTACTGGCGAAATGGGTTTCTCAGGTGACGGCGGAAAAGCGTCCAAGGCCAAATTGAACGGCCCGGTTGGCGTTGCCTACTACAACGGATCCGTGTACTTTTGCGACTCCGGCAATCACCGCGTTCGCCGAATCTCCAGCGCTTTCATCTTTCCAGCGCTGAACATCTCGGCGACCGATCTGGTAATAAATACGGTGGCAGGAAACGGCAAGGCGGGCTACGCCGGCGACGGCGGCAAGGCAACGGAAGCATCGCTGAACAATCCCCAAGGCTTGGCCTTCGATAAAGACGGCAATCTCTACATCGCCGATCAAAAGAATTTCGTCGTCAGGAAAGTCACCCCCAGCGGTATCATCAGCACTTTCGCAGGTTCTCCCGACTCCACTGCGGTGGGTGACGGAGATATCGCGACGCACGCCATTCTTTTTGGCCCAACCAGCGTCTCAACGGACAGCTTCGGAAACATATTCATTTCTGACGCAGCCGGAAATCGCATTCGCGAAGTACTTGCCAACCCTCCAACGTTCCAGGTGTCGCTCAACAAAATCGCTTTCACCGCGGCCGCGGGATCGAACACAGTGGACCAAAGCGTTAATCTCGAAGGTTCCGTTCCCGGGCTGCCGTTCACCGTTTCAGTGCCCTCTAGTAGCCCCTGGCTGACTGTTGCGCCGAGTACCGGCGTGATGCCCACCACGCTGAAGATCACCGCCGATCCGTCCAAGCTTTCGTCCGGCTCCAATCAGGCGAACCTCACAGTTTCATCGCCCAACACGCGGCCGGCCTCTGCATCTATTTCGGTCGCGTTGACGGTCACCGCACCTGGTCAACCGAGCCTGAATGTCAATCCATCAACGCTCGCTTTCTCCTTCGTCCAGCAGACTCCCGCCAGAACACGCGCTCTGAACGTCTCGAATGCAGGCGGCGGATCGCTGACCGTCGGGATCACTACTGCGACCACCTCAGGTGGTTCATGGCTCTCTGCGTCAACCGCGAATGTCCTCGCCGGCCCGTTCAGTTCCACTCCCGTCAACATTACTGCGAACCCGGCCGGGCTTCATCCCGGTGTCTATTCCGGTACGGTGACGTTAGCAAGTGTCAATCCCGCGCAGAGCGTCATCGTTCCCGTGACCATGACCGTCTCCGCCGTTCCGCAGACGATCCTGATCCCGCAAAGCGGCCTGACGTTTTTCGCCGTTCAAGGCGGCGGGCCAACAGCGCCGCAGTTCTTCAATATCCTGAATACGGGCCTCGGCCAGATGCGCTGGACCATCTCGGCGGCAACGCTGTCAGGCGGACCGTGGCTCACGGAATTCCCCGCGAACGGAGTTAGTGACGCGGCATCGCCTTTGGTCCCAGCCGTACGCCTCGATGTGAACCCCCAGGGACTCGCACCCGGCATCTATGCCGGAACAGTGCAAGTCACCGCGCCTGATGCCGACAACTCGCCGCAGTTCGTATCTGTATTCCTGAATGTTTTGCCGCCGGGCAGTAACCCCGGTCCCGTAGTACAGCCGTCCGCATTGATCTTCTCCGGTGTAGCCGGTGGCGAATCGCCGAGTTCCCAGACTTTGTTGGTGCAGAGTCTAAGCTCCGCGCCCGACACGTTCACATCGGGCGCAGTGACCAATGACGGCATCAACTGGATTCAAGCGCTTCCCACCGCCGGCTCAGTTAGCTCAGCGCAACCAGGCCGCATCGTTGTGCAACCGATCATCGACAATCTCACACCCGGCATCCATACCGGCACTCTGACTCTGTCTTTCTCTGACGGCAGTACGCGCGTCGTGAATATCGTGCTGGTATTGATTGCTCCCGGCTCCAGAGGATCAATCCAAGGGCTCGAGCAAACGCAAGCAGGCTGCACTCCTACCACTCTCGCGCCGGTCTTCAGCCTGTTGCCCGACGGATTCTCCGTGCCGGCAGGCTTTCCGAGCGCACTAACCGTGAAGGTAATCGACGACTGCGCCAACCCGATGACGACCGGCAACGTGGTCGTCCGGTTTTCAAACGGCGATTCGCCACTGCGCCTGGATTCTCTGAAGGACGGAAGCTGGAGCCAGACCTGGGTCCCGAAACATAATACGGCTGCAGTCACCGTCACCGCCGACGCCCAAATTCCGGAGCAGAACCTCACAGGCCAGGTCAAAGTGAAGGGCGGTTTCTTGACCTTCGACACTCCCCCGCAAGTGAACTCCGGCGGAGTAGTCAACGCCGCGAGCAATCAAGGCCCAATCGCGCCGGGAAGCATCATTTCGATCGCAGGAAGTAAGCTTGCCCTGACCCAGGCTTCCGCGAACGGCACGCTACCGGTTACGCTCGGTGGCAGCGCGGCGTTCATCGCCGGTCTTTCGATGCCGCTGATGTACGCCAGCGACGGCCAGATCAACGGCATCGTCCCGTTCGAGACCTCCGTCAACACCACTCAACAAGTGATCGTGAATCGTGGAAGCAGCCCGTCGGTTCCGCAGCCGGTCACAGTAGCAGGAGCCGCGCCGGGAATCTTCACGCTCGATGCTTCTGGCAGCGGGCAAGGCCTGATCTACAGCACAGACGCGAGCGGCAACGCCGTCCTGGCCGATCCCGCGCACCCCGTATCGGCAGGCGCCACCGTGACAATCTACTGCACCGGCTTAGGTCCTGTCAGCCCCGCGGTTCCGACAGGCACGCCAGCCCCGATCGCCGCGCCATCTAACGCCATAAATCCCGTGGCGGTCATCATCGGGGGCGTGCCGGCCGATCTCAAATTCGCAGGCCTGGCCCCGAGTACGGTAGGCACCTACCAGGTAAATGCCGTCGTGCCGCAAGGCACGCCGACAGGCGACCGAATTCCAGTTGTGATCACCGCGGGAGCCCAACCAAGCCAAACCGTAACCATGTCGATCCACTAGACCATTCCACTTGCAGCTCTCAGCACCACGCTTCAGCCACCAGGCTCATCAACAACGTGGCGAATGCCTCCGGCTTGCGCGGGCGCGACGCGGAGCGCGCCAGAACCGAATTCACAGCGCACGGCCAAAAATAATCGCCGTACGTTCAACCGTTTACCAAAACACCCGAGTGATTCCAGACTCCGACGCTTTACATTTGAATCAAGCGGTGAGGCACCGGGGCGGCACACGATTCATTGGCGGTGGGTCGCGCGCCCGTCCCGGTGTGGGCGACTACAAATAAATCCGGCCTTCCAGGAATCGCACAGCCTTCCCGCTCATGCGCACCCGCTCGCCGCGATCTTCACACCACAATTCTCCGCCGCGCGGCGAAATCTGATAAGCATGCAGCTTTGTCTTGCCGAGCCGTTTCGCCCAGTAAGGAATCAGCGTGCAATGTGCCGACCCGGTCACCGGATCCTCCGGCACTCCCTTCGCAGGCGCAAAGAAACGCGACACGAAATCTACATCCTTACCGGGCGCGCTAACGATCACCGCGAAACGGTCGATCCCTTTCAGCGCCTCCATATTCGGCTCCAACGCCCGAACTTCATCCTCCGATCGATACACGACCAGATAATCTCGCGCGCCCAAGATCAACTCAGGATTTCCACCAAGCGCAGCAACCAATCCCACATCTACTTTACAGTCCGCTGGTGGCCGCGCCGGAAAATCGAGCGTGAACAAATCACCCTCGCGCGTCACCTCCAACACTCCACTCTTGGTCTGAAACCGGACCGCATCCCCCGGCGCAAGCTGCGTGAGAATAACAAACGCCGACGCCAGCGTCGCATGTCCACACAGATCCACCTCCACCTTAGGCGTAAACCACCGCAGTTGATACCCGTCGCCATTCCGCACGAAGAAAGCAGTCTCAGAAAGATTGTTCTCGGCCGCGATCGCCTGCATCTGCTCATCCGGCAGCCATTGCTCCAACGGACAAATCGCGGCCGGATTCCCGGCAAACACATGGCTCGCGAACGCGTCGATCTGATACACCGGAATTTGCAGAGCGCTCATGCCGACACTCCCAGTTCCCGGCCCATCGTAAATGAAGGCCTGTGACGTTTCGATACCAACTCGCGTTGTTCGAGCAGCGCCGATACCAGAATGGGCATCGCGATCGTCGAATCCGAGTGACAAGTAACCATCGACGCGTCTTTCGCGATCTTCCCCCAGCTCTGTGCTTCCTCGAACGTGCAGCCTGACAACCCGCCCCAGTGCGGTGCATCCGTTACGCACTGCACAGCATACTTGTGCCCGGTGACGCCGGTGTTCATAATGATCGCCGTCACCTCGGTCTGCTGCACGAAATTCTTCGGCGTACCGCCGCCGAAATAGATCACGCCCGTCGCCTTTGATTCCGCCACGATCCGCGCCGTCTCCACCACATCGCCGATTACATCGAACGTAAATCGGTTGCCGCCTTCGTACCGATTGGCCGCGATGCCGATACCGATGGAACTATCCGCCACCGCGGGACAATACAGCGGGATGCCAGCCTTGGCCGCCGCCGACACAATCCCGTCCTCTTTGCAATGCTTCCCCAGGTCCAGCCCCAACAAGTACAGAAACTCCCGCGTGGTGTACGGCCGCGATTGATCCAGCGTCGCGGCGAACCGTCCGATCCATTGATCATGCTGCCGGAACTTCTCCTCATCCGCGAGCACATCGTACATCCGATCGATCAAGTTCTCCGCCAGCAACACGTCATCCGTCGACGCCGACCCTTGATAATGAAAATTCCCGAGCGTTTCATGCAGGTCGTGAAAGAAATTCGCCCCCGTTGATACCAGGCAATCGATCAACCGGTTCTCGATCATCCGTACCACCAGCCTGCGCATGCCCGCCGGAACCATCGCGCCCGACATTCCCATCATGATCGTGCACCGGTCCCCCAGCATCTTCTTCCAGACTTCGAACGCCAATCCAAGCTGCTTGCCTTGAAACGCGGTGCCTTGCATACGCGTGAGGATTTCAGAAGCGCTCGCGGCGCCCACCGGATCGAATGGCCGCGTTGGCACCGACAAGATTTTCGACTTTGCATCCTCCGGTGCATCGGCAACGGGTGTGGACGGAGAGTGAGAATGTTTCATCCTCTCTAGTGTAAGTGGGAATTATGACAATGACGTTCCCGTCAAAAGAACGATTCGCTGCGCGGTTCCTGGGAAATGCTAATTCTGCCGGTGCTGTCGCCGCGCGATCTCCATAGTCACGGCCCAGTCCAGTTCATTCAACAATCGTCCGGCGATGAGATCCCCGTCGAGGAGCGGTATGACCCCCGTTTACTCGATACAGAACCAAGTGGAGAGCCGTTAGTGAACTTTCTCAGCCCGTATGGGCTCATTATTGATGGTGCTCCTTGGCGATCGGCTTTGGTGTGCTGTCTTCACTCTGATCAGCCTGGCTTCAGCCTCCGTCATCATTCAGCGCTTCGAGAGCCGGTGACGATCCCGTAAATCGGGATCCGTCCCGAACAACAATCATCGTGGCGAAACTCCTTCCATCGAACATCCAGTGCCAGGTTCCGGCGAACGTTTTGCCCGCATTAGAAGCCTCACTGCTCGCCTGCCGGCAAGGCGAGCGTCCCGAATTGATCCGCTGGCGGCGCTGCGGCAGGAGTAAGCAACTCTCCTTCGTACCGCAACGAAGGATGAATGTGTTCCGGGCCCCGCGCACAAGGCCGCTCTCGATACCTTGACCTTCGACCTATATAGGTTGTATGCTCAGCTGTAGAAGCTTGAGGTATCGATGCCCTCGCCGCGTTTCCCCATCCCGCAAGGCACGCTTGACATGCTGATCCTCCAAATCTTATCGCTCGAACCCGCGCATGGATACGGGATCGCGCAGAGGTTGGAGCAGATTTCGCGCTCGGTGGTCCAGGTCAACCAGGGCTCGCTCTATCCCGCCCTCCACCGGCTGGAGCAGAAAAAGTGGCTTCGCGCCGAGTGGAAAGAGTCGGAGACCGGACGGGAGGCCAAGTTCTACTCCCTTACTCCCGCCGGGCGCCGTCAGCTTGCCATCGAGAAGGATAGCTGGGCGCGTCTCTCCGGCGCCGTCAACCTGATCTTCGAGGAAGGAAGCCGGTGATCCTGCTCTTCAACTGGTTTCGACGCCGGTCCCTGGAGCGCGGCCTCGACCGCGAGCTCCAATATCACTTCGATCGCCGTGTCTTTGACCTCACCACCGCCGGCATCCCAGAGCCCGAGGCCCGCCGCCGCGTTGCTGTCGAGCTCGGCCTTGCCAAAGTGCGCGAGGAAGTCCGCGACGTCTGGCTCACCCGCTGGATCCGCGATTTCCTCTACGATCTCCGCTTCTCGGCACGATCGTTCCTCCACAGCCCCGGCTTCACCGCTACGACGCTGCTCTCGCTCGCCCTCGGCATCGGCGCTACCACCGCGATCTATTCGTTAGTCGATCAGGTAATCCTGCACGCACTCCCCGTCCGCGAGCCCGGGCGCTTGGTTCTCATGGATTGGAGCGGCTCCGACTTCGTCACCTACGCGACCGGCTCCATGAACCTGATGCCTTACACCATCTGCCGCGACCTCCAGCAGCAGACCCGCTTTCTCGACGGCGCCCTGTGCCGCGCCGAAATCCAAGTCAACTTAACAGCCGGAGGCGATCCCAAGCCTGTTGCCGCCGAGATCGTCTCCGGCAGCTACTTTTCCGTGCTCGGCGTCGGCCCCGCGCTCGGCCGCGTCATCGAACCCGCGGACGATGCCGGGTACGGCACCGGACCCGTTGTCGTCCTTTCGTATGATTTTTGGCAGGCGCAGTTCGGCGGCGCTGCCGATATCGTCGGCCGCAAGGTGCTGATTGGCAATCACCCCATGACGGTGGTCGGCGTGGCCGCTGCCGGCTTCCGCGGCGTCGACGTCGGCGCTGTGCCGGCTTTCTGGATGCCCACGTCCATGGCCGCTTATGCGAACGTCGACGAAGACGATCTCCTCAACACCCCCGTCCGCTGGGTTCAGATCCTCGCCCGCCTGCGCCCCGGTATCTCGGTCGCGCAGGCGCAGACCGGTTTGCAGCCGTGGTTTAAGGCATGGCTTCAGGACAGCACGCTTCACCACTTCCCGAGGATTTCGGCCGACCACCGCCGCGAATATCTGGCAACCACTCTCGAACTCACCTCCGCGCCCCAGGGCCATTCGGTGCTGCGCTACCACCTCGCCCAGCCGCTATGGCTCCTGTTCGCGGCCACGGGCGTCTTGCTCGCTCTTGCCTGCCTGAATGTCGCCGGACTCTTCTTAGCTCGTGGCTCTGCACGCGGCCGCGAGATTGGCACTCGCCTCGCTCTCGGCGCTTCGCGAGGCCGTATCGGCCGCCAACTCCTTGCCGATAGCCTGCTGCTTGCGGTGGCAGGCGGTGTCCTTGGTGTGGTTGTGGCTCCGCTTGCGATCCGCGGACTCATCGCGTTCCTGCCGCGCGACCTCGGCTCAAATGCCCTGAGCGGGGCCCTCAGCTTGCGCCTCCTCGCCTTCGCGTTCTTCGCCAGCGTAACTGCGGGTCTCTTGAGTGGCCTTGCTCCCGCCGTCCACGCCGGAGGCGACAGTGTGGTCGGCTCACTCCGCGAGCGCGGCGGAACCGGCTTCGGCGGCGTCCGCCTGCGCAAATGCATCGTCACTCTACAGGTGGCCTTCTCCCTCATCCTGATCATCGGCGCCGCCCTGTTCCTGCGCACGTTCACCGGCCTGTTGGCCAAAGGGCCGGGCTTCGACACCTCCAGCCTGCTCTCCTTCGCCATCGCTCCGACCCAGAATGGCTATTCCGAGGCCGACGCCTCGCGCCTGGTCCGCCGCCTCGATGAACAGATCCGCGCCCTGCCCGTGGCAAGTTCCTCCGCCGCTGCCCGATACGCCTTCCTCAACGGCTACGCCTGGAGCAATAGCGCCACCATGCAAACCGATCGCCGCACCGTCACCGATGGCACAATCTACTTCAACGCCGTCAGCCCCGGTTTCTTCTCGACCCTCGGCGTTCGCGTCCTCGCCGGCCGCGATTTCGACCAGAGCGACACCAATCCCGTCGGCAAGATCGGTCCCCGCGCCGCCATCGTGAACCAGGCCTTCGTCAAGCGCTATCTGGCAGGCCGCAATCCTCTCGGCGTCCTCATCGCCCGGGGCGGCGCCTCAAACGTCAAGCCCGATAGCGTCATCGTCGGCGTCGTCGCCGACATGAGCTATCGCGGTCTCCGTGATCACTACGAGCAGGTCTTCTTCCCGCTCTTCGAACACGACGACACGGGCGCGACCTTCTACATCAAGGTCCGCGGCGCTCCAGAGCAGGCCATTGCCTCTATCCGCCGCCTGATCCAGCACGACGACCCGCGCCTGCCGATCCTGTGGTTTCGCACTCTGGATGACCAGGTCAATCGCTCGCTTTCCACCGAACGCCTTCTGGCCGCCCTATCCGCCAGCTTCGGCGCGCTGGCGCTGCTGCTCTCGTTGATCGGTCTCTACGGAGTGATGTCCTTCGTGGTCGCGCGCCGCACTCGCGAAATCGGCATCCGTCTCGCCCTCGGCGCCACGGGCGCTTCCGCCATCGGCCTCGTCCTGCGCGACGCCCTCGTCATGATCGCCGCCGGGATGGTCATCGCCATCCCTTGCGTCGCCGCCCTCGGCAAACTCATCCAATCCCAGTTGTTCGGCGTCACCGCCACCGATCCCGCGACAGACGCCGCCGCTGCACTGCTCCTCGCCGCTGGCGCGCTCGTGGCGGCATTCATCCCCGCTTGGCGGGCCTCGAACGTGAGCCCCGCGGATGTACTACGCCTGGAATAGCGCAGATCCCGCAAAACGCTTCGAATCCGGCTTGGCATCGCTAGCCGGTTCGCGATTGACGAAACTTTTCGTTGACATGACGAAAAGCTTCGTCAATAATAGAGCATGGCCGCCAAGCAGCCGAAACCGACCGCAGGGGAGTTGGAGATTCTGCAAGTCCTGTGGGAATGCGGACCGCGCTCGGTGCGCGAGATCCAGCGAACGCTCAATCAAATTAAGCCCACCGGGTACACCACAGTCCTGAAACTCCTCCAGATCATGACTGAGAAAGGCCTGGTGACGCGAGATGAAAAACAGCGGCCCCAGATCTACCGGGCGCGTTATCGCCGAGAGCACACGCAGCGTCAAATGCTGCACGATCTTGTGCAGCGAGCATTCGGAGGATCGGTGAAGGCTCTCGTGCTGCAGGCTCTGGCCGGCCGGAAGTCATCGCGGGAGGAGCTGGAGGAAATCGAGAAGCTTTTGGACAGGATGGAAGGAGAAACCCTATGACAGCCATTACCCAGGCAATCAGCGCAGCACTGCTTCACTTCTTGTGGCAGGGGCTGCTGATTGCGTTGCTGGCGTGGACCGCTCTCGCGATTTTGCGAAATGGCTCTGCACGGCTCCGCTACTTGGTAAGTTGCGCCGCGCTGGGCATCATGACTCTCACGCCCGTATTTACGGCGTGGGTAGTGTATCGAGCGCCCGTCGCGGCAGGCATTCCTCACGCGGTGGCTGCTATTCCTGATTCCCCCATTCCGGTTGCGCTACCCCCGATCGCTTGGCTGCCTAGGTGGCTTGCGGTCCTGGAGGCCTGGGCCGTCCCGGTCTGGTTCGCCGGCGTCCTGATCTTTGCTGTCCGCCTTATGTGGATTTCCAGGTTTGTGGCCAGGCTGCGACGCTGTGGCGAAGATGCTGAAACTCAACTGATCGAGAGAATCTCGCTCCTGGCGGACCGGATGGAGATCAGCGCCCCGGTGCGTGTAGTGATCTCTCGCCTCACCGATACTCCCAGTGTCGTGGGTTGGCTGCGGCCAGTAATTCTACTTCCTGCGGCGACGCTGCTGTCTCTCAACGTCGAACAGCTGGAGGCCGTGTTAGCGCATGAATTGGCACATGTCCGCCGGCACGATTATCTCGTCAATCTCCTGCAATCCGTGGCTGAGACGCTGCTGTTCTATCATCCAGCGATCTGGTGGATTTCGACATGCATCCGCCACGAGCGTGAACTATGCTGTGACGACCTGGTTGTTAGCATTTGCGGCGACGCAATCGGCTATGCGCGCGCTCTCACAAAGCTGGAACGACTGCGAATCGTTGCGCCTGGACTGGCGCTGAGCAGCGCGGGTGGCTCGCTGCTGTTTCGTATACAGAGGCTTACCGGCGCCTCACACGAGCAAACTCCTTCAAGGATCCCGGCCCTGATCTCGCTGGTTCTTGCGGCCGTCTGCTTTGCGATCAATCCACATTGGGCCAATGGGCAGCCGCCACGCGGCCAGGAAGCTGTCGTCAGCCATGATGCAATCTGGGTGGATACAGTCAAATACGGGGATCTGCCGATCAGGGTTCGTGCGCTAGGGACCATCGTCTCGCCCGCCACCGCAGAGTTGAAGGTCGCTGAAAGCCTCGCCGGCGAAGTGCAGGTGGGCCAGACTGCTGCAATAGAGACTGTCTCCAGCCGCGGAATCACCATCGCGGGCACCGTGTCGCACATCGACTCCTATGTTGCCGGTGGAACGGTTGCGGTTACAGTTGACCTGAGGTCGCCGGTGCCGGAGCTCGCAGGCTCGCAAATTGATGGCGCCATCCAGGTCCGAGTGCTGAAGGACGTGCTCTATGTCGGCCGCCCTGTCTTTGCGCAACCAAACGCCTCGTATGCGCTATTCAAGTTGGAACAGGGCGGCAACCACGCATCCCGCACAACCGCGCAGTTTGGCGCAAGTTCGGTGAATTCCATTCAGGTCATGAAAGGCTTGTTGCCAGGCGACCGGGTGATTCTATCTGACATGAGCAAGTATGATGGCTACGCTCGAATCCGCGTTGAATGACCATCAGACCAGCCATTCGACCGCATCAACGACCGCCAGGCCGGGGCCGGGCCGCCTCGAAACCGGTCCCACGCTGCCTGTGTAAAGGCTCGGCGTAGAGCCTCTCGCCATGCTTC
>Ga0335069_10010008_pt1 | contig 13475 bp, 16 predicted proteins | sample Lox_Sample_11_FD_206714 | JGI IMG/M metagenome (GOLD analysis project Ga0335069, IMG submission 206714) | Soil microbial communities from Loxahatchee National Wildlife Refuge, Florida, United States - Lox_Sample_1.1 | ecosystem: Environmental > Terrestrial > Soil > Wetlands | place: USA... | reverse complement strand
CGATGCCGGTGCCGCTGTCGGTGAGCCCGATATAGGGAAGGGACCGGTAATCGCGGCCGATCGCGGTCGGCGGCAATTGCAGCTCCAGTTCCGGCACCGCGCGCAGAATGGCAGCGACAAAGGTATTGCTGTTGGGTCCCGGCCAGATGCGGTAGTCGCCGGAATTCCCGTATCGATACTGTTTGACCGCAGCCACGATCTTGGGGATCAGCGCCTCGGCTTGCGCACCGCTGACATCGGCAACGATCGTCGGCACGGTGTCGAACCAGCGCGAGTCCGCCACCCAGTAGTTCATTTGCACCGGCATAGGCGTCCAGCCGACCACGTCATAGCGGGTCCAGCTCTGGGCATTGGCAGGCTTGATGACAATCCAGCTATGGATGGCGAGAACGCCTTTAATGCCGCCGGCGCGGCCGGACATAACGAGGACGCGCGCCGGCGCGGAAGCGCCTGCCGGCGGCAACAGCCCGCTGCTCGACCAGTCGGCACGGCGCCAGTTCGTGGTGCCGCGATAAAACGTGTAGGCCGATGCGCGGACGACGATAGGAAGCAGGAAAATTACAAGAAGAGTAAGCACGATGATTTTTCGAAACCGGCTGGACGTGGTCGATTTAGGCTGCATGAGAGTTCGAGCAGGCGGGCGTAGTAAATGGTTATCTGGCGACGGCGCCGCAACCCGGCGGCATCCATATGGAATGGACCATGACCGATCATAATCCCGTCCTTGTCGAAATTTTGCGCAGGCCCCTGGTCGAGAGCCGTCACCGCGGCGCGGTAGCCGTCGCCGACGCGAGCGGCAAGGTCGTGTTTGCCGTCGGCGACATTGCGGTGCCGGTGTTTCCGCGTTCGGCGATCAAGGCGTTGCAGGCCTTGCCGCTGGTTGAGTCAGGCGCGGCGGATCGCTTCGGCTTCAGCGACGAGGAGCTCGCGCTGGCCTGTGCTTCGCATAGCGGCGAGCCGGGTCATATCGCCGTCGTCGAGCGCATGCTGGCAACCGCCGGATTCGATCCGTCGGCTCTGCGCTGCGGCACGCATTGGCCAATGTCGCAATCGGCCGCGCACGCCCTGGCCAGAGCCGGGACGGCCTCGGCGCTCCATAACAATTGCTCAGGCAAGCATGCCGGTTTTCTCTGTCTCGCTTGCGCTCTTGGCGACGATCACGGCAACTATTGGCGGTCGGCGCACAAAGTGCAGCGCGAGGTGCGCGCCGCGATCGAGGATGTGACCGGCACCGTGCTCAGCGAGGACGTTTGCGCCGTGGACGGCTGTTCGGTGCCGACCTGGGCGATCCCGCTGCAAAATCTCGCGGCGGGCTTTGCCAAATTCGCGACCGGGCAGGGCCTGTCGCCATTGCGCGCCGCAGCGGCCGCGCGGCTCATGCGCGCCTGCATGCAAAAGCCGTGGCATGTCGCCGGCACCGGACGGTTCTGCACCGAGATCATGCAACTCTTTGGAACGCGGGTCTTCGTCAAGACCGGCGCCGAAGGCGTCTATTGCGGCGCGCTGCCGGAGCAAGGCTTGGGCATCGCGGTCAAATGCGACGACGGCGCAAGTCGCGCCGCACAGGCGATCATGGCGGCACTGATCGCGCGCTTCCTGCCGATGAGCGAGGCAGAGCGGCAGGCGCTGTCGCCGTTCGTGCGGCCGGTCTTGCGCAACTGGAACGGATTTGAAGTCGGGGCGGTGCAGGTCACCGGTCCGATTTAGGCAGCCTGCGAATGATGCCGATGCGCAGCGATCAATGCGATCAGAACGGCTTCGGCGGCACGGACGAGCTGGTCGAAGCCCGCGCTCTTGCCCGAACGGTACTTGGCCCTGCGCCGCTGCGGAATGTGAATGAATTGCACCAGCGGGTGCGGGTTCTCGGCCTGCTGCAAAGCCTGCCAATAGAGGTAGTTGCACAGATAGCGGCCGGCGTCACGCGACAGGCGTGACGGAAAGCGGCCGCGCGCGGCCGCGAGCAAGCGCATGAACGGCGCATGGCCCCGCAGCGAGAACGGCGCGCTGGGTGTGATGATGCTGTCCGGCGGCTTGTGTCCGGCCGCATCCGGGAACATCAGCGTCATGGCGTTCTGCGCCCGCGTCTCGATGCAGAGGTGGCGCCGCCGGCCGGCCACGCCGAACAGCAGGACGACGTCAGGCTGTTGCGCGAGAAGTTTTGGCAGATCGCGGTCGACCGCCACGTAGCTGGTGGCAAAAACATGGGTACGGAGTTCGACGCCGTCGAGCGCCGGCCGCCGCCTGCGCACGAGAGCCGCCACCAGTGATGCGCTCGGATTGAACGGCGCGCCGGGAAAGGGGCCGAAGCCGGTGATCAGAACGCGCATCAGGCTTTCGCCAGCATGGCGGCGATTTGCTCAGCGGCGGTGGCCGGCGCGAGCCGCCCGGCTGCGACGTCGGCCTCGATACGCGGCAAAGCGGCCTTGAGAGCGCGGTCGGAGCGCAGCGGCTCGAACAGGCGCTCTTCCAGCATGGTCCACATCCATTTCACCTGCTGCTCGCCGCGGCGCGCTTTGAGTTCGCCCGAGGCGGTGAGCTTGTCCCGGTGATCGAGAACATGCGCCCAGAGCTCGGGAACGCCGTCGCCGGACAGCGCCGAGCAGGTGATGACCGGCGGCGACCAGTTCGGCGAGCGCGGTGTCAGGATATGCAGGGCCGCGGAATATTCGGCGGCCGCGAGCTTGGCGCGCGCGACATTGTCGCCGTCGGCCTTGTTGACCGCGATCATGTCGGCGAGCTCGACGACGCCTTTCTTGAGCGCCTGCAATTCGTCGCCGGCGCCCGGCAGCGCCAGGACGAGAAAGAAGTCCGTCATGTCGGCGACCGCGACTTCCGATTGGCCGACGCCGACGGTTTCGACCAGGATCACATCGTAGCCCGCGGCCTCGCACAGCAGCATGGTCTCGCGCGTGCGCGCCGCGACGCCGCCGAGCGTGCCGGAAGCCGGCGATGGCCGAATGAAGGCGCGCTCGTCATTGGCGAGCTTCGCCATGCGCGTCTTGTCGGCGAGGATCGAGCCGCCCGTGCGGCGCGACGATGGATCGACCGCCAGCACCGCAACCTTGCGGTTCTGCGCTGTAAGCATGGAACCGAGCGCTTCGATCAAGGTCGATTTGCCGACTCCCGGCGCACCGGTAATACCGAGGCGTACAGCTTTGCCGGTGTCCTTCAAGAGTTCCTGGGTCAGAGCGGCGGCAGTGCGGCGATGATCGGCGCGTTTGCTCTCGATCAGCGTGATCGCGCGCGACAACACCACGCGTTGACCCGCACGCAGCTCGCGCGCCATCCGTTCGATATCTGACTTTGACATGGGTGAGGTCATGAGAGCCGGAACAAAGGATGTGCGCAAAGCATGGCTCGCGCGTTTCGAGTCATCTATTTGATTCGACGTTCTTTAACGTAGTGCATTGAATTGGTTGAGGGCGCAGCGACGCAATCCGCGTCGGCGAATTGATGCATCGGTGTCGCCCGATCCGGAACAAAATTCATCGCTGAATGACCCCGATATCGTCGAATTGAAGCCGCATCGGGCGGCTGTCATCAACAAGCTTGTATGCGGCGCGGCTTGGCGTCGTTCTAAGTCCTCGAACAGGAGACAATCGATGAACTGGGACCAGATTCAAGTCAATTGGATGCTGTTCAAAGGCAAAGTCCGGGGCAATTGGGTCAAGCTCACTGACGAGGACATCACGCGGATCGCCGGCCGCCGCTCCGAACTCGCGAACCGGCTGCGCGCGCGCTACGGTTTCGCCAAGGCCGAAGCCGATCGCGAGATCGAGGCCTGGACCAAGGCACAGCGTCACGCCGCCTGAGCGGCGAGGCGGTCGCGGCCACACACATCACCATTTGTCGGCATCGCCGTTCGGCCGCGTTCCGCCGAACAACGCGGCGCCGTCCGGCGACAGATATTGCCGCAACGCGGTCCACGGCACGAAGACGGTGTGGGCGCCTTCGGCATAGGGACCGACGGCATAGGGGCTGTAGTGAAATGTCAGGCCCGAGCTCTTGCCGGCCTCGGTTGACGGCGCCAGCGTCACCGGCCCGAGCTTCAACAGCGACGGCTTGATGCCGTCGTTGATGAATGTGTCTTTGCGCAGATATTGCGCCGGCGTGATATTGGCCGGGAGCTTATCCTCGTCGCCGACCGGAATATCGTCGGCGATCTTCTGGCTCGCCACGGCGAGCTTGGCCGCTTGCGCCAGCGCGGTCATGGTCGGGCCATTGTCGGCGGTCTCGGTGAAGAACGGCCGGATCGAGATGCGTTTCTGCGCCTGCGTGTCCCAGAGAATGGTATCGACCACGTGGTTGGGGTGCGCGCCGCCCTCGAATGTGTCGTCGCTGCGCACGATGCTGATATAGCGTCCGACGGCGGAGCGCAGCGCATAGCTGCGGTCATAGGTCCAGGCCATGCCGTCGCGGAAGGCGCTCGGATTTTCGCGATGCTCCTTCTCGGCCTGCGCCCGCATCGCCGCGGCGTAGCTCTTGGCTTCCGCCGCGCAATTGTCGAACAGGCCCGGATAGGGTTTCAGCGCTTCGTCGACATCGACGCCGATCTCGACATAGGGCATCTTGGCCGACGCGACCGTTGCGGCGCGGGCCTGCGGCACGAAGCCGGTCCACCCGAGCAGCAACGCCAAAAGCGTGACTGCAAAAGCGCGGCTGCTCTTGCCATACCTCACAATGCTCATGTGTCCTTTCCAGTTGGTATTCGCCTCGAGCATCAGTCGCTCGATATAGGCTCCACGTTCAGGGCAGGATGGCGAAAGCGCGCGCCGGGAAGCCCAGGCCTTTTTCGACTTTCGGCCAGGTCACCACGATCAGCGCGCCAGTGGGCGGCACCTTGTCGAGATTGGCCATGACTTCGATCTGATAATGGCCGTGCTGCAGGATATAGGTCTCTGAATCCATCTTGTCGGTGATGTCGGTATCCATGGATTCGTGCCCGGTCGCGGTCACGCCGCGCTGCTCGTAAAGATATTTGATGGCCTCGAGCGACCAGGCTGGAAACGGCTCGCGCTTGAAGCGCTCCGGATTGCTGTCCCAGTCCTTGGACATGTCGGTGCGCAGTGCGGCGAATGCGCCTTTGGGCACGCGGCCGTGTTCGCGCTCCCAGGCCTTGAGATCGGCGACGGAAAAGGCGTGGTTGGGATCCTTGGCGAGATAGGGCGTGTCGTCGAGCACGACCAGCCGCAGGATCATCTGCTGCAGCGGGATCTGGTCCATGGTGATGCCGTCCGCCGCGAAATGCGCCGGCGGATCGACATGCGTGCCGTATTGCCCGACCATCTGGTAATAGGTCGTGCGAAATCCATCCTTCGGGATCGTGTATGGCTCGCCGGTCTTCGGATCGGCGGCAGGCGAGAATTTGGCCTGGCCGAAGCCGGCCCAGACCGGCGTTTCAGGGCCGAAGGAATGGGTGAGGTCGACCGATTGCTTGCCGGCAATAATGCGATAGGCGCGGTCGAGGTCCGAGTCGGCATGAGCCGTTGCCGCAACGCAACTCAGCACAGCGCACATTGCTCCGATCGACAGAAAGTTAGCTCGCGAATGCGCTGTCATTGCACTTTTTCCTTTGCTCGGTCCTTCCTCAAAAGCGCGCTTGCTGCGGGTCGGGTTATTGGCGCATCGGCACAGACGGCGTTGGAGACATTCCAACAGGTGTCGCAGGCGCATCAACAGACCGGCAATAGTCGGCGATCGCATTGTACCGCTGTGCGGAAATCCAAGTCATCATTCCAAGGATGAGAATAAATCCGGCGAGCGCAGCGGTAACACAAAACATGCTATACGACGCCAAAATGACTCGAAATGTGGACACCCCATCCGGCAAAAAATATCGCCGCACTCTTTCGGACGTGACGCGGAGTGCACACCCGATGCCGATAACGATGCTCATAATTGCTGGAGCCAAAAAATCTGACATCCCACTTCGTTGACCAAGCAACGATTCTTGCCCCGCGCACTTTGCAGATTCGGCGTCGATAACAGTCAGGACGCAGAATATTGATGTTATGATAGTCAAAAGGGCGATCGCCGCTTTCCACGCAAACAAGGAAGTGGCAATTGGGTCGCGTGCGCGAGCCTGCTCTAGCTGCATAGATCACTTCTCCGGCAGCGGGATGAACTCCTTCGAGTCACCCGGCACCAGATCGAAGCGGCCGCCTTTCCAGTCGGCTTTGGCGGCTTCGATGCGGTCCTTGCGCGAGGAGACGAAATTCCACCAGATGTGACGTGGGCCGTCCATCGCCGCGCCGCCGACCAGGATGACGTGAGCGTCGCTCACGGCCTTGACGTCGATGCATGCGCCGGGCTTGAGCAGCAATAGCCGCTCGCCGCCGTTCCGATCGGCGCCGATCTCGATCTCGCCCGAGACCACATACAGCGCGCGCTCCTCGTGCTCGGCGCCGATCGGCAAAGTGGTGCCGGCTTTGAGATGAGCCTCGGCGAAGATCGTCTCCGATGTCGTCGTCACCGGCGAGGTAAGGCCCTGCATCGCGCCGGCGATGACGCGCAAGGTCAGGCCATTGTCGCGCAGTTCGGGGATGTCGGAGGCTGGCGTATGGGCAAAAGCCGGCGCCATTTCCTCATCCTTCGCCGGCAGCGCCGCCCACAATTGCAGGCCGTGCAGCGGCTCGCCGCCATCGCGATGATCGGCGGCGGTGCGCTCGGAATGGACGATGCCGCGGCCAGCCGTCATCAGATTGACGGCGCCGGGCCGGATCGGCAGCGCCGAACCGAGACTGTCGCGATGCACGATCTCGCCGTCGAACAGATAGGTCACCGTCGACAGTCCGATATGGGGATGCGGACGGACATCGACGCCGTCGCCGGCGCGGAAGATCGCGGGACCCATATGGTCGAAAAAGATGAAAGGCCCGACCATGCGCTGGCGTGATGACGGCAAGACGCGATGCACCTGAAAGCCGCCGAGATCGACCGTGCGCGGCACGATCACCTGCGCGATGGCCTCGGTCGAGGGCGCGTCGCCGAGAATGGGGTCCTTGGCCGGAAAGAAGCTCATGGCGGCCTGCCTTTCTTGCCTCGCTCTACCGCCTGATGGCGTGGCCCGTATCCTAGTGACTCGTTGTGACGCCTGTCATTCACGATTTTGCGCGCGATTGATTGCATCCGCGATGAAGCGCGGCTGCGCAAAGGCGGCGACATGCATGTCCGGCGTCCAATATTGCGTCTTGAAGCTGCCGGCCTTGCGGTAGCGCCGCGCGATGGTGGCCGCCGAATGGCGCCGCAGCCGCTTGTCATCGCTGGCAAAGCCCATCGCCATGTGGCCGCCGATATAGGTCGGGATCGCGGCGACATAACAGCTGGCATCGGCGAACAGTTTGCGGAACTTGGCGATGGATGAAACAAGCTCGCGCTCCTGAAGGAACGGCACGCCGTTTTGCGTCACCAGCACGCCACCCTTGGCGAGGCAGCGCCGGCAATCGGCATAGAATTTTGCGCTGAACAGGATCTTTCCCGGCCCTTGTGGGTCGGTGGAGTCGACGATGATCGCATCGAATTTTTGCTTGGTTTTGGCGACAAATCTGGCGCCATCGTCGATCACCGACGTGAAACGCTTGTCGGCGAAGACCGGCCGGGTGAATTCCGGAAAATGTTTTTTGGCGAATTCGACCACTTTCGGATCGATCTCGACCTGGGTGAGATGCCTGACCGATTTGTGCTTGAGCACTTCCTCGGCGATGCCGCAATCGCCGCCGCCGATGATGAGCACCTCGCGGGCCTGGCCGTGGGCGAACAGCGGCACATGCGCCATCATTTCCTGATAGATAAACTCGTCCCGTTTGGTGATCTGCGTGGCGCCATCGAGCATCAGCATCTTGCCGAAGAACGGCTGCTCGAACAGGACGAGATGCTGATGCGCGGTCTTCTCTTCGTGGAGCACCTTGTCGACCGCGAACGTCATGCGGAAGCCGAGATCGTCGAACAGCGTCTCGGCGATCCAGCGCTTCCTTGGTCGTGCTTTCGCCAACGCACCCTCCATGAAGAAACGGCCGGGTCTATTGCCCGGCCGCTCACATCGCGTTTGCCGCGTCGCATCGGCCGGGCCGATCAGGCCTTCTTGTGGCCGCGCAGCAATTCGTTGACGCCGACGCGCTTTGCCGAGAACGCTTCGCGCAATACCGGAATGCACTTGTGCGGCTCGGCCGAGCCGCACATGAACACGTCGAGCGCGGCATAGCCCGCCTCCGGCCAAGTGTGGATCGAGATGTGGCTTTCCGCCAGCACCGCGACGCCCGACACGCCGGTCGGCTGGAAGCGATGCAGATGAATGTGCAGCAGCGTCGCGTTGGCGGCCTCGACGCAGCGCCGCAGCGTGGTCTCGATATGCTCGATATCGTCGAGGCGCTTGGCGCCGTGCAGGTCGATGATCAGATGCACGCCGGCGCAGCGCACACCGTTGCGAACCGCGAAATGATCTTTCGGAATCTGAAAGCCCGGATTCGCGCGGCGCTGGCGATCGTCCTCGATCGCGGAGGCGGCAACTTTCAGCCGGCTTTTCTTGTCGTCTTTTCGGGCGGTACCTGGGATTCCCAAGCCCTTCACCGATCGCAAGAGGGCGTTCTGGCTCATGCCGTCCTCCCCAACCAGATATGAGAACCCGAGATGCCGGCAAACCGGCGCCGCGGAACGCGAAAAGCCGCCCGATCAGTCCACGCGAACCGACCCATAGCGGCTAAGGCTCCAAATAAATACAGCGGGCTTATAGTCAAGTCGATTTTCCCGGGAAAACTTTAAAGCTTTGTCACGTTCGCGTGCCCGGAGCCGACATATTGTTGGAATTCTAGCCGCCGTCTGGTCTATATCGTTGCCGCAAACTGTAAGGGCCTTGCAGATTCGGCCACGCCGGCACCGGCGCGGTCCAACGGAGGGAGACGAAGCATGAAGCGCATGTTGGGAGCTTCCGTGTTCTTGGCGCTCGCGGCGGTGATGCCGGTGCAGCAGGCTGCGGCACAGGACCCGATCGGCGGCGCCATTGTCGGCGGCGCGCTCGGCGGCATTATCGGCGGCGCGGCCGGCGGTCGAGGCGGCGCAGTCGCAGGCGCGGTAATCGGCGCCACGACTGGCGCGGTGATCGCCTCCGAAGCGCAGCGGCGCGCCGGCGGTTACTATTGGTGGCGCGGCGGCTGCTACTACCGCTATCCGAATGGCTCGTGGCTCGGGGTGGCGCCGGGCTATTGCGCTTATTGAGCTGCGGAGCCCGCGCGGTTAGCCGCGGCTGGCTACGGCGCGCGGCTGCAACGGCTTCTTGACCCGGGCGCGGAAGAAGCTCAGCACGCGCCGCGCCGTGTCGGTGTGCAGCTTGTTGAAGCTGGTCAGCGCCTGATCGAGATCCTTGGCCGACATGCCGCGGTCGGCCGCGCGCAACAGCAGGATTGCCTTGGTCGTCGACGGCGACAGTTCGGCGACCCGGCACAGGATGAGAATAATCTCGGCGCCGGGATCGAGCAGCGCGCGCTCGACCACGTCGATCGGCGTATCGCACATGATCGACAGCGCGATCGCGGTTTCCTCGAATTTGCGGTCGCGCGCATATTCGTACACATCGGACTCGGCGATGCGGCGGAGCCGGTTCTGCCGCTCGATCGTCTCCTGCGCGGCGGCGAAGTCCGGGGAGGAACTGCGGGTTTCTTCGCGGATGCCGGAGACCACTTCGGCGACGACGCCTTCGATCTGGGTCGTGGCCTGCGGATGTTCGGCGGCAAGCCGTGTGCGCACCTCGGCCGAGGCCTTTTCGAGCAGGACCAGGAAATGCGCTCGCGGAATGTCGCGCCGCAATCCGACCTGGGTCGCCAAGGCGTCGTCATGGGCGGCGCGGTCGACCAGCATGCGGAAGCCGGCGTCGGAAAAGCGTGCCCCGGTATTGCGCACCACCGAATGGACGACGTCGCGATCGCCGCGCTCGACCAGAACATTGGTCACCGCCTCGCTCAGCGTCGGACGGCGTGAGATCGCCAGCAGATGCTTCTGGCTCTTGGTGCCGGCGCTGATCAGGAGGTCGCGCTCGTCGAGCCGTTCCGACAGCGTCAGCACCGAGCCGGCGACGTCGATATCGTCGTCGAAGGCGAGCATGTGAATGACGTTGGAGGGCGCGTTGGGGATCGGCGCGATGCGCTGCGCCAGCCTGGCGCGGGCCTTGCTCTCGATGGCGTTGACGAGCCGCGTCATGACGTCGTCGAACACGCCGATCTGCTCTTCGGAATAGCTCGCGGCGTTGTTGACGAAGAGGTCGGTGACGCGGGACAGGATGTCGATGCGGCGCGGGATGCTCCCCGACGTCAGCGCGGCTTCGAGCTCGTCGAGCAGGGGAAGGCTACGCATTACAACTCCGGGCGCCCGCAACGCCATTAAGCCAACGCGCACAATGCCGCGGTAACGGTGAATAAAGCCTTTCCCAAGCGGCTTTTACGGGGTTCTTGCCGGGACGCTTTAGCCGGGCTTTACGGCACTGTCGCAAACGCCGCTGCAGGTTAACAAAGCGATAAACACCCCGTGCAGGCGCCGCCGCTGGGCCCAGGCGCGTTATGTCGCAGGACGCCGCCGCGGCCGGCCGGGATGGGGAACGGCCATAATGCCCATCCGGTTCTGCACCTCGGCCGGAACGCGATAATCGCGAATAACCGGCCGCGGATCGCGCAGGCCGCAGGACTCCCGCTGCACCATGAAGCACCACAGCGCGTGGCTCGCCGCGGCGACCAGATTCGCCCGCGTTTTACGGGGTTCGGCGGGCGAAAGGCCGGCGTCTTGGGCGGCTTCATGCGCGCTCCGGTCCGGCCCCGGCTCGTATGCAGGCATACGATCGAGATCGCCCTCGGAGCCACGATCAAATTCGGCCAGCGCCTGTAGCGCCGTCTCGAGGGCGCGGCCCAGCCGGCCGAGTGCGGACGCCTGTTCCTGCGCAATTTCGTAATCGAGCGCGACCGGCTGCCTTGCGCTGCCGGGAGTGGGGCGTAAAGTCATGCCGTTATCATAACAGACGTTACGAGGAACGCGGGGAGGGAAAAGATGCGTCGTCTCGTCATTCTTGCGCTCGGTGTTTTGTCGCTTGCTGCGAGCGCTGGCTCGGCTTTCGCCGAGGACACGCTGAAAGTCGCCATCCCGCAAAAGGGCGCATGGGACGCGGGTCTCGTCGAGCTTGGCCAGCGCGCCGGCATCTTCAAGAAGCACGGCCTCGTGCTCGACACGCTCTATACCGCGGCCGGGCCGGAATCGATTCAAGCTCTGATCGGCGGCAGTATCGACGTCGCGGTGGCCTCTGGCGTCTCGGCCGCCGTCGGCACATTCGCCAAAGGCGCGCCGATCCGCATCATTTCCAGCGAGATGACCGGGGCGCCCGATCTGTACTGGTACGTGCCGGCGGAGTCGCCGATCAAGACCATCAGTGACTTCAACGGCAAGACGATCGCGTTTTCGGCGGTTGGCTCTTCCAGCCATGCCTCGGTGCTGGCGCTGATCGCGCAATATCATCTCACCGCCAAGCCGCAGGCGACCGGCAATATCGCCGCCACCATCACCCAGACCATGACCGGGCAGGTCGATGTCGGTTTCGGCGCGGCGCCGTTCGGGCTCGATCTGGTCGAGTCCGGAAAGACGCGGATCGTGGCCTCCGGCTCCGATGTCGACGTGCTGAAAAAGCGGGTGGTGCGCGTCAATGTGACCGGCGCGCAGACGCTCGAGACCAAGCATGACGCGATCGTGCGCTTCATGCAGGCCTATCGCGAGACCGTCGACTGGATGTATTCGAACCCCGAAGCTCTGAAGATCTACGGCGACTATTCCGGGCTGCCGGCTTCCATCGTGCAGCGGGTGGTCAAGCTGATCCCGAAAGAGGCGCTGCAGACCGACGAGATCAAGGATATCGACGGCGTGATGGCGGATGCCGTGGCGCAGAAATTCCTCAGTGCGCCGCTGACACAGGATCAGCTCAAGGAGCTTATCCAGATTCCGAAGTGATCTGCCGTCATTGCAAGCGAAGCAAAGCAATCAAGAGGGGCGGTGCCGATCTGGATTGCTTCGTCGCTTCGCGCCTCGCAATGACGGGTCGCGGCACGCCGCTCTAGCGAATCCAAGTCGTCACCGAAAGGTCCGCCGCGGCATCGAGATCGCGGCGGGGCCCGGGCTTGAGCCCGTGCCGCCGCAGCACGTCTTCCGGCGTTCCGGGCTCGGTAAACGGCGATAGCCCGCCGGGAATATGCGCACGTCCGGCGCGCGACAGATGAAAGCTGTCGTAAAGCGGCAGGAACATCGTGAACACGTCGGAGCCGCCGATGATGGCGATCGTGCCGTCAGCGACGTCGAGCGCGGTCAAGGCCTCGTCGAGGGTCGCGCCTTGCGGATTCCAGAACATCGCCTTCGGATAATCGGGGTCGGGGGCGAGCGCCGCGATGCGGCGCGTCAGCACCAGCCGCTTGCGTCTGTCCGCGCGCGGGCCGCCTTCGTGCGAATGGCGGCCATGGACGATGGCGGCGGCTTGATCGAGGCTCGATTGGAAAAATTGCTGATCCGCGTCGTAGCGGATCGTATCCGGCATCCGATGCTGGCTGTCGGCGAGCATGCCGTCGGCCGAAACGATGACATAGCCCTCGACGCGGCGCACAGCGGAGCCGGTCACTAGAAGACCGTCAGATATTTCAGCAGCGACAAGATGCCGATGATGATCACGATCACGCGAACGATCTGTTTGGCACGGCCGTCGATCGGCAACATGTTGACGAGATAAAGGACGAGAATGATGACAAGGAAAGTAATCAAGACGCTGATAAGCATGGCCGTTCCAATCCCGTTCTGTCGTCCAGGAATTGATCCCACCTTTCGCGCCGATGCACAACGTCTTTTGATGCCAATGGGTGTCGATGGGACGCGTGCGTTGGACCTCATTCGGACCTATATTGGGTGCGTGAATCGCCGTCCCTGCGAGCTGCTGCGGGGGTGAGGATGGAGCCCAAGATGCCGCGAGATCTGCCGCAACAGCCAAGCTTGATCATGATCCAGTTTCTCGCCTGGGTCGCCGACCGGCCGCGCAATTACGCGCAGACCATGGATGCCTGGCGCAGCTCGTGTCCGCGGCTTTCGGTCTGGGAGGATGCCATCATCGAGGGACTGATCCGTATCGAGAGTAATGCCAATCGCAGCATCAGGTTGACGCCGCAGGGCGCGGCTGTGCTGGCGCGAGCGGAGCAGCAAACGTCGACCGCTGCCGCAGCGCCGCGCCGCGCGCCCAAGGTCCACACCAAAATCAGCGGCAAGGCTCCGGCCGTCGCCCATGCCGCGGCGTTCTAGCTGCGCACGCGATGGCACATGCACCGCGAGGGTTCGAGGAAAATCGCCCGATGAATGGAGTCCCTCCGGATGCGCAAACCAAGGCGCTCGAATTCGTCGCACATGCCTGCATTTTCATTTTAATCGCGACCATCGCACTGTTGGCCTGGGTCGCCTCGGGCGTGAGTTTCGACAAC
>Ga0335069_10010007_pt1 | contig 13475 bp, 14 predicted proteins | sample Lox_Sample_11_FD_206714 | JGI IMG/M metagenome (GOLD analysis project Ga0335069, IMG submission 206714) | Soil microbial communities from Loxahatchee National Wildlife Refuge, Florida, United States - Lox_Sample_1.1 | ecosystem: Environmental > Terrestrial > Soil > Wetlands | place: USA... | reverse complement strand
CGATTTTGCTGGTAGAAGCGCCTACGGAACGACGCAATCCCAGGTTCTGATGAGCGGATCGAGCTCTTTCCAAAAGTCATCTGGAATAGGGAACGATGCGAACGCGACATTCTGTTCGACTTCTTTGGGGCTGCGACATCCGGGAATGCAAAGCGCAAATTGCGGATGGCGGACGCACCACTGGATCGCTGCCGCGCCGAGCGGGACATCGTGGTTTTCACAAACCTTGATGAGCGTTTGGACATAGGTGCGAACTTCCGGGGCGAAATGCCGTTGTTGGTATTTGCGCCCGGCATTGAATCCTTCCGCAAGAATGCCGCGCTCTAGCGCGGTTGCTGCGATGAGCCCGACGCTGTTTCGTTCGGCCCATGGGATAATGAACCGATTTGCGGTTTGCGAGATCAAACTCCATGAGCCGACGACAATTGCGGCATCGCACATGCCGGATGCAATATAGTGGCTTGCTGTTTCCGGATTGTCCGCTCCGACGCCGAGATAGTCGGTCATGCCATAATTGCGGACATCCAACATGGCCGTGTAAGCCCCCTTCTTACCAAAGATGAAGGACGGCCTAACGCCCATGGGGTCGTGGAGGTTGAGGATGGATACCATGCTTATGCCAAGGCGTTCGAGGCTTTGGTCGAAGCTCCGCCGCGCTGCATCGTATGAAAAATCATACGAATCGTGCGGATAGAGGTGTCCGATTTTAGTTGCAACGAATACTTGGCCTTTGATGTCGGGGCGCTCGTTAAGCGCCATGCCGATGAAGCTTTCACTCGAACCCTTGCCGTACCACGGTGCGGTGTCAATAAAACGGATGCCTGCGTCGAGTGCCGCAATGACCGCATCGACACCAAGGGTTTCGTTGGCGAGCGTTCCGAATCCCGGACCGTCCGCATATTGCGCTTGTGCCAAATTGGAGTGGGGAAGGCCGAGCGGGCCAGTACCCAGTCCGAGAATAGGCGTTACGATGTTTGTGCCGATCAATTGCTTTTGCTGCATGCGCCTGCCTCCCATGCCGAACCGTGAATTTGAATAAATTGTAAACTAGTGCCGCGCTTCTTATATCATTTCTGTTGCCTAAACTCAAGCAGCGTCGTATCATAGGAGCATTATGAAACCACAAAAGATTCTCGTGACGGGCGGCGCAGGCTATATCGGTTCGATCCTCATCCCCGAACTTTTGCGCGCAGGGCACGAAGTGACGGTCATCGATAATTTTTTATATAGCCAGAGTTCGTTGCTCGACGTTACGCATTTCAAGACGCTCACCGTCGTCCGCGGCGATGCGCGCAACGAAGCGCTCATAAAAAAGCATATCGAAGGAAAGGATTTCATTATCCCGCTCGCGTGCATTGTCGGAGCTCCCGCATGCGACGCCGATCCGGTGGCCGCCCGCACGATCAACCTCGAAGCGGTGCAGATGATTTTGCGTCTGCGCAAGCCGGAACAGAAAATTATTTTCCCGAATACAAACAGCGGGTATGGCCGCATGCAGGAAGGAGTGGCATATTGCGACGAAACGAGCGCGCTTGATCCGGTTTCGCTCTACGGCAAGCTCAAGGTGCAAGCCGAGCTCGAGATTTTGGCGGCTAAGAACGCGATCACGCTCCGTCTCGCAACGGTTTTCGGAGGCAGTCCGCGCATGCGCATGGATCTTCTCGTGAATGATTTCGTGTATCGCGCCCTTATGGACCGCACGGCGGTGCTTTTTGAGCCGCACTTCAAGCGCAACTACATCCACGTCCGCGACGTGGCGCGCGCGTTCATGCACGCGATGGAGCATTTTGAAAAAATGAAAAACGAGCCGTACAACGTCGGCCTTTCGGATGCAAATTTGAGCAAGAGCGAACTTTGCGCGGAAATCAAAAAGCAGCTGCCAAAATTTGTCTATGTCGAATCGGCGATCGGGGAGGATCCCGACAAGCGCAACTATATCGTGAGCAACGCAAAGATTGAAAAGACCGGCTTCAAGCCGCAGTACTCCCTGCAGGACGGCATCACCGAACTCATCAAGGTGTATCAAATCGCGCAGAGGAACGACTTCACGAATCTTTAATCTTTTCGTCGGCGTTTCTTGGCGCTGTCATCATTGACGGATTTATGTCAATTTGGTATTATTTCCGCGGTATTTTTGACGCGAACAAAATGAAAGGAGTCCACTTTGAACAGTTTCTTGGAACAACTTGCCTCCGATTTGAGAAAAGCGTATATCACTCCAAACGTAAGCCGTGGGCACGATTTTTACCATATCGAACGGATGGTGGCGCGTGGTCCAGAGATCCGTGAATACCTCGTGTTCGAGATGGACGAATATGTCGCGGCGGTGTGGTTGCACAACGTTGACCGGTGCGTTCCCCTAAAACAATTGACGGCGGAGCTCGGCGGACTGAGAAAGTGCATCCTTTCGCTTTTGGAAGGGAGCGATTTTTCTCCTGAGGCCAAAGAGAGGATCATCGACGCAGTGCTTCAGCACAGTAAAAAAGACGATGAACCAGGCGATAGCCCTCTGCTGCTCGCTCTTCGGGTGGCAGATAAGTTGGACCGTTTTATTCCAACCCTTCTCGTGGAAGCTCCTGCGTCATGGGGGCACCTGCCGATTTTCGTGGCCCAACATCCCTTCGGTTATGATCCCACCGAGGCCGGTGAACGGGGTACCGCCGGACATCAGAGCATCTATCAGACGTATTATCGGGTGCTTGAGTGGATCCCGATGATGCCTGAATGGGCTCGGGGCCTGATCCGTCGGGACCATCTTCGGCTGTTTATCACCTTCTTGCGGCTCTTGGGAGCGCAAGCGGCAGATCAGTTCCACGTGACCAACCAGGTTGAAGATGATATTCGTCACGCTCTTGGTCCCTGCTACGAATGGGCCAATGTATACATCGCGTGAGCATTTTCAGTTTCCTGCGGGCACCTTGCATAAGGGTGCCCGTTTTTTATTCGCAAAATTTGGAAAAAGGTGTACGATAAGCCATATGTATAAAAGAATTCTTGTGACGGGTGGCAGCGCGGTTGCGGGCGATGGGTTGAAGAGCGTCGTGGCGAAAGGGGAATATGACGGACGCGAATTTATTTTCCCGACGTCAAAAGAGTGCAACATGCTCGATTTTGAAGCGACCCAAAAATTTGTCGCGGATTGGAAGCCGGATGCCATTGTGCATTTCGCGGCCATCTCCGGCGGTATCCAGCTCACTATCGACCATCCGGCAAGCGTCATGCGCGACAACATCATCATGAACTTCAACGTCGCTGAAGCGGCGCGGGTGAACGGAGTTAATAAAGTTTTAATGACGCTCTCAGCGGCAATCTATCCTTTGGACACGCCTCTCCCCATGAAAGAAGAAGATATGCATAAAGGTTATCCGCATGAGACGAATTACAGCTACGCATTTGCAAAACGTCTCATCGACCCGATGGCCAAAGCATACAAGAAAGAATATGGCATGAGCATCGTTGGCATCATCCCTGGCGCGATCATAGGCCCCAAAAGCAACTTCGATCCCAAAAGCTCTACGGCAATCCCGGCGCTCATCCGGCGATTCTTTGAAAACCGCGGGAACAACGATCCTCTCGTTGTTTGGGGCGATGGCTCACCCGTGCGCCAGTTCACCTCGGACGAAGACATCGCCCGCATTGCCATGTGGTGCATTGATAATTATGACGATCCGCAGGTTTTGAATGTGAGCACCATGGAAGATCTCTCTATCAAAGAGGCAGCTTATGTCATCGCCAAAGCGCTCGGCGTGGATTCCGGGCGCATAACATTCGACACGACAAAGCCCGCAGGAACCCACAGTCAGGGCGTGGACAATAGCAAATTCGTTTCGCTTTCACATTTCAAATACACGCCGGCGCGTGAAACGATAACGCGGACGGCGAAATATTTTGCAGAACATTATCCCGATCCGAAAAAACTGCGGTTGTAATAATCTATTATCACGCCATGAACTATCGCACCATCGGGAAAACCGGGATCACCGTTTCCGAGATCGGTTTCGGGGCGTGGGGGATCGGCGGTGAAACGCAGGACGGTGCAAATTCATACGGCAAGACCGATGACGCAGAATCAAAGCGCGCGCTGGAGCGCGCCTTTGAACTCGGCATCACGTTCTATGACACCTCAAACATTTATGGCTACGGCCACAGCGAGGAATTGCTCGGCGAAGTTTTTAGCAAGCGGCGCGATAAAGTCGTGATAGCGGGAAAAGCGGGATTTACGAAGCACGACGGCCCGCACGATCTCTCGCCGGCATATTTACGAAAGTGTCTTGAAGAAAGCTTGCGCCGTTTGAAAACCGATTATATCGATGTCTACCAACTTCACAGTCCGCCGATCTCGCTCATCGAAGAACATCCGGAATGCGTTGAAGAATTGCAGAAGATGAAATCCGAAGGCAAGATCCGCGCGATCGGCATCTCGGTAAAAGGTCCGGGCGACGCTCTTCCTGCCATCGAAAAATTTGGTTTCGAATCGGTACAGGTGAATTTCAATCTGATTGACCAGCGCGCGCTCGAGACTGGCGCGTTCGAGGCGGCACGGAAGCACGGCGCAGGGATCATCGCCCGCACGCCGCTCGCGTTCGGATTTCTCACGGGCGCAATAACCGATCTTCATTTCCCGCCGCATGACCATCGTTCGGCATGGCCGGAACGGCAATTGAAGCTGTGGGCGGATGCCCCAAATGCGTTTGCATTCCTTCGCAAAGGGAAAGACTGGACGCCCACGCAGCTTGCCCTCAAGTTCTGTATCAGTTTTAATGCCGTATCGGCGGTAATTCCCGGGATACTCCATCCAAGCGAGGCCGAGCAAAATGCAGCGGCGAGCGAGGGGGCGCTGCTTACCAAGCAGGAGATTGATGCCGCAATTGAGGTCTATAAGACACGCGAGTTTTTCGACAGATCTGCCGTGCGCAAGGTCGCATGACGCGATTCTTGAAACGCCCAATTCGGCGTGTTATAGTCGTGTATACCTATGACCAAAGAAGAACTTATCCAATTTGAACAGGAGATAGCTGACGCCTATTGTGCCGGCCAAATCAGGGGCCCGGTGCATCTTTCTGATGGAAACGAAGACCAGTTGATCGAATTATTTAAAGGCATCAAAAAATCGGACTGGGTTTTTTCGACGTGGCGCAGCCATTATCACGCGCTCCTTCACGGCGTTCCCAAAGAAGAGGTGAGAGCCGAGATCATGAAGGCCAACAGCATCACGCTCAGTTTCCCCGAGCACCGCTTTTTCACGTCCGCAATCGTAAACGGAATCACTCCGATCGCCGTCGGCGCCGCGATGGGCATAAAGAGAAAGGGAGAAGACCGGCATGTTTGGTGTTTTGTCGGTGACATGGCGGCGGAAGCGGGAGTTTTCTATGAAAACGTAAAATATGCCGATAACCACGGCCTCCCGATCACGTTCGTTGTCGAAGACAACGGGCAGAGCGTCGGTACGCCGACGGATGTCGTCTGGGGATACGACAGATCGAAAGAGAAGCCGGATTATTTAAAATGGGACAGGAAGAATTTGATTTATTATCGTTACGAGAAAAAATGGCCTCACGTCGGGGCTGGCGTATGGGTGACATTCTAAACTATGAAATATCGTGAAGAATTAAGAAGGGCGGTCCTTTATCTCGCAGAACACCCGAAGACCATTTTTATCGGGCAGAGCGTTTCATATCCCGGCAATGCGATCTATACCGGATCCCTCAAGGATGTCCCAATGGAGAAAAAAATCGAAATGCCCGTATTCGAAGAAACGCAAATGGGCATGTCTATCGGCCTCGCCATGGAAGGATTCATTCCGGTCAGCGTTTTCCCTCGGTATAATTTTTTGATTGTTGCGGCAAACCAGCTCATCAATCATTTGGATAAGATTCCTCATATCTCACATGGCAAACTTCGCCCGAAGGTGATCATAAAGACAATGGTGGGCGGCGTGCGGCCGCTTGATCCGGGAGTTCAGCACAAAAGCAACTTCACCGAGGCGTTCCGCCATCTCGTTTCGGAAAATATTGTCATCGAAGACCTCACCGAGCCTGAGATGATATTCCCTGCGTATCAGCGGGCGCTTGAAAGGGAAGATGGCAAGTCGACGATTCTGGTTGAGTACGGCGACTTTAATAAGGAAAAATAACTCTCTCGCGCGCAGCGTGGCGAGGGTTTGTCTGGATTTTAGCGCTGGTATCTTCCTTTGGATTGTGGTTTAATACCCGTGTTTCCCTATGATTATCACGCGGACCCCATTTCGAATGTCATTTTTTGGCGGCGGGACGGACTATCCCGTCTGGTATGAAAAGCACGGAGGTGCGGTACTTTCGACTACAATCGATAGATTTTGTTATGTGACGTGCCGTTACTATCCGCCGTTTTTTGACGCCAAGGTGCGCGTCGTTTGGTCAAAGATCGAACTCGTTCAAAACGCGAACGAACTTGAACATCCGATTGCACGCCACACGTTAAATTTTTTAAATCTTCCCAAAAATATTGAAATTCATCACGCCGCCGATCTTCCGGCTCGCTCCGGCCTTGGTGCAAGTTCGTCGTTCACCGTCGGTCTCTTGAATGCCCTCTATGCGCTGCTCGGGAAAAAGACAACTAAAGCGGATCTGGCTTCCGAGGCCATCCATATCGAGCGCGTGCTTGCCGGGGAAACCGTCGGCTCGCAGGACCAAGTGGCCGCCGCATTCGGCGGCTTCAATAAGATAGTTTTCCGCACCGACGGGAATATCGAAGTTATTCCTTTGAGCATTTCAGGCAATGTGCTTCGCGGCCTCAAAGATCGCTTGCTGCTTTTCTTCACCGGCCTTTCGCGCAGCGCTTCCGAAGTCGCGAGCGTACAGGTTAAGAATACTCCACAGAAAGAAAAAGAGCTGATAGCCATGCACGACATGGTGGACGAAGGGGTGAAATTTCTTGAAAACGGCGCACTCGACGACTTCGGCAAACTGCTTCATGAAGCATGGCAGATGAAGCGGAGCTTGACGCCGCTCATCGCGAACGGCCACATCGATGCGATCTATGAAGCTGCGCGGAGCGCAGGCGCGATCGGAGGCAAGCTTCTTGGTGCGGGCGGGGGAGGATTTATGCTCGTGTACGCGGATCCTTCCCGGCACAAGGCAATCAAGGAAAAACTTTCAAAATTCCTCTGCGTGCCATTCGACTTTGAACAAGAGGGGACGCAGGTTATCCACCAGAGCGGAGGCGTACTCGATGGTGTAAACTTTACATAATCATTAAAAAACCATGAACGACCAACCCCAAAACAAAGCTCCCCGGATCTCGATTTTGATGCCGTCGTGGAATGCGGAAAAATATGTTGCGAGCACGCTCGATACGATCGTCATGCAGTCGTTCACGGATTGGGAAGCGATCGTTATGGATGGCGGATCCAAAGATCGGACTGTGGAAATTGCCCGCGGATACCAGAAGAAATATCCGAATATCCGCATATTTTCTGAGCCGGACGAAGGTCCATATCATGCAATCCACAAAGCTGCCCTTGCCGCGCGGGGCGAATTTTTAGTTGAAATGTGTTTTTCGGATGGCTATCTCGATAAGGATTGGTTTGCGAAGTGCGTTGCCGCGATGGATGCCGACCCGGAACTTTCGCTCGTGTGGGGCATTCCTTTTGACATGACGGAAGAAGGAGAGCTCAAAGGCCCAAGTTATGTATATGCCCGTTTCCTTCCAGATGAATACCGGGCGAAAAGCCCCAAAACCCCAGTGCTCAAAAAATTTATTAAGAAAATCGACGTTCGCCGTCCGTCGTCAATTTTGCGCGTAATCAAAAAAATCAATCCCACAAACGCGCGCATGGCGATCCACATGTTCAAACACGAAGAGCCAAAAAACAAAGAGGCATGGTTCCTCTATTGGCTCGAAACCGGAACAATTTTTCCGGATCTCAACATGTTCATGACAAAGAAAGTCTTTTTTGATTGCATGGAGCCATATGTCATGGGAACCCGTGAGACTGGCGATTGGATGCAATTTTATTTCAACTTCAACACCAAAGGATTCCTCTCGCGATGCATTCCGGTTCCGGCAAACTTCGGCCGCGTGCATGAAGGATCGGTGAGCGATCGTGTGAGAGGGTACAACGACGAGAAGCATCGTCGATATATAAAAATGGTCGTCGAGTTTGAGAAAAAGACACTATCACATCCCGGACAATTTTCGTTCGTCGATCGCGAAGGAAATCCGGTGCGGACGCTCGCCGACTACCAAGGAGGGCCCCGATAAATAAAGGGCGGCGGCAGGGGATTCGTCAACGACCGATGATCGATTTGATTGCCGCTTTCACAGTCGGCGACTTCAGCGCCGTTTTTTTAAGATTGTTTGCAATCGCACGTTTTGCAGAGGCGCTCCGGTCTTGTCTGAAAATTGCATCCCGGTAAGGAGCCACCGCCTCGATTGCCTTCTTATTCGCATACCAGAGTTTTTTCCGTCCATCAATTGAATAACATGTCAGATATTTTGAAAGGATGGATTTGATGGAGGTGAGAACCTTGACCCCCTTTTCGACATAAGCGAGATCGTCATAGACCGTGTCGTGGTTTTCTTCATACAGCAAGCCCTTTTCGGCGATGGTTGATCCGATGATGCCAGCGTATTCATCAACCTGATTTCGCGTCATTTCCCCGAACGAGCCGGTGTTGATAATGAGGTCGAATTTTGTGACATTGACAAGGTCCTGAGCCAGAAAATTCGGCACGAAAGTAAAGCGGCTTCCCTTTGGATCGAGAACCGATTTGTCGCGGCCGTCGTAGATCGATTTCTCATCCACATACTGCGGCATTGTGACTTGCAGATAGATGGAAGAAAAGAAAAGCGATTCGGCGAGGTCAATCATATAGTAGCGCGCATTAGGCAAAAGCTCTTTTAGCTTATAGGCGAGCGCTCCGTAGCCGCTTCCAATCTCGAGTATTTTTGGCTCCTCAAGTGTTGCCAGGCGATCAAGCACGCCCTCGAAATATAATGCGGAAATATGCTTTTGATACATAAGCGTATCATCATTCACGATGCCGCCATTTATAACCCACCCGCACTCTGCCATGATCCGCGGTGGACGATAAATATATTTGTCGGGAAGGCCTGCGGTCTTTTTCTTATAGGCTTTCAATAATTTTTTGGGGACGACGTTGTGGTGGGCGATTGTGTAGGGGAGCAGGGAATTACCGGGAAAAAGATACGTGTGCAAGCGCCAGGTGTTTACAACCTCATACGTCGGGTTAAAACAATATGCCATAAGCTGGATCAGGTCCCAGATAAAATTTGGATCGACCGTGCCAGGATTGGACGTCTCCCGCTCTGCTATGAGTTTGCCACGATGGGCAATGATACTTCTTAGTTTTCCCGCCAAGAGTGATGCCTTGCGATAGTCTTCCTGCGAAATACTCGGGAAATTTTCCTCGAAGAGCTTTTTGCTGTTCTCCATAATTCCCTTATTATATCATCAGTTTTCGGTTAGCTGCTAGTATGTCTTGCCGTGTATAATATAGTGGTGAAAACCACCGTCGTAAGCATCCTTATGCCGACCTATAATCGCGTCGGCCTCCTCGAGCGGTCCATCAAAAGCATCCTGCGGCAGTCGTTTGCCGATTTTGAATTGCTCATCGTGAACGACGCCTCGACCGACGGCACAAAGGCATACCTCGACTCGCTTGCCGCGCACGATGCGCGCGTGCGGCCGATCCATAACGCCCGCAACAACTATCCGGATATTTCAAAAAATTTGAACGAAGGCCTCATGCAGGCGCGCGGCAAATATATCGCGCGGCTTGATGACGACGATTATTGGTGCGATGACGAAAAATTGCAAAAACAAGTTTCATTCCTCGATTCGCATCCCGATTATATGATCGTCGGCGGAGGAACGATCGTGATCGACGAAAACGATACGGAGCGGTTCCGGTATTTGAAACTCGAAACGGATGAAGCGATCCGCAGCAAGGCGCTTTTTGCAAATCCATTCACGCATTCCACGGTGATGTTCCGCCGCGAGGATGCCGTTGCCGTCGGCGGATATGGCAACTTCAAAAATGCGGAAGATTGGGAGTTGTGGCTCAAGCTCGGCGTGCGCGGGAAGTTCTATAACTTCCAGGAATATTTTGTGCGTTATCTGCTCACCTCGCAAAGCAAAACATTTTTATTCAAGCGTTCGCAATCGGAGGAAATATTAAAAATTATTAAAGCGCACCGGAACGAATATCCCAACTTTCTTGGCGGTTACCTGCTGAATTTCGGCCAGTATTGCTACAGTTTATTGCCCGACGGCTTGCGCAATGCCCTCTACAACACGCTCTCGCGCGCCAAGCGCACGGTATTCTCTTCGCAATCATAAATTCGTATTACAATTGAGGAGTAACCATGGACGACACCATAGCATTGGCATTTCTTGACCAGGACGGCGTGATCACAAAAGAAGTCCACCATCTCCATCGCATGGAAGATTTGGAAATTCTTCCGAATGTCGCGAAGGCGATCCGCGCAATCCGGGCGAAAGGATTTAAGATTGCCGTCATCACGAACCAAGCCGCTGTTGCAAAAGGGATTGTCGAGCTCGATCAGGTTCTCGCCCTCCAAAAAGAAATCGTGCGCCGGCTTGCCGACGAGGGCGCCGTCATCGATGGCTATTTTTATTGCCCCCATCATCCGCAAGGGACGGTCGAGCCGTACAACCGTGAATGCGACTGCCGCAAGCCGGAGCCTGGCATGTTCAAAAGGGCGGCCGTAGAGTTCCAAGAAAAATTCGGCAAAAAAGTCGATTTCTCGGCGAGTGTTACGGTCGGTGATAAGACAGGCGATATCCTTGCCGGGCAAGCGGTCGGAACGCGGACCGTTTTGGTAGAGACCGGCTACGGCGGCAAAGACGGCGTGCACGAGGCAACCCCTGATTTCGTCGCCAAAGACCTCTTTGATGCGGTTCAGTACTTCTAACCGTATAACCAAGAGCAAATCCCCGTGGGATTGATAATATTTCACAAATCTGTTTAATATATAGCGTATGAAAGGCGTTATTCTCGCAGGTGGAAACGGAACCCGATTGCGTCCAGTGACCTTCGAAATTCCCAAACCCCTCATCACGATTAAGAAAAAGCCGCTCATCAATTATAATCTCGATCTTCTGACCGCGGCGCATGTTGACGACGTCAAGGTGATTATTCGTCCGCAGGACGATCCGGATTACAAGCGCTGGCTCCGCGAATATGCGCCCCACTATCCTTCGATGAACATCGAGCTTATCCTCGAATCGGAGCCGATGGGGACGCTCGGCTATGTTTTCCATCATCTCCAATCGTGGATCGGCAAGGATGATGTGTTTGTGGTGAACGGCGACGTGATCCACAAAGGCGTCGACGTGAAAGCGATGCTCAAGCACCACGGCACGATTGGCATGCCCGCGACGATCGCGCTCATCAAAGTGGATCGTCCCGACGATTATGGCACGGCAGTTCTTGACGGCCACACCATTACTGAATTTGCGGAAAAAAAGAAAGGCCTTCCCGCCGGCCTTGTAAACGCTGGCCTCTACATGATCACGAACAAGGCGCTGAAGCACATTGCGGAAGCCGGCGTCACCGGTCCGAAATATTTAATGTTTGAAAAAGAGATGTTCCCGGTGCTCGCAAACAGCAAGAAACTCGGCGGCTTTGTTGCCGACGGCGGCATGTTCTACGATTGCGGCACGTTTGAACGCTGGGAGAAGGCGATCAACGAAGTTTAAACAATCGGTGCTGCCGGATCCTGCGTGGGAAAGATGAGCCGCTTCATTTCAATGAGGAGCGGCTCCCGGAAAAGGCGCAAAGCTCCAAAGAAAACGATCACCGAAATGACGATGGTTGCTATCACGTTCAGATGGGCAAAATAAAGGCCAAGGGTGACAAGGCCCATGGCTGCGCTCGCGAAGACGATCTTTTTGAGATGCGGTGCCACTTCGAAGTAATTAAGTTTTTTCATGATATGCCAGAGATACCAGTTGGTCACGATCTGCGTGATGAGGGTTCCGATGGCAGATCCCGTCATGCCGAACGGCGGAATGAGGATGATGTCGAGCGCTACGTTCAACGCGCCAGCGATAGCGGAGGTGATAATGAGGCTCCGCTGGTGGTTGTAGGCGAATATGGCGTTGCTCACGATCGTCGCGGGGAAGTCGACGATCATTGTGAGCATGAGGATTTTGAACGCCAGGCTGCCTGATGCGTATGCGCCGCCAAAGATGAACGTCATGATGGGGGTTCCCAGAATGAAACCGCCGATCGCGAGCGGAAGGGAGCCAATGAAGACGATGCTCACGGCCCGCTCCAGCGCCGCGCGGAAGCGCTCATTGTCTTTGCCCGCAAGGCGCGAGAAAAGCGGCAGGGTGCTGAATTGGATAACGGTGGGAACAAGATAGAGCACCTGCACGACGCGGATGGCGGCGGAGTAGATGCCGACTTCCGAAGCGCTCCGCATCCAGCTCAAGATGAGAATGTCGGCGTTCGTGAGGAGAAGGCCGAGCGCGCTCGTTACGGCAAACGGCCACGCCGCCTTGAGAACGGGGGAGACGAGCGAGGACGTGAAATGCCGCGAAAGATCTTTGAAGTACGTGCGAATGATGATGATTGCAAGCGATATGCCGAGGATGTCTCCCCCAACGTATGCCCACGCAAGCGATGACGGCGCTTTTACGAGCGTTATAAAAAGGAATCCAAAAAGGAGAATGCCGATATTCGTGAGGATGAATATCGCCGCGTCATACTCCATGTGCTCCATGCCGCGCGCAACGGATGTGAAGAAGTCGCGAAGCGTGTCGAGGGCGAGGATGATGGCGACGATCGGGAGCAGTGCCTTTGCTCCGGGCAGGGTCGAAAAGAACGGGGCAATAAAGATGATGACGCCAACGCCCACGAGCATGAGGACGATTTTCATGGCGAACGTCGTCGAGAAAAGCTTGTGGCGGTCCTCGTCGTCCGATTTTGCGATATCGCGCATGAGGATGCCGTTCAGGCCCGGATCCATGAAAAGCGTGAGGAAGCCGGAGAGCGTGATGGCGTAGGAAAACACGCCCCATCCTTCGGTGCCGAGGACGCGGGCGCCATAAATGACGATGGCGGCTTTGATAAATCGTCCGCCAAAATTGGAGACCGAAAGCCAAAAGCTGTTTTTGGCGATGGTCTGTTTCGCCGATTCATTCTTGAAAAGAAATGCCTTGATGCGGGCGGAAAACGGCGGTCGAGCTTCTGATTCCATGGTTATTAGTGTACCGCAACCGCGGGACTTTCGCATTTTAGAATTTTTTAATCTCCGACGTGCTAGGGTTTCATATGCTTTATTTTTTACGGAATGCAATTGCGGCGGCAGCCACCGTCAGCTTCGCCTTTTTCGTGTTGTGTCCGGCCGTTCATGCCGACGCTCCGGCAACGGCGACGGCTATGTTTTTTAACCAGCTCGACGACTCGTCGAATTCGGTGGGAAGCTGGTACAACGACAATTGG
>Ga0335069_10010006_pt1 | contig 13475 bp, 11 predicted proteins | sample Lox_Sample_11_FD_206714 | JGI IMG/M metagenome (GOLD analysis project Ga0335069, IMG submission 206714) | Soil microbial communities from Loxahatchee National Wildlife Refuge, Florida, United States - Lox_Sample_1.1 | ecosystem: Environmental > Terrestrial > Soil > Wetlands | place: USA... | reverse complement strand
CCGAACAATCCGATCAATACGATCGGCGCGGTGGTAGCTCCGATGCTGCTCGGTGCCCACTAAGGATTGAGTTGGTCTATCGCACAAGCGCCCCGGTCATCGCGACTGGGGCGCCTGCATTTGTTGAAGAAAACAGACAGGCGCATCGTGCGGAAATCGTCGATGGGCTATCCCAATAGCTACAGCATCTCACGAAATTATTGGCTTCCTCTAATGCTCCTCAATGGCACAATCAGTGCAATCGAAGCACGGGCAGGAAGGTAGCGGAGGATTTATGAATCGATTGAGTCGAATTGCGGTGTTGGCCGCTTTGCTTGTGACTATCGTTCCGTTCGCGGCTCACGCCGGGCACGACCATGACGATGACGGCGATCAGAATCAAAGCGAACATCATCATGGATGGCACGACAACCGATGGCATAAGGGCTGGTACAAGCATCACGGCCATCATCATGACGAAGATAACGATGCTCCACCGCCATCGAATACCAACTTCCCGGGGCAACGTGTATGCGACAAGGATGGCGACGACTGCCATACGGTAGCTCGCGAACCAATGGTGCATCCGAACTGGGACAATCACTACGTATGCGACCACGACGGAGACGACTGCCATTGGACTAACGGCAGTGGGAACGATTATTGGCGGCAACACGGTGGGCACGACTACGGCGCGCCCTACTCTTGGTATCAAGCAACGCCGCCCTCATCCTACAATCTGGCGCAGCGACGCGACTGGTTGGCGGCTCGTCGCAAACGCGCGATGTACACGATCAAGTCGATGCGGGAGCGAGGCGACAGTGAAGCGGCCGGCCGCATGGCGGAGGCAGTGCAGGGCCTCGATCGGCAGATCAGCGCAGTCGATAAAAAACTTAAGCGCGGATACTGATAAGAGAAACCAGGTGGATCAGTTAAAACAGCCCCGCCGGAAACGGCGGGGCTGTCGTTTTTCGAACTACTACTTCTTGGTTCCCCAAGCCTCGGCGAGATTTTCCATCGCGCGGAGGATACGGGCGCGCTTCTCAGAAGGATCGGAAGCGTAAGAGGTGAACTGCAGCGTCGAGGTGGTGATGCCCGCACGTTCGTAATCACGCAGGCGGCTTGCGATCTTCTCGGGCGTGCCGAAGACGTAGATCGCTTCCATCATACTGTCCGGCATCGACTCGAGCGCTTTTTTACGATCGCCGGAGGTCCAGGCTTCAAAGGCCGTGCGCGCTTCGTTCTCGAACCCGAGCCACTGGAAGAATTTGTTGTACTGAGGAACGGTCACGTAGGCCGTGAGTTCGCGACGGAGATGATCGCGTACCGTGTCCTCCTCCTGATCGATCGCGACCATGATACGGCAGGCGATATCAAGTTTGGTGCTATCGCGGCCACCGGCGCGCGCACCTTCGTCGATATGCGCGCGCATCTTATGGAACGTCTCGGGTGTGATGTAGTTCACGATCACGCCATCGCCGATCTCAGCGGCGGTCCGTAGCATCTGCTCGCCCTGTGCGCCGATATAGATCGGAGGCGCGGGCTTCGGAGCTGAGGCGAGCCGGAAGCCATCGACCTTGATTGTCTTACCGTTCATCGTGACCTTCTGCCCCGTGAACATCGCACGAACCGCCTCGACAGTCTCGCGCAGGCGCGTAACCGGCATCTTGTAAGGGATACCCATCCACTTCTCGACGATCGTGGGCGTCGAGAGACCGATACCAAGCACGAAGCGTCCGCCGGAGAGTTGCTGAATTCCCGCAGCTGATAGCGCCAACAGCGCGGGCGGACGAGTGGATGCAGCGACGATAGCGGTGCCGAGGCGCATCTTCTCGGTAATCGTGGAAGCCGCAGCGATCGGAGTGATCGCATCCCCGGCGAAGGTCTCGTAAGACCATCCGTCGGTGTAACCAAGTTGCTCGGCGCGCCGAACCAGTTCGCCGAAATGCGGATTCTGGAAGCCGTCGAGTGGAATCGTGATTCCCAAGCGCATCATGACACTACCTCTCTTTAAGCGCCGTCTTCAGTTGTTGCGCGCAGGCCGGAGTTCAGCGCTTGCGCCAGATGGAGTGGGCGGCGGTCGGAGCAGAATTGCCGGATTTGGGTCCGGCACGCAAATCCGTCCGCCACAATCAGAGTTGAAGGATCGCTCTTACGAATAGCGGGGAGCAACGCACGCTCGCCGATCGCGCGTGACAGGTCGAAGCGCGAAGCTCCGTAGCCGAAGGCACCAGCCATCCCGCAGCATCCGGAATCGGGCGCATCGACCTGCAGCCCCTCGCTGCGTCCGAGTAAAGCAATCTCGCTGCTCAAACCCGCCAAGGCTTTGCGATGACAATGGCCGTGGACCAGTGCGCGACCCGACGACGCCGCAGGTCCGAACTGCGGCGCTTTCGCGACGAGGAATTCGTCGAAGAGCATCGCATGGTCGGCCACCTGCCGCGCCTCCAGGCTCTTCGGAAACATCGAGGGAAGCTCGTCTCGCATCGTGAGCAGGCAACTCGGTTCGAGACCTACGATAGGTGTGCCGCGTGCGGCGATAGGGCCGAGCGTCGTCAGCATCTCAGCCATCCGAACGCGTGCCGCATCAAGCATCCCGGCTTCCATCAGCGGCCGACCGCAGCAGAGATCGCAATCAGGCAGAATGACGCGGAAGCCGGCGTGCTCCAAGACCTCGGTCGCTGCAACGGCAACCTCGGGCTCGAAGAAATTGTTGAAGGTGTCGGGAAAGAGCAGGACCTCTGAAGTCCCCTTGCGCGAGGGCTGGCGACGGCTAAACAGGTCGCGAAAGCTCCGAGACGCAAACGCAGGCAGCGTGCGGTCGGGATGAAAGCCGAGCATCTTGCGAACCAACCCAGCCATAGGGCCGCGCGTGAAGAGATTCGCGATCGACGGCGCGATCGAAGCGACACGGCCGAGATTATGCAGCCGACCGAAGAACTTAGCGGCGAGCGGTCGCCGATGCACCTCGTAGTAATTCGCGAGAAACTCGGCCTTGTAGGCTGACATATCGATCGCGGCTGGGCATTCGCTCTTGCAGGCCTTGCAGGAAAGGCAGAGTTCCAGGGCCTCATAGAGTGCCTCATCGACGAAGCCCTCTTTCAGCAGATTGCCGTTGAGCGCCTCATAGATGAGCCGGGCTCGCCCGCGCGTCGAGTGCTTTTCTTCGCGTGTCGCCATATAGGAGGGGCACATCGTACCGGCGTCGGTCTTGCGGCATTTGCCCAAGCCGACACACTTGAGCGCAGCTCCGGCGAGGCCACCCTCGGCAGAGAAATCGAGGCGTGTGGGGAACCGCGCGGGATCGGGCAGTGCGCTCACCCGGAGATGCGAATCGAGCGGCTCAGGATCCACGATCACGCCGGGATTCATCCGATGGTCGGGATCGAACAGATGCTTGAACTCGCGGAAGACGCTGATCAGCTCACCGCCGAACATCTTGGGGAGCAACTCGGAGCGCGCGAGCCCATCGCCATGCTCGCCCGATAGTGAACCTCCGAATTCCGCGACCAGATTGCCGAGTTCGATCATCGCGGCGCGGAACTTCGCCACACCTTCCCTGGTAAAAAAGTCGAAATTGATGCGACAGTGAACACAGCCCTCGCCAAAGTGGCCGTAGTAGGTTGCGGCAGCGAGATCGTACCGCGCGAGCATCGGGACGAGCCGACGCAGAAAATCGCCAAGGCGAGCGGGCGGCACCGCACAATCCTCGGCACCGGGCCAGGTCCGCGGGTTCCCCGGTATCAGCGCGCCGGCACCCAGGCCTGATTCGCGGATACCCCAGACCGCGCGCTGTTCGTACTGATCGGTAAGAATCGCAACACCGTTGCAATCCGGGTGGCGGGAAGCTTCGCGCTTAACTTCTTCGGCGAAGCCGAGAACCTGATCGAGCGTGTCGCCGCCCAGCTCCATCACGAGGAACGCCCTGCCCTCCGGCAATAATTTGACCGCTGGCATTCCTTTGGACCGAGCAAAATCGAGTAATCGATGATCGAAGCCTTCGAGCGCCTGCGGCTTGTACTCGAGTAGCCAGGGGGTTTGATCGGCCGCAGCGAAGACATCGGCAAAGCCCAGCACGACAAGCACGATCGTTTTGGGCTTCGGTACCAGCCGCACCGTCGCATTCAAGACGACGGCCAACGTGCCTTCCGATCCGACGATCGCGCGAGCAAGGTTAAAGCCGTTTTCGGGCAGAAGCTCGTCCAGGTTGTAGCCCGAAACGCGGCGCGGGATTTTGGGATAGCGCACGCGAACCAGATCGGCATGGCGATTACTGAGCGCGCGAAGGTTAGCGACGAGAGTATCGATGCGACTTGCCGGCGCGCCTGTCGCGATATCGCCGGGGCCGAGCGAAAGGCGAGTACCGTCGTAAAGGAGCGCATCGAGTTGCACGACGTTATCGACCGTCTTGCCGTAGGCCGCCGAATGCGCGCCGCAGGAGTTATTACCGATCATCCCGCCAAGGGTGCATCGATCTTTGGTCGAAGGATCGGGCGCAAAGAAAAGCCCGTATTGGTCGGCGGCGGCGTTGAGCTGGGCTTGCACCACACCGGGTTGAACTGTGGCGGTCTGATGGGCCTCATCGATGCGCAGGATCGTGTTCATATACTTCGAGAAATCGAGCACGAGTCCTGTGGTCGTCGTCTGGCCGGCGAGCGCCGTCCCACCGCCGCGAGGGACGATCGGAAGATTGTTCTCTCGCGCGAGAGCGACCGCGCGCATCACGTCGCCCTCGTGACGCGGAATTACGATTCCGGCGGGCACGCGGCGGTAGTTGGAAGCATCGGTCGAATAGATCGTTCGCGCGGCGGCGTCAAAGCGAACCTCGCCGTCGATCGTATTGCGCAGTTCATCAAAGAGGGTTTCGAGCGCAGCCATCGCAGAGCCCGATTGTAGTGTAAGCGAGTGGTCTCGTTCCACGGCGCGGCGCAGGACTACTATACGCAGGATTCTCGAATAGATTGCGCGATGACTTTTCTGCTGAGACTGGAGGATGGCTTGTTTTTACGAAATTTCTGGTACGTAGCGGCGTGGTCGCACGAGATTGAGCATCGTCCGCTCGGACGAGTGCTCTTGAACGAACCTGTGGTTTTTTTCGCAAGAACGATGGGACCGCGGTTGCGATGGAAGACCGCTGTCCCCATCGCGGCTTTCCTCTCAGCAAAGGGCAATAGATCGAAGACAATCTGGATGCGGTTATCACGGGATCACCTTCGATTGCTCGGGCCGGTGTATCAAGGTCCCGGGCCAGCCGCGGGTGCCCGCCAACGCGATGATCCGTACATACCCGCTTGTTGAGAGATGGCGTCTCGTGTGGATCTGGATGGGCGACCAGTCACGGATCGATCCGGCACGCATTCCGAACTGGAACTTCCTCGACAATGAAGATTGGTTTGCGCGAGGGGAGCATCTGCATGTCGCGTGCGATTATCGGCTGATTCTCGACAACCTGCTCGATCTGACGCATATCGCTTTTGTGCATCCGCGGCCGCTCGGTTCAATCGCCAAGCTCGACGAGGTACAGGTCAAGAACGAAATCACAGCGGATTCGGTAACGAACTCGCGGTGGCTCCTCGACATCGCGCCGCCACCGACCGATGCGCGCGGCAATTTCAACGGCAATGTCGACCGCTGGCAGATCACGCAGTTTCAGCCGCCCGCGTTTGCGAGCCTTGATGCTGGCGCGGCGGCAACTGGAAGCGGTGCTCCACAAGGCGACTTCAGCAAGGCGATAGGTCTGCACACCTACAATGCGATGACGCCCGAGACCGAGAAATCGTCGCAATTACTTCTGGATGATCGCGCAGCATCGGAAGCCACAGGAGCCTGCGCTCGCTGATTCGATTTTCCACGATATCCAGAAGACCGTGCAGGAGGATATCGCGGTCTTCGAAGCCCATCAGCAGTTGCTTAATCTCAAACCGAACGGACCACTGGTATCGATCAAGTCGGACGCGGCGCTAATCGCGGCGCGACGGATTATCGATCGCCTGCTCGAAGCTGAGCGAAACGCCTAGCCACGCGAACTCGATCTGCGGAATCGTTTCCGGATCGATCGTGGAAGCGACTTTGGATTGCAAGAAAGCACTGGCATTCACCATTAGCCTGAGCGATATTGGCGAAAACATCTACGAGAGCGTTACCTGAAGATCCGGGTCTGGAGGAGATATGAGCTACGACAAAGCCGCGGTCCGCAAGCTGCTCGATCAGGCTAAGGCCGGAAGCCGCAAAACACTGACCGCGACTGAGGCCAAAATCCTCTGCGACGCGGTCGGTATTCCGCTGCCGAAGGAAGCAACCGTCGGTTCCGCGGCTGAGGCTCAGCGCCAGGCGGCCGCGATGGACTTCCCCGTCGTCATGAAGATTGTTTCGCGCGATATCCTGCACAAGACCGAAGCTGGTGGCGTAATCGTCGGCGTCAAGACGGCTGAAGAAGCGGCTGAGGCCTACGATAAGATTATCGCCAACGCCAAGGCCTACAAGGCTGATGCGAAGATCGACGGTGTGCTCGTCCAGCAGATGCTCTCAGGCGGACAAGAGGTAATCGTCGGCGCGGTAACCGATCCCTCCTTCGGCAAGGTCGTGGCCTTCGGGCTCGGCGGCGTGCTGGTCGAGGTGCTGAAGGACGTAACTTTCCGCCTCGCCCCGGCGACCGAATCCGATGCCCTCTCGATGCTCGACGGAATCGCGGCGGCCGAAATCCTGCGCGGAGTGCGCGGCGGGGCTGCCGTGAATCGCGCGGCGCTGGCCAAGATTATCGTCGCGGTCTCGGAACTGGTGAGCGACTTCCCGGAGATTCGCGAGCTCGATCTCAATCCAGTTTTCGCGCGACCCGACAGCGCGACCGCGGCCGACGTGCGCGTGCTGCTGGATTTCGATCCGGCGCCGTCGCGCTATCGCCCGACGCAGCAGGAAATTCTCGCTTCGATGAATCGGATCATGCAGCCCGATGCGGTCGCAGTGATCGGCGCTTCCCCCGAGGACGGCAAGATCGGCAACTCTGTAATGAAGAATCTCATTAACGGGGGTTATCAGGGCGAGATTTACCCGATTCATCCAAAGGTGCCGGAAGTGCTCGGGCGCAAGGCCTACAAGAGCGTCAAGGAGATTCCCGGCAAAATCGATGTGGCTGTCTTCGCGATTCCGGCCCCGCTGGTTGCGGGCGCTTTGAAGGAGTGCGGCGAGAAGCGGATTCCCGGCGCCGTGCTGATCCCGTCGGGCTTCGCGGAAACCGGCAACGTTGAAGGCCAGCAGGAGATCGTGCGGGTGGCGCGCGAATACAACGTCCGCCTGATGGGACCGAATATCTACGGCTTCTACTACACTCACAAAAATCTCTGCGCGACCTTCTGTACTCCGTACGATATCAAGGGCAAGGCGGCGCTCTCGTCACAAAGTGGCGGCGTCGGGATGGCGATTATCGGCTTCAGCCGTTCCGCCAAGATGGGTGTTTCGGCGATTGTCGGCCTCGGCAATAAATCCGATATCGACGAGGACGATCTGCTGACCTTCTTCGAGCAGGATCCGAATACGCAGGTCGTCGCGATGCATGTCGAGGACCTCAAGGACGGGCGCTCCTTCGCCGAAGTGGCGCAGCGCGTGTCGAAGAAGAAGCCGGTTATCGTGCTGAAGGCGGGACGCACCGCGATGGGTGCTCGCGCTGCGCAATCCCATACGGCGGCGCTGGCCGGCAACGATCGTATCTACGACGACGTATTGCGGCAGAGCGGCGTCGTGCGGGCGATGGCACTGAACGATATGCTCGAGTTCGCGCGATGCTTGCCGATCCTGCCGACGCCGAAAGGCGAGAATGTGCTGATTATCACGGGCGCGGGAGGATCAGGCGTGCTGCTCTCCGATGCGTGCGTCGATAACGGCCTGAAGCTGATGGCGATGCCGCCCGACCTTGACGCTGCCTTCCGCAAATTTATCCCGCCATTCGGGGCGGCCGGGAATCCGGTGGATATCACTGGCGGAGAACCGCCGACCACATATCGGAATACGATCGCGCTGGGACTCGAAGATCCACGAATCCATTCGCTGATTCTCGGCTACTGGCACACGATCATCACTCCGCCGATGGTCTTTGCGAAGCTCGCCACCGAGGTCGTCGAGGAGTATCGCGCGAAGGGCATCGACAAGCCGGTGGTTGCGTCGCTGGTCGGTGACGTCGAGGTCGAGCAGGCCTGCGAGTATTTGTTCGACCACGGTATCCCGGCGTACGCGTATACGGCGGAAAAGCCGGTCGCGGTGCTGGGCGCGAAGTATCGATGGTCGAGAGCTGCGGGGTTGCTGTAAACGCTGACCGGAAGAAGCGCTCCCTGAGAGAAAATCGCTGTGCTATATATCGTTGATATATGGCATCCTCCAAAAGAAAGCGCTCGTTAGCAAAGGTTTTCTCGACGGGAAGAAGTCAGGCGGTCCGAATTCCGAAGGAATATCGATTTACCTGCGATGAAGTTCTGATCGAGCGGGAGGGCGAGAGGCTGATCCTTACGCCGCGACCCAAGTCGTGGCGCGATTATTTCGAGACATCTATACGCCTCTCACCCGACTTCCCTAACGAGGTTGCCGATACTCCGCCCGAGGACCGAGACGAGCTATGATCGGCCGAGTGATGCTCGATGCGAACATTTGCATCCATGCTATGAAGAACGATTCGCCTGACGTTCGTCGTCATCTCATAGCACGAAGGTCCGGCGAAGTGCTCGTATCGAGTATCGTTGTCGCCGAACTATGGACCGACAGGGTCGCGCATACGCTCCGCTCGCGAGGAAGACTCTACGGGTACTCCGAACGCGTCCCTTACTTTGAGACCCCACAGTCCGCCGAAAATCCGATTAGCGGTCGCGATAGGCACAGTTTCACTACCTCATCTTCCCGAAGAAATCGCGGATATCGTCGGCGAGTAGTTTCGGTTCTTCCATCGCGGCGAAGTGGCCGCCGCGCGGCATCGTCGTCCAGTGCCGGATATTGAAGCCCTCCTCAGCCCATGAGCGAGGAGCTTTAAGAATCTCGGCCGGGAAAATCGCGACGGCGGTGGGCGTCTCGATACGCTTGTCGACCTCGGGCCGCCACGGATGGTGCTGCGATTCGTAATAGAGCCGCGTCGACGAATTAATCGTCTCGGTGATCCAGTAGATCATCACATTGGTGATCAGTTGATCCTTGGTGAAACGCTTTTCGACGTCGCCCTTACAATCGCTCCAGGTGCGGAACTTTTCGATAATCCAGGCGGCCAGTCCGACTGGTGAATCGTTCAAGCCGTAGGCGAGCGTCTGTGGCTTGGTGCCTTGAATCTGCTGATAGCCTGTCTCCTCGCGCCGAAAATCATCCCAATCGGCGAGGAAGACTTTCTCTTCATTACCTAGATCGCCCTCGCGGCGCGTCCGGCCGCCGACGAAGAGCAGGTTGACGTGGATACCGTAGAGCGAGTCGCCGTGAACCTCGCCCAGCCGCGACGTGATCGCCGAGCCCCAATCGCCGCCCTGTGCACAGTAACGCTTGTGGCCGAGCGCTTCGGTCATCAGCTTGTGGAACTTCTCGGCGATCACTTGCACGTTCGTGCCCCGCGTCGCCGGATGGCCGCTGAAGCCATATCCCGGCAGCGACGGCGCAATCACATCGAAGGATTGATCCGCGGGCGCGCCATGCGAGGCGGGATCGGTGAGCATCGGGATGATCTCCATGAACTCGTAGATCGTCCCCGGCCATCCGTGGGACAGCAGCAGTGGCTTCGGGTTCGGGCCGCGACCTATCTCATGGATAAAATGGATATCGAGCCCGTCGATATTCGCCTTGAAATGATTGAACCGATTGAGCTGCGCCTCGTGCTTGCGCCAGTCATACTGCGTGCGCCAGTACGCAACCAACTCTTTCATGTAGGCGAGATTGGCGCCGTATTCCCATCCGGTGTTCGGGACTTCGTCGGGAAAGCGCGTGCGGTCGAGCCGCTCACGCAGGTCCTTCAGGACCGCATCGGAAGCTTCGATTTTGAAGGGCTCGATTTTGATTGATGCCATCGTCGGTATCCTTGATGGGTGTGTCCATCCAACTTAGACGGGAGGAGTGCTTCGCGGACTGCAGAATCCGGTACCGGCTTCGCCGGAGCCGGCAAAAGCTGTCCGAGATTCATTCGCTGCGTTCGCGTTGCTCACTGCGCTCAGAATGACAAAATAGAGACTGATTCCAAAGTAAGTTTCGATGAATCAATGGGAGGACGAATCGGAATCGCGCGCGATGATCAGTCGAACGATGTGGCGTGTAACCGGCACCGAGATCACGAGGATGAGAGTCATCCGATAGAAGTAGTCGGGGCGCTTCGCGAGCATCCCCATTACCATAGCGCCGAGACCGAGCGCGGCCTGCGCTCCGCCGATCAACTGTAGATTGCGCTTCATCGTCGGGCGTTCGGCCCGCTGCCCCATCCGCGCGACACTCATCCCCATCCAGATGATGAAGATGCTCGCCGCGAGCGCGAAATAATCGATCGAATCTCTCAAGCTACTCTACTTGCCTGCGAGCGCCTGTTTCACGAGGTCGCTGGCGACCTTGCCGTCGAGCTGTGCACCAAACTTATCGCGGAGCGCCTTCATCAGGGGACCGATTTGCGTAACGCCTGCGGCGACCTGCGCCGCGATCGCGGCCTTAACTTCGTCGGGCGAGAGAGCCGCCGGCAGGTACGCATCGAGGACCTTGGCTTCCGCCTCGTTTTGCTCGATGAGGTCGGCGCGATTCGCCTTCTTGGCAAAATCGAGCGCCTCTTCGCGACGCGCGCGTTCGCGCTTAATCACCTGGATAATCTCGGCTTCGTTGGCCTCGCGGCGAACATCCTTTTCGAGGCGCGTAACCTCGGTGATGATCCCGCGCAGGGTCATCAGCTTCGGCTTGTCGCCGGATTTCATCGCGGCCTTGAGGTCTTCCTGCAGCTTGGCCTTCATACCAAAGCTCCCATCATAGATTCCGTATACGCGCAGCTCGCAGACTTACCTGCTCCGCTCCGCCCAATCGATGCCCTACTCTACCGCCCCAACTAAGTACCTCAAAGCATTGCTCATCACCGCGCAACCAGTGGTTTGAGCGATTGCAATTCGCGGCCGGATTTGGGTTAAATCCGCTCATCCATAACGCAGGAGAAAACGCGATGCCCGCGCAGCACTTTTTTGCCGATAGCCCCCGTGACGTTGGCCTCAACCCCGACAAGGTGCAGGCCCTGATGGATCGCGCGGCGCGCGACGTAAACGAAGGAATCTTACCCGCGTGCCAGCTCGCGATCGCGCGTAACGGCAAGATCGCGACGATGCAGACCTTTGGTCATGCGATACAAGGTGGTAGCGACAAGCCCGCCACCGATGAGACCGTCTTTGATGCGATGTCGGCGACCAAGGCCGTCACCGCGTCCGCTCTCTGGATCATGATCCAGGAAGGCAAGATGAATCCTGCCGATCGAATCACCAAGTACGTCCCCGAGTACGGCACGAACGGCAAGGAAGTCACGACGATCGAGCAGTTGATGATCCATACGGCCGGAATCCCGGTCGCGCCCGGATCGTTTAAGGACTGGGGCAATAAGGCCAAGCGGCTGGAGCGTTTCGCGCAATGGCGGCCGGACCACACGCCAGGCGAGAAGTTCATCTACCATATCCAGGCCAACTACTGGCCGATTGCTGAGGCTATCGAGCGGCTCTCCGGGATGCGTATCGGTGAGTTCGTGCGCACGCGTATCGCGGAGCCGCTGGGAATCCCGGGACTGCGTATCGGCCTGCCCGCCGACGTGCAGAAGCGGATGGCCGACGTTATCTGGGTCGGCGAAGCGGCCAAGGCCGAGGAGTATCAGAAGCTCGGCGTAAAGCCGCCGCGCGCCAACATGGGATCGATCAACGAGGGCGTCGTGCTCGAAATGAACGATCCCGAGGTGCGTTCGTCGGACCATCCGGCGGGCGGCCTGATGACCACGGCGGGCGACCTCGCGCTCTTCTATCAGGCACTGCTCAACGACGGTAAGTCATATGACGGCAAGCGGATCTGGGAGTCCTCGATGCTGACCGAGGCGCGCAAGATTCGTAGCGGCGATCTGATCGATCCGGCGCGCGGAATGACTGCGAATCGGGCACTCGGAATCGTGATCGCGGGCGGCGACGGCAAGGCGAATCTGCGCGGCTTCGGCCGGACGAATTCAGCCGAGGCATTTGGCCATCCGGGATTCGGCGGGCAGATCGGATGGGCCGATCCGGCGACGGGGATCTCCTTCGCGTACTTCACCAATGGCTTTGATCGCAATGATCTGCGCGAAGGCCGCCGCAGCGTCGCGGTGTGCAGTTTGGCGGGCTCGTGCGCTGAGTGAGCGGCTAACCGCAAGGCAACAATCTGTTACGGTGGCGCATGACCCGGTAGAATCGGGGTATGGCTGACCGAACTCCGAGCACTCGTGCGGCCCTCGTTGAAGCTCTTGAGCTGTCGGGAATTATATTAAAGAACCTCGAGCTCAGCGAGATTCCGCTTTCAAATATAACCCTGAAGTCCGCAAGGCTTGCGCGACTCTTGAACGACTCTGTCTACGAAGAGGTATTTCAATACGAAGTTGGGGGAGTACCCAACGCATCCTGACGGTGTTCCCCCGCATATCTTCGAGCTGGCATCCCTTGCCGGCAGGCAATACAGCGAACGTGATCGCAAAACAAAGGAAATATCAGAGTACTTTTACCTCGAATCAATCAATCAAATGGAGGAAACGCTACGGATTTCTGAGAACGCGCTCTTGGCAGCACAGGACCCCGACGACTCGGCCGCACCACGGCCGTTCGAAATGAAGGGAAATTCATTTGAGAGGATGGGTATTCGAAACAACCACGCGCAAGCGGCGAATCGCCTCTCGAAAAGCAGAGCGTTGGTTTATAAATACGCCCTGCAATGGCATTACGAGCTCCAATTCTCTGGAATTGCTGATGACGTATTTTCGCGAATTCGTCTTAGGGTCGATGGTGCCGTAGGTACGATTGTCCCGAGCGCGGTAAAAAACTTGCAGCGATTTACGAACATCTAAGCTCCGAAAGTACTGAGGACTGGTCGAATGCCGCGCATAGTTGCCGTCGTCTACTCCAAGAGCTAGCGGACGTAGTCTTTCCGGCGACCAGCGCTGATCGCCAAACGATAGTTCAATGGTCGCGCCGTGCCGATAAAACTTGGCCCAGAAAACTACGTAAATCGCTTGCTTGCATTCGTCGAAGACAAGAGTGATTCGACTCGCTTCAAGGAGATAGTTGGCTCGCACCTAGTGTCATGTCTCTTAAGTTGAAGTAACTAACGGGTGGTGTGATACTGGTTGGCATGGCGGAGTTTGTGGTGAGCGCGGCTGATCGTAAGGTGCTGGAAGGATGGCTGCGGATGCCGACGCTGAATCAGGCGATGGGCTTGCGGGCACGGATCGTCTTGAGCAGCGCAGGGGGCACGACGGTGCGCGGGGTGGCGCTGGGCTTGGGTGTTTCGCCCAATACCGT
>Ga0335069_10010004_pt1 | contig 13476 bp, 15 predicted proteins | sample Lox_Sample_11_FD_206714 | JGI IMG/M metagenome (GOLD analysis project Ga0335069, IMG submission 206714) | Soil microbial communities from Loxahatchee National Wildlife Refuge, Florida, United States - Lox_Sample_1.1 | ecosystem: Environmental > Terrestrial > Soil > Wetlands | place: USA... | reverse complement strand
TGGGAGCCTATTCCAGGTCTCTACGCATGCGGTGAGATGGTCGGTGGACTCTTCCATAGCAACTATCCCGGCGGATCGGGCCTGATGTCCGGCGCGGTCTTCGGTCGTATCGCGGGCAACAGCGCCGGGACCTTATAAAATGCGGCAGATCGCGATACGCGCTGTCTTCATGCGCGGCGGCACCAGCAAGGCGCTGATCTTCCGTGCCGAGGAGCTCCCGCCGGATCAGCACCAGCGCGATCAGATCTTCCTTGCCGCTCTTGGCAGTCCCGATCCGAACGGCCGCCAGCTCGACGGGATGGGTGGGGGGCTCTCCTCGCTCTCCAAGGTTTGTATCGTCGGCCCGCCGTCTCATCCAAAGGCTGATGTCGATTACACCTTCGGTCAGGTTGCTGTAGGTAGTGCGTCGGTCGATTACAGCGGTAACTGCGGCAACATGTCGTCGGCAATCGGCCCCTTCGCCGTGGATGAGGGAATCGTTGCGGCGCTCGGCGATGAAGCTGTTGTTCGGATCCACAACACCAACACCCGCAAGCTGATCGTTGCGCGGTTCCCGATCGCCGACGGGCGTGCACTAGTCGAGGGTGACCTCACGCTGCCGGGCGTAGCCGGTTCAGGCGCGCCGATTCGTCTCGATTTTCTCGAACCGGGCGGCGCAGGCACAGGGAAGCTGCTGCCTACGGGAAACGTTAGTGAACATCTCGATGTTCCCGGTACTGACCAGCTCGAAGTCTCCATGGTCGATGCGGCTAATCCGTGCGTTTTTGTTGCTGCGGATGCGCTCGGGATGACCGGGATCGAGATGCCCGATGAACTCGAACGCAATCAGGATCTGCTGAAACGACTGGAAGCAATTCGGGTTGCGGCCAGCCTGCGGATGGGAATCGCTAAAACGGCCGAAGGTGCTTCGGCGAAGCCTAGTATTCCGAAGGTCGCGATGGTCTCTGCGCCTCAGGCCGCGCGGACGCTCTCAGGAGAAACGCTGTGTCCCGATGATGCGGACATCACGATACGGATGATCTCGATCGGCCAACCCCATCGCGCGGTTCCGCTTACCGGCGCTATGTGCCTCGCCGTTGCGTCGCGGATGGAAGGTTCGATCGTCCATCCGCTCGCGCGTCGTGCAGCCTCGTCCGATGCGCCCGTGCGAATCGCGCAGCCTTCTGGACTAACGGTGGTCGGATCGAGTGTGCGTCGGGCCGTCGCTGGGTGGGTTGCCGATCACGCGACCGTCTATCGCACCGCTCGCCGCCTGATGGATGGTGTTGTGTACATCCGCGCTTCGTCGCTCGATAGCTCCGCGCGCAATGCGTGAATAAATGCGTCTTTTCTGCCTAAACTGGCGCTATGGCATGGGTCTATATCGAGGACTTAGGGAAGCATATCGGCGAGGAAGTAACGCTTCGCGGATGGCTCTACAACCACCGATCGAGCGGTAAAGTTCACTTCCTGCTGGTTCGCGACGGCACCGGAATCTGCCAATGCGTCGCGTCGCTTGCCGACCTCGGCGCCGAGGCGTTCGCGCAGGCCGATCATCTCGGACAAGAGACCTCGCTTGAAATAACCGGTACCGTCCGTGCGGATAAGCGCGCACCCGGTGGTCGCGAGATTACTGCGACCAGTTTCAAGGTCAACTCGCCCGCAGTTGATTATCCGATTACGCCGAAAGAGCACGGCGTCGCATTCCTGCTCGACCAGCGCCATCTGTGGCTGCGATCATCGCGTCAGCACGCGATTCTGCGAGTGCGCAGCGAGGTCGAAGCAGCCTGCCGCGATTTTTTCCACGAACGAGGGTTTGTGCTTTTCGACTCGCCGATTCTGACTCCCACTTCCTGCGAGGGAACGACCAATCTTTTTGAGATTGACTACTTTGGCGATCGCAAAGCCTTTCTGACTCAGAGTGGGCAGCTTTACGCGGAAGCCGGGGCGCTCGCTTTCGGCAAAGTTTATTGCTTCGGTCCGACCTTCCGTGCTGAGAAATCGAAGACGCGGCGCCATCTGACGGAATTCTGGATGGTCGAACCGGAGGTCGCCTACTTCACGCTCGAAGAAGATATGCAGCTTGCCGAGGATTTTGTTTCGTACATCCTCACGCGCGTGTTGGAACGTCGCGCGGAAGAACTCAAGGTTCTGGAGCGCGATACGAGCAAGCTCGAACGTGCGGCCAGGAAGCCCTACGCCCGTATCACCTACGACGAAGCGATCGAGCGGCTCAAGACCAAGGGCATGACGGTGAACTGGGGCGATGATCTCGGTGGCGACGAAGAGACGGCGCTTTCAAGCGACTTCGAAACGCCCGTGATGGTTCATCGCTATCCGTCGGAGTGCAAAGCCTTCTATATGAAGCGCGACCCCGATCGTCCCAACGTAGCGCTCTGTGTCGATATGCTCGCGCCTGAGGGTTACGGCGAGATTATCGGCGGTGGCCAGCGCGAAGATGACTACGAGACCCTGCGCCAACGGATCGTTGATCACGGCCTCCCGATCGAGCCCTTTAAATGGTACCTTGATCTGCGCCGTTACGGTTCAGTGCCTCACGCCGGTTTCGGGATGGGAATTGAGCGGATGGTCGCGTGGTGTTGCGGTATCCATCATATCCGCGAAGCAGTTCCCTTTCCACGGATGATGGAACGGCTCGAGCCATGATCGGCCAGTCCTAATTTCCCCTTTGCGTCGAACGCGCCAGACGCGCATTATGAATACCTGTTCAGTCGCGCATTATATGGCGATCGAAGGGAGAAAATGCTGATGCCGCAAAAGCTTGGACAACATGCCGTAGTGATTGGTGGCAGTATCGCGGGCCTGATGACGGCGCGCGTCCTCTCCGACCATTTCGATCGGGTAACTATCTTCGAGCGCGACCAGCTGGAAGACGGCGCGGCGATCCACAAATCGACGCCGCAAGGTAATCACGTCCATGCCCTGCTCGGGGGCGGAGAACAGATTATGACCGCCCTTTTCCCCGGCTTTGGGGCTGAGCTGGAGGAGTTGGGCGCGGTCCCGTGGAAAGCCGGCTGCGACGCCGTTTTCTACTCTCCTGTGGGCAAATCCTACAACCTGACCGGATCGGTCCGAGAGCCGCGTGACCTTGGTCTGGTTGGTCATGTGATGAGTCGGGGATTACTCGAATATGCACTGCGACGCCGCGCGATAGCTCTTCCTAATGTCCGCCTACAGATGGACACCGCAGTTGAAGAACTGACCCACGAGAACGGTCGAGTCACGGGAGTGCGGATCCGCTCCAGCGAGGAATCCGAATCCGTTACCGCGGACTTGGTAGTGGATGCGGGTGGTCGTGGTTCGCGAGCCGCACGCTGGCTCGGTGCGATGGGAGTCCCCGCACCGGAAGAGACCACGATCGGCGTCGACTTCGCGTACACGAGCACGAAATATAAGAAACCCGCATCGGCGAAGGGCTTAGAGCCAATTATTCTCGTCGGTGGTCCTCCACCCAAGTACACCAACGGTGCGCTACTCGAAGAGATCGAAAACAACGAGTGGCATCTCAGCGTCGCAGGGCGCTTCGGGCAATACCCTCCGACCGACGAGAAGGGCTTTCTCGAATTCGTGAAAGCGCTTCCTTCTCCAATCATTTACGACCTGATCAAACACGCCGAGCGTATCGCCGAAATCAGTCATCATCGCTTTCCGACCAGTATCCTGCGTCATTACGAGCGGATCGCGAACTTTCCGGACGGCCTTCTAATCCTCGGTGATGCCGTGTGCAGCTTTAACCCGGTGTACGGGCAAGGGATGACTTCGTCGGCGATGCAGGCTTGGGCGCTGCAGACGCTATTGAAAGATCGAGCCGAGCAGAATCATGGGCTGGCGCAACTGGCAAGCGCGTTCTTCCCCAGAGCGATGGAAGTTATCAGCACGCCGTGGACGCTCGCGGCGAATTCGGACTTCGCCTACCCCCAGACGACGGGTGAACGACCTCCTGCGATGGAAGAGGGGTTCCGTTACTTCGCAGCCCTTGATGCGTTGCAGGCCGAGGATCCCAGCGTACAACGAGTGGTGCTTGAGGTCTTTCAACTGATCAAGCCGCTCTCGGCGTTCTGGGACGATTCGATTCGCGATAGGGTCTTCGCCAAGATGCAGCAGCGCGCATCAGGCTGATCGATCAAATATTCGACCGGCCCTGTGCGCCGTCGACCGGGATACAAGTGCCCGTGATCCAGCTGGCTCGCGGTGACGCGAGCATCACCACGGCGTAGGCCACTTCTTCCGGACGACCCAGGCGTCCAGCCGGGAACTCGTGGCTGATGAAATCCTTTTCGAAGGCAGGATTTGCCTTGAAGAGTCCTTCCCACGTGCCGCCGGGATAGATGATCGATCCGGGCGCCACCGAATTAACCCGAATCCCCTGAGGCGCTAACTCGCGCGCGAGAGCTTTGGTCAGCGAGATCATCGCTGCCTTCGAGCTGTTGTAGCTGACAGGACCGCCGGCCTCGCGCCCGTAAATCGAGCTGATGTTGATAATCGAGCCACCACCGCGCTTTTGCATCTCGGCTGCACAAAGCTTGGAGAGGCGAACCGCTGAGAAGAAATTCAGATCGAAGGCTTGGCGCCAAGTCTCTTCGTCGAGTTGGCTAAGAGCGCCGACCTTTGCCCCGCCGGCGTTGTTAACGAGAATATCGATACCACCGAATTCTTTGACCGTCGCAGCGGTCCACGCCTCCATCGCGGCTGGATCGTTCACGTCCGCAGCTTGAGCGAGCACTGACGCTCCTGCGGCCTTCAACTCGGCAGCCACCTGAGAGAGGATGTCGCCGCCGCGCGCACAGATACTCATCCGTACACCTTCCGCTGCCAGTGCCTTCGCCATCGCGAGTCCCAGACCGCGACTTGCGCCCGTCAGCATCGCCACTTTGCCGCTCAAACCAAGATCCATCGAGTTCTCTCCTCAATCCTTTGGGGCCGTTGTCGGGTCAACCTAAGCTTTTCGCCAGTCGATCTGCAAGGTTGACACCTAAGGGGTCGGGCCCTATTCTCGGGTGTCTATCTCATTTGGACACGGAGGACCATGGAAATCAGAGTTGAAGGCTCGCTCGATCAGGCGATGCGTGTGCTGAAGCGAAAGCTCGCCAAAGAGGGCGTGTTTAAGGAGATGAAGAAGCGGGCTTTTTACGAGAAGCCCAGCGTTAAGCGTAAGCGCAAACAGGCCGAGGCTCAGCGTCGCAGACGTAAGGAACAGCGTCGTCGTCGCGCTTCCTCGATGTAGTTCCTTTCTCCAACTCGAGATCCATCTACCCTTCGAGTCAGAGTTTACAGTTCGAATATCCCGCTAAACGAGCGGGCGCCACGTAAAGGTGATGCGACCGTGATGCGTGTACGAGTCGAGGTCGAAGTGCGATAAGCCGAAGGCCGCGCGCAACCGGCGAAATTCTTCGATCGACCTGCGACTGACGTCCGCTACTTGGGTTTCGGTGGCGCGCACCGATCGGCCTTTCGATGATTTGCAGGCATCCTGCAGGGAGAGGCTGACGCATCCACCTGTCTGATGAGAGGCGAGGCTCCCCTCGCCCATCTCGATACGCCCGCACTTCAGGCATAGAGCGACCATCGGCGGCTCGGTGCCCGCCCCAATAATAAAATCCGCAAGTGAAGCGTGGCACGACTCCCAAGTCTGCTGCGCCCGCGACGTCGAGTAGCGGCGGATAGCGCGGGCCAGCTTGCTAAGCGTTGCCGCATCGGCGTTAGCCGCCAGATTAAGCACGTTGTCGTCTGCGGCGTCGACAATAGCTCCAAGTTCATCAGCCAAGTATTCGCGAAGGCTAATCGGCAGTCGGCATTCGAGATGTAAATTGGAAGATTTGAGGGTTGTTTTGGCGGAGGGTTCGGAAAGAGAGGAAAAAGTACGATTCAACAAGCGATGCGATGGCGATAGTCTCGTCGGCGCAGAAGAAATCTGCGTCGCGCGCGAGACTTTCGCGCCTCTTTGTACCAAAGGTCCGGTCCGCAAGGTGCCTCTCCTCTGGCTCGGAAGATGAATTAACGCCCGACGAGGAGCCATCGACAGGCGCTTTTCACAACTTCGTCCGACCAAATCCCCCGATTTCCGGACGCCTTCCCTCAGTCCAGCGGCGTAACCTTTCCGCGAACTGTCCAACCCCTTTCGTTCTTTAGCGCGCGCGCAATCGCGCGGCAATGGGGGTACCCAGAGATTTGTGGAATAGTAGCGAGCGGACGCAGGGACGGATTCAGACGATCAGGTGGGCGATATGCAGGGCGACAGTGACATAAATTCCCGCGCACAGGTCGTCGAGCATGATGCCGCCGCCACCATGGACCGAGTCGAAGTAGCTGGCGGGCCACGGTTTGATCACGTCCAAGACTCGAAACAGCGCGAATGCCGTGATTAACCATGGCCATCCGCTCGGGATGAGGAACATCGCAGCGGTCATCCCAAAGACCTCATCGATCACTATCTTCGAATCATCGTGCTTGCCGGTTTCGCGCTCCGCCTGTCCTGCCACGACGCATCCGCCGACGAAGAGGACCGCAAACAGCAGAAGGAATATGGAGGGTGAGCGCGACCAGATTGGAGCGAAGACCAGTTCGCCGATGATCACGCCGACCACTGATCCAGCCGTTCCGGGTGCGACCGGGAAGTACCCGGAATAGGCCCCGGTGGCGAGAAACCTTACGAGCGGATGCATGCGTCTGGAAGACTGACCTTCAAGCCAGAGAGTGGGCAGCGCTAGCTCGGCCGTACGGGTATCGGTTGCTCATCGGCCAGCACCTCAACGCCGTGAACCCCTTCAACTCTCCGCACCACGTCTAGGATCAGCTCATCCCACGGCGGCACTAAGCCGGGCCCATTCACCTGAACGCGTCCATCGGTGCAGTTCACCTGCACGGGAGCATTGCCAATCTTGGGATGGCGCATGAGGGCGGCCTGCACCTCTGCGGCCACGGCCGCATCGCGCATCTGCTGCCAGCCGGTTGCGCTGACCGACTGATCGATATCGAGGGCGACCTCGGCGAGCATCTTGGCCTGCACCGGGAGCGGCAGCCCGTAGGTGTTGAGCGTGAGATCAAAATTGGTCGGGTCGTCCAGATCGAAATTGAACAGAGTCTGAATACGCGCCCGGAGTTCGCGGTCGTAATCGCGCACGCGTCGCTCGGCGACGGCGGGAGCGAGGTTCTCCTCGGCCGCTATCGCTTTGACCCGATCTTCAAGTGGACCGACGAGTCGCACCCGCAGCCCACAGCCGCATCGCGGCAACTGATGGGTAACGGAGCGGCTCACAACGACCAGACGATCGGCCGCCATCTCCTTGAGGACTACGGCGCGGAAGAAGGCCGCAATCCGTTGGGTATCCGCCTTGAGACGTTCCCAGAAGTGGGGTCGCCGCTCATCGATAATAACCATTTGGGGTGTAGCGACGTTGTAGCGCTGAGCCAGTTCCGCATAGAGCTGTTCAGTCGTGAGGAAACGATAGTCGAGCAACTTGGCCGTGAGCTGACCCAGCTCGACTGCACGAGTGCCGAGATGCTGCGTCATCGCGATTATCGCCATGATGATCCCCTGCTTTGGAACGCCGTCCCCGTCGAGGCGTCCCCACGAGCATCTTATGGCGACCCCTGCTGAGTGGCAAACGAGCGATGATAGCTTCGCTGCGCTTTCGCAGCTACGATGCTCCGGCCGAACGAGTCAGGATAGAAATCATGGCAGCGAACAAAAAGAACAATCGCTTTCTAGGCGGTACGGTGATCGAGCCGCGCGCGGTTCGCGGCGACATGACCGCGGCGGATCTCGTCGATACGGCTTTCATGGCTTACAACGGACGCCGCCTGCGCGAGGCCTGCCGGCTTTTTGCCGAGAAAATGCTCGCGCCCGATACGATCGTCGGGATGAGCCTGACGGGGGCGCTCACGCCTGCGGGTCTGGGAATGTCGTGCCTGATACCGCTGATCGAGAATGGCTTTGTCGATTGGGTCGTTTCGACCGGCGCCAATCTCTATCACGACACGCACTTCGGCCTCGGCCTCAAGATGTACCAAGGGTCGGCAGAGACCGATGACGTTGCGCTGCGCAAAGCCGGTGTCGTGCGAATCTACGATATTTTCTTCGACTATCACGTGCTGCTCTCGACCGATTCGTTCTTCCGCGAATTGGCTCGCAACGAAGAGTTTCAGCATCCGATGGGTACCGCCGAGTTTCACTATCGTGCCGGACGCTATGTCGCCGAGCGCGAGCGTATCCTCAAGCTGAAGCGCCGCTCGCTGTTGGCGGCGGCCTATGAGCATGCGGTTCCCGTGTACACCTCTTCGCCGGGCGATTCCTCAATCGGGATGAATCTGGCGCTGCTGGAGCTGGAAGGTTACCAACTCCGGATCGATCCACTGGTCGACGTAAACGAAACGGCCTCGATCGTCTATTCCGCGAAGGCCCAGGGCAAGAAGAGCGCAGTGTTCATTCTCGGTGGCGGCTCGCCCAAGAATTTCATGCTGCAGACGGAGCCGCAGATTCAGGAAGTGATGGGTGTGGCGGAAAAGGGCCACGACTACTTCCTGCAAATCACCGATGCGCGCCCCGATACCGGTGGTTTGTCCGGCGCGACGCCGAACGAAGCGGTGAGCTGGGGCAAGATCGATCCCGAGCAACTGCCCGATTCCGTGGTCTGCTATGTCGACACGACGGTTGCACTACCGCTGATCACGGCATACGCACTCGCGCGCCGCAAACCGCGCAAGCCGCGGCGCCTGTATGAGCATCGCGCGGCGATGCTCGCCGAGGTCGCTGGTGCCTACGAAAAGGTGCGCCGCAAGCGCGCTCGCGCCAAGCAGTCGTAACGAGGCTACGAGAAGCGCTTCCCCGTTCTGGGCACAACCTGATTTGAGGCCGCTGCTCCGGTAAAATTATTCACGATGGCATCTGAATCATCGGCTAACACTGCGATAAATCATCCGCTGGCACGGGAGCTCGAAGCGGCAAAAGCCGCAGCTATCGAGGCGGGAGAGATACTTCGGTCGCATTACCACGAGCGTGGCTACACGGTCGATTCCAAGGGCAAAGATAACCCGGTTACGACGGCCGACTTTGAAGCCGATCGCCGACTGAAGGAACTGCTCCACGATGGCTTTCCGGGCTACGGATGGCTTTCCGAAGAGACTGCCGATGACGGCGCGCGGCTGAATCACGATCGTGTCTGGATTGTCGATCCGCTCGACGGCACGAAGGAGTTTATCAAGGGGATTCCGGAGTTCGTGGTGGCGATCGCGCTGGCCGAACACGGCACTCCGGTGCTGGGTGTCACTTACAATCCGATTAAGCACGAACTGTTCTCATGCGCGCGCGGCACGGGGGTGCATCTGGACGGCGCTCCGGCTCGGGTCAGCGCGCGCGAGACACTGACCGACGCGACGGTGTTGGCGAGTCGCAGCGAAACCTCACGCGGCGAATGGAAAGCCTACGAAGGCCAGATCAAGGTGAACGCAATTGGCAGCGTCGCCTATAAGCTTGCACTGGTGGCAGCGGGCCGCGCCGATGCGACGTTCACGCTCACCCCGAAGAGCGAGTGGGACGTCGCCTCCGGCACTGCGCTAGTCATTGAAGCCGGCGGTCGGGTTACCGGACTCGACGGCAAGGAATTGCGCTTCAATAAGCAATCAGTGAAGTTGAGCGGCTTCGTCGCGACGAACGGCAAGATTCACGACGCAATCGAGCGAATGCTCCCGCCTAAGAAGTAAGCAAGGTCGCAAAAAGCGTTCGTGTCATTCTGAACGGAGTCTGCGTAGTGAAGAATCCCGGGATTCTTCGCTCCGCTCAGAATGACATCAGATGGTAGAGGCTGGATACACAGCCTCTCTCAACAGTTACTTGCCGTTCTGCTCGTCTTCCTGCTGCATCTGATCGATCTGCTTGCCGACGCGATCGATTTCGACGGTAGCGTCGTGAACCGATTTCAGGGCTTTATTCGCCGCCGCAGTCGCCTCGTCAGCCGCGATCTGCGCCTTGTGCGCAGCCTCTTCAGCGGCGGCGGCGCGAGCCTGAGCCTCTTTAGCCTGCTCGATCTGCTGCTGAACTTCCGCTTGAGAAGGACCGCATCCGGTCGCACCGAACGCCAGCGTCGCCATTAAAGCGACGCCGGCGCCGGGCAGAAGCCGAGGGGTTCTGAAGAATTGAGCGGATCGCACGCGCTATTGCTTGGGAGCGAGCGCTTCCATAACGCGCGGATCGGGCAGTGATTCGTTATCGACGCGGATCGGCAGGATACAGACGTGCGTTGCGCCCGCCTTGAGATGGTCATCGATTCGATCACGAATCTTGTCGGCGGTGCCCCATGCGACGATCGCATCGACCAGCGCGTCACTGCATCCGTTCTCGAAATCCTTATCCTGCCATCCCAGGTTCTTGAGATTGTTGGTGTAGTTCGGCAGACGCGGTACGTAGGTCTTCATATAGGTACGGGCCATCGCACGTGCCTTGGTCGCGTCGGTCTCAAGGATGACGGCCTGGGCGGCGCAAATCCACGGCTTCGGACCGATCGCAGCGCGAGTCTTGGCCGTATGCTCGGGCGGCACGAAGTAGGTATGCGTGCCCTGGGTTTGCTCTGCCGCAAGCGCGAGCATCTTCGGATGTAGCGCGGCGATCACCACCGGAACCTCTTCCTTCGGCAGAGGTGCGCGGTAGAGCGCACTCTTCATCTTGGGGAGGTAATCCTTCATGTAGCTGTATGGTTTGTCGTAGCTGTGGCCACGCAGGTTGCTGACCAGCGGCTTGTGGCTGACACCGATTCCGAGCAGGAAGCGCCCGTTCGAAACCTCGGCGACGGTCTTGGATGCCGCCGACATCGTGATGGGATCGCGTGCCCAGATATTCGCGATACCGGTTGCGAACACGACCTTCTCAGTATGCGCCGCCAGGTAGGCCGAATGGGCGAAGGGCTCACGTCCGACCGCCTCGGGAATCCACATCGCGCCATAGCCGAGCTTCTCGACCTTTTGCGCGAAGGCGACACTCTCGGCCGCGTTCATCCCGTCGAGAAAAAACCAGATGCCAATTTTTCCAATGTCCATGCTGATTAATTAGCCCGCTCAGCCCCACCGGACAAGCTTCGGGTATCCGCCGGAGTGCTCATGCGCATAACCCGATCGGATCGGGTTGTGCTATTCCTCGGCAATCAACTCACGGACAAGGGAGGGCCCGCACAATGACCGACACCGAACGCCTGATGGCAATCGAAGAGATCAAACAGGTCAAAGCCCGTTATTTCCGCTGCATGGACATGAAGGATTGGGCCGGATTCACCGCGATCTTCGCGCCCGATGCGAGTGTCGATTACACACCGGCCGCGGCCGATTCCGGCGATTGGAAGGCCTCTGGTCCCGCGAATATCGTCGCGCTCGTCCGGAGTGTGGTCGAAAAGGCGGTCTCGATTCATCATGGGCACATGGCTGAAGTCGAGGTTACTTCGCCGACGACGGCCTCGGGGATCTTCGCGATGGAGGATCTGATCTATTGGCCCGAAGGATCGCGCTATCGCACGATGCACGGCTGGGGCCATTACTTCGAGACCTACGAAAAGGTCGGCGGGAAATGGCTGATCAAGGCGCTGAAGCTGACGCGACTACGGGTCGAGCAGGCGTAAAAGGAGGGGCTCCCTGGCTACCAAAATTCATTTAATTTGCCGAGGGAGAGCGAATCTCCACCCCGTCGAGCATTCGGTGTGGGAAAGCGGGGACTGGGATATCACACCCGAAGAGGCTGCGTCCTTACTCGGAGGAATGATTTTCCTCCACGAGAAGAAAAGGGACGCATCCTATTTTGGCGGACGGGTTGAAAACTTTAGAACGGTCCAAACGGAAAATGGTCATTCACGCCGGATTGTGTTCCGGTGTCGCTTCCTTCCAGAAGGTAAGGGCCAGCGGTGGAGTGGGATTAGTCATCCTCGCGCTTGGACGAGTGGCGTAATAACGGAATGATGCCTTCGAGCCCCGTTTGACCGGGATAATCGGACCGGCTTAAGGTTCGCTCAAAGAACATATTAATTGCTGGAGATTCAACGATGACTGATCTCGAAAAACGTATCACCGAACTCGAAGATATCGAGGCGATCAAAAAGCTGAAGGCGCTGTACTGCGATATCTGCGATGACGATCACAATCCCGATCGCATCTGGAGGCTCTTCGCCGAGGACGGAATCTGGGAGGGCGCCGGTTTCGGCAAGGCGCAAGGCCATAAGGCGATCAGCGAGCTCTTCAAGAGCTTCCAGAAGCTAATCAAGTTTTCGCAGCACAACGTCTTTAATCCGCGAATCACGATCGATGGGAATCGCGCGCACGGTATTTGGTATCTGGTCGGGCCGTTTACCTTCTACGATAAGGAACAGGCCCGATGGCTCGCGTGCCGCTATGAGGACGACTACGTGAAGATCAACGGCGAATGGAAGTATCAGCATCTGCGGGCCTTCGTTCGCGTCAACGCGCCTTACGAGGAAGGCTGGGCCAAGCATCCTATGGAGCAGGTCGGTAGCAAATAGCAGCGATCGCTCTCGGGAAAATCCCCGGATTTGGGGATTCCTCGGCGAAAAATTTGATTTGGGAGAAATCGAGTGAAATTTGGCTTAATGTTTATTAACTCCGGGCCGTTCAGTAACCCGGATCTGCTGGCCCATCTCGCGACTACTGCCGAGAACTGCGGCTTCGAGTCGCTCTGGACGGTCGAGCATGTCGTTATCCCGAAGGGCTTCCAGTCGCCGTATCCGTATTCGAAGGATGGGAAGATTCCCGGTGGCGAGGACGTTGCGATTCCCGATCCGCTGCTGCCGCTCAGCTATATCGCGGCGGTGACGAAGAAGATCAAGCTCGCGACGGGCGTGATGATCCTGCCGCAACGCCATCCGATTTACGTAGCGAAGGAGATGGCGACGCTCGACGTGCTCTCGCGCGGGCGCACGATCCTCGGGATCGGCTCGGGCTGGCTCAAGGAAGAGTTCGAGGCGCTCGGACTGGATTTCCACGCGCGCGGCGCTCGCACTGATGAAGCTATCCAGGCGATGCGCGCGCTTTGGCGCGACAATCAGGCGAGCTTTCACGGCAAGCATTTCAACTTCGGTCCGGTGCTCAGCTATCCCAAACCGGTGCAGCCCGGCGTGCCGGTTCATATCGGCGGCCACTCGCCAGCCGCGGCCAAACGCGCTGGACGTCTTGGTGATGGCTTCTTCCCGGCTATCAGCGATCCGGCCAAGCTGACTGAGCTGTTCGGCATCATGCGCGATGCGGCCACCAAGGCTGGGCGCGATCCCAAAGTGATCGAGCTCTCGTGCGGCGGTCGCGCTAAGGCGGATGCGGTCAAACCGCTACAGGATCTAGGGATATCCCGCCTCATCCTGCCGCCCCCGGGCTTCGACAAGGACGCGTTGTCGCGTGGCCTCGAGAAGATGGGCAACGAACTAGTCGCGCAGTTCTAACGATCGTTTCCGCCTGTGACTCGCCTTCCCGTGACAGGGAAGGGCTGGGGGTCAG
>Ga0335069_10010003_pt1 | contig 13477 bp, 11 predicted proteins | sample Lox_Sample_11_FD_206714 | JGI IMG/M metagenome (GOLD analysis project Ga0335069, IMG submission 206714) | Soil microbial communities from Loxahatchee National Wildlife Refuge, Florida, United States - Lox_Sample_1.1 | ecosystem: Environmental > Terrestrial > Soil > Wetlands | place: USA... | reverse complement strand
TTTCAGACCGTTCATCGCTCATCCTTGTGTGCAACTGACAGGTAGTATGTAACAGGTAACATATCATACCTGTATGACATCTTACCAACTAAGGTACGATGCTCAAGTACTGTCTGTCAAGAAAAATGTCTTGAAAACTTCCTGAATAGACGAGAGCGGCGCGAGCACCGAGTCTGTGACATGGACTCCCTTGCTTTTTACCCCTTATTCTTCCCGCTGATTCTGCTATACTTGGGAAGGGGCGAACAACTTTTAGCAAAAAGAGGAGGTTCTCATAAGGTACACAAAGAGAAAGTCCATCAAGCCGGGCGACGACGTCCCGGGCGCAGCGACGGCCCGGGAAGGAATGGTTTGCGGTCTTAGAAAGGGACCTTCCGAGACAGATGCGGCACGACCTGCACCGGTTTACGAGGTATACGCTCTGAAGTATGCGGGTCCTTTCTCGAGCAGCCTTGCCATGGTGCTCTGGAACGAGGGCTGGAACGAAACGATCGAGCGGAACTATTATATCTGGGTCATCAAAGGAAAGAACGAGAACATAATAGTCGACACAGGCACTGGCATAACCGAGGCAAAGAAGCGGAAACTGAAAGAATACGTCAACCCCGTGGATGTCCTCACCCGCATAGGCGTGAACGGCACGAATGTGAAAAAGGTCATCATTACCCACGTCCACTTCGATCACGCCGGTGGAATAGAGATGTTCCCCGATGCCTTTCCGAAAGCCAAGTTCTATCTTCAGAAGATGGAACTCGATTTCTGGACCAAGGACCCGGTAGCGAAGAGAGCGCCTTTCCGAGGCATCACGGATGCCAGGGCCAACCGGAAGATTGCTTCTATGGCGGAGTCCGACCGCCTCGTCATTGTTGACGGAGACATGAAGATCGCACCCGGGATAGAGCTACTCCTGGCCCCGGGCCACACCACAGGTCTCCAGGCGGTGGCGGTCAACACGGAGAAGGGCTCGGCTATAGTCGCCTCGGACTGCGCCCATATCGCCCGCAGCTTCACGGACGACATACCCAGTTGTTTCATCACAGACATCATTGCGTGGATGAAGAGCTACGACAAACTGAAGTCCAAAGTCTCGAACGTCGACCTTATATTTCCCGGCCATGATGTGAAGATGCTGACCGATTACCCGAAGATCGCTGAGGATGTGACGAGACTCGTGTGATCCGCGAAACTCCTCCTTTTCACCCCCATAGCTGTGAATAGTAACTTTTCATCTCTGGGACACCTGTATGCGGGTACCGATTGCCTATTGAACGCAGCTACGCCGCTGGCTCGTCCAGGACCTTTCTGATTGTCGTGGCGATCTCTCTTTTCGTGAGGGGTTTCATGGCGAAGGCCCTGATTCCTGCAGCCCTGGCACCTTCAGCATCAATCATATGGCTGAAGCCGGTGCACAGGATGATGGGGATGTCGGGACGCAGCGCGAGGATGTGCCGGGCAAGCTCAACACCGGTCATGTCCGGCATGGTCTGGTCCGTGATGACCAGGTCGAAACGAGACGGGTTCTCCTGCAGAAGTGCTAGAGCGGTCTTACTGCTGGTGCGGGAGGTCACCTCATAGCCGAGCTCGGCGAGGATGTCTTCACCCATCTCCACAATCGCTTCTTCATCGTCCACAAAGAGAATACGCTCGGAGCCGGTAGGTATCATATCGAGACCGGGCGCTGCTGTCTTTTGCTCTCCGGCAATCTTCGGGAAGTACACGGTGAACGTGGAACCTTTACCGGGTGCACTCTCCACCGCGATGTAGCCGCCCGAGCGCTTGACGATGCCGTGGACCACAGAGAGCCCGAGCCCTGTGCCTTCCCCCAGTTTCTTTGTGGTAAAGAACGGGTCGAATATCTTGTCCATGATGTCGGGCGTAATGCCTCTGCCCGTGTCGCGGACCACGAGCTTCATGTACAGTCCAGGCTCCATGCCGTGATTGTTCCCGTTGGATCGTGCCACGCTGAAATCGGTGAGTTCGATGTCGAGGATGCCTCCTTTTTCCCGCATGGCATAGGTGGCATTGGTGCACAGGTTCATGACGATCTGCTGGATCTGGGTGGGATCGGCGAGGATGAGACCCGACTCGCTCAGGATGTTCACTTTGATACTTATCGTTGTAGGCGTGGTAGCCCTGAGCATCCTTGCAGTCTCTTTCAAGATACTGCTCAGCAGCAACGGCTTCTTCTCCTGCGCCGTACTTCGGGTGAAGGTCAGCATCTGTTTCACCAGTTCCCGCCCGCGCAGCGACGCCTCCAAGACCCGGTGCAGGTGATGCTCGTCCCGGCTTCCCGGGGTCGCACGCTCGGCTACCAGTTCCGTGAAGCCGATGATCGCTGCGAGGATGTTGTTGAAGTCATGCGCGATGCCGCCGGAGAGCGTCCCCAAGGCCTCCATCTTCTGAGCCTGCCGGAGCTGGGCTTCCGCCTGCTCCCGCTCGGCGATTTCCCTGGTGAGGTTGTCATAGGCGCTCTGGAGTTCCGTAGTTCTCTGTTTGACACGTTCTTCGAGTTCGTCGTGCGCCTTGCGCAATGCTTCCTCTGCAAGCTTTGTCGGCGTCAGATCGACGGTCGCCGAGCCCACGCCTATGACACGGCCCGTCTCATCGTGCATGGGCTCCCAATAGACGTCGAGAAAAATAGGACCGCCAGCCCGGTTGAACCACATCTGCTCGCGGTATTCGACGCCCTCCTCCAGCACGCGCCTCTTGATCGCATCAACCCGTGCCGCTTCTTCGGGCGTGAAGATGTCTTCGTCCCGCCTGCCTATGATCTCCTCGGGGCGTGCGGTGCGCTGGTTATATGCCCAGATGTACCGGAGGTCGCGGTCCTGCACTGCCACTGACACGGGTGCGTTGCGCAGGGCAAGACGGAAGCGCTCATCGCTTTGCCGCAGGGCTTCCTCGGCCGCCTGCCGCTCGGTGATGTCCCGAAAGACGAGCACAACGCCCGTGGTCTTGCCATCCACGCGTTGTATGGGCGCGCCGCTGTCATCAATGGGAAGTTCGGTGCCATCCCTGCGGACAAGGATCGTGTGGTTGGCGAGTCCAACAATTATTCCTTCTCTCAGCACGCGTGAGACAGGGCTATCGACTTCTTTGCGGGTCTGCTCGTTAATGATGTGAAAGACTTCGGCTATCGGTCTGAGCGCCGCGTCCTTCTGCGTCCAGCCGGTAAGTTCCTCCGCAACGCTGTTCATAAAGGAGATTCTGCCATCTGTGTCTGTGGCGATGACCGCATCGCCGATGCTTGCCAGCGTGGTGGCCCAGCGCTGCTCGCTCTCACGGAGAGCTGACTCTCTTTGAGCGAGCGTATCTGCCATGGTATCGAAGCTCCGGGCCAGTCTCCCAAGCTCGCGACCTTCGATGTCACGAGAGATGCGCACGTTCCCCGCTCCGGCGGCAAGTTGCTCAGATGCCTTCATTAAGCGGGTGACAGGGTTTACGATGAGACGCTTCCCGATGAACCAGACGAGCACAAGCCCGATTGCATAGAGCACCGCGAGCAAGGTCAGGTTCTTAACCATCGCCGCGTTCGCCGTCGCAGTGGCTGAGGCCAGCGGTATGCTTGAGCGAACATAGAGATAAGGTGCTGATTCGTGCGGTAAGGTCATTTTCCTGTACGCAGCGAGACGAAAGATCCCGTCGTTCCCTATGGCTTTAAAGGTCCCTCCGGGAGCACCCCCGGTCATCGGGGTGAAGTTCTCTTGTTTTGAGTCACGCTTGCCGATGAGCTTTTCTGAGAACGGGTCCTGGCGGTTCCTGATGAGAATGATGCCCTGGTGGTCAAGGATGCCAAAGGACGACCCGGGAGGAAGATTGATCTTTTCAAAAGTCCGCTGGGCGTACTCCAGGTCGAGGGCGACCCCTATCACCGCTATCACCTTATTGTCGGCGTTTTTTACGGGATAGCCGAAGCTCATCATCGGTTTTCCTCCTGCCCTGCCCACGCCGTACTCGCCGGAAGAAAACGTTCCCGTGCGGATGGCCTCCTGGTAGTACCTTCTGTCAGCCATGGAAAGGTTCCCCTGAAAGGGCACTGCCGAGGCCCACACAGAGCCTGATGCATCGCCGATCACAATATTGGCGTAGCGAGGGTTCTTCTTCAAGAGGTCTCGAAGGAGCGCATTGGTGGCCGTGCTGTTGCGCGCCTGGACTTCCGGCAGAAGAGCAAGGGTGGTGACTAGCTGCTCGGCTCCTGCAACGACAGCCTGCTGCTCGCCTGCAAGACTATTGACAACCTCCAGGCATTGCTTGTTGGCGTCATCTATTGCCGCCTTGCGCGCGGCTAACCCTGAATAGACTATCAAGGCCACGGATGGTAACGCCAACAGGGTTATGAAAATCACGAGATACGTGCGGATGGACAAAGACATGAATCTGTTCATCGCTTATCGCGCCTCTCTATAATTCAGCGGGATCCGTAACGGCATCAGGCAAATAGATAGCAGAATGCGGAACCGATTACAACAGGGGCTCGCGCTATCCTTTTCTGATTGCTTATTCCTTCACGAACGTGGCCTGAATGACGTGGTCGGCTGAGATGCTCTTGAACCGGTACGAGTTAACCGCCCCGGCGGAGGCGCCATCAACAAGAACATTGGAAATGCGGTAGCCCGACAGAGGAAACATCTGGAATGTCAGTTCTTCTCCATAGGTTGCTTTCACGGGACCAGCAGGGTAGATGGTGCCATTGGATGACGTGGGCACAGAGATTGTAAATGTTTTCAATGAAAAAGATGCTGTGACGGAACTGGCCGAGCTTATCTTAATCGTACAGTTCCGCGCTGTTCCCGAACAGGCCCCGGACCATCCTGAAAATACTGAATCGACGCCGGGCAGCGCACTGAGAGTGACCGTCGTCCCTTTTCGAAAAGTATTTCCTGTGTGATTGGTAGTCACTGCTCCTCGTCCTTTCCCCGTTTTCCTGACTGTCAACGTGTACTCAACGGACTCCGGGTTGCCTTCCTGGGCGATGGAAGCTATCTGTCCCTCCGCGGTGATCTGAGCCGTGCGGGAATCCGCGCCAGGATTTGCGGAGAGAGAGAAGCTGATTGTGTCGCTGCCGGATCCCTTATTCGTTGAATCCATAAGGACCCACGGAGCATTCAAGGATGCCAGCCATTGACAGTTCGTCTGGGTCGAAACAGATATCGTGCCCGATGCTCCGCTTGAGGAAAATAAGTGGCTGCCAGGTGATATCCAATAGGCGCAGTTCTGTGATGGCGCTTCGGAGGCTTCCTGGGAGACAGCAGTTATGTTGGCACCAGGAACAGGCTCCGCTTCATTGTTGAGCGCGGGCCTGAGACAAACTTCGTTATAGATCACTTCAGCGAGAAGGTCAGGATCCACCTTCATGGCAGGATCTTTTGGTTCTTGCGATCTCACAAGGGTGTAACGGTCCGAGCCATCAACGTGATGACGCTTATACTCATTAAGCAGCACTAATTTCCGGACCTTGCTCCCACAATCCACGACGTTCTTCGCCGTGATGGTTTTCCCATGTTTCGTCCAGACTACCTTTTCCAGGAATTCCCGGGAGGCGGGCGGTCCATGTACCATGCCATTCAGGAGATAAACCTCAATTCTCCCGCTCTCCGGGCTGTTCACGGTTCCGACAAGATCCCATCGGACTACGCTTGACGCCTGCGCACCGGCAGGAATCGGTATGGAAAGAAGAATCAGGATCGCGACTGCAGTCAGCAGGGATACCCCGTGACTGCTGCTAACTCTATCCATTACTTAAGTGATCGGCTGATGATGGATGTTCTAAATGTTGTTATGCCTGGCGAGGCATGACGCACGGTAGAAGCGCGTTACGGCTTGGGAGCAAGAAGATTGGGACGTATTTGAGTTGGACTGCGTACAGACAAGCAAGAACTAAGCCTGGAGGCGAATAGGTATCAGCCGCCGGCGATAAGAGGGATGAGAAACACCTCTGACCCTCTCGGCACTTTCGCCCTTTCAAAGTCAGGGCCCGAGACGACGGCATCATTAACGCGCACCACTGCGTAAGGGTAGGGATCGCCCAACTCCTCCAGGAGTTCGGCAACCGTCAATCCTTCTCTCCATCGGAACTCTCTACCCTCGACCAGCACCATCACGCTACTCCATGCTCCTTCAGCACATCAACCACTTCCGGTAAGTCTATGCCGAGGCGTTTTACCGTGTCAAGCGTGGGGATGCCGTCTTTTGTCCAGCCCCTGCGCTCGTACACCGCGTCTTTGAGCTGTTCGTATTTCTGCTCGCGCAGTTTGCGCAGCGTGTGCACCTTGTCTGCAGTGCTCATTCCTGTTGTGTTCACGCCGTGAAGTTCTTCCAACTGTTTATCGTAACGCTCCGCTCTCGATTCGTATTCATCGGTCGTTACGGGTCCCATGGCCCTGTATGGAATCGCATCGTGCGCCCGACGACCGAATCCCAGCTTGAGGCAAAGGATTCGCTGGAAGTTGTAAACTTTTTCGCTCATGGTGATCAGGTCTTCGGGTGTACAGTTCTTGCCGGTGACCGCGTTGAAGTATTGCGTGTACCATTCAACGTGCTGTATCACCTTCGCAGGCTCCTTGGTCTGTTTATTGTCCGGGGGGACCACGTCATTCCATGGCAACTTACAGAGGCCGCAGAGGCCGAACCAGGTACGCCACAAAGGGAACCAGTGGAGTGCTTCAGCCTTGTGCTCGAACGTGGGAAGGAAATTGTGGACCATGTCCAGGAAGATAAGCCATGCCTCGTCATGCTGCGGTCCTTTGAGGGCGAGGCCGTAACCGCCCTGCTGGGCAAGGGACTCTTTGGGCATGTATTCCGAGAATTCGAGGCCTTTGGCCTCCATCCCGATATCCTCCATGATGGCCCGGTCCGCGCCGAATTCGCGCGAGAATATCTGCTTCATTCTCCGTATGCCCTGACCGACAATCTTGCCGAATCCTTCCCCCCGCGCCATCTGATGGAGCAGTTCCAGCGCGGATGCTTTATTTCCGAATTTGAGGTCCATGCCGCCGGTATGCGTTTTATTGATGAGACCCATCTCAAAGCATTCCATGGCAAAGGCAATGCCTGTGCCGACCGAGATCGTGTCAACACCGTAATTGTCACAGTAGAAGTTCATCTCGATGATATGCAGCGGATCAAAGATGCCGTGATTGGAACCGCATCCGGCAATCGTCTCGTACTCGGGGCCATCCACAAAGACTTTCTTTCCCGCGTATGGACCGCTCGTGGGTACAAAATCCCTGACGCCGTGCGAACAGGCGAGCGAACAGCCCATCCAGCAACCGTCGAAACCTTTGTCAAACAAGGGCCTGTAAACCTCCATGCCCACCTTTGGCGCGTCCGGATGCTGGCCGTAACGGAAGTTGTGAGTCGGTAGAAGGTCATAGTCGTTCATGATGGTGACCAGATGCGCAGTACCTACGGATGACATCTGGTTCTGCCTCGGATCCTGTTCGATTATTTCCTGGGAGTGGAGCTTTGCTACTTTCTTGAGCGTCTCTTCGTCTGCAGGATCGTTGAGTGCGAGGTTGACGGTGTCCCACCGTGCTACGATGGCTTTCAGACCCTTGTCTGCAAAGACCGTTCCCATGCCCCCGCGTCCCGCCTGCTTGAGCCTGGCTCTTGATCGCTTCGGGTCATACCAGGAAAAGTTGAGGAGGCCTATCAAGCTGTGCTTTGCTCCGGGGCCTGTAGAGACCACAGAAATAGTCCTGGGCTTCCCCTTGCCGAAGTGATCGGTCAGAACTTCAGAGATATCGTGCGCCCCTGCAGGGAGCCCCTCCACTTCGAGAATCTGCACCTGCTTAGTGACCCCGTCGATGAAGATAACGGTCGGCGTATTAGTCTTACCCTGGATTTCCAGAGCGTCAAACCCTGAAAACTTGAGATAAGGGCCGAAGAATCCGCCTACGTTCGAGTCCATCACCGAGCCCGTTGTCGGAGAGACGGCCGCCACGATGCTCTTACCCGACCCCGGATATACAGACGTGCCGCCTAATGGCCCGCAGGCGACGCAGAGTGCGTTTTCAGGAGAATCCCACCGGGTGTTCTTCTTCACAGCGTGCCAGAGGAGCCAGAGATCAAAGCCCTTGCCGCCGATGAACGTTTCGCGCATCGCTTCGCTTACCGGTTTACAGGAGATTGCAGAGTCCGTCAGGTTGACGTAGAGCGTCTGGTTCGCGTAACCTCTTTTTATCACAGGTCGTTCGTACGACAGCGTCTTGATCTCTTTGACGTGCAGATTGGCCATTCCATCCCCTCTTCTTCGGGCAAGCTTCAGTCCAACTTATATGATGAGGAAATTTAATTCCTTGATCACGAAGACGTACGTTAGCTCGGTTGCGAAATGTTAAAGTATCACGAGGGATTGCGACTGTCAAGACGCTTAACGTGCTCTCACTCGGGAGGTACGGATCGGCAAGAGTAGATTGAAGCCGCAAAGAAGATCGTTTGTCTATCTCGTTGTTAAACTTTCTGGTATAATACCGATTTGCGTTCAAGATGCATACCGAGGCGCGCCGAGGCCTGGGCTGCGTTTGTACCAACAGTTCTAGCCGGGTACCCGCGAGCTGCCAAACTCTCCATTCGCGGGTGGCAGGAGTAAGAACAGGCTGAAGGGCAACAAAGGTAGGCGCTTGAAGGTTAATCGGTATATCCCAAAATGCGCTTTATTGCCGACTTACACATTCATTCAAGCTACTCCAGAGCCACCAGTGCAGAGATGGTGCCTGAGAGCATCTGGAAGTGGGCCCAGCTGAAGGGCATCACTCTTATTGGTACCGGAGACTTCACCCATCCCGGCTGGTTCAAAGAATTGAGTGAGAAGCTTGAGCCCGAGGGGAACGGTCTTTTCAGTCTGAAGAGAGAATACCGGTCAGACAACATCACAGAGTCCTGCAGAGCTGATGTCTTTTTTCTCCTTTCGGTTGAAATAAGCTGCATCTATAAGAAAGGCGACAAGACGCGTAAAATTCACTGTCTCGTCCTTCTGCCTGATTTGCAGAGCGCTGCAAGGTTTAACCTGGCCCTCGCCAGGATCGGCAATATAACGTCGGATGGAAGGCCGATCCTCGGGCTTGATGCCAGGGAACTTCTAAGGATTGCGCTGGATGCCTCGGATCAGGTTATGTTCATCCCGGCTCATGCGTGGACGCCTCATTTCTCTGTGTTCGGCGCTGCATCCGGATTCGATTCCCTCGACGAATGCTTTGAGGAGTTGACGCCGCACATCCATGCAATCGAGACGGGACTCTCGTCAGACCCGGCTATGAACTGGCGCCTCTCAGCCCTGGATGAGATCACGCTCATCTCAAATTCCGACGCGCACTCAGCGCCCAAGATGGGCAGGGAGGCCAATATCTTCGATACGGATCTTACGTACCGGGCGATCAAAGAATCGATTACTACCCGCAGAGGTTTTCTCGGCACCATCGAGTTTTTTCCTGAAGAGGGGAAATATCACTATGACGGTCACAGAGCCTGCGGCGTGCGCTACTCTCCTCGCGAAACCAAGAACAACGAGTACCGCTGCCCTGTCTGTGGCAAGCGGCTCACGGTCGGCGTGATGCACAGAGTTGAGGTCCTGGCGGACAGAGAGCCCGGATTCAAACCGCCAGGAGCGCCCCCGTACCATTCGCTCATCCCCCTGCAGGAAGTCCTGGCTGAGGCCCGTGGCGTCGGTCCAAACAGCAGGTCTGTCAGGGAAGAGTACGACAATATGCTGGCAAGGCTCGGCAATGAATTTAGCGTGCTCATGGAGGCACCGCTTGGAGAGATCGAGCGTGTGATGTCACCTCTTATCGCAGAAGCCATAGGTCTCATGCGTGCCGGCAAGGTGCAGATCAACCCGGGCTATGACGGTGAGTACGGCGCGATCACGATACTCGGAGACAAGAGGCGCAACACGATCAAAGGGCAGGGTACACTGCTTTAATGGTGATTCGCCTTCACGCGGACACGTTCACTATCGAGCCTTTGTATGGCACCTCACTTGATGAAGTAGCCTGCAACCCTCCACGTGCCATCCTTTTCCTTCATAGTCGTGACCGTTTCGACTGCTGATTTCTTGTTCTCAAAAGATGTCTGATATTGAATCACGACGTACTCTCCGTCAGGCGCTCCTGGAAGCGAAGTCTGATACGTTTTGCTCTTGAGTTTTCTTGATACCATGTTTCCCAGGGACTTTCTTACCGCTTGAAGGGATTGTTCCCATTGCTCCTGCCTGACGGCGGCTTTAAAATAGTCTGCAGCCTCATTCCAGCTTTCAGCATACTTACCGCTGTCGACGACCTTCAGCCAGCGGTCCGTCGCACTGACGGCCGCCGACTCTGCTCCTTGCGAAGCCGCCATAGCGGACCCGCACCATACGATCATGCACGCAGCCAGTACAGCCAACACTCTCCAGATCATAGTGTTACCCTCCTCGTTTCATCTGTTATCGGTCGAAGCGTTGCGCAATCTTAGCCTTCAGCCACATATAAGGGAAGAACATTGATACATGCTGCTGGTATTCGATGTACGTGCTGCCGAACTCACGGACAAGCTTTCGCTCTTCCAGAATCGAGCCAACAATGAAATAGGCCGTGATCACGAGGTTGGTCAGCACTGTAGAGAGACTCAGATCTCTCGCCCATACGACCATTATGCCTGCGGCATACCATGGATGGCGGATCGCGCACAGGATCCCTGTCATGTCGAAGGCATCATCTTCGGAGAGGGTAGGGTTTATCTCGCCGGTCCTCACCTGCCGTATGCCAAGGAACTGCGATATGTTGTAATGTTTCGCACCCGCGATGAAGAGAACGAGGCCGGCTATAAGCAGGAAGCATTGCAGTAGCACCAACGCTCCGTGCCAGCGAAAGACCGGTGTTCCCTCAAGGAGAATGGAATAGTAGACCGGGGGGAGCAGAGTTACCAGGGCGAGGCTGTTATAGAAGAGCCGGTAAAATCGGTAGCGGTTGCCCAACCGTTTCTTCACGTATTCCGTGACAGGAGCAGCTATCATCCCGCTGTGGAGTGCGCACCAGAAAACCCACAAGAGAATCAGGAGGAGGTACTTCATGCTTGCAACCTTTTTAGAAGCGTTAAAAAAGAGTGCCCTTGCCTGAAGGCGATCTTATCACAGTCCTGAAGCGCCCACTACTCAGACGCAGGCAGGATCGGGATCTGAAGGGCGTTTGCAGGAATAGTTCCGGTGAGAGTCTTGAGGAATGTCAGTATCTCCTCGACCTGTGTCTTAGCAAGGTCCTGCGCAAGCTGAATCCTGCCCATAATCCAGACGGCATCGCGCAGGTGATCGACCGACCCGTCGTGGAAATAGGGCGCGGTTTTTTCAACGTTGCGCAGAAGAGGAACCTTGAAGACGTACTTGTCCTCCTCTTTCTTTGTCACGGTATATCGTCCTTCATCGATATCCGTGCTTTTCGTATACTTCCAGTAGGGTTCGACGACGCCGAACTTCTGGTACATCTGTCCGCCGACATAAGGGCTTGAGTGGCAATCGCCACATCCCACCTGGATGAAGGTTTGAAGACCTTTTTGTTCCGGCCCGGTCAGGCTTGCGTTGTTGCCCTTCAAGAACAGGTCGAACCGGGAGGGTGTAACGAGCGTTCTTTCATAGGCACCGATAGCTCTCGCGAAGTTATCCGCGGTCACCGACTCTTTTTCGCCTGGAAATGCTTGTTGGAATAAGACAGTATATGCCACGATCTCTTTGAGCTTCTTTTCGGCTGCTTCATAGGATGGCATGCCAAATGAGGGCGGCCCTATGAGCGCTTGCTTGGCCTGATCTTCAACATTCTTCCTGTTGCCGACCCAGTGGGCCGATATCTGGCCGGCAGTGTTGAGAAGAGTGGGTGCGTTCCTCGGGTTGACTTTGCTGTTGTTGCCAATTGATTTCTTGAGGCCGTCGGCTAAATACAGGCCCACGGGGTGGCACCGCGCGCAGCTTACCGTACCGTCTACAGAAACCCTCGTTTCATAAAAAAGTATTTTTCCGAGAGCAACTTTCTCAGGCGTGACCGGGTTGTCCTGGGATGCGATGACTTCGGGAAGCGGACCAAAGACCTGTTTTGCGCGGGCGAGTATGCTCCCTGCGTCATCGGTACCGGCCGCCGAGACGAAAGCTGCGGCAAGAATAATCGACAGGATCACCGCCGCAGCAGCACCTGCTTTTAGTGCGTGCATCATGACTCTTCTCCTTTGTTTCCAGTTTTGACAGGCACTCAAACACGTGCTGTAGTAACTAATAACCCCTAACCGGCAGAGAATCAAGCTGCTTCTTCCTTCTTCTTTACAGGTGGTGCCGTTGGGGTTATACTGCATGACGCATTACGCGCGAACGAAAGCCCCGATAAAAGGGCTCGGAGCCAAAAGGAGGAGTTTATGTTCAAGAAGATCGATCACGTTGAAATTACCCCGAGTGACATGGAGCGGACCATACGTTTCTATACAGATATTTTCGGCTTTACGGTGAAGATGCGGAAGAAAGTAGACAGTCCGCCCCTTGAGGAAGTCTGTTTCATGGAATTGGGTGGCACAGTCCTGGAGCTGGTGGCTGTGAAGAATCCTGCACCGCCCTCAAAAGTGCCGCAGGTTGGCTACCGTATGATGGCAATCGAAGTGGAAGATATGGACAAGGCGGTAGAATACCTGAAGAGCAAAGGAGTGGAGATCTCCATGCCGCCTGTGAGTTTGGGTCCGTCGAAGCGCGGCGAGATAAAAGATCCCGACGGTCTCATCATCGAAATACGCCAGTGGTAGAGCTTTAGACCCACCCGGATTCTACTGATCTTTTTCCAGGCTGGGCAGCGTGCCAGCACCGCCACAGGAGTGGTAGCCCAATTCCAGCGCGGGAACTCGTAGATCCCTCGCCTGATGGCCGATAGGGGGATAGCGCAGCATAGCTCGCAGTGCGGCCGTCTTCCTGTCGTCGGGCAGGGCAGCGCGCGCGATAGCACAGCCGGCCCAGGCATCCGCCCGCACTTCATGATCCCACGAACCGGGCATCCACGTTACGTTCAGCCGCCTGTCGACAACATGGCCCACCTCGTGCGCAAAAAGTCCGAATATGGCGCCATTGCCTATACTGCTGTCGATCGACTTCAGGAACTGCGGGTTGTACACGATTTTAGCCGAGCCGTCCTGCGCAGTGACCGTGAGGAGATTGCCCGCGGTGGGGTTGCGAAAGAGGGCGATGTTGCAGGTGCCGCCGCAGATCACGTTAGCGACTTCACGTGCGATGCGGAGTGCATCCGGCGAGGCATTCCCATCCGATTTGGAATCGTAATAGACATCGGCTCCGAGGGAGCAGACTAATTCGGCCCTGGCAAGCGTTGCCAGCAGTAACGAAAGGCCCAGGCAGCACACTATCCCGGTCGCTGCTCGCACTGTCGTTGCTCCCTCACTTCCCCTGCCTCGTGATTCTTTGATGCGTCTATTCCCCGAGGCAATCATCCGTCCCTAAAGAGTATCGACGCTCGCCGCAAAAAGC
>Ga0335069_10010002_pt1 | contig 13477 bp, 9 predicted proteins | sample Lox_Sample_11_FD_206714 | JGI IMG/M metagenome (GOLD analysis project Ga0335069, IMG submission 206714) | Soil microbial communities from Loxahatchee National Wildlife Refuge, Florida, United States - Lox_Sample_1.1 | ecosystem: Environmental > Terrestrial > Soil > Wetlands | place: USA: Florida... | reverse complement strand
CGGACTCGGCGCGGTCTTCCTGCGCGGCCTGCCGTTGCGTCTCGGCCTGGTGGTCGCGATCGTTCTCGGGATGGCCGCCGGGTTCGCCGCCGAGCACGGCAAGGCGTCGAGGACGCCGGCATGATCAAGGGCCTGGAACTCTGGGCGGCGTTCGCGCTGCTCGCGGTCGGAACCTTCGTGCCGCGGGCGGCGTTCATCGCCTTCGCCGAAAAGGGCGCGTTGCCGTCGGTCGTCCAGCGCGCGCTGCGCTACGCGCCGGCCGCCGCGCTGTCCGCGCTCGTCGTGCCCGACCTGCTGCTGGACCACGGCGGGCTGCACCCCTTCAATCCGAAACTCGCCGCGGGCATCGTCGTGGCCGCGGTTGCGCTGCGATCGCGAAGCCCGTGGCTGCCGTTCATCCTCGGGATGGGCGTCCTGATCGGGCTGCGCAAAGGCCTGGGCTGGTAACGGGACGCGGACGCCTCGGCGCCTCGCCGCGCGCCTCAGGCGGCGACGCGGAACCGGCGCACCAGGCCGGTCAGGCGCTCGGTGTGGCCCGTCAGGCTCTGCGCGGCGGCGGCCAACTGCTCGACCAGCGCGGCATTCTGTTGCGTCGCGCCGTCGAAATGCTGGACCGCACGGTTGACTTCCTGCAGGCTCGACTGCTGTTGGGTCGAGGCGGAACTGATCTCGCCGATCAACGTGCCGACGTCCCCGACGCTGTGGACCATCTGCCGCATCGTCTGCCCGAGCGAGCCGATCTGGCGCGCGCCGTCCTCGATGCGACCGACCGATTCGCCGATCAATTGCCGGACCTCGCTGGACGCGCCGGAAACCCGATGCGCCAGCGCGCGGACCTCGCTCGCGACGACGGCAAATCCGCGCCCCTGCTCGCCGGCGCGGGCGGCTTCGACCGCGGCATTGAGGGCCAGGATGTTGGTCTGGAACGCGATGCCGTCGATGACGCCGATGATCTCCGCGATGCGCTTGGACGATTCCGTGATCGCCGCCATCGTGCTGGAGGCGTCTTCCATCGCGCGGCCGCCTTGCGACGCCACGCCGGCGGTCTGTTGCGAAACGTCCCGGGCCTTGCAGGCGTGCGCCGAGGTTGCGCCGACCATCGCGGTCAATTCGTTCAGTGACGCGGAAGTCTGCTCCATCGTCGCGGCCTGGCGTTCGGTTCGCGCCGACAGGTCCATGTTGCCGTTGGAAATTTCCCGCGACGCCAACTCGACGGCCTCCGCCGATTCGCGCACGGCGCTCACCATCGTCGAGAGCTGTGCCGTCATCAGCTGCAGCGAGCGCAGCAGCTGGGCCGCCTCGTCGTCGCCCTGCGGGTCGATCTTCACGCCGAGGTCGCCGTCGGCGACTCGCGCGGCGATCGAACTTGCCGCCGACAGCGGACGCGTCACCGAGCGCGTCATCAGGACGGCGAAGGCGATTGCGCCGCCGATCACGACGGCGAGAAGCGCGCCCAACGCGGCAAGGCGCGTCGCGTTCTGGTCGTGGATGCGCTCGCGCGCGGCGTCGGCCTGTTCGACCTGCAGGCGAGCCAGCGCGGCCAGCTGCTCCGACCAGCTCTTCTCCAACGGCCCGAGCTTGTCGGTCAGCACCTTGCCGGCCTGGTCGCCGGCGAGCGCCATGGCGTAGCGAATGGCCTCGTCGACGACCGGCTCCACCTGTTTCCGCAGGGCCGCGGAGTCCTTCAGCCGGGCGCCTTCGTCGGTGCCCAACTCGAGCGACGCCAGTCGCGATTCGTCCGCCGCGAGCTGTTTCAACGCCGATCGATAGGCATCGACATCGCGATTGACCATCGCGGAGTCCGTCTGCAGCCCGGCGCTGCGAATCGAGGAGACGGCGACGAGCTCCTGCTCGCGCATCTCGCGAACGAGGCCGATCCGCTCGCGCGCCGCCGATTCGGAACGCTCCAGCGCGGCCTGGCCGGCCGCGCCGACCGCGATCGCCGCGATGAAGGCCGCCGTGGCCGCGGCGATCAACGCGCCAAAGCCCAGCCCGAGACGGATTCCGATGCGGAAGCGCTGCAGCACGGCGGCGTCCTACTTGGTGATCGCCACGCCGACGAAGCCTTCGAACCCGGCGACCTTGCGCACGAACATCGAACGCTCCTCGAGCGCCTTCGTCTCCGGATTGACGAACTGGTAGTCGATCCAGCCTTCGCCCTTCTGCGACGCCACCGAGATGAATTCCTTGACGAATTCCTTGCCGCTCGGATCCTTGATCTCGTAGGTCTGCTTGCCGACGAGGCGCGGATTCAGCGAACTGGCCAGTACCGTGCCCTTCATGTCGTCCAGGATCACGTTCATCCCGCGGTTCTTCCATTCGGGAGCCGAATTGAAGTCCTTGATCGCCTGCTCGACGCCGACCTTCTTGACGTGGTCGACGGCGGCGCCGACCTGCGCTTGCGCATCGGCGCGGGATGGCGCCGCGTGGACCGCAGCGCTCAACAGGAGGCCCGCCACCGCGGCGAGCGTGCGAAGAATCAAGGGGCGCATCCGTAGGCCTTTCGACAGGGTGGTGGAAGCCGCGGTCGCGCAGGACAAGGGCGCCGCGGGCTGGCGTCGGCGACGACCCGCCGCACGCCGCGAGGCCCAAGGGTCTCGCGGGGAACGATTCTGTGGGCCCGCAGGGGGCCGTGGTCGGGGAAAATGGACGCCGATCTCGGGCTTTTTCCGGGGCGGCTGCCGCGCAAGTCGGCGCGGCGCCTACGAGGCCTTCGCGTCCGTCCACCCCGTTCGGATTCGTGCCATCACGACCTCGAGCGCCTGCTCGGCAGCCTCGAGCAAAGGATCGAGACGGGCGTGGTCGGTGTCCTCGCGAACCGCACTTTCAAGGGCTTGCGCGGTGGCGCCAAGGCCCATCGCGCCGAGCGTTCGCGCATTGGCCTTAAGGTCGTGCGCGAAACGCCTCGCAGAACTCATGTCGCCCGCGGCGAGGGCCCGGCGGAACCGCGCGCCGAAATCGCGCTCGCGCTCGACGAACAGGCGCAGCAGCCGCAGGAGGAGTTGCCGGTCGTCGCGCAACTGGCTAAGCAGCGCCTCCGTATCGAGCGCGGGCGCATCCGGCGGGCCGTTGTCGGCCGGGGTGGGCGTCGGCGGCGCCGCGGCGGGCCGGATCCAACGCGCCAGCGTCTTGAACAGCGTCTCGACCTCGATGGGCTTGGCGAGATGGTCGTTCATCCCGGCATCCAGGGCCCGCGCGCGTTCGCCGACCAGCGCATTGGCCGTCATCGCGATGACCGGCAGGTCGCGCCAACGCGCGTTCCGGCGCAATTCGCGGGTCGCCTCGTAGCCGTCCAGGACCGGCATCTGGCAGTCCATCAGCACGGCGTCGAAGCTTTGCCGATCCAGTGCCTCCAGCGCTTCGCGGCCATTGCCGGCTGCATGGACCTCGATGCCGGCGAGCCCCAGCAGTTCCCGGGCGACCTCCTCGTTGATCGGGTTGTCTTCGACCAGCAGCACGCGCGCTCCGGCGAGTCGGCTGCGGTAATTCGGGTGCAGCTCGTCGCGCAGCTCGTCTCGTGGGGCATGACCCGTGCGCAGCCCCAGGGCCGTCGCGCAGGCCATCCGCAAGGCGGCGGGTGCGACGGGTTTCGCGAGCGTCGCGGCGACCTGGAGGTCGTGGCGCGCCATGTCGAGCAGGAGTTTCTCTCGCCGGTAGGGCGTGGCCATCAGCACGAGTGGTGGCGTGCCTCCCGGGCACGCCCGCGACAGCTCTTCGGCGCAAGTCACCGCGCCCGGGTGCGGCAGGCGCCCATCGAGCAGGACCGCGCCGAACGGATCGCCGCCCGCCTCGGCGCCGGCCGCCATGCGCAACGCCGTGTCGCCGTCCGCGGCCGCCTCCGCGCGAAGGCCCAGGGCTTTCGCGGTCTTGCACAGGATGTCGCGCGCGCTGCGATGGCCGTCGACGACCAGCACGTGCGCGCCGCGCAGCTCATCCGTCGCGAGGTCGCCTGCCGGGGCATCGGCGACACCGTGCCGCGGGAGTTCCAGCTCGAAGTGGAAGCGGCTCCCGCGGCCCGTCGCGCTTTCGGCGGTGAGCTCGCCGCCCATGAGCTCGACGATGCGCCGGCTGATGGCGAGGCCCAGCCCGGTGCCGCCGAAGCGCCGGCTCGTCGCGGCATCGGCTTGCACGAACGGCTCGAAGAGCTGCGTCATCGCGTCCGCATCGATGCCGATCCCGGTGTCCCGAACCTCGAAGCGGACGCGCACCGCGGCGGCGCCGTGCGCGGACCAGGCGACGGCGATCACGACGTCACCCGTCTCGGTGAACTTGACGGCGTTGTTTGCCAGGTTCAGGAGCACTTGGCCCAGGCGCAGCGGGTCGCCAATGAGGCGGTGCGGCAGGTCGGGCGGCACGTCGAAGATCAGCTCGAGCCCCTTGTCGTCGGCCGCCTGGCCGACGAGCGTGGCCACCCGGTCGAGCACGTCATGCGGGTCGAAGCCGGTGGTCTCCAGTTCGAGCCTGTCGGCCTCGATCTTCGAGAAATCCAGGATGTCGTTGATGATGCCCAGCAGCGAGACGGCCGACGTGTGCGCCTTCTGCACGTAGTTGCGCTGCGGGCCGTCGAGCGGGCCCTGCAGCGCCAGGTAGGTCATGCCGATGATGGCGTTCATCGGCGTGCGAATCTCGTGGCTCGTGTGGGCAAGGAACTGGCTCTTCGCCCGCGTGGCGGCGACGGCCGCGTCACGGGCCAGCGCGAGCTCACGCGTCCGAATCGCGACCAGGTCCTCCAGGTGGTGCCGGTGGCGCTCCAGTTCGTCGATCGCGAGTCGTTGCTCCGTGACGTCGCGCCCGATGACCAGGGCGCCGGATATGCGCCCGTCGGCGTCACGCTCCGCAACGAAGCGAACGTTATGGAACCGCTGGCGTCCTTCGGCGTCGCGCAACTGCCCCTCGATCTCCCGCGGCTCGCCGTCGGCCAGCGTCTCGAGGAGCGAGCCTCGGAACGCCTGCTGCGTCGGCGGCAAGAAGAACGCCGGAGCGGTACCGTCGACGTCCTGGGGGGTGAGCCCCAGGCCCTTCAGCAGGCGATGCACCGCCGAATTGAAGTAGGAGCCCTGGCCCGTCGTGTCACAGCGGACGATGAAGTCCGGCATGTTCTCGGCCAGGTCACGGAATCGTCGCTCGCTTTCCTGCTGTTCGCGCTGCGTCAGCAGGCCGGTCAGCGCGTCGCCCAGGCGGCGGCCGACCTCCAGCATGAATCTTTCCTCGCCCGCCTTCCAGGCGCGGGCATGCGAGCACTGGTGGACGCCGAACTCCCACGGCGAACCGACCTTGGGGTGGATCGCCACCGCCATCATCGACTGGATGCCGAAGCGCACGAACGCATCGTCGGGCAGGGGTTGGTCCCCGTCCGGTCCGAACTTCAACGGTCCCTCGGAGGCCAGGAGCGCGCGCTTCACGGCGGCCATCCGGTCGTCCATCGGCACGGCCTTGCCGAACTTCGCCGTGCTCGGATACGCCGGCCGCGTGCGCTCCATCGGAACGCGAATGCTTTGCGCCTGCGGGTCGCAGGGGTAGAGCAGATAGCTGCGGTCGCAACCGAGGATCTCGATGACCGTGTCGAGCACGCTGATCATGAGGTCGTCGAGGTCGCGGGCGCCCAGGATCGCCCGATGGACCTGGTCCAGCGAATTCAAGTAGGCAAGATCGTCCTGGTGCGCCCGCTCGGACTGCCGCAGTCGGGTGATGTCCGTCAGGCAGACCTTGACCACGGCAACGCGCCCGTCCTCGCCGAACTGCGGATCGGCGTTGACCTGCAGCCAGGCGACATCGTTGCGCGACGGCCGTGCGACGCCGATCACCTCGTCGACGAGCGGCCGACCGGATGCGAGGACGCGCTCGACGGGCTCCTCTCGACGCGGCAGCGGCGAGAGGTCGTCGCGCAGCCACGTCACCGGACAAGCCGGCGCCGCGGCGCCGTTTTCCGCCGCTTCGGCCGCGAGCCCGAGCAACGCCATCGCCAGGCGGTTGCACGCGCGCATCGCGCCTGCGCCGTCGTAGAGCGCCAGCGCGCACGGAACGTCCGCGATGATCCATCGATCGCATTCGGCGCCGTCGTTCGACTGCAGGCGGTCCACTGCGAACCTCCGTCGCTGCGCGCAGATCGCCGCGTCGCTCTTGACGCACGTCGAGGCGGGGACGTGACCGCTTCCGACGGCGGCCAGCCAGGGCTGGCCATCGACGACGATCCACGCGGCGGGCGGCGCGAGCACGCTGCACGCGCGTCGCGGAGCGCCATGGCCTTCGGCGTGCGCCCGACCCGGTCGGGCGGGCGCGGACCGATTGCCATGTTGCCAAGGGCGGTTTCAAAGCGCAATGCCGATGTCCGCCTGCCGGCCGTTGCCCGGCGTGAGGGTTGCGCTCAGGCCCGGTCCGCGCGCTCGCGCTCGCGTCGATCGAGCAGTTCCTTGCGCAGCCGCCGACGCGCGACGGCTTCGGCGTAGCGGCGCTGCTCCTCCGGCGTCGAGGGCTGGACGGGCTTCACCGCCACCGGCCGGCGCTCGTCGTCGACGGCGACCATCGTGAAGAAGCAGCTGTTGACGTGGCGCGCCGCCTGCGTCCGGATGTCCTGCGCCATGACCCGTATCCCGACCTCCATCGAGGAGTTTCCCGTGAAATTGACGGACGCCAGGAACGTCACCAGTTCGCCGACGTAGATCGGCTGCCGGAAGACGACCTGGTCGACCGACAGGGTCACGACGTAGCGCCCGGCGTATCGCGTCGCGCAGGCGTACGCGACCTGGTCGAGAAGCTTCAGGATCGTGCCGCCGTGGACGTTGCCGGCGAAATTCGCGGTGTCCGGCGTCATCAGCACGGTCATGTGGAGCCGGTGCGAGGGCAGTTCCATCGTTCAGGCGACGAATCGGCAATGCGAGGCCGGCGTGCGCGTATCCATGTTGCGTCCGCGGTTCATGTGGTCGTCGACCTCGGCCGCGCAGCCGAGCATCCGCGGGTACAGGAAGATCGTGAACGCCGCGGTCTCCAGTGCCGAAGTCGGATAACTCCCGTCGCGGAACGGCTGCCACAACATCTTGAGGAGCAACGCGGCAATGACGGCGTCGATGTTGACGCAATAGACATTGCGCGAGACGCCCGCGTCGTGCAGCGTCTGCACGAGCACGCGGTAGTAGTCGTGGAAGACGTTCGTCTCGCCGCGTCGCTCGAAGAGCTGGCGGATGAACACCTCGCGCGGATCGAAGTTGACCGGCTTGTCCTTGAACACCGGATGATTGACGCCCGGGATCTTCTGGATGTCGCCGCTGCCGGCCGACCGCTTGTCGGCCTTGTATTGCGCGTACCGCTCGACGTAGCCGGCGGCGAGCTTCGCGAGGTCGATGCCGTGGTTCGGATGGCCCGGGTCGTCGAGCCCGGAGCCCTTGAACTGCTCGATCAGGAAGGAAATGCCCTCGAATCCGTTGCCCCCGTGCGTGTAGCCGGAATGCGAGAGGAAGCCGATGAGGCATTTGTTGAGTTGAATCCGCTCCGGGTCCTCCGGGCCGTCGGCCGAGACCGCGCCCTTGGCGCCCTGGGCCGAGATCGTGCCTGGCCCGTTGGATAGCAGGAGGCCGATCAGGACCTGGAACGAGAAGAGGTCCGCGGGCCGCGGCTCGAGGCCGAACAGCGCCACGAACGCGACCTCGGCGAGCGAGCGGCGGCCCAGGATGTCGGCCGTCGCGATGCCGCAGAAGTCGTTCGCGCCGTGCTGGCTCGCGGGCGCCGAGGCGCCGATCAGGGTTCCAAACAACTGGATCCACCACGGCAGGCTCTCCGCGGTCAGCCGCGAGATGCGGCGACGCATCAGGGGGCCCCACGCGACGGTCGCCGCCATCGCCGCCAGCACCACGTCGGCCGTCGGGTGGCCGGGCAGCTCGCGCAAGCAGCGGAGGATCGCGGACTTCGCCCCGCGCGCGTCGATCGCCGCCAGCATCGCTTGCGCGCGCGGGTCGGCTTTTTTCGAGAAGAAGGCCGCGGGCAGGTCGAACTTGCGTGGCGCGGCGGCGAAGCCCTCGTCGGCGGCGTCCTGCAGCCCGGCGGCAACGAACTGGTCGATCAGGACGTGCATCGCGTGGCGCGCCGCTTTCTGCGTCGCCGGGCCGACGATCGCCGCGGCCGCCGCAAGCGTCGTGTTCGGCGAACTGCCCGCCTGCCGCGCCGCTTCGGCCGCGGCCAGCGCCGGCTGGCCATGCAGGTTGAGCGCCGAGGCTATCGCGACATGGATCAGGTGGCGATCGTTGGCCGACCCCGGCTCGTGCAGCAGCGCCAGCAGCACGTTGGCTTCCAGCGGCTGTTGCGCGGCCTCGAGCATCGTCATGCCGTGGAGGCTCGTGACCTGCGTCGCGGCGTCCATCCTGGACGCCCCCGACGCATCCTTCATCGATTGCCGCGGCATGACGGCGCCGACCTGCCGGTTCAGCGCGGCGATCTGGCCGCCGTAAGGAGGCGAGGCAACGACGACGGGCAGGTCGAGATCCGGCGGAAGGACCATGCCGTGATTGGCGCCGAACCAGGGCTTGAGCGCCAGGTCGCCTTCGGCGTCGAAGTCGGGGCGCGCCGCGTTCTCGCGCATCACGGCCGTCAGCGCGGCCGGAATGTGCGCAATGTTCGTCACCACCGCGCCCTTGGCGGAGAAGACGGGTTGGTCCGGCGTGAACAGGCCGTCGACGCCGAATTTCTGCATGAACCAGCGTTCCTTGGCCCGCGCGTCGTCCGCGCCGCCCGACATCGCGCCGGCGTGCCCGACGGCGCGCGTGAGGCGCGACTTCCACCGGCCGACCACGCAGGCCACCACCGGTTTCGTGAAGTCCGCCTCCTGCTCGTAGTAGCCGCCCGGCTCGACATAGAGCACGGCGGCGCGCGAGCGCGCGTCGTTCGCGAGCGCGAAGGCGAATTCGGGCGCCGCGAAATGGATGTAGACGTCCTTGCCGCTGGATATCAGCGTCGTCGTCCCCCAGCCCCCCATCCGCAGGTAGGTCGCGATCGTCGAGGTGAAATTGCCGGAGTTGGAAAGGATGGCGATCGAGCCGCGCCGCAGGGCCTCTTCCGGGTGGTCGCCGCCGAGCGCGCCGCCGATGCGCACCTCGTTCCAGGCGTCGGCGACGCCGAGGCTGTTGGCGCCGAAGATATCGATGCCGTTGCCCTGGCCCATGGCGCGAATCTCGCGCGAATCGTGCACCGACAGCTTCTCGGTGACGATGAAGATCTTGCGCAGGTCCGGGTTGACGCGGATCAGCTCCGCGACCCCGTCGCGCGCGGCCGCCGGCGGCAGGTAGACGACGCCGCAGTTGAAGCGGTGCCCGTCCTGCAGCCCCTCGAGGACATTGTTGTAGACCGGTATGGCGCCCAGGGTCGTCTCGAGCACCTGGCCGCGGCGCCCGGGCGACGTGCCGAAGGCGATGTTGCCGCCGGAATACGCGTGGCTCACCGGCGTCACGTCGCTCGACTCGCCACCCAGGATGTTCAGGACGCAGACGCGATCTTCCCGCGTCGCGATGTGCGCGAGCGATTGGATGCCGACGTAGTACTTGAAGGGCCCGATGCCCGTTGCCTTGTACATGTCGCTGTCTCCCCGGGGCCTCAGGCCGCGCTCGCCGCGGCGCCGCCCAGGCGGGCGCGGACCTGTTCGCGGCCGCCGCTCTTCATCCAGCGGTCCGCTCGCATGGCGTAATTGACGACCTCGCTCATGTCGGAATCGAAACCGAAAATCCGGTAGGGCAGCCCCAGCGCGTCCAGCGTGTCGCGCATCGCGCCCATGCCGCGGACCAGGTTGGGCCCGCCCCGCCCGACGACGACGAACAGCGGCGTCGGGCCGTCGCGGCTGAACTGCTCGCGCAGCGCGTCCGAGATCGCCCGCAGCGTCTCGAAGATGTCGGTGTTGTTCGACTTGCCCCCGATGACGAACAGCACGTTGGCCTGCTTCAGCCAGTGCTTGAAGCAGATGCGTGCCACCTCCTTCATCTTCTCGTACGGCGGGTTGCCGCCGAAATCCGAGGAGATGATCGCGTCGTCGCCCAGCATCTCGGTGACGAGCGAGTTGGCGCCGCCGCCGAAAGTCGGCGCGAGGATCGTTCCCGACGGATTGATCACGAAGACGTCGCTCTGCCCCTGGTAGGTGCGAAGCTGGTTGATCTCCTGCTCGAATTCGGAGTAGTCGTCGGCAAACAGGTGCCGCGGCAGGTCGAGGCGCCGCCAGCGCGGATCGTCGCGATCGAACCCGCACTTGAAGTCGCACGCGAGCGGCGTCAAGCGGCCCTTGTCGTCCTCGCGCAGCCGGATCGGATTGAGTTCGAGCGTCGTCATCCCGAAGTCGTGGTAGAGCTCCCAGAGCTTGGGCAGGTGCTGCACGAGCGGCGAGATGATCGGCTTGGGCGCGCCCAGCGCCGACAGCGCATTGGCGACGACGAAGGCCTTCAGGCCGGTGAGCGGATCGAAGGGAATGCTGGCGACGAGGCTCTTGTCGAGTTCCTCGATATCGACGCCGCCGTGGTGGGTCAGCGTCATGGTCGGCGCGCGGAAACGCGTCGAATCGGTGATCGAGAAATAGACCTCGTGCTCCGCCGGGATGCCGGCCTCGAACGTCACGCCGTTGGCCTTGGCGATCGTGTTGCCGACGCGATGCTCCACGAAGTAGAGGCGTTCCTTCTCCTTCAGCGCCGTGCGCAGGTCGTTCGCGCGTCCGACGAGTCCGGCCTTGCCCTTCTTGCCGACGCCGCCCTTGAACACCGGCTTGATGAAGATGGTTCCGCAGCGGTCGATCAGCTCGCGAATCTCCTCCTCGCTGGCACTCGGGCCCAGCACCTCCGGCGTCGGGAATCCGACGAAGCGCAGCATCTTCGATCCGTACAACATGCCCGTGACCTGCATCGATCGCCTCCTTCACGCGGGTGCGCGGCACCGGCGCGCACCCGGATTCGAGATGGGCGCCGCCGGGGGATCGCCCGGCGGCGCCGCGTCATTCGCGTACGCGGACCTTGCCGCTGTAGAAGAGCCAGGTCGCGACGAGCCCGCTGGCGGCGGCCGCGGACATCCAGTAGCCGGGGGCGGCCTTGTCGCCGGTCTGCGCGATGAGCCAGGTGCTGACCGCGGGGGTGAAGCCGCCGAAGATGGCCGTGGCGAGGCTGTAGGCGAGGGAGAATCCGGCGGTGCGCACGCTGACGGGCATGACCTCGGTGAGCGCCACGACCATCGCGCCGTTGTAGCTGCCGTAGAGGAACGACAGCCACAGCTCGGCGGCCAGCATGCGCGGGAACGAGGGGGCGGCGACCAGCCAGGCGAGCACCGGGTAGGCGGTCAGCAGCGTGAGCAGCGTGAAGGCGACCAGGATGCCGCGGCGGCCGACGCGGTCGGACAGGGCCCCCATCAGCGGCAGCCAGATGAAGTTGGAGACCCCGACGCAGAAGGTCACGACCAGGCTGTCGCCGGTGGACAGCTTCAGCACGCTCTTGCCGAAGGTCGGGGTGTAGACGGTGATCAGGTAGAACGACACGGTGGTCATCACCACCAGCATCATGCCGGCCAGCACGACGCCGAGGTTGCGCACCATCGAGCGGTAGACCTCGGCCACCGTGGGATGGTGGGTGCGGGCGAGGAATTCGCCGGTCTCCTGCAGCGAACGGCGGATCAGGAAGATGAACGGCACGATCAGGCTGCCGACGATGAAGGGCACGCGCCAGCCCCAGTCGGCGACCTGCGCCGGGGCCAGCCCGACGTTCAGCGCGTAGCCCAGCGCCGCGGCCACGATGATGGCCACCTGCTGGCTGGCCGACTGCCAGCTGACGTAGAACCCCTTGTGGCCCGGCGTGGCCATCTCCGAGAGGTAGACCGAGACGCCGCCCAACTCGACCCCGGCGGAGAAGCCCTGCAGCAGGCGGCCGAGGAGGACCAGCAGCGGCGCGGCCAGGCCGATCGTCGCGTACGTCGGCACGAAGGCGATCATCAGCGTGCCGCAGGCCATGATGGCCAGCGTCACGATCAGCCCCTTGCGCCGCCCGATGCGGTCGATGTACGACCCCAGCACGATCGCCCCCAGCGGACGCATCAGGAACCCGGCGCCGAACGTCACGAACGTCAGCATCAGCGAGGCATACTCGTTGCCGGTCGGAAAGAACGCCTTGGCGATGTACGTCGCGTAGAACCCGTACAGGAAGAAATCGAACATCTCCAGGAAATTGCCGCTCGTCACCCGCAGCACCGTCGCGAGCTTGGCGTGCCTGGGATCGCTTCCCGCCGGCGCCGCTGTTGCCTGAATGGCTTGCATCACACTCTCCCCGCTTTGACGATCATCGTGGCGTCTTCACGCGTCGAGAATAGCAACGAACGGGCACGATCCGCATCCTGGAGCGCGGGCGCGCGCCGACCGCTCAGGCGGCGTCGGAATGCGGGGCGGGCCGCCACTTGAGAAGGACGTTCTCGAGGCGCTCGATCAGGTCGTCGGCGAGCAGCGCCACCAGCGCCAGCACGATCATCGCCGCAAACACGCCCGCCGGGTTGAACGCCCCCTGCGCCGTCGCGATCAACAACCCGATCCCCTGCTTGGATCCGAGGAACTCCCCGACGACAGCGCCGACCAAGGCGAATCCGAAGCTGACATGCAGGCTGGCGAGGATCCAGCTCATCGCCGAGGGCAGCACCACGGTCCACGTGACCTGCCACGGCGAAGCCCCGAGGATGCGCGCGTTCGCGATCAGGTTCCGGTCGGCCTCGCGTACGCCCTGGAACGCATTGCCGAAGACGACGAAGAACACCATCACGACCGCCAGGGCGACTTTCGACGCCAGTCCGAGGCCGAGCGCGATGATGAACACCGATCCGAGCACGACCCGCGGGACCGAGTTGGCGATCTTGATGTAGATGCTGAAGACGTCGGCGAGCAGGCGGTTGCGCCCGAGCGCGATGCCGGCGACCACGCCGCCGACGGCGCCGATCAGGAAACCGAGCACCGTTTCCTCCAGCGTCACGAGCACCTGGACCCACAGGGGTCCCTGCGAGGTGCCCTCGACGCACCAGGTCCAGATCTGCCCGACGACCTGCGAGGGCATCGAGAAGAAGAACGGATCGATCCAGCCCGCTCGCGCGGCGAGTTCCCAGCCGCCGAGAACGACGACGAGCACCGCGATCCGAAGGACCGTCACGAGGACGCGTCGCCGCCGGACGCGGGCGAGCGCCAGCTGCTCGATGCGCTGCAGCTCCGGGTCGGCGCCATGCAGCGCCGGATTCGGGGCGGCTGCCGGAGCCACGGCAACGGCGGAGGTCTGGAACGACATTCGATTCGGCCTCAGATATGCACTTCGTCCTTGAGGTCGCTCCATATCTGGCGCGACAGCTCGACGAATCGCGGCAGGTAGCGGACTTCGGAGACGCGACGCGGACGCGGCAGGTCGATCCGGTAGGCGCTCTTGACGGTCGCCGGGCCTGCGGTGAGCACGAAGACCCTGTCGGCGAGGCCGATGGCCTCGTCGATGTCATGCGTCACGAACAC
>Ga0335069_10010001_pt1 | contig 13479 bp, 12 predicted proteins | sample Lox_Sample_11_FD_206714 | JGI IMG/M metagenome (GOLD analysis project Ga0335069, IMG submission 206714) | Soil microbial communities from Loxahatchee National Wildlife Refuge, Florida, United States - Lox_Sample_1.1 | ecosystem: Environmental > Terrestrial > Soil > Wetlands | place: USA... | reverse complement strand
ACCCCGGTACCGACGCCAACACCTTCTACGTCGCCGTCTCTCGCTTCCGCACCAAAGGCTACCGCTGATTCGAACGGTGAAAAAGTGAAACGGTGAAACAGCGGGCCCCTGTCGCATTCCACCGGGGCTCGATTCCTTCCCATCAACAAAGCCGGCGGTTCCGAACTGGAAACCGCCGGCCCATTCACTTCTTCACTCGTTCACTGTTCGCTGACCACGGTTCACCGCACTTCCCCAATCCACACCCCGAACGCCGGAAGTTCCACCTTGTCCAGCGATTGCGGCTCCGACCCGCTGGGCGACTTCAGCAGCGTGTTCGCATGCGTGCCCTTCACCCCGCCGCCCGACAGATTCACCGTCTGCGGATCGGCTGTGAAGTTGCAGCTCACCACCACCTGCGATCCGTCCGGCGCCTGCCGCAGCCAGCTCAGCACCTTGGTGTTTGCAGTGTCCAGCATCGCGTTATCGCCCCGCGCGAGCGCCGCATTCGTCTTCTTCAGCTCGATCAGCTTCCGGTACCATGCCAGCATCGAATCCTGGGCCTTGTCCTCCGCCTTCACGTTCACCGTCGTGTACGTGGGCGGAACCGGCAGCCACGGCGTTGCGGTGCTGAAGCCCGCATTCCTGCTGTCGTCCCACTGCATCGGCGTGCGCTCGCCGTCGCGCCCCTTGTCCTTCGGCCAGCCCGTCAGTCCCACCGGGTCCTTCACCTGGTCCTTGCTGGTCGGCGGTGTAGTCTTCATGCCAATCTCGTCGCCGTAGTAAAACAACGCCGCGCCACGGCTCGCAAACAGAACCGTCGCAATCACTCGCTCGATGTCCTCGTTGTGTACCCCGTCGCCATACCGCGCGTCCAGCCGCGGATTGTCGTGGTTGTCGAATACCAGCAGCGGCGTGTTCCCGTTCAGCTCCGTCTCCGCATCGTTCAGCCGCGCCCGGAACGTCGCCACGTCCAGCTTGTTGATGAACCCGATCTGCGTGTCCATCGGCAGTTGGAACTCAGGCTTCCCCGGCGGTCCGTATTGCTTCGCCAGCTCCTGGATGTTGGGCAGATACGTCTCGCCGATAAACACCCGCGTCCCCGGAAACGTGTTCGGATTGAACTGGTCCGCCACCGCGCGCATCTCCTGCATCACCGGATGCACGCCCGGCAGGTTGTTGGTCATCGTGTCGTTCAGCGAAATGTCGCCGTAGGCGTTGGTGAACGTCTTGCCGTCCTTGTCGTGCAGCACCTCGTCATCGCGCCACTCCGGATCCTCGAACAGTGTCGTGATGGCGTCGAACCGGAATCCGCCCACGCCCTTCTTGAGCCAGAAGCTGATGATGTCCTTGAACGCCTCGTGCACCTTGGGGTTGTTCCAGTTGAAGTCCGGCTGCTGGATGTAGAACTTGTGGTAGTAGTACTGCCGCGTCTTTTCGTCCCACTCCCACGCCGAGTGCCCGAAGTCCGACTGCCAGTTGTTCGGCGCTTCTCCCTTGTCGGTAGCGGTTTCGCCCTTGCCGTCCTTCCACACATACCAGTCGCGGTAAGGATTGTCCTTCGACGAACGCGACTCGAGGAACCACTTGTGCTTGTCGGAGCTGTGGTTCATCACCATGTCCATCAAAATGCGGATTTGGCGCTTCTTCGCCTCCGCCACCAGCCGGTCGAAGTCCGCCATCGTACCGTACTGCGGATCGATCCCCTCATAGTCCGAAATGTCATACCCGAAATCCGCCTGCGGCGACGGATAGATCGGCGAGAGCCAGATCGCATCCACTCCCAGGCTCTTCAGGTAATCCAGTCTTTGCGTGATTCCGTTCAGGTCGCCAATCCCGTCCCCATTCGAATCCTGAAAGCTGCGGGGATAGATCTCAAGAATGACGGCGTTCTTCGACCAGTCGGCCGTGCCAGGCTTGCCGGTAGATGCAGACGCGGATTGTCCTCTCGCAGCCAGCGCGGTCCCCAGTGAAAGGGTCAGTGCGCAAGCCGCCATGCGTTTGGTCCAATGCATTGCGGTTCTCCTGTCGGGCCGCCTGGCAACGAAATCCCGTCGTCCGGCGGCCTCGTAGTGTCTCCGGTGCTCGTAAATCCGGCAACGGCTTGACGGGAAAAAACTTAACACATCCAGCCGGGGTTGACGCAAACCCATTCTTGGTTGCTTCAACAGCATTGAAGAAGTGAAAAGTGAAGGAGGGAGAACAGCAAGAAGTGAAGAACTGTCATCCCGAACGCAATGAGGGATCTGCGGTGCCCCACCCTCGCCGCGTCTTTGTCGCCAGGGCGGGATCCCTCAATCTGCGCGGAATGTGTCGTGGAATCCTGCGCAGCTGCCGCAGCGCCCATCAGTGACAGAGCGATGATCGTGCCCGCGAGTCCCCTCGCGGCAAATCCGGTCCGGTTCATCGCGTCCCTCAAAATCAGAACTCGCCGCCGCAGCCCCGTGGACTTCCCTCCGGCCGCCGGCGGCGTACCCGGAAATCCCGCGCTCGTTACTTCTGCGACGGTAGTTCGAATGAAAGCTAACAGATTTCCTTCGCAGTTGGGTAGAAGACGTCCAGCCACATATTCGTGCCAATCGCATTGCCTTTTTGAGTCCGGACCGGTGCGCAGCCGGCAAAAGCCGCCGGACCAGGACATGCGGTCGAGGGGGGGGGTGACCACCATCACCGAGCATCCGCTTGAACCGAGCTATCTTCGACAGGCTGTTCAGCGGCGACCTCCTGGGAGGCGAACGGCAGTTCCGGCCCTTTCGTCCCCCTCAGGGGTGCAATTCGGGGTGAGGACATGACCGCGAAAAAACCCGCCGGGCTCACCGCTTCGCGAGCAAATGTTCAATGCCTTCCCTCACCGGTCTCGACCCGGTGGCTCCACGTCGTTCTTCTGGCGCTCGGCCTCGTCGGTTGGATGACCTTCATCCTGGCCTGCGTGGGTGGCCCTGCCTGGAGTCCCGACAGTTCGAAGATTCTCTTCGCGTGGCGTGACTACGAAGGCGGCCGATACAACGTGGCCGTGTACGACCGCGCGACGCGCGTATCGCGAATCATCTTTCAGCATCGCTCCCCAAAAGAGGATGAAGATAACGACTTCACCGCGGTACCAGAATGGCAGAAAGATGGGACGCGCGCCATTGTTGCCATGACCACCGAGGACAGCGACACCCATTGCACCCTGTTTTCCATTGAGCTGAAAGGGAAGGCTCCTCCGGAGGCGTATGACCTTGGCAAGAAGACGATGTGCACGGATCCCGGTTCGATGCCGCAGATCGGCACCCGCTTGTTCATCGGGGGAGAGAATTTCATCACCTGGCTCGACCTGTCGACGGGAGAGACCCGCTCCAAGACCATCGAAGGTGAAGGAAACTTCATAGCGGAGCACAACGGCCAACTTGTCTACGCGCGAGGTGTATCCCGGCCTGTGAACGACCCCAAGAACAAGGATGCAAAGGAAGAGGGTGTGGAGTTTGGCCGGGTCAAGTTGAACGACAAGCTGGACGATCCGGAGCTCAAACCCCAATTCACGTTGTGGGCAAAAGATGTGGCTAACGCGGATCTTGGCAACGCTGGCTTCGGCTCCTGGGAACCCGGAGGCTCGCGTATCGCGATGGTCGGGCCTCTGAAGAACACCGACAGGATTCTGATGCTGGATGAGAACAAGCGCATGACCGGCACGCTCATGCCGGAACTCAGCGGCGTCAAGAACTATCGACTTGGCAACCTGGTGTGGTCGCACGATGGCAAGACGTTGTTCGCCCCCGCCATCACCAGGGGGCAAGGAGACAACACGTACGACTACTCCCTGGCCGAGATTCCCCTGACAGGCGCTCCGGGACGGTTGACGAGGATTGTGTCATTTCACATCAAGAAAGACGAACCGACTGCGGATCAGGCCAAAGATCAGCCCGCAGCAGGACAAGCTGCAGAACAGTCCGATCTGTCGGAATTCGATCATTCGGACGACAATGGATTCGTGTTTTTCAGCATGCAGGTTTCCTTGTCGCCTGACGAAACCATGATTGCCGCCACTCCCGCCAACATGGACAAGGGCAGCTTCGCCGGACCCGATCGCGCCTTGTTCCTCGTGGACTTGCGCCGGCCCACCCATCGCGTCACTCGAATCCCGTTCCCGAAAGCATCAATGGCCGCTCCGCAACCGGCCGGGACCGCAAAATGAACGGTCTCCACACGCTGTTCTCTTACCTTTGCGGCCAGCAACACTGCTGGGTTCTCGGCGGCCGGGAACTCCCCTTCTGCCAGCGGTGCACGGGATTGTACGTGGGTGCGTGCTGCGCAATCATCCTGGTCCTCGTGTTTCGCCCCCGGCCCAATGCTTGTCTTTACTGGCTGCACGGCCTCTTCATGCTCTTCATGTTTCCCTTCGGGTTCCACCTCGTAGCGCACGGCGCACTCACAAGAACATTCACCGGCACTCTGTTCAGCTTCGGGCTTGTTTACTATCTCTCTTTGAATCCCCTCACGTCCTGGCACGCATGGCAGTCCGCCCGGGCCGCGCAGACCTCGGCATACCTGGCGCTGATCGCTGCGTGCATCGCGTCGCTGTTATGGTCGGTGCATTCGGGTGGAGCGATTGCAGCGCTTACCCTCACCGGGCTCGGCGTCCTGGGCCTCGCCGGTCTCCTCCTGCTGACTGCGGCCAATCTCTTTGTCCTTCCCGCCACCCTGCAGGCGCTGCGCGCCCATCCAGCCACTTCACTGCAATGAATCCGCTCTTCCTCTTCGTGCGACCACCTCGGCCCCTGTGGCCCTTGAATGGACCGAGCACTGCCTTCTGGCCTCCGCTTGCCTTTGCTTCGCTCGCGGCCGCGCTGCGGGAGCACGTGCCCGGTCTGCGCGTAGCCATTACCGATGCTCCCGCCATGTCCATGGGCTGGGCCACCCTCGCTCGGCAACTGCGATCCTTGCAGCCCGACTACATCGGCATAGGGGAGGAGGCGGTGAGCTGTGTCGAAGGCCTTCGCATCGCCAGCCTCGCCAAACAACTGGGCGCAAAGGTGGTCGCCGGCGGTTGTTTTTTCTCCCATGTCGCGCACCACGTTTTGAGTGCGGGACTGGTCGACGTAGTTGTCCACGGCGAGGGGGAACAGACCATTGTCGAATTGGCGCAGGCCCTGGCTGAGCACAATCCAAACGCCCTTCGCTCCGTGGCCGGCATCTCCTTCCGCAATGGCGAGGAGGTGGTCTTTACCGGCTGGCGCGATCTGCTGCCCGATCTCGATTTGCTCCCCTTCCCTGCCTATGATCTGCTGACCATGGAGAAATACGGAGGCCAGAGCCGCCGCCATCCGCAATTCGCCAGCATCGAGTCCGGTCGAGGCTGCTCTCACGGATGCCAGTTCTGTGTCCTCTGGCGTCAGATGGGGCGCTTCCACTCCGGCCGGCACGTCCCCTGCCTGCGCGTCAAATCGCCTGACCGCCTTCTCGAAGAGATCCGCATCCTCATGGATCGATTCGGTCGCCGCTACCTGGGCTGGGTCGATCCATGCTTCAATGCCGATCCGCACACCCCCGCCCGTCTCGCCGACCTTCTTCTGCGCCAGAACCGCACGATCGGCCAGAGCGCCTGGCTGCGCGCGGACCACCTCCTTCGCGATCATGCTTCCGGTTCCCTCAAGCTCTGTTACGACTCCGGCTGGAACGAAGCATACATCGGCATCGAGCGGCTCGATCGCGAGGAACTGGCGCGGCTTGGCAAGGGCAACCTGAACGGCGAGGCAGCGCGTGCCGCTGCCCTGCTGCACGCGAAGTATCCTCGGGTCGTCACGTTCGGGAGCTTCATCTATGGCCTGCCCTCGGACTCCCCCGAAAGCGTGCGTGCCTTGTTCCGCGCAGCGCAGCGGTTGCCGCTGGACCAGGTCTTGTTCATCCCTTTCACCCCCCTGCCGGGAACTCCGTCCTGGGAGCCTCGGATGTGGGACAAGACCGTTCCGCTGGTCTCCGCAGCGCTTCGCCAGAATGCTTGCCGGACTCGTGGACCGCAATCCTCGCCGCCGCGGCATCACCTGGAACATTCTTCAGCGCTCCATCCCCGTGATGCTGCCTGCCCCGTTTCAACGCAGTGAGAAATCGAGCTGCGGAATGATCTTCCCCGCCTGGTACGAGAGTTGACCCGAACCCAACGGCTCGCTGTTCACTTCTCCCCCGGCCGCTCCGGATGCGTCTCGTTCATCCTTCCCAGGTCCACACCGAAGTCCGGAGCGTCCCGTGTCCCCCGCACCCGGATCGGCACCAGCGCCCCCGCCCCGTCCTTCTTGAAGAACCGGTCCGCGGGTTTCAGCAGATACCCCTTCCAGCCGCCAACCATCTGCGACACCGTCGCCTGCATCCGGGCCGTCCCGTCAAAGTGCAACTCCCCGGTCAGCGAGTACGTCCCTTGCAGCCCGATCTGCGCCCCGGGCACTTCGTACTTCAGATCCGGCAGCGTGATCACCCCGTTCGCCATGTGAAAGCTTCCCTGCATCTCCGATGCGACGCTCTTCGGATCGGCAAACTTCATGTCGTCCGGCCGGCCCTGGCCGCGGAAACTCAGGTCCTCCACGCGGCTCTGGATCTTATCGCTGGTAAACCGCGCGCCCTCCAGCTTGAATGACCCGTCCAGTTCCATGCGTTCGTGAACCGGCTCCTTCCCCGGTGCAATGTGCAGCGTCGCCTTCGCCATCACGACCCCCGTCATCAGCGGCGTCCCCGTCTTGCTCACCAGGCGCAAGAAGTCCGCCATGTCTCCATGCGGCACGTCCACCTTCATATCGATCACGTGCCCTGCCCGCGGGACTCTTTCCGTTGGCGCCAGCTCCGTCTTCCCCGAACCCGCATCGCTCGAGCCCTCCAGCTTCACCCGCACCACCTTCCCCGCCGTCACAAACCGCGAGTTCCCCAGCGTTGCGTCCACCCGGTCCAGCCACGTGTCCCCCTCCGTCCCGTCCACCCGCGCGTGGAACGTCGTATGCAGCGGCAGCTTGCCCTCAAACTTCGTCAACCGGAAATCCGGAACCATCGTCTCGCCGTCCACCGTCAGCGCATGCAGCGTCCCGCCATACTTCCCGTTCGACGACAGCATTCCCGCAATTCCGTTGAAATCCGAAAGGTCCGCGTGCTGAAAGGTGTACTTCCCGCTTACCGGGCTCTCACCCGGATCCTCCTTCTCCCACGGCCCGAAGCTGCCCGAAGTGTCGATCTGCCCCTTCGGCCTGGCGTTGGTCAGCTCGGCCTCGAACTGCATCGCCTCGCCCGCCGTCACGTGCGTCAGCTTCAGGTGCGCAATGCGGAACGTCAGCGGCAGCTTGTCCGGCTTGGCGGCCTCCAGCACCAGCTCCGCCTGCTCGCACACCACCCGCTCCACCACCACGCCGGCCAGCATTCCCTGCTGCTCCGCGCCCTGCTTGGACCGGGGCTTCTCTTCGGGCCGCGCCTGTGCATCCATGGCCGGCTCCAATCCCGTCTTCCGGTCCCGTTCTGACCGCGGCGGCACATGGATCGCCAGCCCCTTCAGCCGCACCTCCGGAATGTGCCCCAGCTGCGTCTTCCCCAACCGCAGTGGCACGTGAAAGCTGAACTCCTGAAGTTGAATCAGCGGAAGCGACTCGACCGCCGTCTCCAGCGGATGATCCCCGCCCGTCCGGTGTGGCGGCCAGATGCGCAGTCCCCGCCCCGTCGCCCAGAGCCCGAACCGCGCACCTTCCCCGTGCTCCACCGCCACGTGAAATGAATCCAGCTCCACCCGGGTGTGGAAATGCTCCCCAAGCCCCTCCACGATCCGCGCCCGCAGGTATGGCTCGAACCGCCGCGCCGCAATCCCCAGCAGCGCCGAAGCCGCCGCCAGCACCACCAGCGCCGCGCCCCCCAGCCACACCAGCCAGCGGTGCCGCCGCCAGAACGGCGGACGCGCTACCACCGGCGGTGCCTTCAACCGACTCGTCTCCAGCGCTTCCGGCCCTTCATTCTCCCGCTGTGTCCCTGTGCTCCGCACAACATCCCCCAGTTAGTCTGATGCGTCGTACCCCACCCTCCGCAGTCCAGCACGTCCCTCGCTCTGCTCCCCGCTCCTTACTCCCTGTTCCCTGTCCCCTATTCCTTGCCCTGCCCCCCGCCCCCTGAACCCTGAACCCTGTTAGTGTTAGACTTCAATCCAATCGTGCTGGCACTCGTCGATAAACTTGTCAAGCTGCAATCCGTCGAACTGGAGCGGGCTCGCCTGGCTCAGGCGGTCCGTGCACTTCCCACCGAAGTCGCACAGGCAGAGGCCGCTCTCGAGAAGGCTCAGCTGCAGTCCGCCGTCCATTCCGACACGCTGAGCCGCGAAGAGTCGCTGCGCACCCGCCTCGAGCGCGAGATCAAGTCCCACCGCGACAAAGCCAATCGCTACCGCGCCCAGCTCGACACCATCACCACCCCCGCCCAGGCGCAGGCTATCGAACACGAAATCGGCTTTGCCGAACACGAAATCGAACGCTTGGAAAACGAGGAGTTGGAGAGCCTCGAGCGCACTGACCAGCACGAAGCCGCACTCGCTGCCGCCCGCGCCCAGGTCGAGCTCATGGCCGGTGCCCTGGACAAGACCCGCGAGCGCGTCTCCCTCCGCCAGCACGAGTTGGCCGGCCAGCAGTCCGCTCTCCATGCCGAGCGCGAAGCCATTCGCCGCCAGCTTGATCCCGAATGGCTCGCCCGCTTCGACCGCCTCGCCGCCCACCGCGGCACCGCCATGTCCAAAGCCGAAAACCAGCAGTGCACCGCCTGCCGCATGGGCATCCGCCCCCAGATCTGGAACCAGGTCCGCGAAGGCGAACTCCTCACCTGCGACAGCTGCGGCCGGCTCCTCTACTGGGACCCCTCCATGACTGCGGTTCTTCCTTCTCCCCAGCCCATCCTCAACCCCGACCCTCCCGCCATCCCCAAACCTCGCCGCATCAGCTGACTTTTCACACTGCTCTTTCGCGGCCGTGTTATGCTGCACCCCATGCCAAGCGCACAAGCCCCCTTAGAAGTCCTTCGCCCGGTCGATCTCCTTGCTGCGGAATCGACCGCCCTGGCGCTGCTCAACGCCGTGTCGCGGCAGCAACTCGACAGCAGTGCTCTCAACAGCGTCACCCTCATGGCTGCTACTGAGATCCTTGCCTCTGAAGCATCCACGCCCGGGGAACTCGCGGTCTCCTCGAACTCCAGGCCGCTCGAGATCCACGACCCCGCGTCCCCCGAACCGGCGCAGCTCTCCATCTCCTCCACCAAACCTGCCCCCGAACATCTGCCCTCGACCGAGCCGCACGCGCAGCTTACCCACAGCCACCCCGCCCAGCTCGACGCGCGCATCATCGCGCAGGCGGTCGCACTCTCGGTGCAGGATTCCGTAAACTTCCTTCGCAATCTGGAGATCCTCGTCACCGCCTCCATCGGCAGCAGCCTGGCCAACCTCGACACCACACGCAATGCCGGCAATGACCTGCCCCAGTTTGCCGTGGCGCGCGATCTCCTCCAGACCGGCCGCCAGCAGCTCTATGAAACCGCATCGCTTGCCTCGAGCGTCCTGCAGAACCTCAGCCAGCTTCCCGCTGCCAGTCCCGCGAATCCAGATTCCGACGGCCATGGCTTCGACCAGCTCGGTGACCTGTGGCAATCCATCTCGCAGTCTCTCGCGCAAGCTTCGGCAAACGCCGTGCAGAGCCAGCAGCAGGTCAACATCACCAGCCAGGCAGCCTTGGTTCAGGGAATCGCCACGCTCTACTCCCTCGACACGGCAGCGACCGGCGAAACCGTGCAACGGATCCTGGGACAGCAGCCCCAATCCCCCACGGAGTCCACTCCGGCCGTCCCAATCACTGCCTGAATGCGAAGACTCCCCAGGTCTCTCCACCCCGGGAAGCCCTGGGAGTTCGATCAGTCCGATCGCCCGCCCCAGGACACGGAATGACCCCTCGCCCGCTGAATTGGACTGCCTTCAGCCGCCCCGGAATCCCGAGGTCACGACGGGTGCAGCAGTTCCTTGTGAACCAGCTCGCATAGCTTCATCGTCAGCGGATTCGTCATGCAGTAGTAAACGAACTGGCCGTCCTTCTGCCGCGTGATCAACCCCGCCGACGCCAGCAGCGCAAGATGCCTTGAGACGTTCGACTGCGTGGCGCCCGTTGCCGCCACAATCCCGCTCACCGCCAGCGGACCGGCACACAACGCCTGCAGGATCTTGAGGCGCATGGGCTCGCCCAGCAGCCGGAACTGCGTCGCCACTCTCTCGAGCTCGGCGTCGCTCAGGTCTCGTGTTTTCGTGTCTGCTCTTGACATATTACTGATTGCTCATATAATCATACATGAATATGAATCAAACCGCCATCAGCTCCATCTCTCCCGCCGCCCTCCTGGCCGTACTCCAGGCCGGTGAGACCCATGAGTTCCTGGATGTCCGCACGCCTCCAGAATATGCCAGCGCGCATGTCCCGGGCGCAAGACTCATTCCCCTCGATGAACTGAACGTCGAAGCATTCCTCGCGGGTCACAAGCCGGGCACCCCGGTCTACGTGCTATGCCAGTCCGGCGGTCGCGCCGCCCGGGCCATCGAACTGTTCGAGCGTGCCGGTTGCGAAGACTGCATCCTCGTCGAGGGCGGCACCCAGGCCTGGATGGACGCGGGACTTCCCGTCCATCGCGGCGTGCGCACCGTGCTCCCATTGATGCGGCAGGTCCAGATTGTCGTCGGCTCGCTGTCCGCTCTTGGCGCGGCCCTGGCCCTCCTCGTGAGTCCCTGGTTTGCGATATTGCCGCTCTTCATCGGTTGCGGGCTCCTCTTCGCCGGCATCACCGGCGCCTGCGGCATGGCGCTGCTCCTGGCAAGGATGCCGTGGAACCGTGCACTGGGCCAGTCCTCGCACTGCTGTACTCCGGAGTAATCCATGAATTCTGCACCTAGAATTGTCATTGTCGGCGGCGTGGCCGGCGGCGCTTCCGCTGCGGCCCGCGCTCGCCGCGTCGATGAATCGGCCGAAATTCATATCTTCGAACGCAGTCCTTACATCTCCTTCGCCAACTGCGGGCTGCCCTACTACATCGCCGGCGAGATTCTGGACCGCTCCAGGCTCCTGATTATGACCCCGGAAAAGATGTGGGCCCGCTCCCGGGTCCACGTCCACGTCAACCACGAGGTCCTCTCCATAGACAGGGCGGCAAAGAAGATCCAGGTACAGCGGCCCGACGGCTCCTGCGAAGAGGTTGCCTACGACAAGCTCATCCTCAGCCAGGGCGCAAGACCCATCGTGCCTCCCATTCCCGGCGCGGAACTGAGCAACGTCTTCACCCTGCGCGATGTTCCCGACATGGATCGCATTGTGGCCTTCGTCGAGTCGCAAAAGCCCAGGACCGCCGCGGTCATTGGCGGCGGCTTCATCGGTCTCGAAATGGCCGAGGCATTTCATCGCCGCTGCATGCGGGTCACCATCATCGAAAAGCTTCCCCATGTCCTGCCCCTGCTCGACAACGACATGGCCGGGCACCTCGAAAACCGCGTGCGGGACAGCAACTTTGCGATCCTCCCCGGCACGGAAGCGAAGTCCTTCAGCCCCCAGGGCGTGGAACTGGCCCATGGCGCATTCGTTCCCGCGGAGTTGATTCTGCTCAGCGTCGGCGTCCGCGCCGAGGTCGAGATGGCCCGGCAGGCAGGCCTTGAGATCGGCGTCACCGGCGGCGTACGGGTCAACGCCCGCATGCAGTCGTCCGATCCCGACATCTACGCCGTGGGCGATGCGGCCGAGACTACCCACATGCTCACCGGCGCCCGTACCCGCATCCCCCTCGCCGGACCTGCAAACCGCCAGGGCCGAATCGCCGGCGCCAACGCCGCCGGCGGCCACTTCCACTATCCCGGCGCCCTCGGCACCTCCATTGTCCGCGTCCTCAACATGACCGCCGGATTCACCGGCTTGAACTCCGCCCAGGCCGCGAGGGCCGGATTCACCTTCTTCACCAGCCTTACCATCGACAACAATCACGCGGGCTACTATCCCGGGGCCCGTCCAATGATGATCAAGATCCTTGCGGAAGACGGCACCGGCCGCCTGCTGGGCGCGCAGATCGTCGGCGAAGAGGGCGTCGACAAGCGCACCGATGTCTTTGCCACCGCCATCGCCGGCCGGATGACGGTCTTCGATCTCGAGAACCTCGACCTCGCTTACTCGCCACCGTTCGGCTCCGCCAACGACCCCGTCAATACCGCCGGCTTCGTAGGCGACCACATCGTTCGCGGCGACGTAACCACCATCTCGCCCGAAAGCTGGTCGCCCGACGGCGAATTCCTGCTCGACGTGCGCGAGAATGACGAAGTCGCCGCGTCCGGCCTGCTTCGCGACGCCGTGCACATCCCGCTGGGAGAACTCCGCGACCGCCTCAACGAACTGCCCCGCGACCGCCGGATTCTCGTCTACTGCCAGAAAGGCCAACGCGGCTACCTCGCTGCCTGCGCTCTGCAGGGCAGCGGATTTGACAACGTCGTCAACCTCCGTGGAGGCTTCACCCAGGCCCGGCTCAACGGCCATTGACCGCGCGAGACGCCGCGGGCCCGGTTACCCCGATCCCCTGGCTGCCAATCCCTCGGCCTCGGTCCCTTTGCCCCTTGGTCCCTCGTTCCCTGCTCTCCGTCCCTCCCCTGTTACCCTGCAATAAGACCCCCTCAGGAGCCTCCCCGTGCGCCGCATCTGCGTAGACATGGACGAAGTCATGGCCGACACGCTCTCCGAGCATCTGCGCCGCTACAACGAAGCCTTCGACGAAGCCGTCGCCCCCGAACAGCTTCACGGCAAGGGACTTTGGGAGTACGTCCCCGAAGACCGCCGCCAGCAGCTTCGCGACTTCCTCGATGCCGAGGACTTCTTCGAGGATTTGCCCCTCATGCCCGGCGCGCAGGATGTCCTCCACGATCTTTCCGCCCGCTTCGAGATCTTCATCGCTACCCAGGCCATGACCGTCCCCAACTCCCTCGGCCCCAAGTACCGCTGGCTGCAGCGCCACTTCCCTTTCATTCCGCCCACCCACTACGTCTTCTGCGGCAATAAGTCCATTCTCCTCGCCGACTACCTCATCGACGACCTTCCCCGCAATCTCGAGCGATTCAAGGGAATCGGGCTGCTCTACACCGCGCCCCACAACCTCCATGCCACGGCCTTCACCCGCGTGAACGACTGGCAGGAAGTCGCCGCCTACTTCGCCGCGATTCCAGACTGAGTCGCATCGCGCTCTCCGCGCTCATCCCACAATGGACGCCAGAGCCTCCCCAAGTCCCGGCCGCTCAAATCGGAATCCCGCATCCATCAGCCGCTTCGGCATCACCCGCGCGCTCGCCAGCAGCGCCTCGTCCGCCACCTGCCCCAGTGCCACCCGCAGCGCGAATGCGGGCGCCGCCATCATCGCCGGCCTCTCCAGTTGTGCAGCCAGCGCCTTGGTGAACTCCGCATTCGTCACCGGCTGCGGGGAACAGAGGTTTACCGGCCCGGCCAGGGTCTCTGTCTCCAG
>Ga0335069_10010000_pt1 | contig 13479 bp, 15 predicted proteins | sample Lox_Sample_11_FD_206714 | JGI IMG/M metagenome (GOLD analysis project Ga0335069, IMG submission 206714) | Soil microbial communities from Loxahatchee National Wildlife Refuge, Florida, United States - Lox_Sample_1.1 | ecosystem: Environmental > Terrestrial > Soil > Wetlands | place: USA... | reverse complement strand
GCGGCCAGCGGGTCCCACGGTGCTGTGGGAACCGCCTGCGCCTTTGCGTTTTCTTCCCCTCCGTAAGAAGCAATCGCAAAGGTCGCGATTTGGTCCCGCGCTCCGGGGACGATTTCTGTCCGGGGACACCCCGGAACTGTCCCGGGACAGGGGGTACGCGGTCGATGGGGGGTTGTGATGCCCCTCATCGTCGTCTGGGTCCGGCCCCCACCTCTACGTCGTGCGCAGGTGCGCCCTTGCGGGTGCTCGGTCTGGGGGCGCTTCCCCGAGCGCTGGGGCGATTGCTCGATGTGCGGGGAGCGCGTCCAAGGGATCATCACCGTTGCGTCCGCTCGGGACCCCGCTTAGGCCGGTGACGTGCCGACCTTTAACCGCATCGCCTTGGCGGCTGATCTTCCGCCGATCGGGGCTCACGAGTCCCCGACCCTCGACTTCAAGGGAGCGTCGACAATCGCCAGTGGGGCCAACGGATTGTTCGACGCTGCTAAGGACATCGCGTCGATGGCCAGCGCCTACGGTGGCGTCCTGATGATCGGAGCCATCGAAGACTCCACGACGGGGGAGCTGTCGCGCTGGAGGACCATGACGCAGCAGGATGCCCAGGCCGTCAGAGCGGCTTACGAGCAGGTTGCGCGCGACCGCTGCGTGCCGGTGCCCCTGGTCGATCCCGTCGTGATCCCACACCCAGCTGGCGACTACGTGGTAGCCGTCAACATCTTCCCGGTCCTCCACCAGCCGGTCGCGGTAAAGACGAAGAACGAGCCCGGGCACGGACGACCCGTCGACACCTGGTTCTACGCCGTCAGGCTCAGCACGCACGCCATCGAGTTCAAACCGGACCAACTCGCCATGCTCATGAACCCGCAGATCCGACGAATCCTGATCCTGTTGGAGAACATCCCGGCCAGCGCGCGCAACAACGTTCTGGCGGCGTGGGTCGGCCACACCCTCAACACCAGCGGAGCCCACATGGCGACCGCGCCGGTCAGCATCGTCAAGATCGACCTCGACTCCAACGCGCTGCACCTGAAGGACATCGGGACGAGCCAAGTTGATCAAGTGCCGCTCGATGACGTGGAGACGGTCTGGGAGACGCAACCGGGCCAGTGGTGCGTGCGCCTCTCGGGCAAGTGGGACTCCACCACCGGCAGGACCCGCTACGTGTCGCGCAGTCGTCCGTGAGCCGGCGATGACTGACGACAGCAACACGAAGGAGATTGTCAGCGGAGTCGCCGAGACCGTGATCGGGGGCGGCGCGGCCGGCCTGGGCGTCGTCATGGGCGCTGACCCCGTTACCGTGGCCCTCGTGGCGGCAGGCGGTGTTGCCGCGACGAAGGTGACGAACGCCGCCCTTGCCCACTTCCTGGCTCGCACGCGCGCCCGGTGGGCGGACTTCTGGGACGTGTACCGCAAGGGCCGAGCCGGCGATCCCGAGCTGGCCGAGGCGCAGGTCCAGGCGAACAGCGACGACCCGCTGCTGCGGGACCTGGTGGTGGAAGACGCGCGGGCGGTGGCGGAGGCGCTCGCCGACCCAGTTATCCCTGTGCTCGCTCGACTCACGCGCGCGTACCAGTCCGAAGGCAAAGTGGCCGATGGGTTCTTCCGCGGCATGCGCCGGTTGCTGACAGACGTCACCGAGGCGGAGTTCGGCGCATTGCGGGACCTCGTCGTCAGCGTCATGGCGCTCCCCCACCCAGCGAACACCTTCACTATCGAACTCCTGTACTCAGCGATGGAACCGGACACGACCGTGCAACTCCACGCGCTCTGCCATGTGATCAAGATCGAGAAGGCCGAAGTACCCACGATGGTGGTGGGGGAGGGCCAACCGGTGCGGTTCACCCTCGGAGTCGTTCTCCTGGACCCGCTGCGAATCTTCAGCTTGATCAAGCGCAATGACCTGGGAAACGAAACCGCGGGCCGCTGGGGCGTGCCCTCTTCGGTCAACGTCTTGATCACCATGCACGCGCTGACCCGCATGCACGCGGTCATGGTGTAACCGCGTTTCGCTCGTGTCATAGGCCACTTGGTCGAGCCGCTCGCCGATACGCAGCGCAGTGCCCGAGGTGTTCATCCTCAGCCGCCGTCACTGCCCCCACCACCACAGTCCTTCACGAACGGATAGGGCGAGCTTCCACCGTCAGCCAGGTTCAGCTCCACGCACCCCGGGCAGCCATCCACCGGGACAGCCACCCACGAGTACGTCAGCGCGAACGTCGCGTTCGTGGAGGACGTCACCTCGACCCGGCACGTCCCGGCAGCCGTTGGCGTGAGGTCGGCAACCTGGCACGCAGTAGATGCGTTCTGCGGGTAGAAACACGACTCAGTGCAAGGCCCCTGCACCGTCGCTTTGGCAATCGTGGCGTACGTGACGAAGGGCGGCACGGTGGTTCCCTGCTCGGTGCAAAGAAAGCCAACGTCCACGGGTTGGACTCCGCCACAGGGTGCGACAGCACACCCCTGTTTTGGTTCACTGCACGAACACGTGCAGGCAGCAAGCGCGGCGGCTAGGGCGCTAGCCGCGACGACGACGAGGCGACGCACGGACCTGCTCGAAGGCTGCCAACGCCGTTCGACGAGTCGGCTCACGGCTACAGGCCACCACCGCACTTGCACTGGTTCAAGAAGAACCTGATCGTGTTGTTCGTGACCGAAAACACAGGACTGTCTTCGGCCCAGGAACTCGGCTGGTGAGATCGTGCCGACGACAGGCGTGTCCGACGATGTGCCCGCGACGCCGCTCTTCGAGTGGGCTCTAACCGGGGCTGGATGGGCCACAGCGACCCTGCGCCTCGGCGACGCGCAGCCCGTCGAGATGGTCGCGTCCTACCTCCACGACTCGCTGCGCGATGTCGCCGGCGCCCTGATCGCGCTCGACGGTGGTGCGAAGGAAGTGCGGGTGGTCCTGATGGACGAACCTGGCGAGCACCATGTCGTCATGCGCCGAGCGAGCGCGAACGAGCTCGAGATCGAGGTGCGGTGGTTCGAGGACTGGGCGAGCTGGAACATGCACCCACTCAAGGACTACGCGACGATCGCGCGTGGCGTGGTGCGTTGGCGGACGTTCCGTGGGTGCATCGTGTCGTGCATGCAGCGCCTGCTGGCGGAGGTAGGTGCGGATGGGTATCGGAAGCGCTGGGTGCGGCACGACTTCCCGACCGAGGAGCTCGGGAGGCTCGAAGATCCGGGCTCGACCGACACGTGAGCAACATCTTCGCGAAGCTCGCCCGAGGTGACATCGCGATCGAGGTCGCGCGGCGGGTCCGGCGCTTGCTCCACTTCCGATCATGACTGAATCGGAACCGACCCCGTGGATCCGCTACTACGACGCAAAGGGTGCAGGCGGCCTGGAGCAGATAGATGAGGAGGGGCCGCCGACGCTTCGCGGCCTCGGCCCGACCGTCGCATCCGCCGGGCCGACGCCCGTCGTGAGTCAGCTGCCGGCATCCATCGCGCCCGCGGCCGCTCCCACGATCGCTCCGCCGCGCCGTCGCAGGAGTCTGCTGCGAGCCGCGGTGTTTGCGAGCTTCGTGGCGATGATGTTCATGCTCGGCTGGTGGCAGGGGAGCCAGCACGGTCCACTCATCGCGCCAGCGGCCGCCACGTCGGGGCCGGGGCGGACCGTCCTACGCGAACCTTTGCGCACCCTCGCACCGTCGGCGGTGCCCTTGCTGCAGCCTCAGATCGCGAAGCCAGCGAGGACACACTCCGCCGCCGCCATGCCACGAGCGGTGGTGACGAACGACACCGTCGCTTCCGCGTACGAACCGACGGAGCTCTGAGCTCGCGCGCTGTTTAGAAAGTGTGAACGGCAATCGGTCTGGACGTCATCGCACGAGTTGGGCGGTACGATGTTGGGACAAGCCATGGGCGTCCCCCGCGACGGAACGCTGATCATCTCGCAGCAACTGCTCGACCAGCACGAACCGGACCTCTACGAGCGCTTCGCGAAGCTGGCAGAGAAGTACCAGTATCGCGACCTTGAGCGAGCTGTTTCCGATGCCATCCGTGCTTGGGTCGTGGCGCACGAACGGTCCGATACCGGCCAGCCTCCGCCGGTAAGTGCGGACGCGACGCCGAAGGAGTCAGGGACCGTCGCCACCGACCTGACGCCGCCGCCCCCACTCGACGAGGAAGACGCGGGGCCGCCTAACAGCCGGAAGTGACCAACTTCCGAAGTCGGCAGGGCTAGACGCCACCCGTCATCTCGGCTTCCCAGCTGCCGACGGCGCCCGCCTGCGCGCGACGAAGCGCTCGATCTTCGCGTGATCGGGTCCCCAGTCGGGGGTCGTCTCGACCACCTCGTCGCACAAGATGTCGAAGTCGTCCTTGAAGAGGGCGGCCAGCTCTCCGGTCGCGTAGCCGTCACCCTCCGGCTCGTCGCGAGTGAAGCCTTCGATCACGAAGAGGCCGCCGGGTTTCACGCTCTTGGCGCGCTCGACGCAATGGATCTTGTCGAGCGCGTAAATCATCGTGACCAAGTCCCACTTGGCGACGCCGAAATCGTACGTTTCGAGATCGGCGTTCACGGTGTCGAGAGCCAGGTGCTTCGCCGTGGCTGCCCAAATTGGACGTCGGTTCCAGTCGGAGCGCATGCGCGCCTAATGTCCCGTTCTGTGACCTCGCCCCCGCCCTCGCTCGCACCGGCAAACCCGCTACCACCACCTACTCGCCTAGATTCCATTCTGCTCCGGCCTCGCGGTTGCGCTCGATCGACGGCAGTCTCGCGCTTTGCGCGGGGGATGGACGGCCAGTCGGCCTCGAAGAAGAGCGTGATCGCTTGCGAGCTACGTGCGCTCGCGCGCGATCGACGGTCCTCGTGCCCGTAGTCACCAAAGCTCGGTCACGATCTCGATTACACGGCGAGCGACACCCGTGGAACCCCGGCCTGTCTCGCTCAGCATCGCGACCAACCTCGGCTCGACGGGTCGTGATGTCACGCGGCATCGAGCGGGATTTCTCGTGAATCGGTGACCACCTTCGCATCCTCGCGGGATGGTTCGCCGAGCGACCGCGCGACCTTCGCTTCGTCGCGGGCGATGACCGTGATGATCGGACCCGAGTGAGCGAAGACTCCGCGCAATCTTCGCTCAATCGGGGCCGATCTTCGCAAGGTCGCGGGGAAATGTGACCTAGTTCGTCCCCAGTCTTCGCTCATTCGCGAGGAATCTTCGCTCACTCGGACCCGATCTACGCTGACATTGCCCCCGAATGAGCCTCATTCGCGGGGAAATATCGTCAACATCGGGCGCGACTCTCGCTCATTCGGACGGAACCTCCGCTCATTTTCTCCCGATTGAGCGAGATTTCCCCCCGAATGAGCGAAGATTCGGCGCGATCATCACTGACATCGCGCCGAAATGTCGCTGACGGACGCGCAATCATCGCTCGCTTCCGCGCAATCTTCGCTCACTCGGGCCCAAGTATCGCGAGATTCCCCGCGAGTGAGGCTCACTCGTGCCCGGTCCTCGCAAACTCGGGAACGAATGAGCGAGAGTCGTCCCCGATTCTCGCAAGGGAGCGTCATCCCTTCTCTCGTTTCAGGTGAGACATGCCCTCATTCTCGACCTGATCAGCGAAGGTCTCGCGCATCCGAGCGAGCCTCTTCTTCACGGCAGTGCGGGTGGTCCCCAATTCACGCGCAATTTCCTCGTGACTCTCGCCTGCTGCCACGGCATCGAGAATCACTTCTCCGTCCGTGGCCATCACTCCTTCGCGGAACTGGTCTTGTAGGATCCCAATGAGCCGTTTCTGGTCGACGGGGTCCCGATAGTCGTCGTTCGGCAGCGGCTCGATGGTGTCTTCCTGGTCGGTCAGGCCGACGTCGCCGTACTTCTGGCGCGTCTTCCGCTTCCGGAGCTCGCTGATCGCGTGGTTGCGGGCGATCCGGCAGGCGAGGGCGGTCCACTCCTCGAGATCCGCCGGGGGCTGGCTCCCGACGAGGTACTCGAGCGTGAGCACGACGATCTCGCGCACGGTCTCGGCGAGAGCCGCCGAGCTGCGCGAGCGTGCTCTGGCCGAGTGCGCGCAGAAGGACTGGGTGCGCTGCTCGAACGACCTCGACGCGGCGCAGGCGTACGACCGCTCCGGCGAGGACCTGCCAGAGGTCAAGGCTGCACGCGATCTGCTCGCCCGCTTCTTCTCCACCAAGCCGCGATTCCTGCACTGAGCCGAGCCGAGCGGTCCGCATTGCGCTTGGGCTCGTCCGGCTGGGCGTCTCGGGGTACAACCGGCCGGGTTGATCCACGTGTCCCACCTCACGCGGCGCTACGGCGCGCACGTCGCCGTCGACGACGTGTCCTTCGAGGTCGGCAAGGGCGAGGTCGTGGGCTTTCTCGGGCCCAACGGGGCCGGCAAGAGCACGACGCTGCGCGTGCTCGCGGGCTTCCTCGGCCCGACGAGCGGCACGGTCAAGGTCGCCGGGCACGACGTGGTGGACGACTCCTTCGAGGCCCGCCGCGCCGTCGGCTACATGCCCGAGAGTGTGCCGCTCTACCCCGAGATGCGCGTCGTCGAGTACCTGCGCTTCCGCGCGGAGCTGAAGCGCGCGCCGCGCGGCAAGCGCGCCGCCTGGGTCGACGACGCGATGGCCAAGGCGCACGTGCTCGACGTCGCCCACAAGCGCATCGCACACCTGTCGCGTGGCTACCGGCAGCGCGTGGGGATCGCCGACGCGATCGTCGCTCGACCCCCGGTGGTCGTGCTGGACGAGCCGACCGCAGGGCTCGACCCCAACCAGATCCGCGAGACGCGCACGCTCATCCGCGAGCTCGGGCGCGAGCACACCGTCGTCGTCTCGACGCACATCCTGAGCGAGGTCGAGGCGTGCGCGACGCGCGTGCTGCTCGTGCACAAGGGCAAGCTGCTCGCGCAGGGGAGCATCGAGGAGGTGCGCGCGATGCGCGGCGCGACGGGCATCGAGGTCGTCGTGCACGGCGACGCCGCGGCCGCCGAGCGGGCCCTGCGCGCCGTCGAGGGCGTCCGCGACGCCGCGCGCGCCGACCCCGACGCGGGTGAGCTCGTCCGTCTCGGGGCGCGCTTCGCCGAGAAGCTGGGGGCGCCCGAGCGCGCCGCGGCCGTGGAGCGATGCGTCGCCGCCCTCGTCGCCGCCGGCGTGGGCGTGCGCGAGGTGCGTCCGGCCGGGGGCTCGCTCGAGGACGCGTTCGCCGCGCTCACCCACGCCGAGAGCGAGAGCGGAGGCGAGCCGTGAGAGGCTTCTGGCCCGTCTACCGGCGCGAGCTCTTCGCCTTCTTCGTCACGCCGCTGGCGTGGGCGCTCATCGTCGTGTTCCTCGTCGTGCAGGGGATGCACTTCTTCCTGCTGGTCGACCACTTCTCGCGATCTGCCGACGCCGGCATGGGCGACGAGACGCCGCTCTCGGCCTTCTTCGGGAACACGGTCCTCCTCTATCTGGTTCTCTTCGTGCTGGTGCCACCGATGACGATGCGTCTCTTCGCCGAAGAGCGGCGCAGCGGCACGATCGAGACGCTCATGACCGCGCCGGTGTCGAGCCCCGCGGTCGTGCTCGCGAAGTACGCCGCCGCGCTCACCACCTACGTCGCGATGTGGCTCCCGACGGTGCTCTACCTGGTCATCCTTGGCCGCACGGGGGCGCTCGACTGGCGGGCCGCCTCGAGCGCGTACCTCGGCGTCTTGCTCGTCGGCGCTGCTTACTTGTCGCTCGGGCTTTGCGCGAGCGCCCTCACGCGCTCGCAGTTCCTCGCGATGGTGTTCACGGCGCTGGTGCTGCTCGTCCTCTTCGTCCTCGGCGTCGGCGAGTTCGTCACGCGCGAGGGCACGACGATGCACACGGTCTGCTCGCACGTATCGGTGTGGGCTGCCATGAACGACTTCGCGAGCGGCGTGATCGACTCGCGGCGCCTCGTCTTCTACGGGACCCTCACGGTGCTGCCGCTCTACGTGGCGACGCGCGCCGTCGAGGCGTGGAGGTGGGGATGAGCGAGGGGCGCAAGGTGACGCAGGCGGCGCAGCTCGCCGGAGTCGTCGCGGCAGTGGTCCTCGCGGCCGTGGTCAACGTCCTCGGCGCGCGCCACTTCGCCCGCTGGGACTGGACGACGGACCGGCGCTGGTCCCTGGCCCCCGCGACGGTGCAGACGTTGCGCTCGCTCGAGCAGCCGGTGGACGTCTGGGCCATCGCGGGAGCCGGCGATCCCTTCGAGCAGAGCCTCCGGCAGCTGCTGCTCGCGTACCGCGCAGAGTCCTCACGCGTCGATGTGCACTGGATCGATCCCGACCGGGATGCCGTGCAGCTCGTGGACCTCCAGCGACGCTTCGGGCTCGAGGCGGGGCGCAGCGAGGACGGGCGCGTGGCGACCGACGCCGTCGTCATCCTCGCGAGCGGCGACCAGCACTGGTTTCTCACGCCGCAGGACCTGGTGGAACAGTCGGACGACACGCACGTCAAGCCGCGCGAGGAGCGCGCGCTCACGCAGGCGATCCGCAATGTCCGCGGCGGCGAGAAGGCGCAACTCTGCTTCACCGTGGGCCACGGCGAGCTGTCGCTCGAGCCGGGACGCGACCCGCGCGAAAGCCTCGGGGCCGTCAGGTCGCTCCTCGAGAAGGACAACTACGAGCTGCGGAGCGTCGACGCGTCGGCGCCCGACGCGCACGAGCCATTCCGCGGGTGCTCCGTCGTCGTCATCGCGGGCGCCCACGCGCCGTTCGCGCCCGAGGAAGCGAGCCGGTTGCGCGCGTGGCTGCTGCAGGGCGGGAGCCTCTTCGCGGCGCTCGGGCCCGTCGAAGGTTCGAGCGACACGGGGATGGTCGCCCCAGGGCTCGACGACGTCCTCTCCCCGTTCGGCATCGCCCTCGACGAGGACCTCGTGCACGACGTCGATGAGAGCGTCTCGATCCCCGACACGCACGGCGAGGGGTTCCTCGTGTCGGCGCGCCCGCACCCCGTGACGACGACCCTCGTCGAGGGCGGTCGCGACGCGCACCCGCCGCGCACGGCCCTCTTCTACGCGCGCTCGCTCAGGCACGTCTCGCCCCAGGGAGCCGCCGCCGCTTCCGATCTGCTCGTCACGACCGACGGCGCGTTCGCCAAGCGCAACATCCTGGGCGCCAGTCGCTGGGCCGACGCGCCCGCGCGCGAGCCGATCGACCCCGGCGGCCCCTTCGTCGTCGCGATGGCCAGCGAGCGCCCGCGCATCGGACCGAGCGCGCCGCACGGCCCGCGCGCCGTCGTCGTCGGGAGCCGCTTCGTCCTCGCCGAGGACAACTGGAGCCAGGCGCGCCCGCTGCACGGCGCCGCCTTCTTCGTCGACAGCGCTCTCGCGTGGCTCGCAGCCCGGCCCGAGGTGGTCGACGTCCCGGACCGGGCGGAAGTGTCGGCTGGCGTGCGCATCTCGCAGGAGGCGCGTGCCGAGGTCGAGCGCTACGTGCTGCTCTTCATGCCGCTCGCCGCGGTGTTGCTCGGCGTCGCGGTCTGGGCCTGGCGGCGCTCCTCGGAGAACAGGCCGTACGTCGTCGCCGGGGATGGGGGCAAGGGAAGGCAGGAGCCGTCGGCGTGAGCGTGTCGGCGCGCGCGACCATCACGCCCATCGTGCTCGTCGTGCTCGCGACGGGCGCGGTGGCCTACGCGTGGCTCGTCGACCGCGGCTCCGTGTCCGACGCCGAGCGTGCGAGCCGGCGCAGCGACGTGTTCCCCAGCTTCCACGTCGAGGACGTGACGCACGTGGAGCTCGTGCACGGCGACGAGACGCTGGTGCTCGACCGCGATCGCGACGCAGGCGGCGGCTCGGCGTGGACCATGACGTCCCCGCGCCACGAGCACGCCGACGCCGGCGCCGTGGACGCACTGCTGCGCGAGCTGGCCCTGGCCACCCGCGTGCGCGGGGTGTCGGACGGCGACGCGGTTGGGCTCGACGAGCCGCGCGTCAAAGGGCTCGTGCGGGTCGGCGCGCTCGAGTGGCGCTTCGTTCTCGGCGCGGACGCGCCACGCCCCGAGGGCGCGGCGTACATGCGCCTCGAGGGCGAGGGGACCTTCGTGGTGCAGCGGTCGGTCAAGGTGCAGCTCCTGCGGGGAGCGGACGCCTATCGGCCGCGCGCGATCCTTCCGTTCGAAACGAGCGACGTGCGCCGCATCCAGGTCGCCAGCGCGGGCGGCGGGTTCACGCTCGAGCGACAGCACTCGGGCGGGCCCACCTTCCGCGTCGCCGAAGACGGCATGCGCGCCTCGCGCGAGACGACCGAGCGCATCCTGGCCGCGCTCTCCGAGGCGCGCGCCGAGAGCTTCGTGGACGACGCCCAGGCCGACCGCGAGCTCGCAGGCACGGCCTTCACCGTCACGATCGAGCCGCAGGACGCGGCGAAGCCGCGCGTCGAGCTGAAGCTCGGCGGATCGTGCCCGGGACAGACGACCGACGACCTGCTCGTCGAGACGGCGCCCGTACGCGTGTCGGCGTGCGTCGCGCGGACCCTCGGGGACGCGCTGCGCGACGCGAAGCCCGCGCTCGACGACACGGCGCCCTTCTTCGCGCACGCCGACGAGATGGAGGACGTGCGCCTCGAGTCCGTCGGCACGGCGGCCCCGCGTGTCGACGTCGCGCGCAAGGGCACCGGCTGGCACGAGCGCGCTCCGGAGGACCGTGACCTGTCGTCCGACGAGACCGACTCGGCCAACGCGCTCGCCCTCGCGCTCGCGACCCCGCGCGGTTCGCAGGTGCGTCGCGCCGCGGAGCCCTTCGCGGCGCACGCCCGCGCGACAATCGTGCGCACCGGTGGCGCTTCGACCGAGGTGGTGGACGTGGGCGCGCCCGAGCCCGACGGCAGCGTGTGGGTGCGTCGTGCCGACGACGGCGCCCTGATCCGCCTGCCGGCCGCCCAGGCGCGGCGCTTCGAGCCTCACCCTGCCGCGCTGCGCGCCCGCGCCCTCTGGCCCTCGGCGTTCGACCCCGGCTCGGTTGTCGGCATCGACGACACATGCGGGCCCGTGCCCGAGAAACTGGTGCTCCGCGACGGCGCGTGGACCATGCTCGCGCCCAGCGGCTTCGGCGTCGACCCGGTCGCCGTCACCGATCTCGCGGGCGCGCTGGCACACGCGAAGGCCGATGCATGGATCACGGAGTCCGACGACGGATCCTTCGGTCTCGGCCGCGCCGGTGACGGTGCCTGCGCCGTGACCCTCGCGCTCGCCGCCCCCGACGGTGGCCCGGCTCGCAGCGTGACCCTCTCCTTCGGTGCCGATGCCGGCGGAGGCGCGTTCTACGCGCGCACCTCCGACGACGCGGGCGTCTTCGTCGCGCCCGGCGTGCTTCACGCGCTCGCCGCGCATCCGGCGATCGATCGCAGTCGCTTCCGCCTCGCCGCGCACGCGCTCGGCTCGGTCACCGTCGCGAGCGGCGATCAGCGACGTGCCGTCGCGCTCGACGCCGACGCTCCCGACGCTCTGTCGCGCGCCGTCGAGGGCCTCTACGCAGAGACCGCGCTGCACACGGGCGCACCCGGCAAGACCGAGGGCATCGACCACCCGACCCTCGAGGTCTCGGGCGCGGGCATCCACCTCTGGATCGGCGCGCCCGCCAAGGTCGACGGCATCGACGGCTACTACGCCCGCGCCGCCGGCGTCGACGCCACCTTCATCGTCCCGAAGCACGCGGTCGACGCGATCGTCGCGGCGATGGGCGACTGAGCTGCTAACTTCGTGAAGATGAACGGAGGCGCGGACGAGGGCGAGAGCCTCCTGCGCCGCCGCGTGAAGGCGGAGCTCCGCAAGCGCATGCGCGGGCTGCGCATGGCCATGCCGGCGGCGGCGTGCGCCGACCGGTCGGCGCGCATCGTCGATCGCCTGCTCACCCTCGACGTCGTCGCCGGCGCGCGCGCCGTGGCGCTCTTCTGGCCCATCGAGGAGCGCCACGAGGTCGACCTGCGCGCTGCCGGCGCGCGTCTCGCCCAGCGCGGCGTGCGCGTGGCCTACCCCGCCATCGACCCCGAGACGCGCGAGATGCTCTTTCGCTTCGTCGACCAGCCCGACGCGATGATCGAGCAGGGCTTCGGCTTCCGCGAGCCGTCCTCGCGCGAGCCGGAGGCGCCTCCTGGGGAGCTCGACGTCATCGTGATCCCCGCGCTCGCCGTGGACCCGCGCGGCCACCGCGTCGGCTACGGCGCCGGCTACTACGACCGCACGCTGCCCCGCTTCGCTCCAGGAGCGGTGCCCGTCGCCGTCGCCTTCGACTTCCAGCTCGTCGCCGAGGCGCCGTCGGTCGAGACCGACTTCGCCGCGCGCTGGGTCGTCACCGACGCGCGCGTGCTCGACGCTGCCGCCGCCGACTGACGCTCAGTTCCGCTTCGCCTGGCACTTGGGGCAGATGCCGTAGAGCTCGTGCTTGTGCGACCGCAGGAGGAACCCGTACTTGCGCCCGACCTTCTCCTGAAGCTCCTCGATGCGCGGCTCCTCGAACTCGGTGATGTCCCCGCATTCGACGCAGATGAGGTGGTCGTGGTGCGACGCGTCGTCCGCCAGCTCGTAGCGCGTGAGACCGTCCCCGAAGCGCCGCTCGTTGGCCACGCCGCACTCGGCGAGCAGCTTGAGCGTCCGGTACACCGTCGCGTAGCCCACGCGCCGGTCCTTCACGCGCACCTGGGCCAGGAGCTCCTCGATGCTCACGTGGTTGTCGGAGCGGAAGAACGTCTCGACGATGAGCTCCCGCTGCGCCGTGCTCCGGAGGCCCTTCTTGTCCATGTACGCCTGGAGCATCGAGCGGAAGTGCTCGAGCTCGGCCGCCTGGCGATGTAGCTGCTGTCCCACGTCGGTCCGTACCCCGGTTCCGGATTGTGCCCCGTCCCGGCGAAGTTCGCACCCCCCGGCCCTATTTTGGGGTACCAAGGACAGTGGAGCCGCCATGATCCGGGGAAGCCGTTCCGAGAGCATCCGAACCGTGATGGATGGTCTGCGAAGGATCGTCCGAGACCTGCGCCTGAGCGCGCGCGACGCCGAGCGAGGTGCCGGCATCAGCGGCGCGCAGCTCTTCGTCCTGCAGACGCTCTCCGAGTCGAGCGCTCAGTCGCTCAACGACCTGGCCGACCGCACGCTCACCGATCAGAGCTCCGTGTCGGTGGTCGTCAAGCGCCTGGTCGAGCGCAAGCTCGTCACGCGCAAGCCCTCGGAGGAGGACGGGCGGCGCGTGGAGCTCGCGCTGACGAGCGCCGGCCGTCGACTGCTCGCGCGCTGCCCGGAGCCCACGCAGGCGCGCCTCGTGGCGTCGCTGAAGCGCATGTCGCCCGAAGAGCTGTCGTCGCTGAAGGCGGGGATCTCGGCGCTCGAGCGCGAGATGGGCACGAGCGGTACGGCCCGCATGTTCTTCGACGAGGAGGCGCCGTCGGGCCGCTCGGCCCGCGCCCCCCGCGCCGCCGTCAGGCCTTGAAGGCGTGAGCGTTCCAGCCGTCGCGCAGGTCGATGATGGCCTGCCGGTGCAAGCGCGGCGTCTCGAGCAGCACGCGCGCGCGCGTGACGGTGGG
>Ga0335069_10009999_pt1 | contig 13479 bp, 13 predicted proteins | sample Lox_Sample_11_FD_206714 | JGI IMG/M metagenome (GOLD analysis project Ga0335069, IMG submission 206714) | Soil microbial communities from Loxahatchee National Wildlife Refuge, Florida, United States - Lox_Sample_1.1 | ecosystem: Environmental > Terrestrial > Soil > Wetlands | place: USA... | reverse complement strand
TTCCACCTGCTGGCGAAGCCGAGCGGATCCACTTGCAATATCGACTGCACCTACTGCTTCTTCCTGTCGAAGGAATCGTTGTATCCAAACGAAAAGAACAGGATGTCCGAAGCCACGCTCGAGGCTTACATCCGGCAGCTGCTGGAGTCGCACCGCACGCCCAACGTGACCGTCGCGTGGCAGGGGGGCGAGCCAACGCTGATGAAAGTTGAGTTTTTCCAGCGCTCGATCGAGCTCGTCGAAAAATACCGCCGCCCTGAGCAGATCGTGCAACACACCTTCCAGACGAACGGCATTCTTCTTGACGATGAGTGGTGCACTTTCTTCAAGCAGCACAATTTCCTGATCGGCCTGAGCGTCGACGGACCCCGCGAACTCCATGACGAGTACCGTGTCGATCGCAGCAAAAAAGGCACCTTCGACAAGGTCATGAAAGGCTGGAGCCTCCTCCACAAGTACGGAGTCGAATTCAACGTAATCTGTACGGTCAACGCCGCGAACGAGAAACACGGCCGCACCGTCTACCGTTTCTTTCGCGACGAGATGGACGCCAAGTGGGTGCAGTTCATCCCGATCGTCGAGCGTGCCAGTGCGGAAACGATCGATATCGCCAACCAGGGATGGAGTGACCAGCCGAACCGTAAGCGCTTGCTCTATACGCAAGACGGGAACCTTGTAACGAAGCGTTCCGTCGGCGGCGAGCAATATGGCCGCTTTCTCGTGGATGTCTTCGAGGAGTGGGTTCGCCGCGATGTGGGCGAGGTTTATGTGCAGCTGTTTGATGTGACCCTTGAGGCGTATTTCGGCCGGCATCTGTTGTGCGTTCACGCTCCTACCTGCGGATATGGCCCGGCGCTGGAGTACAACGGCGATGTTTACTCCTGTGATCATTTCGTCGAACCGCGTTACAAGCTGGGCAACATCCACGACACTCCCCTCGTGCGGCTCGTCGCATCAGCCGAGCAGAGAAAGTTCGGAGATGACAAACGAGATTTGCTGACTGCGCAGTGCCGGAGTTGTGATGTTAAGCACCTCTGCAATGGGGGTTGTCCCAAAGATCGTTTTGCGCTCTCTCGCGATGGCGAACCGGGCCATAACTACCTTTGTGCGGGCTTGGAGTTTTTCTTCAAGCACACCCGCCCTGCCATGCAGACGATGGCCCAACTGCTGCAGCAGAACCGCGCCCCGTCCGACGTCATGGCATTGACCGCTGCTGAGGACGCGAAAGGCGGGCCCTACGTGCCTTGTCCCTGCATGAGCGGCAAAAAGTTCCGTTTCTGCCACGGCGACCACGCGCCGCAATCGCCCTTCACTGGAGTGAACTTCTCGACGGCTGGAGCGGAGCGGGGAGCGACAACGTGACAGCAAGAACGCGTAATTAGTTTCAAGAAACCCGGGCGCGAGCCGGCAACCAGAAATCAAGAATTAACTCAAAGGAAGGAACGGCACAGGGTCTGCATAGAAATCGAATATTCCGGACGATCAGGGCGACGTCGCGATCGCTTTCAGTGGCCTGGGCTCGGGGCTGCTAACTGACGGCTGTGACAGATTCCGGGAGACAGCGGGCTGACCGCAATGGATTCCCGTAACACTGGCTCGACGTTCAAAGGAGGAAGTCCATGGGAACCCGGGGAAGAGATCCACTAGTTCCTCTGAGTTGTCAAACATTGGAACCGTCTCGTTCTTCAGGCGATCAGCGTGCACACGAGGTCGCTGAGTCCGCAGTGAAGAATTTTTCTATCGTTGTCGGTGGACCCATCTACAACTTGCTGCATCGATTCCACCTTGTACGAGAAACCCTGCCGAACGTAGGGCGCAGGATCATCGCCCTCGTGGCGGTGATTTGGTTGCCGCTTTTGCTGCTTTCCCTTAGGGATGGACTTGCCTTCGGCCGCCAAGTGCGGATCCCTTTCCTTTATGATTTCGCCGTGTACGGCTGCTGTCTGATTGGATTGCCCCTTATGCTGTATGGGGATCTCTTTATCGACCCTGAGATTCGGCAAGCCGTCGCAGAATTCATAAATGCTCGCTTGGTGCCTGATGAAGAATTGCCCGGGTTCAAGAACGTCTTGCGAAGAGTGCTACAGATGCGAGACTCGTGGATCCCTGAAGTCATCGTGCTTGTCTTGGCGCTTTTCCCCACATTTGTGTTCAAGCACGAGTGGGTAACGGGGGGGGGCACAAGCTGGCATACTGTGGCAAATGGCATGTCCGCCGCGGGATGGTGGTATGCGGTGGTTAGCGCCCCGTTAATGCGCTACATCGCTTACCGTTGGGTCTTTCGATATCTTCTCTGGACGGTCTTGCTATGGCAGCTCAGCAAGTTGCAGCTTACCCTCATGCCTACGCATCCAGACCGCGCTGCAGGTCTGAACTTTCTTGCCTCGACCCAAAAACACTTCGGAATTCTAGCCTGCGCACTGGGATGCTCATTGGCCGGTCGCCTCGCTAACATAATGGTGTTCGAAGGAGCAACGCTGGCCTCTCTCAAATCGCCGTTGGCGGTGTTTGTTGTCCTGTCGGTAATCCTGGGTCTGTTGCCTCTGGCCTTGTTGTTTCCCAAACTGAGGAAAGTGAGGAAGGAAGGGCTGCTCGAATACGGCAGGTTGGCCAATGCCTACACCGAATCATTCGACCGAAAATGGGTCCATTGCGCCGCAAGACCTGCGGAACGCCTGTTGGGAACGCCCGACCTTCAATCTCTCGCCGACTTGGGAAACAGCTTCGCCTTCGTTGAGAATATGAGATTGGCACCCATTTCCAAGAAGCTCGTTAAACAACTCACCGCATGGACTGCTGCCCCATTTGTCCCCATCATTATCTTCGGCACACCCACTGCGGAACTGGTGCGCGAAGTGATGAAGATGATTATGTAGACGGTATATTGATCCCAATTTTATGACTCACACAAGGATTCGTCCTTCGCATTGGACCGAACCAAAAGATGCATCGTGATTGCAGAGCACAATTTCATCATTCGCCGGAGTGCGATCTTCAGGCACTGCTGGGTGCTCCTAATCGCGGTCTCGGTCGCGACCTTTGCCGACGCGCAGAGTTCGGCCAATACGCGTGCTGTTTCCTCGGACCAGACTGCGAATCCGTGGGCATTCTCTCTAACCACCAGCGGTTACATTGTGCCCGGCGGTCCGTCCTATGTCTCGCCCGATTTCTCCGCGGACCGCGGTAGTTTCCACTTAGAAGGGCGTTACAACAACGAGGCTCTGGAGACCGGGTCACTGTGGGTGGGATACAACTTCACTGCGGGGAAAAAACTCGTACTGAACATAACGCCGATGGTCGGCGGTGTCTTCGGCAATCTAAATGGAGTCGCTCCGGGCTACCTGTTCACACTCACCTACAAGCGCGTCCAGCTATATAGTAACGGTGAATTCGTATTCGATGCCCAGCATCGTGGTCGCGGGTTTTTCTACAATTGGAACCAGGCTACGTACTCGCCCTTTAAGTGGTTACAGGTGGGCATTGTGTCCCAACGGACCCGCACCTACCGCACAAGCCTGAACATACAGCGCGGGGTGCTGGTCGGGTTCATTTACAAGAGGGTGAGCTTGACGACCAACATATTCAATTTTGGCTGGACCACGCCCACCGAGGTTCTCTCGCTGGGATTCAACTTCTGACTGACGACACAATTGGACAGAGCATCGGCCTGTTGCTTCTACTTGCGCACCCGATCGGCCCGGAAGTGCATCCTTCTCCTCATGGACACACTCCTTTGGTTATGCGCGAGCATAGAGGCCCGGACTCAGTCAGCTTGTTAAAGACAGCTTGTCGTATACGAGCGTGCTGTGGTACGCCAACTTGTTTTGGCAATTTGCCGACCAACAGCTTACGGCGATTCCGAAGTCGTAGGTTGCTGACAAGATTCGATTGCTCGGAGGTCACCTCTCGCGCGGTACGCAACTTTCTACGGCATTTCGGAGTCTCTCCGAAATGTCGGGCGCCCCGCACGTTCATTAAGGCGAGAGCCCTTTTCCCAACAGACTTGTTTTCTGTGCATTACGATGCCTCCGAGGCGTTTCGAGCATTGGCGGATTGCTTGCACCTTGCTCTTAGTGACTCAGTTTTGAGGGGACTTCAGTGCTTCACAACGAAGCGGGACCAGAAGGCAAAGCGAACGGCGAAGGGACATAACAATGATGAGTAATCGAGCCCTACTGCGGATGTGCCGGACATTCGCCTACGGTTGTCTGATGGTCGTGGTCACTGTTGGAAACAGTTTTGCACAAGACGCCACCCAGAAAGCATGGGACATTCTCAATCAAGCAGCCCCAATGAGTGATTCGAACGAACAGAAACGAGCGCAGGCCGTTTCTGTCCTCGGCCTTATCAAGCACAATCCGCAAGCTGAAGCGTTGGCCTTGAAGGCCCTCACCGCCGATGACAAAGCGGAAGTACGCGCCGCTGCGGCCGATGCGCTAGGTGACATGTTGGCGACCGCAGCGATTCCGCAACTAACAAATGCTCTTAAGGACAATGATGTAGCCGTGGTCGTGTCCGCAGCTCATGCGCTTTTCGTGTTGAAGCAGCCGGTCGCATACGAGGTCTACTACGCGATTCTTTCTGGAGACAGAAAGAGTGGCGACGACGTGTTGTCGGACCAAAAGCAAATGCTGGCCGATCCCAATAAGATGGCCAAGTTCGGATTCGAACAAGGTATCGGGTTCATACCCTACGCTGGTATCGGTGTTGGCGTCCTAAAAGTTTTAACGAAAGACGACGAATCGCCAGTGCGTGCCGCTGCCGCTAAGATACTGGCGAATGATCCTGATCCGCGCAGTGGAGAAGAACTGGTGAAGGCAGCCTCTGATAAGAGCTGGATCGTAAGAGCAGCGGCGCTAGATGCGATCGCTCACAGGGGCGATCCTAAACTAGCGTCCCGAATTGTGCCCCAGTTGGACGATGACAAGGACGTGGTGAAGTTCGTCGCCGCGGCGGCGATTATCCAGTTGAGTAGCAGCCTCCCACTCAGCGTGCCCGCTCCGGCAAAGTGAAATGGCGTAGGAGATCCTGTGGAGTCGGTCAAACAGCATCAAGATGACTCGACAAACGAGCACTTTCGATCCGATCAAGGCAAGGTGGCAACAAGTATGCGATTCAGGTAGGACTTATGAAGTTTCTTAATCAATCGATAGCGTGGTTTCTATGCTGGGCCCACCTCATTTCGACCTCTGCGAGCGCGGCCGTTCAGCAGGGTTCTTCTAAACGGACACATGACACGTGACCACATAGGAATAGGAGTGGAGGTCACGAGAAACCCAAAACTTCAAGTGCCAAGCATTTTGTTTCTGTCTCCGCAGTGCGCAGGTTGCAACGAAAGCCGATTCCGACAATATCGGATCCGCTGCGAATCCGAGCCTCGACTGCCCGAGCATCAATGCACCGGCTAGGCCATCAAGGCCGTTTTGCTGCGGCGAAGAAGAGCGGGGAATTTGCGTATCCTAATAACAGTCGGAGCAATGACCAGCAGCTCGGAGCTGGGTAACGACTGATAGTCCTCGGTCCAGCAGATCCGAATCAACTAGATATTCCGCCGCTCTCGTGCCCATCGGCCGCAGAAATGCTGGCTGCCGAACAGCACGCTGCCGCGAATGCGCCGGAAGCAGAAGGAGGAGGAGCGCGTGGCGCGAGCCTAGACGAAATGGGAAGACTGCGCTCGGATCATTGTCGATCTCGATTCATTCCGTAGGAGTCAAGAAAATGACTATTGGATTTCCCCCCTCTCACCGCGTGAGCCGACTTTTCCTTCTCGTACCGCTCTTGCTGTGTCTCTATTCTCCTCTTCAGGCGAAAAGAAAGGACATTGTCATTATGAACAATGGCGATCGTTTCACTGGGGAAGTCAAGAGCCTCCAAAACGGCTTGCTGTATATGGAGACGGACTACGCATCCGGCAAAATTGCGGTGGATTGGAATCAAGTAGAGTCGGTCCAAAGTACTGCTGCCTACCGAATTGTGTTGAACAACGGACAAAGATTCGAAGGGGAAATTGAAAGGCATCCTGGCGCAAAGACGAACACCGACGACTTTGTGATTCGCGAAGCGAGTGAAGAAGTACAGATTTCTTCTACGGACGTCGTGGTCATTGATTCCAGAAAGCCGACCTTCTGGCGCCAATTGCAGGGGGCTATTGACCTCGGTTATAACTTCACGAGTGGAAATAGCCAGACGACGATGAACGTCGACACCAATGCGGCCTACAAGACCCACGGATGGGAGGCCGCGAGCTCATTCGATTCGACATTTGGGGGTCAGTCGGGAGGGTCCAAAACAAATCGTGAGGACTTGCAATCAACATTCACCAAATTCTTTAACAGAAATTCGCTCCTGCTCGGCTATTCTGATTTTCTTCACAGCAGCCAACAAGATTTAAACCTTCGTACGACCCTTGGCGGTGCTTATGGACGGTTTTTGAAACGTACGGCAAACAGCAATCTAACTTGGTTGAGTGGTGTTGTGTACATTAACGAGTCCTTCGATACCATTGCGAGCCAGCCGTCGGACCAAAATATCGAGGCTGTGGTGGGATTACAGTACGACCTCAATCGTTTCAACTTCGGAGAGATCAATTCTCAACTGCAGGTGTTTCCGGGCCTGACAGACGCCGGTCGTGTCCGCTTCACGACGAATAATTCACTCACGATCAAACTAAGGAACAACTTTCATCTGGCCTTCACCTTTTGGGATAACTTCGATAGCGAACCGCCGGCAACTGCAAAAAAGAATGAGCTCGGGGTAAGTTCTGGAATTGGTTGGTCTTTCTAGATGAGTCAGGACTGTTGATCTCGATTTTGCTAAGCTTGAAAACGGAGCCGCTATCTTAAAAGTATGACTGGCAAGGGCCTCATCCCGCTGCAGTATCAGCGCATGGCGGTCTCTCCGTTCACGTTCTTCCGTGGGTCCGCCATCATCCAGGCGCGAGACCTCGTGACCACAAACGTCTCCGGAATCATCGTCCAGGCGTGCGGCGGTTGTCACCTGGCGAATTTTGGCGGGTTTGCTTCGCCGGAGCGAAGGCTGGTCTTCGACATCAACGATTTTGACGAGACCTTCCCTGGTCCGTGGGAATGGGACCTGAAGCCGCTGTGCGCGAGCTTGATGCTGGCGTCCAGGGACTGCAAATTCTCGAAGAGCAATGCAAATGCAGCGGTGCGCGCCGCCGCCGGGGAGTACCGAAAACGGATGGCTGAGTTTGCTGAGATGACCGTGCTGGAACGGTATTACGCCAGTGTGACCCTCGAAGCTGTCCAGCACCGCTTCCGGAACGATCCGGATATGTCAGCACGATTGCTAAAGAAGGAGAAGCAGTCCCACTCACGAACCTCCGATGGAGTCGTTCCGAAGCTCACGGTGGTGGTAGACGGGCAGCACAAGATCAAGGACGATCCTCCAGCGCTCTACCATTACCAGAGCTTTACACGCGACTTCGAGAAGCATCGACAAACGTTCATCGAGCAATACAAACAATCGTTGCAAGCCGATCGGCGGCTTTTGTACGAGGTTTATCAACACCAGGACAGTGTAGTGAAAGTAGTGGGAGTGGGCAGCGTGGGCACGCGTTGCTTCGTTTCCCTGCTGCTCGCCGATGAGGACGACCCGCTCATCCTGCAATTCAAAGAAGCTGGCAGGTCCGTCCTGGAACCGCCGGGCGGCAAGAGCCGCTACGAAAACCAGGGTTACCGGGTGGTCGCAGGTCAACGGCAGATGCAGGCAGCAAGCGACATCTTTCTCGGCTGGAGTACTAGATGGACACTCGTCACCGCGGTCATCGCCTTGTCTGCTAAACAAATTAGACACGGATAGCCTTCTTCAACGGGTTGAGCTTTCAGCTGCCATCGAGGTCCGCTCGCCACCGTTTCATAGGTCCGCCTGCAAATGTGCAATGCAATTCGAACGTGCCCATCAAATTCCAAGACGTTCCTTACCTTCTGTCCTGGCAGGTGCACAAATCTCAGATTCTCAGGGTAAATCTCTTTAAGTTTCTTGGTAAAATCGCATGTATTTCTCGTTCTTCAACATCGAGTAAACAGCCGCTTCGTTCCATCTTCGCCCGGCCTCAGGCCACATTTCATGCTGATTCAGATACCTGGCTATCCATCGTGGTGTTTTCTTCTTCAGCGCCGCCAGCCTGAATATCTCGCGGACAACCGCCAATTCCGGCTTCGGCCCAGGAGTAAGGACATTGTGATATGAGTGGATCGCTTTTCGTTCCCCCCTTTCCAAGACTAATTTCTTCCGCCCATCAGGAGAAACCATCATTCGCCTCAGGCCCGTCCCCGCGCTCCCTGATAATCGGTATCCCATCTTCGCTCGCTTAACCATCCCAGCAAACACTTTGACACTCAATTCGCGGCTGAACTCCGCCGCCATACTTCTTTTCAGGGCTTTCATGATTGCGTTCGGCATACTCGCATCATTCCTGAATTGTTCTGCGCAGTAATGCACTGGAATCCCTTTCCACTTGCACATGTATTCGTAGTGCGCTGCCTCGTCCATATCTTGGAAGCGCCCCCAGCGACTGACATCGTAAACAAGGATCGCTTTAAACCTTGCCCTTTCATAGAGGACATCCTTTAGAAGTCTTTCCAAGGCCTCCCGCGTTTTGATGGCCAAGCCGCTCCGTCCCTCATCTGAATAGGTAGCGACGATCGTGTAGCCATGGTCCACCGCGTATTGGCGGATTGCGGACTGTTGGTTCGCGATCGAATAGATCTGATCGTCGGTGGACATACGCACGTATTCGGCAACGGGAATGAGACCGCTAGTTATGGATTTATGGCCCATCTTGGACCTCCAAGTTTAGCTTTGCGTTCATCCAATGTGGGCCGCTGCCACTAATTCGGCGTAGAGCCGAAATGACGGCAGTTTTAAGAGAGGAGAAGCGGGCCTGATCGAAAATGGAGACAGTATATGCTTGGTCCTCTGAGAGTGGCTTTATATTTGCTGTGCTTGAATCGAGGGAGGGCTCAGCCTATGCAGCAACCAAGCGATACCTTAATCGCAGAACTCAGAGCCATCGAGCTGTGGGATCGGATGTTTCGTGAAGCCGATAAAGCTGATGAAGTTGACACTGTAGCTTGGATTGAGAGACGTAAGAGGCGATTTGCGATATACGAAGAAATTGGGGTAGCGTCGTCGTTGAGTTCGCCTAATTGACAGTTCCTGCCAAGCACTACTCAGGCTGCCAGCTTCACTTCGAGCGGTGACAAGCCTTGTATGAAGGCCCCGGGGGGGGGCGGTTTCACACCCATGCGCTGTACCTTGGTTGTCGTAATCAGATGGGATGAGAAGGCCGGTCTCCGGACGGGATGCGGAGTACGCTCCCAAGTTATCGACGTGCTCAGAGGCACAAGAGATAAAAGGAGACCGGCAATGAAGAAGGTTCGCACCCGAGCAGTAGCGCAGAGCAGGAATATTTCGCAACAGAAATTGAGCATCGGACTGGATCTGGGCGATCGTAACAGTTGGTACTGCGTGGTGGATGAATCCGGCCAGATACAACTGGAACAGCGAGTGCGGACGAATGCGAAGGCATTGCAGGAAGTCTTCAGCGCCATGCCGCACAGCCGGATCGCGCTGGAAATCGGGACGCATTCGCCCTGGATCAGCCGTTTGCTCAGCGAGTTGGGGCATGAAGTGATCGTGGCGAATGCGCGCAAGGTGCGGCTGCTCGGGGAGAGCCGCAAGAAAGACGATCGGCTGGATGCGCAGACGCTGGCGCGATTGGCCCGGCTCGATCCGCAGTTGCTCTATCCCGTGAAGCATCGCAGCGCGCAGGCCCAAGCCGATCTCATGATGATTCGGGCACGGGCAGGTCTCGTGCGCGCCCGGGCGGGGCTGGTCAACACGGCTCGTGGACTGGCGAAGAGTCACGGCGAGCGGTTGCGGGGGTGCAACGTGCGGAATATGAATCCGGAGAAAGCCGAAGGATTGAGTCCGGAGCTGCGGAGTGCGCTGGAGCCACTACTGGCGTGCATCGAATCGGTGAGTGAGCAGATTCAGCAGTACCACGAGCGCATCGAGAAACTAGCGCAGGACAGTTATCCGCAGGTGGCGGTGTTGAAGCAGATCAAGGGCGTGGGCACCCTGATCGCGTTGACTTTCATGCTCACGCTGGAAGATCCGCATCGTTTCGGCAAGAGCCGCGACGTGGGCTGCTATCTGGGGTTGCAGCCAGGTCGGAGAAACTCCGGAAAGAGCGAACCGCAGATGCACATCAGCAAAGAAGGGGATCCGTATCTGCGCACGCTACTGGTGCAAGGAGCGCAGCACATTCTGGGACCATTCGGGGTGGACTGTGATCTCAGGCGCTGGGGCCTGAAGCTGGCCGAGCGTGGAGGCAGGAACGGAAAGAAACGGGCGATCATCGCGACGGCCAGAAAGCTGGCGGTGTTGCTGCATCACCTGTGGGTAAGCGGAGAAGCATACGAACCATTGCACAACAGCCAGCGCCGGCCAATGCTGCTCGCAGCATAAAAACAAAAACATCTCTGGGAAAGGAAAATCAAAAGCCTAAAGCCGAGTTCCGGTGACTGCGTTAATCGCCTAGCCCACCTTCTCAGAGCCGAGAAGAACAGGTCGACAAACAGATGGCAGCACCGGCTGAAACGAGAACGCCCAACATGCACCGAGCGAACACGATCGCTCCTCGAGAGTGCGGATGGAAGCATGGCGACAGCGACAGACTCGGTAGAGAGAAACTCCAATGACCAACCAAGACGATCAAGAATCGACTTGACTCCGACCGGCCTTCTCATGGAAGGCGATTACACTCAAAACCCCAGCGAGACTTGTCGATAGTTGCAAAGCGAGGCGCCCTGGCGTACTTCCTCCCCTGCGGCATGGAGGAGGCCGTCGCCATGGGCAAACCAAAAGTTAAGCCAAACTACCGTCGCCGGTCGCTGCGATTGCCAGATTTGGATCACTGCGAGAGGGCCGTGCTGAACAGCCTCGGCTCGCCAGCCTCAGCCGCGTTTACGAATACGCCATCGACCAGTTCACCGCATGGTACTGCTCGGAGCCTCGGCTGGCCTTCAATCGCATCGTCGTCGTTCGCTACCGCATGTTCCTGGAATCCCGCGGACTTGCCGCGAACACGATCAACCAGCAACTTGCGGCCGTGCGGAGGCTGGCGCACGAAGCCGCAGATGCCCGATTGCTCAGTCCCGAGTTGGCTGCCGGAATCAGCCGGGTGAAAGGCGTCAAACAGCTCGGTTTTCGAGCCGGGAACTGGTTGAGCGCTGCGCAAAGTTCGGAGGTCTTGCAGCATGCTTCTGGGGAGGCAATGCGAGCCAAACGTGATTACGCCATGCTGGCCATGCTTCTAGGCTGCGGCTTTCGCAGATCGGAACTTGTCGGTTTAGAACTGGGAGAAATCCAGATTCGACAAGGTCATTGGGCGGTAGTGGATCTGATCGGCAAGGGTGGCGATATCCGTACCGTGCCGATTCCGCCTGGGTAAAGATGGCCCTCGATCAGTGGACCAAAGCAGCAGGAGTGAAGCGGGGGAAAGTGTTTCGTGCAGTTGCCAGTACGGGAAAGGTCTGGGGACAAGGCATCTCACAGAACGTCGTCTGGTATGTAGTTAAGACCTGTTGCGAGAGAGTCGGGTTGAAGCACATCGCCCCTCACGATATGCGGCGGACATGTGCAAAGCTGTGTCACGACAGTGGCGGTGAATTGGAGCAGATCCAGTTCCTGCTTGGGCATGTATCGGTGCAAACCACAGAACGTTATCTCGGTTGCAAACAGAACTTCGGCAGCCCGGTGAACGATCGCTTCAGCCTGCGGATACAAGCGGCACCGAGGAAACCGAACTCTGGATCGCCGGTCTTCGTATCCTCTTCCCCAGTGGAAGTTGGTTCATGCGAAGGCATAAAATGCCGGGACGGAGGGCATCAGCATGAGCAGCCCGTCGAGCCCGAATCCCTATCCCAATTACACGGAACTAAAATGGTCGCGGTCAGAGAAGACTATCGCCCGAACCGCTATCGACGCTGCTCTGGGCCGGGAGCTTCAGGAAGCAATTTCCGACACAAAACGAATGGCCGAACAGATTCAGAAGCCGTCGGAACTGTGGGAACTGGAACACCACCTGACCAAGCGCCGTAAAGAATTTGACCGCAAATACAGCTTTCGTGGGTCACGGTTAGTCGACGTGCTGGGGAGACTTTTGCACGAAAAACGGCTCAGTGAGGCCGACTTGCAGGGACTGGATGAGGACAAGCTGAAGTCGATTCGTTCCTTGGCTCAGTTCCTCAGAGAGGACGCAGCTTGATCTGATCGTCTCGATCCGCTCAGATTCCCTTCATTTGGGAACATGAGTGCTAACGCCTGTTAAGGTCAACTATCATCGCTGCATGACTGTGGAAGAAGCCCGGGACCTTATTGTCGAGTGCATCAATTACGCTGCCTACAAAGAGACTGATTCCTCACTCCATGATTCTGACAAGAACCGTCTCCTTGGTTCCGAGCACTACACATCTGGCCGCGAGGTCGTCAAACCGAGCCCGTGGGCTGAAGGTGATTTCGAGGAGAAAATGGCGATGCTACTCCGGTGGGCGAGCGCACTCAACCACTCCGCACCCGCTTTCTTGCAGGCCCAGAGCCTTCTTGAAGCTGAGGACTCGGTCATGGGGCGCGTGATTCGACTCGCTAAAGCAAAAGCGCGGCAATGAGTGTAATCGCCTGATAGCGTCAACTGGCGGAATTTAGTTCTCTCTGGGCATTGTCGACCGACTTGCTTTGGAAGATGTGTAGCAGAACGGCACTACAGCCGAGCAGCACCCAAAGAATACCCCAGCCCAAATAGACTCCGTTCGCAGATTCGAGAGCAATTTCCAGAATCCCAGAGAGGGCCACACAAATAGAGAAAACCCAATCTCCGGCCATTGGCAATCTTGCTTCTCGCTGCCGGAACATAGCGATGGCGCTGTCAACATAGCGTCCCGCAAAAAACCAAACAAACGTCCCCACCAACCCAAATTCGATGAATCGCATGTGACCATAGAACGGATAACCGACGTCGAGTCCCTCACCTTCGGTCGCCGCAAGTTCCACTGGAATGACAATCCACCCCGCGGGGAAGTTCATCGCTTGCACCCACTCCACTTGCCGACTGGAAGAGTCAAGAAAGTCGTGAATCAACAGCGTACGTTCACCAGCAGGAGTGCGAACTGTTATCGGGGTCACAATCCTCCAGTTCATGAAGTACATCCCAAAGAGCAGGATCGTAGTTCCGATCTGAAGAAGCGGGAAGAGCTTTCGGAATGTGGTCGGATCTTTGGTCGGATCACCCATAACCAGAGTTCAGCTCACCTTCATGTGGCTTACCATCCGCGTTAGTTTAGCGCGACAATACCGGCTGCCAGTCACTTGACGTAACATCGCGTTTACACTCAAACCTCCGGCTCCAAGCGGGGCCAATGAGTGAAATCGCGTGTTCTCAACAGTTGACTTCCG
>Ga0335069_10009998_pt1 | contig 13479 bp, 14 predicted proteins | sample Lox_Sample_11_FD_206714 | JGI IMG/M metagenome (GOLD analysis project Ga0335069, IMG submission 206714) | Soil microbial communities from Loxahatchee National Wildlife Refuge, Florida, United States - Lox_Sample_1.1 | ecosystem: Environmental > Terrestrial > Soil > Wetlands | place: USA... | reverse complement strand
TCGTCACCGCGCTCGACGTCCACCTCACGCGCGACCACGGCGGGCTCCCGGCGGGAAGCGAGATCCTCGTCGGGCGGGCCGAGGCGAGCGCCCAGGTCGTGGCGCCGCCGCCGCCCCCGAAACCGCACGCCCACGGCACTCCCGCCAAGGCGCCCGACGAGCTGCCGCTGATCCCGCCGGCCTATCGGACGATCCCGAAGATCACCCCGCCGCTCGGACAGAGGGGCTACATCTTCCCGATCTGGGGCCCGGCGGGGTTCAGCGACACCTTCGGGGCCAAGCGCACCCTGACCTGGCACCACGGCGACGACATCTTCGCCCCGTACGGCGCGCCCGCCCTCGCGGTCGCGAACGGCGTCGTCTTCTCGGTCGGCTGGAACAAGGTCGGCGGCTGGCGGCTCTGGCTCCAGGATGCCAAGGGCAACGAGTACTACTACGCGCACCTCTCCGCCTACGCGCCGGTGGCTGTGAACGGAGCCGAGGTGAAGGCCGGCACGGTGCTCGGGTTCGTCGGCAACACCGGGGATGCGCGTGGGACCCCGTTCCACCTCCACTTCGAGATCCACCCGAAGGGCCTGCTCTCGCTCGGCTACGACGGGGCCGTCGACCCAACGACCTACCTGCAGTCGTGGAAGCACCTCACTGACGTGACGGCCTTCGTCGGCTCGTCGTTCGAGCCGGGCGCGGTGCTGCTCGAGTCGACCGACATCTCGACCGGGAACGGGCTCGAGCCGGCCTCGCTCACCCGCGCATTCGCGCCGCTCTCGAAGGCGGGGGAGGTCGCGCTGCTGGCGGGCACGAGGCTGCCGGTCGCGCCCGGGTCGGCGCCGCCCCCGCCGACGGCCTCGGCCGCCGGCGGGAGCGACTAGGCGAAGCTAGGTGCTGCCGTTCGCCTCGCTCGCCTGGTACGTGAAGTCGTCGCCGCCGCCGAACACCGACTCCGAGACCCACTTGCGCGTCTCGGGGCCCGTGACCGGGTTGTAGAAGACGGCCAGCACGATGCCGGTGAAGAAGAGGAGCTTCCGGAACCCATGGCTCTTCTTGCGGGTCTGCGGCCGCTGGATCCTGTCGACCGCGTTGCGGAGCTCGCTCGTCGCCTGGCGGAGGTTGCCGAGGATCTCCGGTTCGGCCGCGACTCTCGTGGCGGCGGCCACGTATCCGCGGTCGCTCTTGTCGTTGAACTTCGAGGCGGCGGCGCGCGCAGCGGCCAGCGCGCTCAGCAAGTGCGCGCGGACCTCCTCGTCCTGGAGCGCACGCTGCACGTACGGCTTGACTTGCTCGGCTGAGTCAAAGACCTTAGTAGCGGCCATGTTCGGCCCTTCCTTTCGATCGTCGTTTGTCCAAGTTGTATCGCGTTCGGCCGCCGCCGGGGCGGGATGCCTGCTCACAGCCGTCGTCCTGGCGGGCTGCGGCGGCGGCACCAAGGCGCCTGCGACGGTCCAGGGTGACGGCTTCACGTTCGCGGCGCCGGGCGCGTGGACGGTGACGCGCACGGGGACGACGGTCGCCGCGAGCCACGGCGGCGAGACGGTCTCGGTGACGACGTTCCGCCTCACCAAGCCGTATCGGCCGCAGCTCCGGAAGCAGGCCGTGACGGAGCTCGACCAGGTGGCCGCGAAGCTCGCCGCGGAGCTGAAGGGGACCGTCGTCGCCTCCCGCACCGTCAGGGCCGGCTCCTCGGCGGCACGCCAGTACGACCTCGCGTTCACGAAGGACGGCGAGCGGCTCGTCGAGCGGATCACCTTCGTGTTGCGCGGGCGGCAGGAGTACGAGCTCCTCTGCCGGTACAAGGCCGGAAAGGAGGAGCCCGCCTGCGCGCAGCTGGTTACCTCCTTCCGGCCCACGTAGCCGCTGAGGGTAGAGTCTCCGGGCGATGCAGCTGGTCCGGCGTATCGTCGCGATCCTGACGGCGCTCCTGGCCGCCGTGCTGTACATCTGGTTCGCCGCAGTACGCCACGCGCCGGAGATCAGGCGACGGAAGGCGGCACGGCGCAGGTGACCGGGCTGACCCGCGCCGTCGTGCGTTTTCGGTGGGTCGTACTGGGCGTTTGGCTCGTGATCCTGCTCGCAGGCGGCTACTCGTCGTCCCACCTGAGCGCGCTCCTCTCGAACACCTTCACGGTCCCGGGGACCGACTCCGAGCGCGCCCGCACGATCCTCCAGCACAGTTTCGGCGACCGCTCCGACGGGGAGTTCCTCGTCGTCTTCAAGGTGCCCAGCTCGTCGGACGCGGCCGCCAGGAGCCGGCTCCAGGGAGCGCTCGGCGACGCGGCGAAGCTCGTCCCGAACGGGACGTCCACTCCGCTCGCCGCCGCCGGAAGCCACATCCTCTACGGCAGCATCCTCTCGCAGCTCACGATCGCGAAGGCGAAGGGCTACACGGCCCCTCTCCTCGCGAAGCTGCGCCAGACACCGGGGGCGACGGTCTACGTCACCGGGCAGGCCGCGATCCAGCACGACCTCGACCCGATCTTCTCGAAGGACCTGAAGAAGGGCGAGTCGATCGCGCTGCCGATCGCGCTGATCGTCCTGCTGGCGGTCTTCGGGATCTCGTTCGCCGTCCTGATCCCCTTCATCTTCGCCGCGTGCACGATCATGGGCACCCTCGGTCTGGTCTACATCGCGGCGCAGCACCTCTCGATGGCGACCTACGTCACCAACCTCGTGCAGCTGATCGGCCTCGGGATCGCGATCGACTACTCGCTGCTGATCGTCTACCGGTTCCGCGAGGAGCTGGCCCGTGGCGGGACGAAGGACGACGCGATCGTGCGGACGATGGAGACGGCCGGCCGCGCCGTCGTCTTCTCCGGCATGGCGGTCGCCCTCGGCCTCGCCGTGCTGCTCTTCATGCCGCTGCCGTTCATGCGCTCGATGGGAGTCGGCGGCTTCCTGATCCCGATCGTCTCGATCATCGCGGCGGTGACGCTCCAGCCGGCGCTGCTGTCGCTCTTCGGCCGCAAGGGCACAGCGCGCTGGCCCGCGGCCGCCTTCGTCCGCGACCGGCTTCACATCCCGCTCCGGCGGATGGCAGGGACGGTGGACGTGGACAAGGGCTGGTGGTCGCGGCTCGCGCGCGAGATCATGGCCAGCCCGAAATGGTTCTTCGCGCTCGGGACGATGATCCTCGTCGTCCTCGCGATCCCCGCGATCTGGCTCGCGCTCACTCCGGGCTCGGCCGAGGGGATCCCGCGCTACCCGCAGTCGGTGCAGGGCTTCGACCTGCTGAAGAAGGCGGTCGGTGCGGGCGCCCTCTCGCCGACCCAGATCGTGATCGACTCCGGGCCCGGCGGCGACGTCCTGATCCAGAAGACCCAGCAGGCGCTGCTCAACATGAAGACCCTGCTCGAGGTCGACCCTGAGGTCGCGGCCGTCCAGTACCAGCCGGACATCAACAGCCGCTACGTCGACAGGACGGGCCGCTACGCGGTGGTGATCGTCGCCGGGAGGCACGAGTACGGCACTCCGCAGGCGCAGGCGTTCGTGCACCGGTTGCGCGGCACGATCATCCCGGGGGCCGGCTTCCCGGACAACGTGAACGTGCTCGCGGGCGGCGGCCCGCCCCAGGGAGTCGACTTCCTCAACAAGGCGTACGGCGTCTTCCCGTGGGTCGTGCTCGTCGTGCTCGTGCTCACCTACCTGCTGCTCCTCCGTGCGTTCCGCTCGTGGCTGCTCCCGCTCAAGGCGGTGCTCCTCAACCTGCTCTCGGTCTCCGCCGCGTACGGCGTGCTCGTGCTCACGTTCCGCTGGGGCGCCGGCGCCGACCTGCTCGGCCTCTATCGGATCCAGCAGATCGAGGGCTGGATCCCGATCTTCCTCTTCGCGATGCTGTTCGGCCTCTCGATGGACTACGAGGTGTTCCTCGTCTCGCGGATGCGCGAGTCGTGGGATCACGTGCCCGACAACGGCCGGGCGGTCGCGCACGGGCTCGAGAGGACCGGGCGGATCGTCACCGCGGCGGCGATCATCATGGTCGCGGCGTTCTCCGGGTTCATGGTGGGGAGCATCGTCGGGCTCCAGGAGTTCGGGCTCGGGCTCGCCGTCGCGATCCTGCTCGACGTGACGCTCGTGCGGATGGTGCTCGTGCCGTCGCTGATGGCGCTGCTCGGCCGCTACAACTGGTGGCTTCCCGCCGGGGTGGCCCGCGTCTTCCGCGTCGCGCCCTCGCCGCTGCACCCGCCGGTCGAGCAGCTCGCCGACTAGGCCGAGCAACCCGACCTTGTGCTCATGAGCATTTGGCTCAGACGGGCGGCTCCGGGTCGTACTGGATGTAGCGGCGCACCTCGCGCGCCCGCTCGGGCGAGTGGAGGCGCGAGACGAGGTGAAGGGCCATGTCGATTCCGGCCGAGACGCCTGCGGCCGTGATCACGTCGCCCTCGTCGACGAAGCGGGCGGAGTCGTCGACGCGGACGGCCTCGCCGAGGGTGCCGAGGAGCTCGAGCGAGCCCCAGTGGGTCGTCGCGCGTCGCCCGTCGAGGAGGCCCGCGTCGGCGTACACGAGCGAGCCGGTGCAGACGCTCGTCATCAGCGCGCCCCCGGCCGCGAGCGACCGCACGCGGTCGCGGATCCGCGTGTCGCCGAGCTGCGCGCGGGTCCCCATCCCGCCGGGCCAGACGACGACATCGGGCGCCGGCGCGTCGGCCCACGCGTGGTCGGCGAGGACGCGCAGGCCCTTCGCGCAGGTCACGGGCTCGCGGCTCTCGGCGACGGTGTAGACCTCGACCCCGTCGTCGGGCCACCGCCTCGACCACGCGGCGAGCACCTCCCAGGGGCCCGCCCAGTCGAGCTCCTCGGCGCCGTCGAAGAGGACGACCGCGACTCTCATCTCGGGTAGAGCATCAGCTGGGTGCAGCGGAAGAGGGCGATCGTCTTCTCGCCGGCGCGCACGGTCGCGTCCCAGACCTGCGTCGTGCGCCCGCCGTGCTGGAGGTGCGCCTCGCAGGTGACCGTGCCCTCGCGCGCGGTGCCCAGGAAGTTCGTCTTCAGCTCGACCGTCGTGAACGCGTGCGCACCCTCCGGAAGCGTGGTCATGCTGCCGTAGCCGCAGGCCATGTCCGCCATCGCGATCAGCGCGGCCGCGTGGAGGAAGCCGTTCGGCGCGAGCAGCTCGTCGCGGACGTCGAGCTCGACCGTGACGGCGCGCTCAGCCACGGCCGTGAAGCGCAGGCCGAGCAGCTGGGCGAGGGAGTCGTGGATCGCCAGGTGCATCCGGAGGCGAACTCTACGCGACCCGGAGTAGCATCCCCGGCGATGAAAGGACTCGTCTGCGCAGGAGGAGAGGCGACGCGGCTCGGCGAGCTGACCCGCGTCTCGAACAAGCACCTGCTGCCGGTGGGCCGCTGGCCGATGATCTACTACCCGCTCCAGCTGCTCCAGCTCGCGGGCGTGCACGAGGTGCTGATCGTCACCGGCAAGGGCCACGCGGGCCAGATGATCGACCTCCTCGGCGACGGCCGCGTGAGCGCGCGCGGGAGCGGCGAGCCGCTGCTCGAGGTCGACCTCACCTACAAGGTGCAGACCGAGCCCGGCGGGATCGCGCAGGTGGTCGGGATGGCGCGGGACTTCGCGGCGGGAGACCAGCTGGTGGTCTGCCTCGGCGACAACATCTTCGAGTACTCGCACGCCGAGGCGATCCGCGGCTGGCGGAGCGGCGCGCAGATCTTCGTGAAGGAGGTGCCGGACCCCGAGAACTTCGGCGTCGCCGTCTACGACGAGGACGGGCGGGTGACCGACATCGTCGAGAAGGCCGGCGTCGTCGACATGCGCTACCCGGAGCCTCCCTCGAGCCACGCGGTGGTGGGCCTCTACTGCTACCCGCCCGACGTGTTCGAGATCATCGACGGCCTGGCGACCTCTTCGCGCGGCGAGCTCGAGATCACCGACGTGAACCGGACCTACGCGAAGCGCGGCGAGCTCACCGTGCGTGAGGTCGAGGGCTGGTGGGAGGACGCGGGCAAGCACTGGCAGCACCTCGCGGACGTCGGCCGGCGGATCGACGAGACGGGCGTGAACAAGTGATCCCCGGCCTGCAGCGGATCCCGTTGCGCAAGGTCGAGGACGAGCGGGGCTGGTTCATGGAGCTCCGCCGCGACAGCGCGCTCCCGCGGGGGACGGTGCAGACCAACGTCTCCTTCTCGCGCCGAGGCGTGATCCGCGGCCTCCACTACCACGAGCGCGGCCAGGACGACCTCTTCGTCTGCCTCCAGGGGACGGCCCGCGTCGTGGTGCTCGACCGGGGCACCGGCGAGACCCACTGCGAGGACATCGGCGACGAGAACCCGGTGGCGCTCTACATCCCCGGCCGCCACGCGCACGGCTTCGAGGCGCTGACCGACCTGCTGTTCGTCTACCACGTGACCGAGGAGTACGACCCCGCCGACCCGGACGAGCACGGGATCGCGTGGGACGACCCGCGCGTCGTCGACCTGTGGAGCCAGCGATCGCCGATTCTCTCGCCACGGGACACCGCCGCCGCGTCCTGATCACGGGGGCGGGCGGCCAGCTCGGCCACGCGCTCCAGGAGGCCTTCGCCGGCGAGGACGTCCTCGCCCTGGGCCGCTCGGGCTGGGACGTGACCTTCCCGCCGCCGCCCCTGCCGTGGGAGCCGGATCTCGTCCTGCACGCGGCCGCATGGACCGATGTGGACGGCGCCGAGGACGACCCGCAGGGTGCGGCCGCGGTCAACGTCGGCGGCACCCAGCACGCCGCCGAGCTCGGCGCGCCGCTCGTCGTGTTCTCCACCGACTACGTCTTCGACGGGCGCAAGGCGGAGCCGTACGTCGAGTCGGACTCCCCGAACCCGCTCTCGGTCTACGGGCGGACGAAGCTCCACGGCGAGGCGGCGGCGGGCGAGCAGGCGTGGATCGTCCGCACCTCGTGGCTCTTCGGCGCGACCGGGCACAACTTCGTGCGGACGATGCTGCGGGTGGCGGCCGAGCGCGACGAGGTGGCGGTCGTCGACGACCAGCGGGGCGCGCCGACCTACGTCGGGCATTTCGCCGCGGCGATGCGCGAGCTCGTCGCGCTGCCGTACGGCATCTGGCACGTCGCGGGCGGCGGCGAGGCCTCCTGGGCGGACCTGGCAGAGGCGATCTTCGAGGAGGCAGGCCTGGACTGCCGGGTGAGGCGGATCGCCTCGGAGGAGCTGGGCCGCCCGGCGCCGCGGCCGGCCAACTCGGTGCTGCGCAGCGAGAAGCCGGGCGCGCCGCTCCTGCCGCACTGGCGCGAGGGCCTGCGGGCCTGCCTCGAGCGCCTCGGCTAGAGCTTCCGCCAGGCGGTCTTCGTGTACGCGAGCTCGAGCCGGCAGCGCTCGAGGTTGCGCCGGCTCGCGGGATTCGCCGTGAGCGCGCACACCTCGCGGCAGCCGGCTGCGGCCGCGTCGGAGATCCGCCTCCGGATCAGCGCCGTCTGGCAGCCGCGCCCGCGGGAAGCCTCCAGGGTCGAGGCGGCCGCGAGGCAGCCGATCTCGTCTTCGATCACGAGAAGCCCGGCGGCGGCCGGGGCGCCGTCGAGCTCGGCGAGGTAGAGCCGCCAGCCGGGCTCGCCGGCCCAGCGCGCGACGGGCGGCCGGGCGAACGGCGGTGCACCGTTGCCGTTGCAGAACGTCGCTGCGAAGAGCTCCGCTTCGTCGGGCCCGGCTTCGCGGACGGCCTCGGCGTCGAGCGGCGCGGCCGGGCCCGCGAGCACCCAGACGGGCTCGACCCGCTGCCAGCCGTCGGGCTCCCGGCCCTCGGGGAGCTCGACCCACGGCCGCAGGCCCTCGGCCGCGTACAGCGCCTCGAGCGGCCCGAGCTCGGCGACGCCCTCGACCCCGTAGATGCGGTTGACGAAGTCCAGCTCCGGCAGCGCGGGGCACAGAGCCGCGACGACCCCGTCGAGGCGCTCGAGGCGGACACCGGGGATCAGCTCGAGCCGGCGGACGGCGAAGCCGTTCAGGGGCCGCTCGAGCTCGGCCCTCACGTCAGCCTCGCGCAGTGCGCCAGGAGCTTCTGCACGTCGTAGGCCGGCGCCGGCAGGGTCGTCGCGGGGGCGAGCGGCCTCAGCGCCTGGACGACCCGGCGCAGGCCCTTCTTGTCGATCGGGTAGAGGTTGAGCTGGTTCGCGAGCGAGATCGTCGCGTGGTCGGTGAACACGAGCACGCCGGCGGCGCTCGCGCCGCGCGAGTTCGCGTCCCAGATCACCGCGGGCGCGCCCGCGACTGTCGTCCGCTCGCAGGTCGCGCCCGCCAGGTCCGACGCGACCGTGCCGGCGTCGAACGGCTCGCTCGAGATCGACAGCACCTCGCCGCAGTCGCCGTTCGTCGTCCCCGAGCCGCAGCTCGAGTACTCGAGCACCAGCACCGAGCCGGCCGCCTCGGCGTTGATGCGCTGCCCGTCGTCGAACCAGGTACCGGCGTCGACCGTCGGCAGGTGGAGCCTGGCGCTCATGCGCGCGAGCCGCGCGGCGATCGGCTCGAACGGGCTCTTTGCGCGGTTGCAGTCGTCGAGCGGCGAGACGTCGAGCGTGGGCGGGCGGAGCGAGGCGCTCCCGCTCACCGGGCGCAGCGCTGCAATCGCGCGGCCCACCAGGTCGGGCGGCCCGAGCACCGCGATCTGCTGATCGCCGCTGTAGAGGACGACGCCGTCGGTGCCGACCGCCGCCGGGATCCCACGGATGCGCATCCGCGCGCAGGTGCCGTCGAGCAGCTTGGGGACGTCGTCCGACGACAGCGAGTACGCCCGCGTCGTGACCGCGATCCAGAGCGGATAGCCGCAACGCGGCGCGGCGAACGGATCGAGGCGGCTCCCGTGGCTGTGGCAGCTCCCGTACCCGAACTCGGCGACCCGGTCCCCGCCTGCGGACGACACCCGGGTCAGCTTCAGCCCGTCGAAGGAGCGGCCGAGCCACCAGGCGGGCGGGCCGTCCGCGTGCTCGACCTTCTTCAGGCTCGCCGACATCGAGGCGTCGAAGACGCCGAGCCGCGACGCGACCCAGAACATCGCGATCCCCGAGAAGACGACGACGATCGCGACGAGCGTGAGGACCGTCGGGTGTCGGTAGAGCCACCGCATCAGCCAGCCATTGAACCATCTACCCTTTGGGGCCATGCGAATCCTCGTCACGGGCGGGGCCGGCTTCATCGGCTCCCACTTCGTCAAGCGGCTCGTCGCGGCAGGCGACGAGGTCGTCGTGCTCGACAAGCTCACCTACTCGGGCAACCGGGCGAACCTCGAAGGCGTGGAGCACGAGTTCCACGAGGGCGACATCGTCGATCCGGCCGCCGTCGCCGCCGCGGCGCGCGACTGTGCCGCGATCGTCAACTTCGCGGCGGAGACGCACGTCGACCGGTCGATCCTCGGCGCCACCGACTTCGGCCGCACGGAGTTCTTCGGCACGCAGGTCCTGCTCGAGCACGTCCGTGCGACCGGCGCGCGCTACGTCCAGGTCTCCACCGACGAGGTCTACGGCGACCTGGCCGAGGGAGGCTCGGCCCGCGAGGACGACCCGATCCGCCCGTCGAGCCCCTACAGCGTCGCGAAGGCCGCCGGCGACCTCCACGTCCCCGCGTACGTGCGCACCTTCGGAGTGGACGCGTCGATCACCCGCGGCTCCAACACGTACGGGCCGAACCAGTACCCGGAGAAGCTCATCCCGCTCTTCACCACGAACGCGCTCGACGGCGAGCCGCTGCCGCTCTACGGCGACGGCAGGCAGGTGCGCGACTGGCTCCACGTCGACGACCACTGCGCCGGGATCGAGCTCGTCCTGCGCGAGGGGAAGGCCGGCGAGATCTACAACGTCGGCGGCGGCGAGGAGGTCGAGAATCGCACGATCGCGGCGAGCATCGTCGAGCTCACGAGCGCCGATCCCGGGCTGCTGCGAAGCGTCGACGACCGGCCGGGCCACGACCGCCGCTACTCGCTCGACTCCGGGAAGCTGCGCGCGCTCGGCTGGAGCACCGCGCACACGCTCGCGGACGGGCTGCCGGAGACGGTGGAGTGGTACCGGGCGAACCGCGCCTGGTGGGAGCCGATCAAGTCGGGTGAGTACCGCGCGTACTACGAGCGCCAGTACGCCAAGCGCCTCGCCTGACCGACGAGGGATCGCGGCGCGAAGGGCGAAGGTCTGATCGTGCGCCGTACTGCGGTCCTCGGCTTTGCCCTGCTCGCGCTCGTCGCGGGCTCGGCCGGGGCGCGCGTGCAGGCGGCGCCGGTGCCGGTCACGAGCTTCGTCTTCGCGGGCCACGGCTACGGGCACGGGATCGGGATGAGCCAGTACGGCGCGCTCGGCTACGCGCAGCACGGCTACACCTACGCCCAGATCCTCGCCCACTACTTCCCGGGCACGACGCTCGGGTCGGCGCCCGCCACCACGCTGCGCGTGCTCCTCGCGGAGGGCAAGAAGTCGCTCACGGTCTCCTCGACGGCGCCGTTCACCGTGGTCGACGGCGCCGGCGCGAGTCATTCCCTCGCCGCGGGCGCCTACGCGTTCGGCACGACGTTCGCCCTGCGGGCGGTGCCGCCGTTCGAGAGCTCCGGGACCAGCGCCCCGCTCACCGGCCCGCTCACGTTCTCGCCCGGCTCGGCGCCGCTCGCGCTCGCCGGGAAGGCGTACCGCGGCCGGCTGCGCGCGATCCTCGCCCCGAACAAGACCCTCGAGGCGGTCGACGTCGTCTCGCTGGAGGGCTACCTCTACGGCGTCGTCCCGTCGGAGATGCCCTACATCTGGGCGCCGGACGCGCTGGAGGCGCAGGCGGTCGCGTCGCGGTCGTATGCGCTCGCGACCCGCAAGCAAACGGGGGACTTCGACGTCTACGGAGATGTGCGCAGCCAGGCCTACGGCGGGATCGCCGCCGAGCACTTCGAGACGACCGCCGCGGTGGACAAGACGCGGCGCCAGGTCGTGCTCTACAACGGGAAGGTCGCGACGACCTTCTTCTTCTCGACCTCGGGCGGCCGCACCGCCGCGATCCAGGACGCCTGGCCGAAGTCGGCCCCGGTGCCCTACCTCGTCTCCGTCCCGGATCCCTACGACACGCTCTCGCCCTGGCACAACTGGGGGCCGGTGCTGGTGGACGGCGCCAAGCTGCGCAAGGCGCTCAAGCTGGCCGGGCCCGTCGCCGACCTGACCGTGACGCCCGGCGTCGGCGGGCGCGCCGCCTCGGTGGTCGTCACCGACACGCTCGGCGACGCGGTGACCGTTCCGGCCGACACGATCCGGGCACTGTTCGGGCTGCGGTCCACATGGTTCACGGCGGGCATGCTCTCGCTCGGCGCCTCGGAGACCCCGGTCGCCTACGGCTCGACCGTCGACCTCTCGGGCGTGGTCAGAGGCGTCACCTCGCCCGTGCTCCAGGAGCGGCCGAGCGGCGGCACGTGGCAGCCGGCCGGCGCCGTCGGTGCCGATCCCGGCGGCGCGTTCCTGCTCACGGAGACCCCGGAGGCGAGCACCGACTACAGGCTCGTCGCCGGGAAGGTCGTGGGCCCGCTCCTCCACGTCGGTGTCGCCCCGCTCGTGACCATCGAGGCTCTGCCCGGCTCCGCCGGGGTCAGCGGCACGGTGCAGCCGCTGCTGACGGGCGCGACGGTGGGACTCCAGCAGCAGGTCGGGACGGCGTGGACGACGCTGGCGACGGCGACCGTGGACGACTCCGGCACCTTCCAGGCGCTCTACCCGCTGCAGGCGGGGGCGCTGTATCGCGCGCGGGTCGCGCCCGGCCAGGGCTTCGCGGTCGGCGTGACCGAGCCGATGAGCGCGCCGTGAGGCGCTTCCTGGTCGCGGCGCTCGCCGTCGTGGCGCTGGCGCTGCCCGCCGCGGCGGCCGCGTTCGTCACGAACGACCCGCTCGCGCCCCAGCAGTGGTACCTCACGCAGGACCGGGCCTTCGACTCCTGGGTCGAGCCGCCCGTGCTCGCCGCCGTGAAGGTGGCGGTGATCGACTCCGGGATCGACGGCGGCCACCCGGAGTTCGCCGGCCGCATTGCGCTCTCGAAGAGCTTCGTCGGCGGTAGCGCCCTCACCGACGAGCAGGGTCACGGCACCTTCGTCGCCGGCGAGATCGCCGCGGCGATGAACAACGGCGTCGGCATCTCCGGGATCGCGTTTCCCGCGCAGCTGCTGATCGCGAAGGTGGTGGACCGCGACGGGACGATCTCGCTCGAGAACGAGGCGGCCGCGATCCACTGGGCGGCCGACCACGGCGCCCGCGTGATCAACCTGAGCCTCGGCGGCCTCCGTGACCCCGGTGAGCCGAGCAACGACACCTACTCGCCGCTCGAGGCCGCCGCGGTCTCGTATGCCGTCTCGAAGGGCGTGGTCGTCGTGGCGGCAGTCGGCAACTCCGACCAGGCGCCCTCCACGCCGTGGAACTACGCGAGCTATCCCGCCGCGCTGCCGCACGTGATCGGGGTCGCGGCCCTCGCGCAGGACGGCTCGGTGCCGCTCTTCTCCGACCGCGACCAGGTCTACGTCGACCTCGCCGCGCCGGGTGCAGGAGTGCTCTCGACCTTCCCCCGCGCGCTCACCGCCACCCGCCCCGAGTGCGCCGACCAGGGCTACTCCGACTGCGCGGGTGACGAGTACTCCGGCGGCGAGGGCACCTCGTTCGCCGCGCCCCAGGTCTCCGCGGCTGCCGCGCTCCTCCTCGCGACCGACCCGACGCTCAGGCCCGACCAGGTCGCGACGCTGCTCGAGCGCTCGGCGGTCGACATGACGCCTGCGGACGGCTGCCGCTCCTGCGCGGTCGGCCGCGACCCGCTCACCGGCTGGGGCCGGCTCGACGTCACCGGCGCGCTCGAGGCGATCACCGGCCCGCTCCCGCCTGCCGACGTGCGAGAGCCCAACGACGGGCCGGGCGCCTCTGCGAACACCGTCTGGGGCAGCGCTGCGACGATCGACGCGACGACGGACTGGTGGGACGATCGGATCGACGTCTACCGGGTCTACGTGCGGAAGGGACAGCGGATCGACGCGTCCGTGCTGGGCCCGTCGGCTCCCGGCGCCAACCTCGTCCTGTGGCGGCCCGGCACGGCCGACGTCGTCGGCACCTCGAAGCGCGTGCTCGCCATGCGCGCGGCGGTCGCCGGCCCGGAGGGGGCTCTCGCGTTCCGCTCCAAGGTGAACGGGTGGTACTACCTCGAGGTCGCCGCGCGCCGGACCGCCTCGGGCCCGTACACGCTCGACATCGAGAAGAGCTAGAGGAGCTCGTCCTCGGGGACGTCGCGCAGCACGCGCGCCGGGCTCCCGACCACGACCACGCGCGGCGGGACGTTCTTCGTCACGACGGCGCCGGCTCCGACGAACGCCTCCTCGCCGACCTCGATGCCCGGGCACAGGATCGCGCCGCCGCCGACCCGGGCGCCGCGGCGGATCGTCGGCCCCTTCATCAGCGCGTGGCGGCGCTCCGTGCGGCCCATGAAGTTGTCGTTCGTGGTGACGACGCACGGCGCGATGAAGACGTTGTCCTCCAGCGTCGAGTACGCCGTGATGTAGGCCTCCGCCTGGA
>Ga0335069_10009997_pt1 | contig 13480 bp, 13 predicted proteins | sample Lox_Sample_11_FD_206714 | JGI IMG/M metagenome (GOLD analysis project Ga0335069, IMG submission 206714) | Soil microbial communities from Loxahatchee National Wildlife Refuge, Florida, United States - Lox_Sample_1.1 | ecosystem: Environmental > Terrestrial > Soil > Wetlands | place: USA... | reverse complement strand
GCGGGTCCAGGCCGACGGGACGCCGAGCGCGCGCAGCGCGCGGCGGTCGGCGATGAGTCGCGAGTCCTCCCGCCGGTCGCGGATGGTCGGCGACACCGCGTCGGCACGGTGGCGGCCGAGGGTATGTCGCTCGATCGCCGGCGGGCCGGGCTGGGCGGGGATCGCCGAGACCGGGGGGCTCGTCGCGAGGGGAACGGCGGCCGCGCGGTAGGCCGCCGGCAGGCCGGCCGGGACGGCCGCCTGAGCCGAGCCCGGCGCCGTCGTCACGGATGACCGAGCCGACGTCGTCGTCCGGAGCCCGTCGAGCAGCGCCGTGAACTCCGGGCTCGTCGTCGACGGCCGCACCGGGGAGGCCGTCGTGCCCACGGCGCCCGGGGCGCGCTGGTCGAGCAGCCGGCGCACGGCGAGGTCGAGCGCCTCCGGGACCTGCGGCGACCCGCTCGCACGGTCGGCCGAGGCCCGCTCGACGGCATCGGCCCGGTCGGCGAGGTCGAGCAGTCCCTCCGCCGCGGCGACCCGCGGATCCTCGGCCGCGGCGACCAGCCGGCGGGTGAGCCGCTCGAAGGCAGGGCCGGGAGGGTGCTCGCCGGCGTGGGTCATCGCGGGTCCTCTCGTCCCGGTGCCACCGGAGGTCGTCCCGGGGTCGACCGCCGGATGGGCGCCCGGCGCTGGATCCGGCACCTCCAGCGCCACCTCGAATCGCTCCCGCGCGAAGAACCCGAGCATCCCGCCGTGGCGGATCTTCTCGGCTCGCACGATGCGCGCGTCCGGGCCGCCCTCGGCGCGCGCCCGCGCCAGCAGGGTCTCGAGGTCGTCACCCTCGAGCAGCAAAGTCGTGGCCACGGCTCACCTGCCCGACGGTCTCGATCGAGGTCAGCCCCGCGGTCTCGGTGAACCCGACCACGGGGAGCTGGGGAAGCGTGCTGCGCAGCAGTCGTCGGACCGGCAGCCGCAGCGGGCCGGCGACGAGCAGCACGGGGGTCACACCGCTGTTCTCGGCCGTCGTCACCAGCGAGGAGAGCTGCCCGACCAGGTGATTCGCGAGCACGGGGTCGACCGCGAGGACGACCCCCTGCTCGCTCGCCCGCATCGCCTCCGCCAACTCGCTCTCGACGCCCGGTTCCAGGGTGATCGCGTGCAGGACGCCGTCCCGCTGGTACGGCGCGGTCAGCGCCGGACCGAGCGCCGCGCGCGCGGCGTCGAGCAGCGCGTCCGCGTCCGTGGTGACCCGGGCCCGCTGGCCGATCCCCTCGAGCACGCGGCCCAGGTCGCGGATCGAGACCTGCTCGTCGAGCAACCCCTGCAGTACCCGCTGGACGCCGGCCAGCGGCAACAGCCCGGGCACGACCTCGTCGACGGCCACCGGGCGGTCGGTCTTGAGCACGTCGAGCAGTTGTTTGACGTCGTCGAGAGCGAGCAGCCGGGACGCGTGCCGGCGGACCATCTCGGCCAGGTGGGTGGTGACGACGGCGGCCCGCTCGACGAGCGTGGCTCCCAGGGCCTCGGCGGTCGTGCGGTGCTCCAGCGGCACCCAGACCGCCGGGAGTCCGAAGACGGGCTCCGTCGTCCGCCGGCCCGGCAGCATCTCGGGCGAGTCGCCGATCGCGAGGATGTGCCCGGGCGGGGCCTCGCCGGTGGCGACCGGCACGCCGCCGATCCGGATCTCGTAACCTCCGGGCGGCAGGCCGGCGCCGTCGCGGGTGCGGACCGGTGGCAGCACGATCCCGAGGTCGAGCGCGGTCTTGCGGCGCAACGCGCGTACCCGGTCGAGGAGATCGCCGCCGCGGGTGGCGTCCACGAGGTCGACGACGTCGGCGGCGAGCAGCAACTCGAGCGGATCGACGTGCAACGACTCGGTGACCGGGTCGCGCTCCGGTTCGGTCCCGGCGGAGGCGTCCTTGCCGGCGTCGGCCGCGGCGTGGCCGGCGTCCGCCCCCGGGGCGGGCGGCCCCGCGGCCCGGGTGGACGCCGCCAGCAGGAGCCCGCCGGCGATGAGGAACGGCAGCTTCGGCATGCCCGGCACGATGCAGAGCCCGATCAGGGCGGCGCCGCCGATGCGCAGCGCCTCGCGGTGCCGGGCGAGTTGGCCGACCAGGTCGTTGCCGACGTCGCCGTCGCTCGTCGAGCGGGTGACGATGACGCCGGTGGCGACGGACATCAGTAGCGCGGGGATCTGCGACACCAGGCCGTCGCCGACGGTCAGCAGGCTGTAGGTGTTGATGGCGTCGCCGGGCGACATCCCTTTCTGGATCATCCCGACGGCGAATCCGCCGACGAGGTTCACCACGGTGATGATCACTGCGGCCATCGCGTCGCCCTTGACGAACTTCGTGCCGCCGTCCATCGCGCCGTAGAAGTCGGCCTCGGCGGCGACCTCCTTGCGACGCCGGCGCGCCTCGTCCTCGTCGATGAGCCCGGAGTTGAGGTCGGCGTCGATCGCCATCTGCTTGCCGGGCATCGCGTCGAGCGTGAACCGGGCACCGACCTCCGCGACCCGAGCCGCGCCGTTGGTCACCACCGTGAGCTGGATGACGACCAGGATGGCGAAGACGACCAGGCCGATGACCAGCGATCCGCCGATCACGATGTGACCGAACGCGTCGATGACGTGGCCGGCGTAGCCGTCCCGCAGGACCAGCCTCGTCGAGGAGACGGCGAGCGCCAGCCGCAGGATGGTCCCGACGAGCACCAGCGTGGGGAAGACGGCGAACTCGAGCGGCTTGCGCACCTGCATGGCGACGAGCAGCACGACCAGCGACATCGCGATGTTGCCGGCGATGAGCACGTCGAGCACCGCGGCCGGGAGCGGCACGACCATCATGACGACGACGACCACGACGATGACCGGCACCGCGAGCCTGGCGAGCCGGTTCGACGGCATCCGGGACCTCCACGACGTCGGGACGCACCCGTCCGGGTGCCGCGAGGCCGTCCGTGGCTCGGAATGGTCCTCGGCAGGTGCGGCCGGGGCCTTGAGCGGGAACCCGACCCTCGGGCGTCAGCGGTCCAACCGGGCCGTCGACTGCAGGGCCCGCGACTCCCGCCGCCCGGCGCGCCGCTCCCGCGACCGGCGCACCCGCAGTTCGGTCCTCGTCGGAACGTCGGTCACGCCGGACAGATCGGACGGCCCCGGCCGGGGGATGCCGCTCCCCGGCCGCCGCAGCGCGAACACGAAGGCGAGGATCTGCGCCACCGCCAGGTAGAGCTCGGCCGGGATCTCGTCCTCGAGGTCGCAGATCCGGTAGAGCAACCGGGTCAGCGGCTTGTCCTCGACCACCGGGACCCGGTGCTCGCGCGCCCGCTCGCGGATCTTGGCAGCGAGCGCGTCAGCGCCCTTGGCCACCACGCGCGGCGCTCCCCGGCCGGCCTCGTAGCGCAGCGCCACGGCGTAGTGCGTGGGGTTGACGAGGACGACGTCCGCGGTCGCCACGGCCGCGAGCATCCGGTTGCGGCTCATGGCCAGCTGCCGGGTCCGGATCGCCCCCTTGACCATGGGGTCGCCCTCGGTCTGTCGCTGCTCGTCCTTGATCTCACGAGGGGTCATCCGGAGCCGCTTCATGACCGTTCGACGCTGGTAGCCGTAGTCGGCGAGGGCGAGCAGGAGACCGGTCGCGGCCGCGGTCCAGACCAGGGACTGCACCCCGGATCCGAGCGTGCGCAGCGAGGTCGCCAGCGGGGAGAGCCCGGAGCCGACGAGCTGCGGCACGAGCGATCGCGCCAGGGCCAGCACGACGCCAGCGATGACCAGGACCTTGATCAGCGCCTTCGACGCCTCCCACACCGCTCGGGTGCCGAGCATCCTCGCCAGCCCTTGCCGGGGACTCAACCGCGACGGCTTGAACGCCAGTGTCTTCGCGGTGACGTGCACGCCCTGGGCCGCCATGGCCAGCACCACCGCGGCCCCGGCCGCGACGGCCACCGGCGCGGCGGCGCCCAGCACCGCCCGGGGGAGGTCGTCGACCGCGGCGAGCGCCCGGGCCGGTGTGGGGTCGGCGGCGACCGCCGGCAGCCCGGCGAGCATCCGGGTGACCTCGTCGGCGAGCACGCCCATGGCGTGCGGCACGACGGCGCTCCCGGCGGCGATGCCCAGCCACGTCGCCGGGTCCTGCGTCCGCGGGAACTGCCCGCGCTTGCGGGCCTCCCGCAGCCGGCGGGGGGTCGGCTTCTCGGTCTTGCCGTCCTGCGCCACCGGCCCGCCTCAGCCCGACCCGGCGTCCGCGCCGGACAGGTGGAGGACGACGATCACCGCGTGCTGGACGAGGTCGTGGACCTCGGTCGGCAGCCGGACGACGACGAATCCCACGAGCAGGAGTGAGAAGAGGATCTTCAACGGGAACGCCAGGGCGAAGGCGTTGAGCGCCGGGGCGGCCCGGGTGAGCAGTCCGAGCGAGACGTCCGCGACGAGCATCGCGGCGATGATCGGTGCCGCGATCTGGAGCGCGGCCGTCAGGAAGCCGGTGACGTCCGCGACCAGGGCCCGTCCCAGCTCGTCCCAGGAGATGCGGGGGTCGGGCATGGCTTGCAGGCTTCGGGAGAGTCCCTGAATGATCATGAGATGGCCGTCGGTGGCGAACAGCACGGCGACCGCGACGAACTGGTGGAGGCGGCCGAACACCGACGTCTGCGTGAGCATCAGCGGGTCGAGGGCGATCGAGGAGTTGAAGCCGCCCACGATGTCGACGAGGTCTCCGGCGGCCTGGACGGCGCTGACGGCGATCAGCACGAAGAAGCCCAGCGCGAGCCCGGTGGCGATCTGGGCGATGATCCGGACGACGAGCTCGCCCGACAGCAGCGTCGGCGCCCCGGCCCGGAGCGGCGCGGTCAGCGGAAACGCCAGCGCCAGGGCGAGGGCCACCCGGGCCTGGGCAGGCACGGCGCGGGTGTTGAACGGCGGTGTGACCAGCACGAACGCGGCCGTCCGGGCGACGGCCAGCACGAAGGCGGCGGCGAGCTGCTCGCCGATCGCCAAGTGCAGGCCGGACACGGCGTCGCCTCCTCGTCGTCGGTGCGGGGTTTGTCGTCGGTGGCGGTGCTCGCGGTGGTCCCGGATCCGGATCGGGCGTCGGATGTCCCGCGCGGGGGTTTGCGGTGGTGCCGGCTCTGGGCCGGGTGGGCCTGGGCTGCCGGTCAGCTGTTGATCAGCGCGGGCACGAGGGTGAACAGGTCGTGGGTGAAGCCCTCGAGGGTGCGTAGCGCCCACGCGCCCGTCAGAACGAGCACGAGCCCGGCGGCGAAGAGCTTGGGCAGGAAGGTCAGCGTCGACTCCTGGACCTGCGTGGCCGACTGGACGATCGACAGCAGGAGCCCGATCGCGAGGGTCGCGATCAGCACGGGTCCGGCGATCTTCGTCGCCGTCAGCAGTCCTTCCGCCACGATCTGCACGATCCGGTCGTTCATCGGTCGCTCACCACGTCTCCAGACGTCTCTAGTGGTAGCTGCCGAGCAGCGTGGTCACGACCAGTGACCAGCCGTCCACGAGGACGAAGAGCAGCAGCTTGAACGGCAGCGAGATGAGCGACGGCGGGAGCATGACCATGCCGAGGCTCATGAGGACGGCGCTGACGACGATGTCGACGACGAGGAACGGCACGAAGACGACGAACCCGATGATGAACGCGGCCCGCAGCTCGCTGAGCACGAACGCGGGGACGAGGGTGCGCAGGTCGACGTCGTCGGGGCGCTTCGGTTGCGGCGCGTTCGCCGCCTTCGTCATCAGGGCGATCTCCTCGGGGCGCACGTGGGCGAGCATGAACGTGCGCAGGGGCTTGACGCCGTCGGTGAAGGCCTGCGCGGACGACTTCGTCCCGTTCATGTAGGGGGCGACGCCCTCGCGTTGCATCGCGTCGAACGTCGGTCCCATGACGAACAGCGCGAGGAACAGCGCGAGCCCCACGAGCACCTGGTTCGGCGGCACTGACTGGGTGCCGATCGCGCTGCGCACGAGGGACAGCACCACGACGATCTTGGTGAAGGCCGTGCACATGAGCAGGATCGCCGGGGCCACACCGAGCACGCTGATCAGCAGGATGATCGAGACGACCTGGCTCGGCTGCCCGGGAACGGTAAGCGCCACCGACGGTTGCCCGCCCGTCGCGGACGGCGTCCCGGTGCCGTTCGGTGCCGCCGGTGCGCTCGCCCCCGAGGGCCCCGAGGGGCCCGCCGTCGCCGGCACGGCGCCGCCCACCGGGGCGAGGGCCACCCTCCCGGCCGCCCACCTGGCCGCCCACCTGGCCGCGGGGGCCGACGAGCCCGCTGACGTTGCCGCCGACGCCGAGGTCGCGACGCCGCACAGCGTCGCCGTCGCGATCACCAGGGCGACGCCGATCCGCCGGCGCCGTCGGCGTCCGGCGCGGCTCGCTGCCGCCGCGCTCCTCACCGTCGACGGGCCGTGACGTCGCGGAGGGCCTCGACGGTCTGTCGCCAGGTCCGTGGGTCGAGCACCGCGCCGGTGCCCTGCGGTCGGGCCACGGTCCCCGAGGAGCGGACGGCGATCCGCCGTGGCGTGGTGGTCCGGGAGGCCTCGACGGGCTCCGCCGCGGCCCGCTCCGTGGCCGCCGCCAACTGGTCGGGCTCGAGCTCGGTGAGCAGCGTCACGCCGCGGGCCGTCACGCCGAGGACGAGGCCGCGCCCGGCGACCTCGACGACGGCCACGGACGCCTCGCGGGTCAGGCCGGTGCGGTCGACGACGCGCAGCCCGGCGCCGGGCCCGCGCAGACCCGCCCGGCGCGCCAGTCGCGCGGCGAGCACGGCGAGGGCGACCACGACGATCAGGGCGAGCGTGATCCGACCGAGGACGGCAAGGTCGTCGGCCGCGCTCACGACGGGCCCCGGACGGGGCGGGCGGCGCTCATCGCGCGTCCCGGGTGACGATCTCGGTGATGCGCAGGCCGAACGCCTCGTCCACGACCACGACCTCACCCCTGGCGAGGAGCGTGCCGTTGACCAGCAGGTCGGCCGGCGACCCGGCGAGCCGGTCGAGTTCGACGACGTCGCCGGGGGCGAGGGCGAGCAGCTGACGCACGGTCATCCTGGTGCGGCCCAGCTCGCAGGTCACCTCCATCTCGACGTCCCGGAGCATGTCGAGGCCCCAGCTCGCGGCCGCGCCGGCGGCGGTCGGGCCGGCCGGCGCGGGAGCGGCCAGGGAGACCCCGACGAGCGCGTGCACGGTGTCCCCCGCGACCAGCGGCACCAGGACGGTGGTGCCGCCGGCGAGCACGTCGAGGCAGTCCTCGACGGCAATGGCGGTGGGCGTGCCGTCCAGACGCCCGCCGAGCGCGGCGGCGAGCGTGTCGAGCGCGGGCCGCAGGGCGTCGGCGGGTTCGACGGCGCCGAACGGGGTGTCGGCCAGAGCCTGGACGAGCTCGGCGGCGAGGACGAGCAGCACCTTGCCCTCGGCGCCCGCACCGAGATACGCCACGAGGGCCGTGCCCGTGGGCAGGGTCAGGCCCGCGCCGTCGGGCGCCGCGGCCTGGACGGCGAGCGGTGCGGCGCTGGGGATCTGGGCGGCGGCCTGGGTGACGGCCTCGACGACGGCGTCCGCGGTGCGTCGCCAGGCGTCGTCGCCGGCGTCGGTCCCGGGGGTGAGCGGAGAGGCGGAGAAGGTCATCACGGATCCTCGGCGTCGGGGCGGTGGGCGGCGTGGGCCGCTGCGGCGGGGCGGCCGGGCAAGGGGCTCGGCACGATGAGGACGGCGAGCCTGCGGCCCGAGGTCCCGGGAACGGCCTGGGCGAACGTCGTCGCGGCGGCGGTCACGGCGAGCGGCGCGGTGGTGCGGTGTTCCAACCGGACGACGTCACCGACGGCGAGCCGGCCGATCGCGGCCGACGGCAGGCGGGTGGGATTGAACCGGACGGCGACCTCGACCTCGACGTCCGTGAGGCGCTGCTGCGTGCGCTGGGCCGCCTGGCGCCGGGCGAGCAACCTGGCCTCGTCGTCCTGCGCGCGGGTCAGCCGCTCCAGAGCGGGTTCCAGACTGGCGTAGGGGATGCAGAGGGAGGCGCTCCCGGTCCGCTCGCCGACGGTGAGCTCGAGGCGGCCGACGACCACCGGGTCCGTCGGCGCGGCCGCCTGGACGAAACCCGGGTTGGACTCCAGGTTCTGCAACTGCGGTTCGACGTGGTCGAGCGGCTCGAGCGCGTAGGACAGCTCGCGGAGCGTCCGGGTCAGCAGGTGGCGCAGCAACGCCTGCTCGATGTCCGTCAGCGGACGGTCGGGCTGCCGGTCCGCACCCGGGCCACCGAGGAGGTGGTCGACCATCGTGAGCAGGGTCGGGAGCTCGATGGTGAGAAGGGACTTCCCGGCCCACGGCTCGAGCGCGACGACGGCGCACACCGCCTGGTCGGGCAGGCCGGTCAGGTACTGGTCGTAGCTGAGCTCCTCGATCGTGGGGGAGCCGAGGGCGCAGACCACGCGCAGGCTCGTCGTCAGCACCGTGGAGGACTGGCGGCCGAACGTCTGCATGGCGATGCGCAGCAGGTGCGCTTGGTCGCGGGCGAGCCGCACCGGTCGCCGGAAGTCGTACGCGCGCGGCTCACCTCGGCGGCGGCGCGAGTATGCGGTCGCCTGTTCGGAGTACCCCACGCAGCTGGCATCGGGCGCTCATCCCCCGATCTTGAGTCCCTCGCGCTGCCCTGCGATCGGCCGCCCGGCGTCCGAACGCGCCACGCCGCCTACCGTCGCCCAGGTCGCCCAGTCGGCGGAGCCGCCTCGGAGGCGGGGCGGCCGGACGCAGCGCCGACCTGGCGCATGACCTCGTGCGGCCGGGCAGGACCGCACGGGTCACTGCATGACGAAGTCGGTGAAGTAGATGTCGTAGACCTTGCCCTCGTAGAGCCCGGACACCCGCTTCACGAGATCGGACTTCGCCTTGTCGCGGCCTTCGGTGCTGGTCAGATCCTTGATCGTCTTGTTGCTGAAGAGGTCGATCGCCGCGTCCAGCGCCTTCGCGCCGGAGACGTCCTCACCGGCGTCCGCGGTGGCCTGCAGGGACAGGCCCAGCTTGAGGAAGTGGCCGCCGGCGAGGTTGAGGGTGATCGGGTCGAGTTTGACGACAGCGCCCGGGACGGGCTTGGGGGCCGCCGCCGCGCCGCCGCCGTGCGGCTTGAGCACGAGCAGGTACAGGGCGGCCACCGCCACGACCACGACCAGCGCCACAAGCACGACCTTCTTCTTGCCGCCGCGCTTCGACGGGGCGTCCTCGGTCGGGGGGGTCTCGGCCTCGGTCTTGGCGGCCATCTCCTTGTCCTTCCCTTGCGTGATCGTGCGGCCCGGTCTGGGCTTCTGGATGGTCGCGGCCGTCGTCGGGTCAGCCATGACGGGTTCCTCCGGCGCGGCCCGTGCCGGTCGCGTCGGCACCCGTGCCCGCGGCGTCCGTGCCGGCGTCCTCGTTGCCGAGCGCGGCGAGCGCCCGGCCCTGGGCGTCGTCGACGGCGGCCAGGACGACGATCTCCACGCGGCGGTCGAGCACGACGGCCCGTGGGTCGCTGCGGGGCAGCAGCGGCATGGTGTCGGCGTACCCGGTGGCGGACATCCGGTCGGTCGGGATGCGCCCGGGGGTGGCGAGGTAGCGCAGGACGCCGGTGGCACGGTCGGTGGACAGCTCCCAGTTGGACGGGAACCGCGCCGTGGAGATCGGCAACCAGTTCGTGTGGCCGCCCACGCTCAGCCGGTTCGGCAACGCCGCGAGCGTCGGCTCGAGGGCGTCCAAGATCTTGCGGCCCTGCGGCCGGAGCCGGGCGCTGCCGCTGTCGAAGAGCACCTTGTCGGTGGCGATCGTCACGACCAGGCCCCGTTCGTCGAAGCGGAAGGTCGCGCCGTTCGCCACTCCGGCCCTGGCCAGGGCGCCCTTCAGGGCCGTCTCCGCCTTCTTGAGGTTGGTCACCTCCTGGCGCAGCTGTGCCTGCTGCGTCGCGGTGACCAGCTGGCCGATCCGGCCGGGCGCCATGTCCTTCCAGGAGTTCGCGTCGGTCCCGCCGCTGCCGCCGTCGGTGCTGCCGGGGACCGGGGGCGAGTCCGGGGCGATGGAACCCGGGCCGTCCAGGATGTCGTTGCCGCCTTGGAGCATCGTGGCCGGAGACCCGAAGCCCGCGTGCAGGCCGGCACGGAAGACGTCGAACTTCCTCTGGTTCACCTCGCTCAGCGCGAACATGACGATGAAGAGGACCATGAGCAGGGTCATCATGTCCGCGTAGCTCACGAGCCAGCGCTCGTGGTTCTCGTGCTCCTCGTGCTCCTCCTCGTGCCCGCCGCGCCGCGCGTGCGCGCGGACGGGCCGCGGCGCACTCACGACGTCCCCTGCCGGGGACCCGCGCTCGGGCGCGTCGTGCCGGCGTCCCCGCCCAGGCCGACGGCCCGGCGGGTCATGCCGCCTCCTTGGCCGGCCCGGGCCCGGGCGGCTGCATCTTCGAGCGCAGCTTGGTCGCGACCACGCGCGGGTTGGAGCCCGCCTGGATGGCCAGGACCCCCTCGATGACGAGCTCCATCCGAGCAGCCTCGCCCGTCGCCACCGCCATGATCCGCTTGCCGAACGGCAGGAACATGATGTTCGCCGTCATGACGCCCCACAGGGTCGCCACGAAGGCCCCCGCGATGAGCTTGCCCAGCTTGCTGGGGTCGGACAGGTTCTCGAGCACGTGCACGAGACCCACCACCGTGCCGATGATCCCGATCGTCGGGGCGTAGCCGCCGGCATCGGTCCAGAAGCCGGCGCCGGTCCTGGCCGACGCCTTCTTGGCGCGGACCTCGGCGGAGAGGATCTCGTAGAGATCGTCCGGGTCGGTGCCGTCGACCGCCATCTGCAGGCCGCGCTTCATGAACGGGTCGTCCACGTTCTCGATCTCGGACTCCAGGGCGAGCAGGCCCTCGCGGCGCGCCCGCTCGGCCATCGTCACCAGCGGTTCGACGACCGCTTCCGGGTCGGGCTTCTTGGCCGTCATCGCGTAGACGAGCCACTTGATGCCGCCGAGCATGCCGGGCAGCGTGTTCGAGGCCAGGGACGCGCCCGCCGACCCGACGAAGATGAGGAACAGTGGCGGGATGAGCAGGATCGACGCCGGACTGCCGCCCTCGAGGATCTGCGTGCCGAAGACGGCGACGAACCCGAGGACGACGCCGACGATGGCGGCCGGATCCACCCGTCAGCCCTCGCGCGGTGGCATGCGCAGGACGCGCGCCAGCGACGAGCCGAGGGCGCTGTGGGCGGTGACGTCGTCGGCGGCAAGCTCGGCCGCGCGACCCCAGCCGCCCTCCCCGCCGTCCGGGCCGGCCCCCGGCGTCGACGGGCCAGCACGGTGGGAGATCCCGTAGGCCGCGGCCGCGACCGAGGCGCGCCAGGCGCGGACCGCCTCCACGACCTCCTCGACCGACTCGGCGACGAGCAGCTTGTGGCCGTCGACCATCGTGATGACCGTGTCCGGTGTGGGCTCGGCCCGTTCGATGAGGTCGGGGTTGACGGCCACCTGAGCGCCGCCCAGGCGGGTGAGGATGATCATGTCTCCGTCCCTTGGCGCCGCGTGCTCCGCGGCCGCCCTTCGCGGCCGACGCAGGACCGGTCGGCATCCCGGCGCCGATGTTGAGCAGCACCGACCCCGCCGACCGGGTCACGGTGCGTCCTGATGGGTGAGGCGGCGCCCGGGGCGCCGGCTGACTCGGGCCGGCCGTGGCGGACGACGGCTGGCGCGGGCCCCGGGAGCCCGGTGCCCGTCGCCGTCGCCGTCGCCGTCGCCGTCGTTCAGCCCTTCGACCGGGTCAACGCTTGATGTCCACCAGGTCCTGCAGCATCTGGTCCGATGTGGTGATCACGCGCGAGTTGGCCTGGAACCCGCGCTGGGCGATGATCAGGTTGGTGAACTCCTGGGCGAGGTCCACGTTGCTCATCTCCAGCGCGCCGCCGAGCAGGGTCCCGACTCCGCCCGACCCGGGCGTCTCGATCTGGGCGTTGCCCGAGTTGGTCGTCGCCCGGTAGGCGCTGTTGCCGACCTTCTCCAGGCCCATCGGGTTGTTGAACCCGGCCAACGCGACCTTGGCCATGACCAGCTTCTGCCCGTTGCTGAAGACGCCGGTGACGCTGCCGTCCCCGGCGATCTGGAACCCCTGCAGGCTGCCCGCCTCGTAGCCGTCGGCACTGGCGACGTTGATCGACTTCGGCCCGCCGTACCGGGTGACCTTGGACATGTCGATCGTGACCGTCGTCGTCCCGTCCGGGAGCACGATGGACGGCGGCGTGTTGACGGTGATCGCACCGGTGGCGTCGAAGCTGACGCTGCCCTGGGTCGGGACCGCGGCGGTGTTCGGGTCGTTGGCATCGGTGATGTCGACCGTGTAGTTGCCGGCGCCGTCGCCGGTGAGCGTGATCGTCAACGGGTGCGCGACGCCGCCGGAGTCGTAGACCGTCTGACCCAGGGTGATGGTGTCCGTCGCCGCCGTCGGCTGGATGTTGCCGGCCACCACGACGTTCGCGGACGGCTGCGGCTTGATCAGCGTCGAGGCGGGCAGCACGATGTCGCCGGGAGCGCCGTTGGTGTCCACCACGCCGTTCACCGCGTTCCACCCCTGCACCCGCATGCCCTCGGGATTGACCAGCCGGCCGTCGGTGTCGAAGCTGAACGAGCCGGCCCGGGTGTATTCCTGGGTGTTGCCGTTCTGCAGCACGAAGAAGCCGTCGCCCTGGATCATGAGGTCGGTGGATCGGCCGGTGTTCTGGGCCGAGCCCTGCGCGAAGTTCATGCTGATCGCGCCGAGCTGCACCCCGAGGCCGACCTGGCCGGGGTTGACTCCGCCGACACCGTTGCCCGGGGACGACGCGGGTCGGACGAGCTGACTGAGGGTGTCCTCGAAGATCACCGAGCTGGCCTTGTAGCCGACGGTGTTGACATTGGAGATGTTGTTCGACACCACGTCCATCAGCGTCTGGTGCTGGCGCAGGCCGGTGATGCCGGAGAAGAGAGAGCGGAGCACGCGGTCCTCCTGGGGGTCAGGCGGTGGCGGCGTCCGTGCCGTCGGACCGGGGGCCTCCTGCCCGCGGGTCGTGCTGGACCGGTGGCGCCGGTCCGGTCGGGGTGGCGCTGGGAGCCGGATGGTGCGAGACGGCGTCAGCCGGTGGTCGGGGACGTGACGGTGCCGACGGCCGTGACGCGGTCGAGGGCCACCTGCGTGCCGTCGACCGTGAGGGTCGGCGTGCTGCCGACCGTCGTCCCCGTCACGGTGCCGGTCCGCGTCGCCCCCGCGTAGTCGGAGTACGTCACCTGCTTCCCGATGAGACCGGAGGCGGACTGCGACCGCGTCGCGTCGAGCACCTGCTGGTCCAGGGAGGACAGCGCCTCGAGCTTCTGCACGACGGTGAACTGGGCGGTCTCGGAGAGGAACTGGGTGGCGTCGGCGGGGTTCGAGGGGTCCTGGTACTTCAGCTGGGCCACCAGCAGCTTGAGGAAGGTGTCCTGGTCCATCGACGTCGACGGCGTCGTGCCCGCCGAGGTCCCGGTCG
>Ga0335069_10009996_pt1 | contig 13481 bp, 15 predicted proteins | sample Lox_Sample_11_FD_206714 | JGI IMG/M metagenome (GOLD analysis project Ga0335069, IMG submission 206714) | Soil microbial communities from Loxahatchee National Wildlife Refuge, Florida, United States - Lox_Sample_1.1 | ecosystem: Environmental > Terrestrial > Soil > Wetlands | place: USA... | reverse complement strand
AATGTTCACGAAGACATCAGCACCGCGGTCTGCGAATACCCGCACTTCACTCGGGAACACCGCCTCGTAGCAAATGAACACACCGATCTTGTGCCGCCCCATCTGCAGCGGCACGCGATCTGAGCCGCGCAGGAAAGTGCCAACTTCGTGCGTGAGCGATTGCGCGAACGAGAGCAGGTTCGCATATGGCATGTACTCGCCAAAAGGCACGAGATGAACCTTGTCGTAGCGCGAAGCAAGATTTCCGTCCGGCGCAATCATCGCGGCCGAGTTGTAGACCTCGTCGCTCGCCGCGCCCTGTCCCTTGGCTCGCACACCGAGGGCACCGGCCACTATAAACGCGTCCTCACGCTTGGCAATCTGCGCAACCGAGTTGAGGAAGACGGGGTCATTCAGGAAAAAGGGCGCCGGTGACTCTGGCCAAACGATCACCCCAGGATTGCGTCCGACGTGTGGTACGCGGCTCATCTGGCCCAATTCGTTCAGCAAAGCACGAAAAGTGTCAGCGTTCCAGTCCGCATTGAGGGGCACGTTCTGCTGCACCAGCGTGGCTTCCGAGTCGGTGGGCAGAGGCTCGGGATGGACCAGGGCGGTCGATTGCAATCCCACGGCGGCAACCAGCCCGGCCAACAGCATGTTGCGCCGGCGCTGCTTGCGCACGAGGAACGCAGCCGCAAAGGCGCTATTCACCAGTGCAATTTCAAACGAAATACCGTAAACGCCAGTGATTGATGCTATGCGCACCAGCGGGACATTATCAACTTGCGCCGTTCCGAGCAGATCCCAAGGAAAGCTGACCACATACGCCCGCAGCAGTTCCACTCCCACCCAGAGAAACGGAGCAAGCACAAGTGTCTTGCGATTGAACCCTGCACGCGATTGCGCTGCCCACGCCAGCAGGGCTCCGAAAATGCCGTGATGAAGCCCCACGTAAAGCGCAAACGCGATCAGCAGCGCCGCCGAGATCGGGCGCGAGAGACCTCCGTGCAGGAACATGACGTTGAACACCCAGTAACATGTTCCGGCGTAGAAGATCGCGCCAGACACCCACCCCAGCAGGAACCCCTGCCCAACGCGTGCCGGGACGAGATACGAGAATGTCTCGTCCGTCAGTAATTGTGCCGCGTCGGCTTCCCGCGCGCGCAGAACCGCGTATATGAGCGGCGCGATACACACCCAGCACAGAAAGCTGAAGTTCGGCCGCGGGAAGACGAGCACCTGCAACAGTCCCGAGCTGATCGCCAGCAACCAGGCGCTTGGGTGGATTGATTTCATGCGGGAACAGAATAGCAAACCGAGTTGCTGGCGATGTGAATTCTCGCTAGGCAATGTGGTGAGCTAACGAGCTAGTCCAGTTTCCCAAACGGTTCCGGCACTGTCGAAAGTGCCTCAGCTGCGATTTCTGCAGAAATAGAAAAGAGGCGTTCAATTTCGTCACAGAGCTCCGCCCTGCTTGCGACCCTGCGCTCTACGTTGTGTTCCGCGTCCGATTTCGTGATGGTGAGATTGCGGATGACAACCGCTTGCCCGGGCCGAAACCGCGTGAGCATCACGGCCCGCATGAAGGTAGCTTGCGGAGCGAAGGATGACGTTATCGCAGGCTCAAAGTCATTCAAGGTCTTGGGCTGCGGCTTCGCCAAGTAGCCGTGCTCATACACGCCGTTCCAGAACTGCCGCATTCGCCAAGCGCCAGTAGCTCTGTACGGAGTGAGCTCAAATTTCCATCGGCCAAGTTGCGTCGACCAATCCGCCGCCAGTGGGATCGGCGCGAAAAACGGCGCGCCATATCCAACATCGACCAGGTACTCGCCCGCCTGCACGCGAACCCTGCTGACCATGTGCACATCAGGAAGCGACATATCGGCCCCACAAAGGCGAACATCGAAGCCAAGCGCCCCCAGCAACAAATTGAGGTAGTAGTTATTGCTATAGCACGTTCCGCCGAAGCAATAGCGATTAATGCCGTCGAGAAATTGTTCGATCGTCGGAATCCCAACCAGTCCGTAGCGCTTCTTCCGCCAGAGCTTAGAGATATTCTCGAATGGAATACGCTGGAGATGTGAAGAAACCACCCGGCGCAGAAACTCCAGCGTGGGCTCCTGACGCTCAACGCCCAACAGGTGTAGATAGAGCGCGACCTGTTCCGGAGTTAACGTCTGCATGTACGCATTCCTTACCGAAGCCGCCGGAAGCGATGAAACTGGTGGTCGCCTACGCGACGGCAGCTAAGCCATGTCCAGCGCACCGCATCGTGCTTGCTGAATGCCTGCTCGAACGCAATGGTAGGGCGCAGCAATTTGCCATCCGGATCATCCGATAAAGGAACGTGCTGACCGCATTCGATAGGAGAAACGGTCAGGAACTGCTCGTCAATCAACCCCGCGGCCAACATAGCTCCGTACAGGCGCGGTCCGCCTTCGCAGAGTAGGTGCTGAACTCCGAGGTTTTTGCGGAGCCAGTGCATCGCCGCTTGCAAATCCAGTTGGCTATCACTTCCGGTAATGATCAGCTTCACGTGCGAGTGCGCGTCTTCAAGTTGTGGCCTGAGATTTTCGCCACCCATAGGACTGGTGATGATCATTGCTTCCACCGGGGCATCGGCATCGAACGCGTAGTAGTCACTGAGCTGAAGGTCTCCTCTGGCGGTCACATATATATTTCGCTCTCGCGTGTTCCGAAGCCGGGCATGCAGGTTGCGCAGCGTGGGGTCCATAATGCGGAACACCGGCCCTCGCGGACGCGGACGCCCCAACTCAGTTTCCACCCTCAAAGTGCCGAGCCCCAATAGCACTGCGTCAGCATGAGCGCGCAGCAGGTCCATTAGCCAGCGATCTTCGTCACTTTGCGAGATGTCGCCGCCGCTGGCATCGCGCCCAAGAAAGGAAACGACGCCATCAAGCGTCTGAACAAAATTGGCGAAAATCCACGGACGCTGCTCAGGAGCCCCGGGAAATCCGAGCCGTCCGTAGCGCGCCAGCACAGGGTCAAGCAGCTCAGAGTGCTCTCCGTGATCAAACAGAATTTGAAACTCTCGCATCGCTCTCCCCGTTTACGCCACCAAGGTTTCAGCTTGGAAGAACTTCTTTAAACAGCAGCATACTTTAGCATCACCGGCACACAATGCTGAAAAGGGGGAGGACCGTGAATTACAGTGTTGCCCCCACGTTTTCGCAGTCTGTTGCCGCCAGGGTGGGATGCGAAAGGGCGTGGAAGACTCATTCGCGAAGGCAACGTGATGCACGCAGCGACTATTCAATTTTTGGAGTGGCGTGTTTGGGCGTATCATCATAGCCGTTATGCCGTGGAGAAAAGGCAATCGTCTGCAGCTTATGCCGGAGAGCGAGGCTTCTCCCCGGGTCCGTGAAATCTATACCTCTATCCGTCAAACGCTCAAGCTCCCATCCGTCGCGACGTTCTTCCAGGCATACGGAATGGAGCCCACCCTTCTCGATATGTTCTGGACAGCCGCCGAGCCGATTGCGAAAACACAGCGCTTTGCCGAGTGCTCTGATCGACTTCGGGCGGACTGCTTCACACGAGTCCATAACTATTTCGCTATACCCGATTTTTGCGAGCAGATGAGGGAAGAGCATTTCAGTCCTGGCGCTCTGGCGGAACTTCAGAACTCGATTGAGCTTTTCTACATCAGCGTGCCAATGACGCTTCTGCTCGCCGCCTTCCAGTTGCGCGGATTCGATGGACCGGTAGGCGACCCCAAGGTCCCGCGCGAAACATTCTCTCCGACGTGGTCGTTCCACAAACCCATCTTCATTGACGAAGAGAAGGCCTCACCGCTGGTACACAAGGTGTACGAGGAGATGAAGCGGCAGTTCGAAACCCACGTTGTGCACCGCATGTACCGCTCGTTCGCGCGCTTCCCTGATTTCCTGATCAAGTATTGGGACACGTTGCGCGTGATCGTGCAGTCTCCCCTGTACAGCCGCTTTGAGCATGAGGTGCGCATCACCGCCGAGCAACTTACTTACGAACTGCCGGGTCCATTCGACGTGAGCTCTGAGAAGCTGCTCGCCGCCGGCGTTCAGATGGAAGAAGTTACGTCGATGGTGCGAATCACGGAAGTATTCGAACGCAGCCTGCCGAGCACGCTGCTTAATGTCTGCGTTGCGAAGATTGGAATCGAGGGAGGCAGCCGCAAGTTCGCCAACGGCAACTCTCAACCGGAGCCTACGCAGGTCACCGGTACCGATTAGACCCCCGGGGGCGATGCCAGCCGCTTCTGCTTGCATGGGGAGAGAATCAACTGTGTACAGCTAGCGCATTCCTCACGAATGTAACCAGTTCTGGCGTCACGAAACCGGGCAATCGCAGCGGCAGAACTGGTTTTCCCTGCATCAGTTTGCGGGAAACTCCGCTCCAGCGGCCCTGCCCTGCCTGATCCTCTCGAACCAGTAGCGCGCTCGCGCGATCCAGGAAGAAGCGACTTGAATCCTTGAAGTCCTCCACCGACGGATCAAGCACCACAAGGTAAAGATCGGGCTGAAGGAATCGAATGATGCTGTTGGATTCGATGATGGCGTTCTGCGCGCCCGCGAGCACCTGTCGCACACGCGGCATCGCTCCCGCCAGGTAGCCTTGGCGCGTTCGGACCCAGAACGAGTGTTCCGCGCCCGACACGAGGAACCGTGAACTGTCGGAGTTGCCCGTGCGGTCGCGCTCTTCGGTAACTGCCGCGGTGTGGTCAGCCGTGGCGCAGTCGCAGTCGCCTCCGCTGGCCGCGCATATGCCGTGACCGTACTGTGTCACCTTCAGCGCGGTCCAGCGCATCTCCGGGATTTGCGCAATCAGGCCCGCTACAACGCTGGTCTTGCCAATGTTGCGCGAATGTCCGCCAACCACCACGACCGCCATGGCAGATAGGTTAGCAGAACCGGGAGATGGAGTTTGGGGTAACCAGTCCAAGCTGCGCTTGGGCGAGGTAGTCAACTCTGTTCAATGTTTACGCAACGCGATCCCTGACATCCGCTGAAGTTGCTTCCCGCGCGCAATGGGCACAGCAATAGAAACTGCCGTCAACTTCGGTTCCATGGCCGATCACACGGCAATTGCAGTGCTCGCAAATGGGCGCGATTGCCTGGATCGCACACTCAAAGCAGTCAAACGTGTGATGAGCACCCGCCGCGATGAGTTCAAACGCCTTGTCGTATTCGTTTCCGCAAACTTCGCACTTTGCCATGAAAGCCTCCCCGGTTTGCCCGATAATTATTGTTTGACCTCAAAGCGGGCCAGTAGGTGGCCCAATCACATTCGGAGCAATCGCATGCTGCTGTGGGACGTAGACACGCAAGTGGACTTCCTTCTTCCCGGGGGACGCCTGTATGTGCCGGGAGCGGAAGCGATCATTCCCAACCTTGCCTGTCTCACGCAGTTCGCCCGCAAAATGCGTCTGCCGTTGATTTCCTCAGCCGACGCTCACCAACCCGATGATCCTGAGCTAAAGACCTACCCGCCGCATTGCTTGGCAGGAACAGCGGGGCAGGAAAAGATTCCAGAAACGCTGCTTCCGAATCGGTTCGTCATTCCCAACCGCCCGGCTGACCTGCCTCCCGCGAAAGACTTTCAGCAGATCATCATCGAGAAGCAGCAATTCGACGTTTTCACAAACCCAAACACCGATACGCTGCTGCAGCAGTTCGGTTCTAAGTTGCAGATCTTGATGTATGGTGTGGTGACCGAAATTTGCGTTTGTGCGGCCGCTCGCAACCTGCTCCGTCGCGGGCATAAAGTTACCCTGATCAGCGATGCCGTGCGCGCCCTCGATGAGGCAAAAGCCTCCGAGTTTATCGACGAACTACTCCGTGCCGGAGGACAACTGATTAACACCAATGACGCCGTCCGCCGAACTAGTTCGACCATACGATCTGAATCTTGAGTTGGAACAATCTCGCCGATATCGCGAATGATGGGCTGGTGGCCCACATTTGCGCCGCGCTTTCCGGCGCTAATGTGGGGAACAGATCCGGGCGGTCGTGTTGACCCATCATGAAGAGCAGGCCTCCGAGAATGGCGATCAAGAATCTCCAATTAAGGCAACAAACCTTCTTCACGCAGCCTCTCCACATTTGATTTCTCACGCAGATAGATAGCGAGAACACCTGGTTGGGGAGGAACCACGGCTCCCTCAAACACTCTGTTGCTCACTATACCCGCCCACAGAATTTCGGCGATTTGATACGTTTCGCAAGCGGGTGGAGCCTGGTCTTCGATGCGGCGGTTTGTGAGGGGAAAATCAGGAAGCATCCGAATTTCGTGAAAAGGTGCTTGGGTGATACTGAGTGCGATCTCTCCATTCGAATCGGTTGCATGTACGACTGGCGAAGCAGCATCACCCACCCAAATGCTTGCCGCTGTGCGAAACCGAATCGGCTTACCGTTCTCGGCGTTAAAGAACCTAACTATCACCTGTTCAGCGTGCATTATGATTGGCAATTTACCGCCAAAGGAACGGAAATTCCACTTTTGTTGAGTGTAGTGGAGCTTGCGTTCAACATCTCGTTTTAGAAAAGTTCGGTCGCTTATGACGAATTCGTGTCAATACCCTGAGTGCGGCAGGCGCTGCGCAAAGCTCTCGATTCAAGCTGGATAAAACTCCTGCATATGTGAGTAGTTTCCGGTTGAAACCATTCATACTGGAAAAGCAAGCCACGCCTTGTCTCGCTGTTTGCAGATGAGTCACTATCGTACTGACTATAAATCCATGTAAATACCGGTTCAGAGTCGATATTCCGGCAGGCTAATTCCTTTGTTCCTACGGTTTTCGATTTCGATATAGGGGGAGGGGTGGAGTATTAACCGCCAGATAACAGTGACAAATGCAAATATAAGTTCTGAATCAGTTCACCAGGTGCGGATTGTCTTCCTCTGTCTCAGGCAGGACGCCTTCGGGCAGCGTGCCGCCGTTGTACTCGGCAAGGCGATTCTTCCATTTGAGAAAGTCGGTAATTGTGGTGGGTTCGATGCGAACCTCCACCCGACGAAGGCTGGCCAGTAGTAGATTCATTTCGTTCATCAGGCCGGCAGGCTGCCGCAGGTTACGCTTCGACTTCACCGTGACCGAAACCTTGCGCCCATGCACTTCGAGCAGCCCCCAACCAGCGGGCATCTCGTCTGCTCGCAGCATGCCTTTGGGAGCCAGGTAGTAGCGCTCGCAACCGAGTGCAATGCTGCCTTCTTTGCGCCAGGGCTTGCCGGCATCGGCGAGAAAATCGGCACGGCTCACCTTGCACTCGATCACGATGGAGTGGCACTTCCCTTTCCAGCCGATCGCGTCGGGCATTTCGCCGCTGGCGCATCCTTGCTCGCTCAGCACAATGCCGCATCGCGCGCGGCGCAACCATTCCGTGGCAAGTTCAACGAGGCGGGCATGAGTCACAGGCTATTTATCGCACGGATTTGCAATGGGCGGAAGATGCCGCGCTAGGTTCGCACTGATTCAGCTCGCCGCTGCCTCGGCACGATTCCTGTGCACCGCACGCAAAATTTCTTCGGCATCGCAAATGACGTGCGCACTCTGCATATCTGCGGGAAGATGAGCGCGAACAGACTCCTTGGCCACGAACAGTACGCCGTGCTCCGAACTACAGACGAAGTTTTCGCGTTGCATAATGCGCAAGATGGCGTTCCACAGCGCCGGGTCGCTGCATTCGCCGGAGAAATGAAGGCTCGAGATCGTGTTGGAATCGTACGCGGACGGCTTCAATTCAACCCTGCACTGCTGCTCACCGTAGTGCAGCAACCACGTGTTTTCTTTGGCAGAATCAGCCGAGACCGGGACTAGCCCCTGCAACATGGCGCGCCGCACGCCACCGGAAACATGTCCCTGAAAATATGAAGACAAGCTAACTTCGAAGCTCATGCATCCTCCTCTTGAGAATTGCACTGCCCTTTGTACCAGTGGCCCGGAGCGCCCGCACCAGGCGCCTGCTACGTCGAATAATCCGCGTTGATGTGTACGTACTCGGTCGTAAGATCGCATGTCAGGAACGTGAGCTCTGCGCGCCCGCGCCCCAATTGCACGCGTATGTCGTACTCGCGTTGCTTCATCAGTTCGTGCACGGCGTTGGCGTCGAAACTGCCCACCATTCCCGCCCGACAGACTTGTTGCTTTCCAATAAAGATGTTCACCTTCTCCGGCGAAACGTCTACGCCTGACTTGCCCACCGAGGAAAGTATGCGGCCCCAGTTGGGATCGCATCCCGCCCAGGCAGTCTTTACCAGGGGCGAGTTCGCTATGGAACGCGCAACCTGGCGAGCTTCAGCCACGCTTCGCGCCTGCTCGATCTGCAAACGGATGAGGTGCTTTGCGCCTTCTCCATCGCGAATGACCTGCTCGGCCAGAGACTGGCAAACCTCAACCAAACAGTTCTGGAACTTCTTCGCAACTCCCGCCGCCCCGAGCTTTACATCGCTCGCGCCATTGGCGAGCAGCAAAACTGTGTCGTTCGTGGACGTGTCGCCATCCACCGACATGGCGTTGAAGCTGACCTCGACTGCAGAACGCAAAGCACGATCAAGCTGTGCGGGCGAGCCACTCACGTCCGTGAAGATATAGACCAGCATCGTCGCAAGATCAGGATGAATCATGCCCGAGCCTTTGCACGCCGCCGCGATCTTCACCTTGCGATTGCCCATCTCGAAATACGCGGTTGCGATCTTCACCTTCGTATCGGTGGTCATTATCGCCTCGGCAAATGCACGAAATGCTTGTTCGCCTTCAGCCCGCGCCGAAACCAGATCAGGCACCGCAGCCGTCACCTTCTCTACCGGTAACTGCACGCCGATGATGCCGGTCGACGAAGGAAAGATGAATTCCGGCGCAACTTCCAGTGCGGTTCCAACTGCCGCGCATACATGCTCCGTGGCAGCAATGCCGCGCTTGCCCGTCGCACAATTGGCGTTGCCGCTGTTCACTACCACAGCACGCACCCGACCGGCCGATTTCTTCAGGTTTGCCCGATCAACGATCAGTGGCGCGGCGACAACCCGATTGCGCGTAAACACCGCGGCCGCCGAGGCACCGAATGGCGCTTCTGCGAGCGCTAGGTCTTGTCGCCCGCTTTGCTTGATTCCCGCCGTGGCCGACGCAAATCTGTAGCCTTCAGGGATATGCAACGATCCTTCTGGTCCGCGTACCGTCATCTCTTTGGTTTGATCCGTTCTCGCAGAATCTTTAGCTCCGCTTCCGGCGGAGCGAGTATTGCAAAGTGCGGCAGCTCGCCGCGATACATCGGAACTTCATCGCACGCGTCCTGCTTGGCGCAGTTCACGCAATCCTTGTAGATTTTGTCCGGCAACTCTTCGCGTTCAACTTGCTTGAATCCAAAACGCCCGAAGAAACCCGGCGCTCGCGTGAACAGGCAGACGCACGACACCGAATGCTGTTCCGCTTCCGCAATCAATGCCTCGAGCAGCAGTCGCCCGCCGCCTCGTCCACTCGCTCCAGGACGCACGCAAATCGAACGCACCTCGGCCAAATGTGTCCCGTATAAGTGCAGAGCGCCGCAACCAAACACGCCGCTCTCGTCCTCCACTACAAAGAAATCGCGAACATTCTCGCAAAGCTCGGGAACGGTGCGCTCAATCAACTCCCCGTCGCGTTGCTGCGAGTACGTCAAAATCAAATCGTGGATGGTCTCAACATCCGGTAAGAGGGCCTTACGCACCTGCATGTACTGCTCCCTTGAGTTTTGCGACGCGATCAGCCGTGCGCTGCAGCGCGGCAGCTACCTGCACGCGCGCCGTGCCGCCAAGAACGTTGTGGCAATCGAGCACCGCATCGAGCGCAATCGCCGCGTAGAAGTCTTCGGCAAACTCCGGACTGATCGCGCGGAGCTCCGCGAGCGACAGATCGCGCAGTTCGCATTCCTTTTCTAGACACACGCGCACGGCTGTGCCGATGATTTCGTGCGCGCGACGGAACGGCACGCCCTTGCCCGTCAGGTATGTCGCAGCCGCCATCGCATCCATGAAACCGGTCGTCGCTGCCTGCGCCATGCGCTCCAGGTTGAAACCAACCTTGCGCATAAAGCCCGCTGCCACTTCCAGCATCATCGACGTGGTCGCCGTGACTTCGAACACAGGCTCCTGCGTTTCCTGCATGTCCTTGTTGTAGGCCATCGGCAGGCCTTTCGCGATAACGAGCAACTGCTGTGCCGCGCCGTTAACTCGCGCCGACTTTCCGCGAATCAACTCCAGCGCATCCGGGTTCTGCTTCTGCGGCATTGCGCTCGAGCCAGTCGAATAACTCTCGGGCAGTTGCACAAAACCGTATTCCACGGTGGAAAAGAGGATGAACTCCTCCGCCCAACGGCTCAAATGCACGGCCAGCACCGCGAGCGCCTGTGCGTATTCAATCGCGAAGTCGCGGTCGCTGGTAGCATCCATGCTGTTCGCTGTAGGCGCAGAAAACTTCAGTTCTTTCGCAACGGCATCGCGATCGAGCGCCAGCGTTGCGCCTGCAATTGCGCCTGAACCAAGCGGGCAGTAATTCAACCTCTCGCGGCAATCGCGCAGACGGCTTGCATCACGCAGAAACATCTCTGCATACGCGAGCAGCCAGTGTGCCACCAGTACGGGTTCCGCGCGCTGGAGATGCGTGTACGACGGCATAGCCGCATCGCCCGCCCCGCGCGCGCGCTCCACCAGAACTTCTGCGAGTTCCGCAAGCTGACCAATGGTCGAATCGCAATTTCGCCGTACGTAGAGTCGGAGATCAGTTGCAATCTGCTCGTTTCGGCTGCGGCCGGTATGCAACTTCAAACCAGTCTCGCCAATAGCCGCAACGAGCTGCTTTTCGACGTAATGATGCACGTCCTCGGCCTCATCGTCCGTGAGCTGCTGACCGGCGCTGCGGCCAATGAACTCCAGCCCGTTGAGGATAGCTTGCAACTCCTCCGCGGAAAGCACTCCAGCCGTACGCAGAGCTTTAGCATGCGCACGGCTGGCTGCTATCTCTTCGGCGAGCAGGCGCTGGTCAAACGGAAATGACCGTTGCCAGCGCTCGAATTCAGGGTTGAGCGGTTGGCGAAACCGCCCCGACCACATCTTCACTTTCCGACCTCAGACTTTGTTTTCGCCGCGATTGCGCGTGAGCGAGCGGGCAGCGCAAGAATCTTGATGAAGCCCGCAGCGTCTTTCTGATCATAACTCTCGCCCATCGTGAACGAAGACAGGTCCGTGTTGTAGAGCGAGTTCGGAGACTTGCGGCTCTCGACAGCAATGTTGCCCTTGTAGAGCCCGAGCTTCGCCGTGCCCGTCACGGTCTGCTCCGCGTGCTCAACAAACGCATCGAGCGACTCACGCAAAGGCGTAAACCACAGTCCGAAATACACCAACTCGGCATACTTCAGCGCGATGTGCTCCTTGAAGTGCGCAACTTCGCGATCGAGGCAGAGTGCTTCCAACTCGCGAATCGCAGCCAGGAGCAGCGTGCCACCTGGAGTCTCATACGCGCCGCGCGACTTCATGCCCACGAACCGATTCTCCACGAGATCGATGCGGCCAATCGCATTACGCCCACCAATTTCGTTCAGCAGCTCAACAATGTGAGTCGCAGGCATCTTCATGCCGTTCACCGAGACAGGAACTCCCTGCTCGAATCCAATCTCCACCGACTCCACGCGATCGGGCGCAGTCTGCGGAGAGTTCGACAACTGCCACGTCGTGTCCAGAGGCGGGTTCGCCGGATCTTCCAGTTCGCCGCCTTCATGCGAGATGTGCCAGAGATTGCGATCGCGCGAGTGGATCTTCGTTTTGCTCGCGGTGATCGGGATGTTGCGCTTCTCGGCGTAATCAATGCAGTCTTCGCGCGAGACCAGGTCCCATTCGCGCCAAGGAGCGATGATCTTCAGTTCCGGCGCAATTGCCTGAAACGCGTGCTCGAAACGAACCTGGTCATTACCTTTGCCGGTGCAGCCGTGCGCCAACGCATCCGCACCTTCTTCGAGCGCGACCTGCACCTGATACTTGGCAATGATGGGGCGCGCCAGCGATGTGCCGAGCATGTACTTGTGCTCGTAAACAGCACCCGCCTTCAGAGCCTTCCACACGTACTCGGTCAGAAACTCTTCTCGCAAGTCCTTCACGATCACTTTCGAGGCACCGGTCTTCCTGGCCTTTTCCGCGACGGCCTCCATGTCATCACCCTGACCCACGTCGGCCACAAACGCGATCACTTCGCAATCGTAGTTCTCTTTCAGCCACGGAATGATGATGGAGGTATCAAGGCCTCCCGAGTATGCAAGGACAACTTTATTAGGCATTTGCACTCCTTTGCGTCTGGCGGCGCTTGCCGCCCATCAGCGACAACATGATCGCCTTCTGAATATGCAGGCGATTCTCCGCCTGATCGAAAACTACGGAAGCCGGCGAATCGATGACCGTCGCTTCCACTTCTTCCCCGCGATGCGCGGGCAAACAATGCATGAACAGCGCGCCCGGCGCAGCGTGAGACATGAGTTCCTGATTGACCTGGAACGGCAGGAAAATTCCACGACGCTCTTCCGCCTCGTCTTCCTGACCCATGCTGGCCCACACATCGGTGTAAACCGCGTTGGCTCCGCGCACGGCCTCTGCCGGATCGTGCTTCACCTCGACGCTGCCGCCGGTGGTGGACGCGATCGCCTGTGCACGCGCCAACAACAGCGGGTTCGGACCGTAGCCGTTCGGTGTGCCAATTGAGATATGGCTGCCGAGCGACACTGCCGTCAACATCAGCGAGTGAGCCATGTTGTTGCCGTCACCCACGTAGGCAAGGCGCACTTTGCGCAGATCACCCAAGTGCTCGCTCAAGGTGAAGTAATCAGCCAGCGCCTGGCACGGATGCTCCAGATCACTCAGCGCGTTAATGACCGGGATTGACGCATTCTCCGCCATTCCGGTAACTGTGCTGTGCTCGAACGTGCGCAGCACAATGCCATTCACCCAGCGCTCAAGGTTGTGAGCCACGTCGCTCAGCGGTTCGCGTGCACCCAGTCGACTGGCGGTCTGGTCGAAGAAGAACGACGCGCCGCCAAGCTGTCCCATACCGGCCTCAAACGTCAGGCGCGTGCGCAGCGACGGCTTCTCGAAAAAAAGCACAACCTGTTTGCCTTTGAGCGCAGAACTGTACTCGCCCGGATGCGCCTTCATGCGCGCACAAAGCGCCATCAGCAGTTCAATTTCGTGCGGACTGAAGTCGCAGATGGACACCAGGTCGTGCGCCTGCGGCACAAAGGTGAAATTTAACGGCCGAGAGACAGCGCTCTCTTCCATGGGAGTTGTCGCCATGGATTTGTCCTCCTTCATACAACCGCCGATTCGCAGAATGGCGCACTGGCTTTGTCTCTACTCACGTTGCCACCTTCCGCGATACCGGTCTAATGCGCCGCTTTTGCTGCCTTTTTGGAGCCTCCGGCGAGGGCCTTTGCGGCGTCACCGGCTGGCGCGGAGGAGGACAGTGCTTCATCGAGCGCTTCTACCACTTG
>Ga0335069_10009995_pt1 | contig 13482 bp, 10 predicted proteins | sample Lox_Sample_11_FD_206714 | JGI IMG/M metagenome (GOLD analysis project Ga0335069, IMG submission 206714) | Soil microbial communities from Loxahatchee National Wildlife Refuge, Florida, United States - Lox_Sample_1.1 | ecosystem: Environmental > Terrestrial > Soil > Wetlands | place: USA... | reverse complement strand
CAGGATGACCTGTTGCTAGTGTAGTGCAGCGTCTCTTGGTTTCCGGCGGTCAACCGTTCAGATGCGGCACAGAAGAAGGAGGGGGGAGCCGTAGCTCCCCCCTTGTTGTTGGTTGCGGCTCCTCGCAGATCAGAACTGAATGCGAAGACTGAATTCGAGCTGACGGGGTGCGCACTCGGAGCCGATCCCTGTCTGGCAACCAGGCGCCATGCCACTGATCGTGCCGTCTGACTCGATGTTTCCGCCCGGGTTACCGGGGTTGATGTGGTTAAAGCCGTTGAACGCATCCATGCGGAACTTGACTGCAACTTCCTCCCAGATGGTGACGGTCTTGGAGATGGCAAGATCGGAATTGAAGAACGATGGGCCAATGTACGTGTTCTTTCCAACATTGCCGACCGTGTCCATTCCGGGGTTCTTGAAGACGCCCGTTCCCGTATCGGTGATCAGGTTTGACGTCTGCTTGGTGTAGTAAGTCCTCTGGCCGGTGCCGCCGGACTTCGCCTGGAACCCGGTCAGGTTGGTCTTCATGATTCCGGCTCCCGCATAGCTCGGATAATTCGGAGCGCTGCCGGGAAGGTTCGTGCCGGCTTCGTTGTAGTTGAGGGTAAACGGCAAACCGCCCGCCCAGTTGATGACCGACGAGAGTTGCCATCCACCGATGATCGAGTCCGTAGCCCGGTTCACGTTCGGGGCGAACTGCTTGCCCTTGCCAAACGGCAGCTCATACGTTCCATACCAGGTCATCTGCTGCAGGCGTACGTTGCTGTCGCGGCCGTGTGCCACGTGCCGATCCCAGCTCGCGTACTGGGTGCTGTCCGCGAAGGCGCTGGCCCACTGGTAATTCAACGTGTAGTTCAGGCCTTTCCAGGTGTTCTGCGTCAGGGTCACCTGCAAGGCGTTGAAGTTGGTGTTCAGGTTGTCGGCGTAGTAGGTAACGTCATTGGTCCAGCCGCACTGGCCCGGCGAAACGCCAACGGGGGTTATGTAGCTGGCGTCGCCGCATGCCGCAAGCGTGGATCCGTAGTACCGCCGGAGGAAGTTGTAGGTCTGGGTTCCGCCATCGGCTGCGATCGTCCCGGCGGGCACGCTGTGATCGTAGTGCAGGGCCTGGCCGTTCACGCTGAGCGATGCGGGCAGATTGATGGCCGCCTCGTTGGGGTTGATGGCGTTGCCGCTCCCGTCCCCAAGCGTGTAGGTGCCCTTGTTCCCGACGTAGGCAAGGGTCAGGCTTATGGTAGGCGTGATAGCGCGCTGGAGAGCGAGGTTCCAGGCATCGACCTCCGGGAACTTCAGGGGGTTGGGACGCGCGCGCGAGTTGACTTGAGAGCCCGGGTTCGGCAACAGGCCGTTGGACGGAACCGCTATCGGAACCGGATCCGTCGGGCCCACATCCAGCTTGAATGCGGAAGTGTTGAATGTCGGGTTGTTGATGTTCTGGTTGGCCAGAACCGGCAGGTTCTGCGTGACCACGTGACCGAAGATCGAACCGAAGACGCCGATATCGAAGCTGCGGCCATAGCCAGCGCGAACGACGGTCTTATCGTTCAGGCCATAGGTGACTCCGATGCGGGGCGCCAGGGTGTGGGTTTTGCTGATGTCCCACCCCATATTGCTGTCGATGCCGCCAATGCCGGCCACGTGCAGGTAGCCGTCGTTGAGGTTCAGCAGCGCGCCGTTCCCATCCGCATTTGCCTTCTCCGGGAAGTACAGTTCCCAGCGCAGCCCGATATTCGCGGTCAGTTTGTGGGTAACTCGCCAGGTATCCTGCCCGTAGAAGAAGGTGCGCTTCTGGAACTCCTTGGCATTGGTCGAGGTGGAAACATAGCGCCGGAAGTTCGTCACATCGCCCAGCAGCCAGGTGGCAAACCCGAGCCCGCCCGATGTCGTTGCGGCGGGGTTCGAAGTCTCGTCCGCATTGGACGACAGGATTCCCGTGCGGTTGTTATCCGATGGTACTCGCAGGTTGCGGGCATACCGCAGGTCGGCCCCCACCTTGATGCTGTGGTTGCCCCAGACCTTGGTCCAGTTGTTCACGATCTGATACTGGTCTTCCTTCTCCGTCAGCGGGCAGTTGCAGCGGTTGACGTTCAGATCCGATCCGAAAACCGGCTGGGTGCCGCCGCCCGGCAGTGTGCCGATGTCGTAGCCCGGCGAACCGCTGGTGTAGAAGTCGCCCTTGTTCAGGTTGGGGATGCCGAGCACATTGGCAGCTTCCACGTCCTGGTCGAATTTGGAGGTCTTGATGTTGTAGCGGTAGTAGGCAAGGCGGAAGTCAGTCAGCAGGTTCGGGTTCACCGCGATGTCCATGCCCGAAGCGAGGCTGTCGTTGGCGCCTTTGGAAGTGCCCGCATAGCCGCCAATGCCGAAGCCCCGGCCACCGGCCGAGCCGAACTCCGTCTTGCCGGTCAGGGTGTCAGTGAAGCGCGAGAACCGCTCGAAAGCGTGCATCCGCTCATTGAGTGTGTAGTCAACACGCTCGGTCCACTGGTCGCTATTGAAACCGCCGGTGCCGGAACCGTGAAAGTTGCTGTCGAGTCCATTGAGGTTTCCGGCGCTGCCCAACCCGATGCCCTTGGAGTATGGCTCGAGCATCTTGAACAGGTTCAGAGCGGGCTGCGAAGAAGAACTCTGCAGATAAGACCGCGGAATCACGTTGCCTGTAAACGCAACCGGGGTCTCTCCCGACGTGTCGTAGATGATGCCGGCATCGCCAAGCTGGGTCTTATACTCGCTGAAGTCGGCTCCGGGGATGCCGCTCGGTCCCACGAGGTTCCCGAGAGCGGTTTCCATCAGCAGGTTCGTGGGCAGCGTATTGGTTGTCGCGGTTCCAACCTTCTGTCGCTGTCCTTCGTAGTTGAACAGGAAGAAGAGCTTGTCCTTGAGCACCGGGCCGCCGATGGTTCCTCCGAACCGGTTCTTCAGACCGGACGCCACGGAGCCCGGCGCCTGCTGGAACGGGTCACGCGCGACGTTGGCGTTACTGGTACGGAAGTCGTATCCGCTGCCGTGGAACTTGTTGGATCCGGACTTGGTCTGTGCCGACACGACCGCGGAAACAGCTTTGCCAAGCTCAGCGTCGAAGTTCTGCGTGGTGATCTTGGTCTCGGTCACCGCATCCATGGTCGGGTTGATGACGATGATGCCGAGGATCGGGTCCTGGTTATCGGTGCCGTCGAGTTCGAAGGCCGTGCCCGCAAAGGCCTGCCCATTCACCATGATCTGCTGCGAAGCCTGCGGGTTCTCCGACGCCGCGTGCGACCAGCCCAGCTTTTGCGCTCCGGGAACGAGGAGCTGGATGTTGGTGAAGTTCTGATCGGCGACGGGAAGGTTCGCTACCTGCTGGGTATCGAAGATGGTGGCCACATCGGCTCGGTCCGTCTTCAACTGGGGCTGTTCGTCGGCGTTGACCTGCACGGTCTCAGAGGCGCCGCCCACGTCCATGGTGGGGTCGATGCGTGGTGAAGTATCGGCCAGAACCTGGATGCCCCTGGTTTCGAAGTTCTTGAATCCCTTGGATTCTACCTTGAGGTCGTAGACGTCGGGGATGAGGTGAGCAACGCTGTAGTCGCCGGATGCGTTGGAGGTCACGGAAACAACCGTGTTCTTCGTCTCGCTTGTTACGGAAATGGTAGCGCCGGGAACGGCTGCGCCACTCTTGTCCGTCACAGTGCCGAAGATCGATCCGTAGACCGACTGTGCTCTTGCGGGAGCAAGTAGCACCAGACTTGCACAGGCGAATAACGCCAGCGCAAGGGCTGTGCGAATCATCTTATTCATGCGGTCTCCTGAAGCTGCGTATGTTTTTTTTTGTGAACTTTGTGGAAGTAGTCGGCTGGATGATCAATCTGCCGTGGTGCAATGCTCGCCCGCCGAGATTGGCGGGGTTGCGCAAATAGACGGGGCGGCTCCTCCAAGCGTCAAAACTTAGACAGAGGCCAAAAGCACTGTCCCCAAAGCAAGCCGAAACGATACCAACCAGAATCAGGGGCTGTCAACGACCAATTTGCCTCTTGGCAGGGGCGGGAAGGCGGGGCCTTGGTGAAAACGGTTACAGACAGTTAGGCCCGTTGAGTCATACGGTTGCGGGAATATGGACGGGGCGGCGGCGCGGGGTCTCGTTAAAGCGATTTATTCGCTTGAAGGATCGTGCTGGAGGGTCGCCGGAGTTGGAGTGGTCCGGCTTGGAAACGTTTTCTAAGCGATCGTAACCCTTCTGGCTCCGGCGCAGGGTATGGGGGGCGCTGCGGCGCGAACTTCGCGGGGGAGATTTGGGACTAGAATACGGACGGCGTGTGGATGCTCCGCTCCAGTCCCAGGGGGATGCGCGACCGGAGCGGGGCGAGAGCGGGGTGGCGTCGATGGTCCTCGAGCTGGGCAAGGCGGCATGTTTCTTTCTGTGCATTCTGTCTCTGTATGGGGCGGCGATCCATGCGTTTTTTGTGCCCGGGGCGCGGTGGGAGGAGCGTATCCTGCTGGCCGGCATGCGGTTAGCTCTGGCGGCTTATGTCTGTTTCATGAGCGGCCTGGTGTTTACGCTGCCGGTGCGTAGCAATCCCGACCGTGGCCGGCGGCTGACGTCGACACTGCCCGTGCGGCTGTTCTTCTGGTCGTCGGCCTGCATTGCGGCGCTATTCCTCGCCTCTTGGTATCTGGCCGATCTGGGGCAGCAGGCGGGGCCGTTCCTTTCCGGCCGGCCAGTGGTGCGGTAGGGTCGGGACACGGGTCAAGGGAGCGGCCATTTGAGGCATGGTCGGATATGGATTTGTCTACTGCATGGCAGACGCTGTTGCATGGCAGACGCTGTGCCGCCCTGTGTCCGCGGCTTGATGGCGTGGTGAGGGTGAGGGGTGCGGACCGCCGGAGGAAGCAAGGGGAGGATTCTGGGACGGCTTGTCACGTAAGTGTGTGACAGGCCCGCGCCGGCGCGTCAACAGCAGGGGGAACCGGATAGGGCGGCGCTCCGTACCCTGCTGCAGCATGGATTCCATCGCCAGCGACACGTGGGTGCAGGCCCGGGTTGAGTTCGCCATGGAGGAATGGTGGCGGGCGGGCGGGGCTTGGCAGAGGACGGGGCCGGTGTATTCCGCGCGCCAACAGGGACTGCGGGAGAAGGCATACGACAGGGCGCTCGAGGATGTGCGGCGGGCGTGCCGGAAGCGGACGGCAGATGCGGAGCAGCGGCTGACGCGGGCGTTCGCGCGGTTTGCGGCCGAGGCGCTGGATCTGGGGCCCGATGCGATCGAGCTGCTGACGCATGGATTTCTGCCGGTGGGGAAGCAACTGGCGCGTTGGGCGCGGCGATTCGATGCGAGTCTGAGCCATGGCGACATTACCCAGGCGGCGCGGAATGCGTGGACGGCATGCGGCATGCAGCCGCTGTTCGGAGCGCGGCTGCGGCTGACCGGATCGATCCTGGGTTATAGCCTGCTCTATCCCTATAGTGACAACTATCTGGACCAGCGGGCGGTAACGCATGACGACAAGGTGCGGTTCAGCCGGAGGTTTCGCGCGCGTCTGCGCGGCGATGCATTGCATGCGGCGGGCCCGCACGAGCGCTCGATATGGGAACTGGTGCGGCTGATCGAGATGGAGTTTCCGCGGCGCGCGTTTCCGGCGGTGTTCGATGCGCTGCTGGCGATTCATGCGGCGCAGGAGGAGAGTGTACGCCAGCTCGAACAATGTGGGGGGTTAGAGGAGCGGGAGCTCCTGCGGATCAGTTGCGCGAAGGGCGGGACTTCAGTGCTGGCGGATGCCTGCCTGGTGCGCGGCCGGCTGACGCGGCAGGAGGGGGAGTTCGGGTTCCTGTGGGGCGTGCTGTTGCAACTGGGCGATGATCTGCAGGATGTCGTTGAAGACCTGGAGCGCGGATCGGACACGCTGTTCACCCGGGCGGTGCGATCGGGGATGCGGCTCGATGGGCTGGTGGCGCGGCTGTTGAACTTCAGCGAGTGCGTGGGCGCGCGGATGGAGGCGCTGCCGCATGGCGATGCGACGCACAACGACCTGCTGCGGATGAGCTGGCGTTCGCTCATCCTGATGGCGGTGGGGCAGGCGCAGGCGTACTTCTCGGCGGGGTTCTTGGCGCGGATGGAGCCGTGTTCGCCATTCCGGTTTGAGTTTCTGCGCGCGCGGCGGGAGAAGCTGGAGGGCGAGCGCGGGCTGTTCGAGAGGATCTTCGAGCTGGTGCTGAACAGCGAGGAAGAGGGCGGGATAGAGTTGCCGCCGGCGCCGGAGTTGGTTTCGCGGCCGTTCGACGCGGAGGGAAAGGCGCTACGTTGTGATGCCGTGGTGGCTTCCGATGGGTAAGAAATGTTTGGCGACGATCCGCGCTGAACTCGGAAAGTGTGACGGTGGGTCGGTGTCGATGAGCGGTTTGGGGTGTGGGCGTCAGTTCAGATTTCGGCGTTGGACAATTCGCTGGATTCGAGCCGACTTGTGCAGGAGTGATGCCAGTCTATGGGATCAATGATCGCAGAGAATCTCTCGGGCCTGTCGAGCAGGAGATTACATTCCGTTTGCCTTTTTGATCACCTCAATCAACACCCCGGATCCAAATGCCACGGCCACGTCGTACGCCACTTTACCCGCCTTCTTCAGCCGTGACATGACAGCCGGCCCATTACCGGATTTGGCAGCCGCTACCGCGTGCTGCACCTCTTCAAGCGCAATTCGCGATTCCGGCGTCTGAGTGGAGGCTTCGAGTCTTTCTCGGAGCTCTGTGAGCTGCTCGGCCAGCTCCGCGAGGTCCACAGGGGATGATATGCCTGTCATCCGATGAGAATCACCTCCTGCCGCAGTTGAATCTGCGCCTTGAGCTATAACGCGGTTTGAAATGTGCTTGTCTCCCATTACCAGTTCGTTGATAACTGGCGTAGACACGATGGTATTCAGTTCGCTTTAGATGTGGGAAATCATGCGATAAAGGTCATCTAAACGAAGCGAGTCGTGCACTGTCGCTCCAGGCTGGCTGTTGAATGCCAGAAATATAACCGGCAATTCTAACTGGGCTCCCTCAACGAGCACGTCATCGCCAAGGCACGCATCTACTCGGTAAGCGAGTTTGTGCGGGAACACTGGCGATGCGGAATGTCAGATACAATCGCGGATCCTTCGACTGCGCTCAGGATGACAGGTCTTGAGGGGTGGTTCATGAAGGATGGTTCTTGAGGGTGCGGAGTTCCGTTGGATTCTGGCGCATGGATGCGGGGGTTGAACAGGCTGCGATGTTATGCGGCGAGCTTCGCCTGGCCCATGGAATCATGCGGCGGGCTTCGCCTGGCCCATTGAGGTCACGCGTTGTCGGTGGTGCAATGCTTGCGCTCCGGGTCGGAACACCATCACGAGGACGGTGGTGACGATGAGTACCGCCAGCAGGAAGAAGTACACCACCAGGCCGGCGAGTTCCAGGTGGTGGCGCGTAAGTTTCCGCACTGCGATCGTCGGGGATTGATGCACGAGATGTCTGTCTGTCATGAGCATGGTTGCGCTCCTGAGACGTGAGGGTGGAGGTTGTTCATCGCACACTATGAAGGGTGCGCGCACACCGCATCGGAACACGTGCGCGCTGATGCTGGTGACCACGGTAGCCCTCTGGATGGGCGCGTTCTTGTCGTGTGGCAAGAACCGTGTAAAGCTTTGTAAATTCGGCTTGACGCGCGCGAGGCGCGGCCGCTGGAGGTGGCGCTATTTCTTTTTGGCCGCGACCAGCGCTTCGTTCTTCAGGAGTTTGCCGCCTTCCTGGATCACGTAGAGGCGGTTGACGTCGAGGTCTTTGAGGATGTCGATCGTACCGGAGGGCCAGCGGATTTCAACCAGGTCGATTTTCTTTGCATCGTTGAGGCCGAAGTGGTAGCGGAAGTCGCTGGAGGAGTAATAGCCGTTGCAAGAACGGACTTCTTCGATCTGGACGAGAGGGCTGTCGGGTTTGGCGGCGAGGAGGGGCGAGCCTGTCTGGGCGACGACTCTGATTTTGGCGCCGATGCCGGTGCGGTTGGATTTGACTCCGACCAGACGGACCTTGATCCACGTGCGATTGAGCGTGGAGTCGCAGCGTAGAAGCTGGGGCGCTGCGTTGACGCAGTTGACCACGGCGTCGAGGTCGCCATCGTTATCGTAGTCGCCCACGGCGAAGCCGCGGGCCTTGGCGTCAGTGGTGATGCCGGGGCCGCCTTTCATGGACAGGTCTTCGAACTGGCCGTTGCGCAGGTTCCGGTAGAGATATTTGCGCTCCGCGTAGGCGGCGTCAACCTGGGTGCCGTCGACTTCGGGGTAGACGTGGCCGTTGGCGACGAGGATGTCGAGCCAGCCGTCGTTGTCGATGTCGAGGAAGCTGATGCCCCAGCCGAGGAGGCGGGTGTTCACGCCCAGGCCTGCCTGATACGTCCGGTCGTCGAAGGAGCCATCGCCAAGGTTTATGTAGAGCGAGTCGGTGTCGCCGGCGAAGTTGGATTTCACGATGTCGGGCAGTCCATCGCGATTGTAGTCGCCGACGCTGACGCCCATGCCCGCCTGGGGCTTGCCGTCGGGCGAGTAGGCGATGCCGGCTTCGATGGCCTGGTCCTTGAAGGTGCCGTCTTTCTGGTTGACGTAGAAGGTGGCGGAGGTGGAATCGTTGGCGACGTAGATGTCGGGCCAGCCGTCGTTGTCGAGATCGACGGCGGCGCAGCTCAGCGCATAGGTGCCGAGCGTGCCCCACATTCCGGCTTTCTCGCTGACGTCGCGAAAGGTGCCGTCGCCGTTGTTGTGGTAGAGCAGGTTCTTGCCACCGTCGAGCCCCGGTGGTCCGCAGGCGACGATGATGCCCTTGTAGGTGCAGTTGGCCTCTTCCGGCTTGGGCGTGGTCTTGAGGTCGAGGTCGATGTAGTTACCGACGAAGAGATCGAGGTGGCCGTCCTTGTCGTAGTCGAGGAAGGCACAGCCGGAGTTCCAGCGGAGGCGATCCTGGAGCAGGCCTGCTTCTTTCGTCACGTCGGTGAAGGTGCCGTTGCCGTGGTTGCGGTAGAGGGCGTTCTGGCCGTAGTAGCTGACGAAAAGGTCGTTCCAGCCGTCGTTGTTGTAGTCCCCGACGCAGCAGGCCTGTCCCCAGCCGGTTTTATGTTCGAGGCCGGAGCCGATGGTGACGTCGGTGAAGGTGCCGTCGCGGTTGTTTTTGAAGAGCCGGCAGATGGGCTCGTGGCCGTGAGGGAAACCTTCGAGGCGCCAGCCGTTGACGAGGAAGATGTCGAGCCAGTCGTCCTGGTCGTAGTCGTAGAAGGCAACGCCGCAGCCGGTGGTTTCGAGCAGGTACTTGTTGCGGTGCTCGCCGCCGAAGATGGTTTCGGCGTTGAGGCCGGCTTCGCGGGCAACATCGACGTACTGCACGCCGAGCGGCGTGCCGGAGACGGGCGAGGCGGCGCCCTTGGGGGCGGGGCGGGATTCGGCGGAGTAGGACTGGCGGGCGCTGCCGGCGGGTTTTTGCGGCGCGGAGGACGGTTGCTGGGCAAAGGGCGGCCGGGCCAGCGCGAGGACGTCTTCGAGAGACAGGACGAGAGCGGTGCGGGAGAGCGACTTCAAAAATCCGCGGCGGGAAAAGGGCAAGACGGGAATCTCCCTGATCGACTGAACGACACACGCAATAGGCCGTCATCGTTGGTTTGAGAACAAGAAATGTCTCGACCGGTTTCTAAGCCGAATCATTTCAGGCTCATTATGCTTGAGTAGCCGATGCGACCACGTCCTGATTGTCGACTCGCGGCAGTCCTGTGCCAGCGCTAAACCTATTTTCTCGTAGGTTCCAAGATCATGGCGGAGATCCTCGGGTTCAGTAAATGTGCCCATCACGAACACGCGATCACGAAGATCCTCCGGAATCTGGCTCCTGGCGTCTTCCAGTCGCTCGGCTCGCCCGTCGAGATCAATGAGCAAGAGCATAAGGCGTTCCGGGTATCTCGCCATTTCGGGAGCGTAGACTTGGCAGAATCGCTCAATTACCAACCGCCAGCCTCCCGCCTCTTCGCGTATATCAATCGTTCGTTCCTTGACCATTGGATCAAGGGAGAATCCGTTCATGATTTGGCGGTTTGCGTCATCTTCCGGCAGCACGAACAGATGAGGTTGAAACTTGTTCGCGCTCATATTTCCAAATCGCCCCGAGTAATCGCACCGATCAAGTCCCCGCTGTGTTTGACTGACTCCAAATTCCGGACCTGGGTTGGCTCAAGATGGCTGTTTCTGTAGAAAATGAGCGTGTTCTCGTCGCTAAAGCGTCTAATCGCCTCTGCGTTGTGCGATGTTGCGATAAACTGCCCACCGGATAAGAATGCTTTTCGAAGCGCGATTACAAAGTGGCCAACTTCCGAAGGCGCTAGATAGTTGTCCGGTTCATCCCATAAGCAGAGCAAAGGACCATAGGCCCTGTTCGCCGCAAGCACAAGCGCAGAGATGAAGAAACACTTCTCACCGTCCGAGATGTCCTCGAGCGGCAGTCTCAGGCTCCCTTGCTCATTTGAATACTTTAGAAATAGGTTGCGAGAATCCGGTCCAACAGACGGATTGGTAATGTCGTCCAAATCGGGCATGACTTGCTTCAAGTATTCGTATACCCTCGAATAGGCCGATGGCGCGTGCGCCATCAACCCCGTGAACCATGCTCCCACTTCGACGACCCTGCTGTCCGGTTGCAGCGTTTCATCCTGGGACTGTCCAGTAATCATGCTCGGGATTGGTCGCAAGATAAGCATTCGGCTAAGCCATTGTTTGAACGGTCCGACGGGATCATTGAGGGCTTGTTGTTGAATGATGGGAAGCGCTACAAGATGCCAGTCTATGAAGAATGTGGCTTCTTTCGCGCTTCCAACCTTCGTCAGATGGACTTTTGATGTCTCCCGCGAATAGACGACTGTTCCCTCAACCGTGAGCTTTTCTTCAAACACCCGCAGCTCCCTGAAGCCCTCCGGAAATTCGAAAGCAATGCTATAACCGTAGTTTCTTTTCTCTAGTTCAACCTCAATTTCGAATCGCATGGGGGCGTCTGCGCGGCCGCGCGTGAAGTCCTTAGGCTTGACGAGTTCACCCACTCGGTTGGTGCCCCGTGCGATCTTCTGAAGGATTTCAAGAGCATAAGCGACCGTTGTCTTGCCGGAACCGTTCTTCCCAATCAGTAGAGCTGATGACCTACCTGCAATTGGCAGGTCGAAATTCTCCAAGCAACGGAAATTATGAACGTAGAGGCGGCTGATCACAGCACCATACTACACGCAAGGATTGCAGGGGGTTCGGCAGCGCAAGTAAATGAGCCGAGGATCGTGGGCCGATACCTTTGCCATCACTGTGTCATAAGGCAAGCTCTATTTCGGCATGGCTCCGCATCCAATCTTCGCGGCCGAAGCAGCCGCCTTTTGCGTCGATGATCACCTCAGAGCAGATCAGGGTTGCCATCTATCTTTCGGCAGTAGCAACGCCTTGCGCGCCTCCTGCAGTTCATTGCGCCACTCCTCTGCCTCTTCCGGAGTAAGATGAACGTCCTTGAGAGCTGCGCGCAGGGCGGCGGCCAGATCGCGGCCCTTCGTGGCCTTCTTCGGAGGCTTTTCGGGAACGATGCGGGCGACGGGCGTGCCGTTCTTGTGGAGGATGAACGTGGTGCCCTGGTAGCGGGCGCGGTTGATGCAGTCAGAGAAGTTGCGCGCGGCTTCCGTGACGCTGATGGAGACCGTCTTCATAAAATCAGATTATCGGATTCCTGTATCCTTCGAGGCGGAATCGGATGGGAGCGGCGAGCCCTTGAGGCCGGCGTTGCGTGCCTGGTCAGGCGCGAGCGCCGGCGAGGTTTTCGAGCAGGGTATCGAAGTCTTCGAGCTTGGCGTACTCGATGATCACCTTGCCGCGGCCATTCTTGTCTTCGATGCTGACCTTGAGGCCGAGGGCGCGCTGCAGGCGGTCTTTCACTTCGCGGACGTTGGGATCGACCGGCGGCTCTTCTTTAGGTTCTTTCTTTTCATGCTTTTCAGGGTTGAGGATGCCCTGAACCATAGTCTCTGTCTGGCGAACAGAAAGCGAAAGAGCGGCGACTTTGCCGGCGACCTTTTCGAGGTCGGGGCGGTCGACGAGGGCGAGCAGGGCGCGGGCATGGCCGAAGGTGAGCTCGCCGGACTCGACGCGGTTCTGCACCGTAGAGGGCAGCTTGAGCAGGCGGAGGAAGTTGGCCACGGAGGTGCGGTCCTTGCCGGTGCGGGTGGCCATCTGCTCCTGGGTCATGTGGAACTCGCGGGAAAGTCGCTCGAATGCGCGGGCCTGCTCCATCGGGTTGAGGTCGGCGCGCTGGAGGTTCTCGACAATCGTGATCTCCATGGCCTGCTCGTCGGAGACCTGGCGCAGGATGGCGGGGATGGTCTTTTTGCCGGCCTGCATGGATGCGCGCCAGCGGCGTTCGCCTGCGATGAGCTGGAAGCGTCCGTTGGCCTGGGGCCGGACCAGGACGGGCTGGACCACTCCGTTGGCGGTGATGGACGCGGCGAGTTCGGCGAGCTGGGTGTCGTTGAAGGCGGAGCGGGTCTGGAAAGGGTTGCGATCGATAAGGTCGACGGAGATTTCGCGGGGCTTGCCGCCTTCGTGTTCGGTGCCGGAAACTGCGGGGGCGATGGGGGCATGGGCGCGGGGCAGGAGAGAATCGAGGCCCTTGCCAAGGGCGCGGCGCTTGTTGTCGGCGGGTGCGGTACTCATCATGCGGTTCCTTCAATTCGGTAGCGCGGCAGGGCCGGCGGGTTCAGAATCTTGCGGGGCCAGTCACCTCAGCGGTGGGGCGGCCTGCGGACGCGGAAGGTGGATCCGCGCGGTCGTCAGGAGTATGGCCAGAAGCGTACCGTGGCTGCTGCTGTTTCGTGCTTGTGAGCGGCTGCAGCTTTGTGGGCGAGGGCGCGGGGGCTCTCCATCTTGTTGCGGGCCAGGAATTCGCCGGCGAGCTCGAAGTAGGCTTCGGTGCCGCGTGAGCGCGCATCGTAGAGAGCCACGGGCTTGCCGTGGCTGGGGGCTTCGGCGAGGCGGATGTTGCGCGGGATGACGGTCTTGTAGAGGCGGTCCTTGAAGTACTCGCGGAGGGTATGCGTAACCTGTTGAGCCAGGTGGGTCCGGTCGTCGTACATGGTGAGGAGGACGCCTTCGATGGTGACTTCGGGGTTGAAGGCGGCGCGGACGCGCTCCAGGGTGGAGATGAGTTCGGAGATGCCTTCGAGGGCGAAGTACTCGGCCTGCATGGTGACGATGAGGGTGTTGGCGGCGGCGAGCACGTTGAGGGTGAGGAGGTCGAGGGCCGGCGGGCAGTCGAGGACGATGAAGTCGAAGCGGTCGCGAATGGGCTGGAGGGCGTGGCGGAGGCGGTACTCGCGGTAGTCGAGCGAGACCAGCTCGATGTTGGCGCCGAGGAGGTTCTTGTGCGCCGGGAGGACGCTGAGGTGGGGAAGCTCGGTGGGCTGCAGCGCCTGCTCGGCAGTGAGCTCGCTCATGATG
>Ga0335069_10009994_pt1 | contig 13482 bp, 10 predicted proteins | sample Lox_Sample_11_FD_206714 | JGI IMG/M metagenome (GOLD analysis project Ga0335069, IMG submission 206714) | Soil microbial communities from Loxahatchee National Wildlife Refuge, Florida, United States - Lox_Sample_1.1 | ecosystem: Environmental > Terrestrial > Soil > Wetlands | place: USA... | reverse complement strand
CCACATATCGGGGTGCTCGTCGACCCAGCGCCAAAAAGCGGGCCCGTCTTCCACGTAATCGAGTCCGAGTCCGACATGCTCGGGACCAACGAGATTGGCGATGTAGTCAATGTGACGAAACACCACTTCACTCGTGGCCTCGTGATCGTCCAGAAACTCGCCGAGCCCGTTGATTCCGATTACCCCGCCTCCCTTGGCGCATGCCTGGATCTGGTCGTCCCGGATGTTGCGGTAGTGCGGATAGACCCCATAAGCATTCGAGTGGGAAAAAATGCACGGCGAGGTACTGACTTCCATCGCTTCCATCGTCGTGCGGTATCCGCTATGCGTTCCGCATACGAGCATCCCCACGCGGTTCATCTCCTGGACAAGCTCGATACCGAAGCGGCTCAGCCCGCCATCGTTGCGCTCCGCACACCCATCGCCAACAAAATTCTTGGAGTTGTATGCCAGCAAAGCGTGCTTGACCCCGAGTCGGTAGAACAGGCTAACCAGCTCGAGGTTTTTCTGAAAGGGACGAGTTTCCTGAAAATTGAAGATGATTGCGAGTTTCCCCTCGGCCTTGGCGCGCTCGATGTCGGCGACGGTATGGCACAACGTCATGCGCTCGCGTTCGTGCTCGATCATGAGCGCCGCGCCTGCCAACCATCGTACCGTGTGAGACAGATCGACCTCCGTGCCCGCTACGGTCAATGACAGCAAATCAAAGCCAGCACGGTGAAAACGCGCGAGAATCGGCTTGTGAGCGTAGCCCTCTCCCCAGGGAAGCGTCATGTCCCACACGAGTGAGTCATCCACAAGGCGGACGGCGTCGCGGCTCGCACTCGCACGCGCTCGGGTGAGAAGATCTTCGGAACCGATGCTCATGACAGCTCCCGAAATGCAGGCACGGCAATTTACGTCGCGAAAGAAGCTCGCGTCTATTGCGACGTTCTCTGGGTTTGATGCTTCCCGTGTATGAGTGGCGTGCGTGGCTTCCCCTCGAAGGAGAGGCGGGACCAACGAGAGCGTTGCAAGGCCACGAACTGACCGGGGAGTTGTGCTTGAGCCCTACCGAAATCGAGGGTTAGAAATTGACCTTGTCGGGACCCTTGGTTCCCAGCATTGCGCGCGCCTCAGCAGGCGTTGCAATTCCGATTGAGAGCTCCTCAAGGATTCTTCGGATCCGGCGCACCTGATCGGCGTTGGTCGTCGCGAGCTGGCCCTTCCCATACCAGAGGCTGTCCTCCATGCCAACGCGCACGTGTGCGCCCAGAATCGCGCCCATGGTGACAAGCGCCATCTGGTGGCGCCCAGCGGCCAGATTGGACCAGTAGTACTGATCACCAAACAAGTCATCCGCCGTCTGCTGCATGTGGAGAACATGCTTCGGGCTCGTGCCAAGTCCTCCCATGAAGCCGTATATCGATTGAATGAACAGCGGCGGCTTTACCCAGCCGCGATCAAAAATAAACTTCAGAGAGTGCAGATGCCCGATGTCGAAGCACTCGAATTCGAAGCGGACGCCGCGTTCCTCGCCGAGGATGCGAGCAAAGCGCTCCATCCAGTCGAAGGAGTTGATGACGGTGCGTCCTTTCGACATCTGAAACCATTTGTGCTCCCAGTCGTGCTTGATCCGATCACGGTAACGGTCGTACAGAGCCCACGTACCGCTGTTGAGAGGACCCATATTGAACGAGCAGACCTCAGGCGCGAACTCCTTGGGCGCGGCGAGCCGCGCCTGAAATACAGCCTCGGGCGTTGGCTCGAGCGTGGGCTGACCGGTTGTTATGTTGATTATCGCGTCACATCGCTGCTTGATACTCGATAAGAACTGCCTATAAACCTCTGGGTCCGTTGTCGGCCGGCCCGTCTCCGGGTCTCGTGCATGCAGGTGAATCATCGCGGCGCCCGCTTTGGCTGCGGCGACAGCCTCATCGGCAATCTGCGCCGGCGTGATCGGCAAGTGAGGCGTCATGCACGGCATATGGAATGCGCCGGTGATTGCGCATGTAATGATCCGCTTCTCTGGGTGCAACATGGAAGAGCCGTCTCCTTGGCGAGAGACTGTGTTTGCAGCGCAAATAGTATCCCGCGATGTCCGTTGGACGGTCAATGTGCGACCGAGTGGCAGAGGCGACGATGTTAGGAGCCCGGAAGGGGTAAGCAGTCGGCAGCGCGTGGAACGAGAGCGATCGTTCGAACTTATAGCGGTTGCCGCTGTTCTCATATCACGCGGATATCGATCGGAGCGCGGCGAGAAAAGATATGGGTAGCACAGGTAGACTTGCTCGCAATGATCGAAGTGAACCACGTGCCGTGTCTCGCGCGGCACAGGAACCGCGTAGGTCGAGTAATAGGAACGGGCGGTGCCTCAGGGGCGTTGAGAGCATTGCGTGTCTGTAGCAGTGTGGGCTCGTCGTGGACCTGTAATGGGTTCATCAGCTAGCGGCAGCCAGAATGGGGTGGGGCGCGCGCTCGGCCGAACGCTAGCAAGGCGTCACATCGCTCTGATCGCGCTCGGCGGGGTAATTGGCGCGGGACTATTTGTCGGGAGCGGTGTCGCGATCAATGTCGCGGGGCCTGCGATTACCGTCAGTTATCTGCTCGCGGGGCTGGTCGTGCTGGCGGTGATGACGATGATCGGGGAGCTCTCGCAAGCGCACCCGTCCATACAAGCGTTCACAGAGCTTATCCGTGCGCAGGGTGGGCGTGGGGTGGGCTTTGTCATTGCTTGGCTCTATTGGTACTCCTGGGTGTTGACGATTGCGATCGAGGCGGTCGCCGCGGCCAATATTCTCCGGGCGTGGATTCCGCTTCCGATATGGGAGCTGAGTGTCGGCCTGATTTTTGCCATCACCGGCTTGAATCTGCTCTCCACGCGCTCGTTCGGTGAATTCGAATTCTGGCTCTCCTCGATTAAGGTGATCGCCATCGTCGGATTCATTGTCGCGGCTCTCAGTTTCAGCTTTGGATTCTGGGGAGGGCACGGACTAACCTGGCCAAATCTCTTCGTCCATGGTGGATTCCTGCCGCACGGAATCCCCTCGATCTTCACCGGCGTTGTGGCGGTGTTTTTTTCTCTTTGCGGCGCCGAAGTCACTACGATCGCCTCTGTTGAGGCTCGGGAAGGCGTGGGGAGTGGAACTCGGCTTGCAGTCGCACTTATGGTCCGCCTCACGGCGTTCTATGTGGTTTCGATCTTGTTGATCGTTGTCGTTGTGCCTTGGACGTCGGTGATTCCAGGAATTTCACCTTTCATTACTGCTCTTCAGTCGATGGGTCTGACGCACGCCGGCACGCTGATGACCGCGACCGTTCTGACGGCGATACTTTCGAATCTAAACACTTCCCTCTACGTGAGTTCCCGCGTTCTGTACACGCTCGCGCGGCACGCTGAAGCACCCGGGGTATTCGGGCATCTCAATCGGCGGCTGGTCCCCGATAGCGCTGTTCTAGTCGGCTGCGCGAGCGGCTTGGGCTGTTTGATGGTTTCATTCACATCCGCGCAGTCTGCATTCATCTTTCTTGTCAACGGAATCGGCGCCGTCTCGCTCTTTATTTACCTCACCGTATGCATTACCCACTTGCGATTGCGCTACCAACTCAGAGGGAAGAGGGAGGAGCGTCGATCAGGCATTCCCCTATGGATCACCTACGCTGCGATCCTCGCGATAGGGTCGTTTCTGCTGGTCATGGCAGCCAACTCAGGATTGATGTCGCCACTATCCATGGGTGCGGTCCCGGTTCTGGTGGCTACGGTCGCATACCTTTGCATGCGCGCGCGCCGCGCGCGCTCTGTCTCATTAGCTGCGCCACGCAACTCAGCCGACAGAAGCTAAACAGAACGCTGCTGGTTCTCAGCACAGCCCGGTGCCAAGCGAACGCACTCTGGCGGGAAGGCATGGCGCAACCCTCCCAGCTTGCCTAGAGCGAGAGCTTGTAGATACGGGTCGCCGTGCCTCCAAAGAGGGCCGCTTTCTCCTCGGGCGAGCAACCCGCAGTGAGGCGCTTGAAGGTATTCCACAGCACGTCGTAGCTGCAGGTGCAGAAGTCGACGGGGAAATTGCTTTCGAACATCGCACGGTGGACGCCGAAGGCTTCGATGCAGCTCTCGACGTACGGGCGCCATTCGTTTGCGAGTTGCGCGGATGGGGAGGGCGTGGCTGCCATGAACGCGGGGAATCCCGGGAACACCATTCCAAGGCCGCCTAGCTTCACTGCGACGTTGGGAAGCTTGGCCAGTGCCCGGATGCTGGCTTGCCATTCCGAGAAGCGCCGCTCACGCTGGCCTTCGTAGCTTGCGATTCCAAGCGGTGTTCCGAGGTGGTCGAGAATAATCTGAGTTCCTGGGAAGGCTTGCGCGAGGTCGACGAGGTCACTGAGCTGTGGCTCAAGAAGCCACGCATCGAAGGAGAGGCCGAGAGGCTCGAGCTCGGCGAAGCCTGTACGAAACCGCGTGTCGCGATAAAACCCCGGCGGAAGGCCGGCAAGATGGCCTAGAACGGTGGCGTCCGCATCCCATGCTCCGATCTGGCGGATACCTCTAAAGCGGTCTCCGCCGGCTCGAATGTGAGACTCAAGAACATCTCTCACACGGGGTCCGAGGCTCAAATCAGCGCGCCCGACGATCGCTGCACAGGCGCGCGGCACACCGTAAAGTCCGCTCGCGCTCATGGCGGCGACGCCATTGACGAACTCGGTCTCTCCGACCGGGCGCAATTCCGGAGGGCCTTCTGCCCGGAAAAAGGCTCCACACTCGACATACACCGTAGCCAGGATGTTGTGTCCCCGCCCAAGGTCGGTTAGCAGCTCATCGAGCAGGTACCGGGGTGCCTGCTGGTTTACGTTGTTGAAACCGTGGGGGCGCCTAGGGGGTTGATTGCGCAGGAGGTGGGCCCGACGATCCCACAGGTGATGATGCGCGTCGACTATCGGTAGGTGGGGTTCTAGGATTGGCTCGTTCACAACTCGATCTCCGGTGCACTCCAGTCGGCGAGCCGCTCTCCGCGGATTGCCACTTCGTTCAGTAGAGGTGCGACCGCCCAGTAACGCTCTCCAAACCGTGCGGCAAAACTTCGGATCGATTCGGCGAGTTTGCCGGCACCCTCGGTATCCCCGTAGAACATTGGGCCCCCCAATTCCCGCGGAAAGCCGTAGCCATTGCACCAGATCACGTCAATATCGGCTGCACTCCGTGCAATACCCTGCCCGAGCAGGCGCGCTCCCTCGTTGATCAATGCAAAGATACAGCGTTCGACGATTTCTTGATCGGCGATGGGGCGCTGGTGTACCCCCAGTCGCTCCGCCTCTGCCTGAATCAGACTCAGAGCTTCAGGATTCTCGTGGCGCTGCCGCCCCTCGTCGTATCGATAGAAGCCGCGCCCGGATTTCTGTCCAAGAAATCCGCGGTCGGCCAATAGCTCCGAAGCGCGGTAGAACCGCGGATCGTCCGGGCGGTCTCTCCATGCACGACGGGCGGCGACGCCGATGTCCAGGCCGGCCAGGTCGCCCACGGCATTCGGGCCCATGGCCATTCCGAAGTGCTCGAGTGCATCGTCTATGGCCTTGGGCGTTGCGCCTTCGAGCAACATGAATTCCTTTTCTCGACCGTAGGCGTAGAGCATGCCGTTGCCGACAAACCCAAAGCCGTTTCCGACAACCACGCCGATCTTCTTCAGACGCCGACTCACGGCCAGCGCCGTCTCAAGGGTCGTCGGCGAAGTGAGCCGACCCTGGACCACTTCGATAAGGGGCATGACATGAGCTGGACTGAAGAAGTGCATCCCCACGACCGCATCCCCACGGCCGCTGGCCATCGCCAGCTCATCAACATCCAGAGTCGAGGTGTTGCTCGCTAGTACCGCATCTGACCTCGTAACAAGAGCAAGCTGGGAGAACAGCTTGCGCTTGTCGTTCAGGTTCTCGGTAATCGCCTCAACGACCAGGTCGGCCGCGGCGATGTCAGCCAGCGCGCCCGTGCCTTGAACTCGCGCTCTCGCCGCAGCAGCGTCAGCAGCACTAACACGACCTTTTCGCACCGCACTTGCGATATTTGCGTGCAGTCGACTCAATCCAGAGTCCAGGGCCCGTTCGCTCTGATCAACGAGGACAACCTCGAGGCCCGCGTGCGCCATACTGGTCGCGATCCCGCTACCCATGGTGCCAGCACCGATCACAGCAACCCGCTTGACAGGGCGCGGGGACACGCTCGTTCTGCGTGAACGGTGTTCGGCGAGAAACAACCTGCGCAACGCCTGCGACTCGCGTGAAGCTCGACATTCCTCGAATTTCTCGTTTGCAAGCGCCTGCGCAACGTGCGCGGGCTGTGTCAGCGCGGCTTCGGCGCACTGAAGGAGGTTTTCGGCGGCGCGGAGGCGGCGCACGGCGGGGCGCAGGCCCGACCTGTACGCTTGAAGAAAGGTTGCATCGTGTAGAGTGCTCCGGACCGCATTGTCAATCCGTGGTCGAACGCCGGCGCCGGCGGCCAAAAGTTCACGAAAACATGAAAGAGCGGAGACTCTCGGATCGCCATCCGTTGGCCGATCAACCAGCCCCAATTCGACCGCGCGAGCGAGCCTGATGGGTGTGCCGGAGATCATTAAATCCAGGGCGACAGTAAGGTCGAGCAGGCGGAATAAACGGAGCGGGCCGCCGCCACCCGGGAAGAGTCCCAGACGGATCTCAGGCAGGCCGAATTGCAAATCGGCGAAAGCGTAGCGGTAGTGGCACGCGAGAGCCAGTTCCGCACCGCCACCCAGCACCGCGCCGTGCAACGCGGCGGCGACGGGTTTGCTGCATCGCTCGAGCCGAAGGAGCACGTCAGCGAGCAGGGGTGGCCCTCGTGGACGGTCGAGCTCATGAATGTCTGCGCCGGCGCTGAAGTGACGTCCGATGCCGTGTATCAGGATTCCTCGGATCGACCGGTCGGTGTCGAGCTCCTCGATGCACCGTAGCAGGCCCTCGCGCGCAGCTTGAGACAGCGCGTTGACCGGAGGGTTGTCAAGGCAGATCAGACCGATTTCACCATCACGCTCGATAAAAACTGGCAGAGTCACACCAGAACTTTAGACCGCGGCGCGCCCGTCCTCGCGATATAAGTGAGCACCCAATCATTATTGGACAGGCGGCAGGGCTCGTGCTTGAGTGCTTATTTTTCAAGCCTGCGCGGACCGCAACGACCTACCATGGCCAGCGGAATTAAGGACAAGGTCGCGATTCTTGGCATGGGATGCGCCCGCTTTGGCGAGCGTTGGGACGTTGACGCCGATCAGTTGATGGTTGAGGCCTATACCGAGGGTCTCGCCGATGCAGGCGTCGCCACTTCTGATATCGGTGCCGCATGGCTCAGCGTCGGCTTCGATGCCATGAACATTGGCCCCTCGGGCATCCCTCTAGCCGTCGCGCTTCGTCTGCGCGATGTAGGAGTGACCAAGGTCGAAAACTACTGTGCGAGCGGGACCGAAGCATTTCGCGGGGCGGTTTACGCAGTGGCGTCAGGGGCAGCCGACGTGGCGCTCGCGCTGGGTGTTGAGAAGCTCAAGGATACGGGGTATGGAGGCCTCCCAGTTCGCACCCGCGGCACCATGTTTGACATGGTCGGAGTCACCGGCTCTGCGCCGGGGAATTTCGCTCAACTGGCTTCCGCCTACGCGGCCCGGCATAAGGTGGCGCCCCACGACCTCAAGCGCGCCATGGCTCACATATCGGTGAAGAGCCACGCAAACGGTGCCAAGAACCCCAAGGCGCATCTCAGAAAGACCGTCGACATCGACACTGTCATGAGTGCTCCGATGGTGGCCGAACCACTCGGGCTCTACGACTGCTGCGGAGTTTCTGATGGCGCAGCGTGTGCGCTGGTTACCACGCTGGAGAGGGCTCGTGCGCTCGGCAGGCGTGATGTAGTTACCGTCAAGGCGCTGCAGATCGTGACCTCGAATGGCTGGGAGAGCCAGACCACGGAGTGGAACGGCACATATCTACACACGACTCGCGTGGCGGCTGCGCGCGCTTACGATGAAGCTGGAATCTCTCGGCCCCGTGAGCAGATTAGCCTACTTGAGGTGCACGATTGCTTCTCGATCACCGAGCTCGTCACCATGGAAGACTTGCAGATGAGCGACGAGGGCATGGGCTGGAAGGATGTCCTGGATGGGGCTTTCGACGCCGATGGACGTGTGCCGTGCCAGCTCGACGGCGGGCTCAAGTGCTTCGGTCATCCAATTGGGGCATCGGGACTCCGAATGATCTACGAGAACTACCTCCAACTCCTGGGACGGGCGGGGGCCCGCCAGCGATCCCCGGCACCGTCGGTTGCGCTGTCACACAATCTCGGCGGGATGCCGTCACAGAATGTGAGCGCGGTTGCAATTGTAGGTCTCACCCGCGTTTGATCGCCTTCATGCCGTCAAACCCGCTTGACGGACTCAATCGATCAGGCTCTGCAGCCAGGCATGAGAGGAATGCAACGGGGCTGTTGGGCGATACTCGGCGCTGACCCACCCGGAATAGTTCAGTCGTTTGAGGGCATGGAAGAAATCATGAAATCGTATGGCGCCCGTGCCCGGGGCACCCCGACCCGGCACGTCGGCAAACTGAATGTGTCCGATCTTTCCAAAGTGCTCCTCTAGGCGCTGGAGCGGGTTCTGTTCAATCTGGGTTACATGATAGATATCGAACAGCAGGTATACATTCGGATTCGCGGCCCGCGCGATCACGTCCACGGCATCGGCCACCTTGGCCAGTAGAACGTGTGGCACGTCAATGGGATTCAGCGGCTCAACGAGAGCGCGGATCCCCCAGCGGCCGAGTTCATCCCCGGCAAAGGCAAGGTTCCGCGTCAACGTAGCCATCGCGGAAGCACGCTCGCCCTCGTTCGCGAGCCTGCAGGGTCCAACGTTTACTTGACGGCAGCCGATGGCGCGAGCTGTCGTCGTCACGCCACGAATTGCCTCCTCAAATTCCCGCTCGCGCCCGGGTGTGCCTGACAGCCCGATTCCGCCAGACTGCAGATCGCCGGATGAAGCATTACAGCAGACAATCGCGGTCCCCGCCGCGTTGGCCGCAGCTGCCACCTGATCAGGAGTTGCGGTCTCGCAGCTCCACAGCTCGACGCCCGTAAACCCTGCGTCGCGCGCCATCTGAAAGCGCTCGAGAATCGGGCGATCGCGAAAGAAAAAAGCAAGGTTAGCTGCGATGTGCATCGCTAGGCCAGCGCCTCGGCCCCCTCCCGCGCGAGGGCTTGGAAGGCCTTCCCGGCTGCCTCGACGGCAGCGTCGATGTCCTCATTCGACATGGGTGTAGATCCCACGAGGAGGCCCTGAGGTGATACCAGGACGCCTTCGTTGAGCATTGCACGATGAAAGCTCAGCATCTTCTCGCGGTGCTTTGGGCCGATCGAGGTGATCATGTCTCGATAACTGTCGAACTCCCGCTCGGCGAGCGCGATGCCGGTAAGCGAACCTCCTCCGTGTACAACCAGGGGAAGGCCGACCCTGGAAGCCGCAGCCCGCAGTCCCGCCCGCAGTCGGTCGCCTTTCGCGCTGAGGTCTGCATAGGCGTCGCGTGTCATCAGCTCCATGGAGGCAAGGCCGGCTGCCATCGACATCGGGTTCGCCGTGAATGTGCCGCCGTGGAAGACTTTCGGCAACCCGTTACTCGTCGGGGTTGTAAAAACAGACATCACATCGTCCGAGCCGCCGACAGCGCCTACTGGAAGTCCACCGCCGATGATCTTGCCGAGCACGACAGCATCGGGCGTCACGCCAAAATGTCCGTGCGCACCGTGGTATCCGAGGCGGAAGGAGAAGACCTCATCGAAGATCAGGACAATTCCGAGGCGGGTAGTTTCCTCGCGCAGCATGGTCAGGAACTCAGTGTTGGCGCGCAAGAAGCGCATATGCGCCGGAAAGGGATCGATGATCACCGCGGCGAGCTCGTCGGCGTACTTGCGGATCAGCGCCTGCGCAATCTCGGTGCGATTGATGGGTGCGATAACGATATTCTCGGTGAGTTCACGCGGCGTGCCTTCGCCAAAGGCAACCCTGTTCGGCTCTGTCAACGGCCCCCAGTTATCCGCTGTCGCGACCCAGCTGGTCTCAAGCTCAGGGTATTGACCATGATAGCCTCCCTCCATCTTCATGATTCTGCGACGCCGCGTCTTCGCGCGTGCGACCTTCACCGCGAGCATCGCAGCTTCAGTGCCAGAGTTGCAAAAGCGGACCTTTTGTATTGCAGGAACACGGGCGCACAACAACTCCGCCAGCTTAATTTCGTGCTCCGTGGGCAGAATAGCCGAGGTGATATGGCGTGCCTGTTCTACGATTGCCTGCACGATCTTGGGATGTGCATGCCCATGAATCTGACTAGAGAAATTGTTGATGAAATCGATCCGTTGAACTCCGTCGATATCCAGAACACGGCAACCCTGGGCGTCTGCCGCATAGACAAGATAGGGTTGGATCATCACCGGGTGTCGTGTAGTGCCGCCCGGCATGCTTTGCTTGGCGCGGTCGAACAACTTCGCTGACTTGGACGAGAGGTCGGGAAACATTTATCGGATCCTCCGGTGTTTCTGGGCAATCATCGACGACAACTCAACCAGTCATCGCATAGCGGAATCCAACACCTAGTAACTGGCTGCCGTATGGGCGGGTTTTGATGGGAAAGGCACGATGGGCGAGTACGCGCGCTTCTGTCAACTTATCCAGGGATAGAGTGGTTTCATATCAGAGCGGCATTGGTGCTCTTAAATGAGCACGTCAGCGAGGAGCGCCAAGGCGCGGTCAGCGATCGGATCGGCGCGTGAGGAACGTTAGTCCGTGAATCGGAAGACGGGTGTTCCTGCAATCGATGTGCTGGAGAATCACGCCGTGAGCATATCGATGCGTTAGGACCTCAGTGGGGCGGGGGGGCGAGCATGAGACCTATCCGGATTCAGGGATCACGGCTGTAGCCTCGATCTCGACCTTGGCTTGCGTCTCCATGAGCGCGGAGACCTCGACGACGGTCATGGCAGGGTAGTGGCTGCCCATGACTGCGCGGTAGGCGACGCCGATCTCCTTGCGCTCCGCATAGTATTCGTCTCGGCTTGTAACGTACCAAGTGAGGCGCACCACGTGCTCCGCGTGGGCCCCGGCCTGCGCCAGTACGATGCAGATGTTTTCCAGAGCCTGTTTCACTTGTGGAGCCAGGGTGCTTGGAAAGCGACCCGTGGTGCTCCATCCGACCTGGCCCGCTACATAGATCTGCCGTCCCTGGGCAATGATGCCATTACTGTAGCCGCTCGGCCTCGTCCACCCGGGCGGCTGCAGAATTTCTAGCGTGCCCCTGCTCATGGCGAGCCTGAGGCCGCAAGTAAGTCCCGTGCAATGATCAGCTTTTGCACCTCAGTAGTTCCCTCGTAAATGCGCAGGGCACGGATCTCGCGATACAGTCGCTCGACTGTTTCACCCTGCATAACGCCACGGCCGCCAAACAGCTGTACGGCCTTATCGATCGCGCGCTGGGCGGACTCGGTCGCTGCCAACTTTGACATGGCGACTTCGCGGGTCGCGGTCTCGCCGCGATCGCGCAGCCATGCGGCGCGGTAGGTCTGCAGCCGCGCTGCATCGAGTTCAGTCGCCATGTCCGCCAGAGCAGCCTGAGTCAACTGGAGGTCCGCCAGTTTCCGGCCGAACAGCAAACGAGACTTAGCGTGGCGGAGTGCCTCATCCAGTGCGCGCTGCCCGAATCCGAGCGCCGCACCGGCGACTGAGGTGCGGAATATATTCAGCGTGCGCATCGCGATCTTGAACCCCTCTCCTTCGCTTCCCAGTCGGTTGACGACCGGAACGCGACATTCGCTGAAAGCCAGCGTTGCCATGGGGTGGGGCGCGATCGCGTCGATGCGCCGGGAAACTGAAAGGCCGGGGGCATCCGCGTCCACGACGAAGGCGGTGATGCCACGGGCGGTCACTGACCCGTCGACACGCACCTCGGGCGCACTGGTACGGGCGAACACACAGTAGAAGTCGGCGATCCCACCGTTTGAGATCCAGGTCTTCTCGCCATTCAGAACGTACTCGCTTCCTTGCAGACGTGCGCGGCACTCGAGGGCTGCCACATCCGAGCCCGCAGCGGGCTCCGAGAGCGCGAACGCGGCCAGCTTCACCCCGCTCACGACCTCGGGCAGGTAATGTTGCTTGAGCTTCGGCGAGCCGGCCAGACAGATGGCACCGCTGCCGAGCCCCTGCATAGCGAAGGCAAAATCCGCAAGACCGTCGTACCAGGCCAGTGTCTCACGAATTAACGCGAGTGCTCGCACATCGTAAGCTGCATTCGCATTGAGTGCAGCCGGCGCCGAGTAGCGCGTAAAGCCGGCGCTACCGAGATCACGGGCCATACGGCGACAATAGGCGTCCACGTCAGTGCGCGCGTGGAACTCTGTGCCGGTGGTCAAGTGCCGGGCGGCCCACTCGCTAATGTCGGAGGCCAGTTTCCGATGCTCGCTGGCGAAAAACGGCCACTCGAGAAATGACCGGTCCGGTGAGCCCAGAGGATGGATGCTCAGAGGTCAGTCTCCTTTGAACTCGGGTTTGCGTTTGGCGACGAATGCCTGGTACGCGCGCCGGAAATCTCCCGTTTGCATGCAGTGCGCTTGTGCTTCCGCTTCTGCTTCGATCGCGGCGTCTATCGCCATGTTCCACTCTTCATGCAGCATGCGTTTGGTCGTGGCGTGCGCCATGGTCGGCCCTGCGGCAATCTCGCGGGCCAGTTCGCGCGCCGTGCTGATGAGGTCATCGGGCGCAGTCAATCGGCTGAAGAATCCCCACGCGAGGCCCTCCTCGGCCAACATCGCGCGTCCCGTGTATAGCAACTCAGCGGCGCGTCCATGACCAATGAGCCGGGGCAGGATGGCGCAGGCGCCCATGTCGCATCCTGCGAGTCCGACGCGTGTGAAGAGGAAGGCTGTCTTGGCTCGGGGGGTGCCAAGGCGAAAATCCGCGGCCATCGCCAGAATCGCCCCTGCGCCCGCGCAGACGCCGTCCACGGCGGCGATGATGGGTTGTGGACAGTGACGCATCGCCTTCACGAGGTCTCCGGTCATGTGCGTGAACTCACGCAGGCCTGACAGATCGCGGTTCGTCAGTGGGCCGATGATTTCGTGCACATCGCCGCCCGAGCAGAAGTTACCGCCGGCGCCAGTCAGTACAATGGCGCGGATCTCACTGGCTTGGTGAGTGAGCGAGCGGAATAGGTCGCGTAGCTCGGCGTAGGAGTCAAACGTCAGGGGGTTCTTGCGCTCCGGGCGGTTGAGAGTGATGACGCCAACGCGGCCGGTGCGTTCCCACTGGAAGTGCTTAGAATTCGCAGCCGGCTGTGTCATACGGATTCCCGATCAGCCGCTCAGGGTTTCGCCGATATGGCGCTTCAGTTCCCCGAGCAATTCGATCAGCTGCTCCTTCCTGCGCGCACTCATCCCCTCGAGGAGCTCGATAACCCATTGCTCGTGCACCGCCGCCA
>Ga0335069_10009993_pt1 | contig 13484 bp, 11 predicted proteins | sample Lox_Sample_11_FD_206714 | JGI IMG/M metagenome (GOLD analysis project Ga0335069, IMG submission 206714) | Soil microbial communities from Loxahatchee National Wildlife Refuge, Florida, United States - Lox_Sample_1.1 | ecosystem: Environmental > Terrestrial > Soil > Wetlands | place: USA... | reverse complement strand
ATCTGGATCAACCGGGAAAAGCTGGGTAAGGCGGAACCGAACGGGCATGATTTCACGATTGACGCCGGCTTTCAGTTATTAAATGAGGCCGGCGATCCGATCGTGGATGACTCCGAAAAGCGCACCTACCAGGCGTTCGAAGACATGGATGGCAAGATGACGTTCCTGCCCTTCCGCGTGGCTAGCCGTATTCCTATTGTGCCGGGCAAATACACGTTGAAAGTGCAAGTGACCGACCGGCAGGCAGGCAAGATCTACGAAGCGCAAAGGAAAATCGCCGTGCCGGCGCCCAACGTTGTAGCGCTCAGCGCGCCACTGCTGGCTTCGGCGGTGCGGAAGGCTGAGAAACCGGGTGCGGGCCTGCCGTTTGAGTATTACGGCGTACAGTTTGTGCCGCTCGCCGAACGCAGCCTGAGCCCGCGCGATCCGCTGCGCCTGCTATTCCAGGTACAGGTTCCCGAGGGCGACACGCGCAATTTCACGATGGAATACGTGATCGCCCACGTGCAGCTTCGCGAGCAGCGCCAGGAATTGAAAGAGACCATCGCCGCAAAGGATTTCCAAAAAGGAAGATTCCTGAAGGCCAAAACGATCCCGCTGGCCAACATGGCGGAGGGCGATTACCGGATGGTGGTGAACCTGCGCGCTGAGGGCGCATCGGAGATTGCGGCGTCGGTGAATGTGCCGTTTCATATTTTCGAGGAGGCCGGCAACGATCGTTTGTTCTTCCTTTCGAATTTCCGGCTGTCGGCGAAAGGCGGTGTGGCGGCTTATATCCGCGCTCTCGAATCCATGGCGCAAAAAGACCGCGAGAAAGCTTCCGAGTATATGACGTTGGCGGTTGATCAGAACCCGGCCAATCAATATGCGGATCAGCTACTGGTGGGACTCTACTTCAACAGCCACAAGTATGATCGCGTGACGGCGCTATACGAGAAGATGGGGCTCAGCGCATTTCGCTCGGCACCGGAGACGCTGGCCCAGATCAGCGTGAGCTTCTGGCAAGCAGGCAAGGCCGCGCAGGCTCGCGAAGTGATTCAGACGGCGCGCTCCCTCTATCCGCAGGATCCTCTCCTTAACGCGACGCAGAAGAGCATGCAGCGCGTGTCGCGATAGGCAACCCCGCGCTCACTCAATACGCTTGACGCTGTATTCGATCGGCTGGTCCAACCCGGGAACCTCCACGGTGAGCTTGATGGCATCACCGCTTACTTTGCCTTTGTAGTTGGCCTTGGCTTCGTTGCCCTCCAGGTTGATGGTGATGGTGAAGGAGATGTTGTCGCCGTCAATTTTGCCGTCGTCGATGGTTGATTTGCCGAACCGGTTGCTGAGTGTCTGGCCGGTGAGCTTGTTGCCGTCGACCTTGAAGATAAACGTTCGCTCCGTCGTGCCGACGGGGGTCTCGGCCGCGCCCTTCCACTTGCCGCTGATATCAGCGGCGCTCAGAACGGATGCCAATACCAGGGTGAGAGCTAGCGCGTACTTCACGATGCAACCTCCTGCCAACCGGAGTTGGTCTTCATAGATTACAACAGGAGCCGTTGTACTCAGCCCGCGGCGACGCTGCAGGCTTCTGTCTCCACGCCGGGTGACGGGGCACATTCCAGAGCTTGGCACTCCTGTTCCAGCTCTTCGGCCACCTGGCGGGCGTAGATGACAAAGTGGTGCGCGGAGAGCAGAACCATGAAACCCAGCCACATTTTGGCTGGTTGGCGCGACCAGTTCCAAGCCATTTGCCAGAGAAACTTCCAGTAGGCGCGGCGATAGCCCGAGCGCACTCCCTGCCGCCACATGGAAGCGAACAGAACCCGGAGATTGTAGGACATCGGCAGATTCGGAGGCCGCTGCCCGCGCGGATTCCAAGCTTCCAGCGAGCGGAAGGCCCGGTCGAAGAACGGCGCCGCTTCATACAATCCCGCGAGAAGCCGGCTCAGACCCCGCAGCAGCACCGCCGGAGGAAGCACCGTGTGGAAATTTGGCGCGCTGAAATTGGAAGTGGCCTGGCTTTCTTCAATCAGGCGGCCTTCTCTCTTTAACCGGTCGTAGAGTGCGGTGGTAGGCGGCGCCTGTAGAACGCCGGCCATGGCCCAAGCGATAGCTGCCTGGTCAATGAACTCCAACTGGCGGTCGAAGATCTTCTCATCATCGGAATCAAACCCGACAATGAACCCTGCCAACACCCACAGGCCGGCCTTTTGTATGACACGCACCTGTTCCATGCTGTCGCGGCGCAGGTTTTGAAACTTCTTCGACTCCTTCAGCGCGTCAGCCGACGGCGTCTCGATCCCGATAAACACATACATGAAGTTGGCCTCCACCATGGCACCCAGCAGATCAGGCCGGTCCGCCAGGTCGATGGATGCCTCGGTGTAGAACGAGAAGGGAAAGTCATGCTGCCGCTGCCACGCAGTCAGATCCTGGGTCAGCGCCAGGGCCTGACGATAATTGCCGATAAAGTTGTCGTCCACGATGAAAACTTCGTTGCGCCATCCGAGCGTGCGCAGCGTATCCAGCTCGGCGAGAATTTGCGCGGACGTCTTCATGCGCGGCCGCCGTCCGTAGATGGTAATGATGTCGCAAAACTCACACTGAAATGGGCATCCGCGCGAGTACTGCACGGGCATGGACGTGTACTTGTCGCGGCGCAGCAGATCGTAACGCGGCACCGGGCTGCGCGTCATGTCGGGCTTGTCGGTGATGCGGTAGAGACGGCGCGCCGTGCCCCGCTCGAGTGCGATGGCGATTTCGGCAAAGGCTTCCTCGGCTTCGCCGGCGAGGACGTGATCGGCTTCCTGAAGCAGCAGTTCGGGTTGCGTACTGGCCCACGGGCCGCCGATGAAAGTGCGCCGTCCGAGCGCGCGAGCGCGGGCCAATACCGCAAGCGTGTCGACACGCTGCGCGTGCATGGCGCTCACCATGACGAGATCGGCCCATGCCAGGTCTTCGTCGCGCAGCTCATCGAAGGCGTGATCGAGCAGCCGGATGTTCCACCCGGCCGGGCAAAGCGCGGCCACGGTAAGCAGGCCGAGCGGCGGCGTCATGGCCCGCTCGGGGATCATCTCCAGCACGCCTTCGAAGCCCCAGAATGACGGCGGAAACCGCGGCCAAACCATTAGTACATTGATGTTGGTTCCGAGCGGAGGAAACATGCCCGGCGGATCCTGATCGGGCAGGATTCGCAGCGGCGAGAAAGTCTCAGCGGCAAGCGTATGCAAAATGGTTCTCCTAGAGAGACGGCGTGACGATCGCGGTAAATCGAGGTTCGAGCCGGTGCACAAACACCGAGAAACCAGTCCCCGGCCTGGTCGAATGATGGTACGGCTTTTGGCGGGATGGCGTCAAGCAGCATCGCGCTGACTGATCGACACTTGGGCCGAAGTGTCAGCGTCCGGAGTAGTGGATCGGCAAAAGGCTTGACAAGAAATGAATATCATGTCATTCTTTGAGCAACGGGAAAAATACCATGGTGTATCGCGAAACACCGAGGGTTCTGGAGCGTAAGCAGGCGCGGCGCCGGAAACTACTGGACGTTGCCATCCGCCTGTTTGCCCGCAAAGGTTATCACGCGGCCACGGTGCCCATGATCGTACGCGCGTCGGGCATTTCCACGGGAACGTTTTATCTCTACTTCAGTGACAAAGAGCACATTTTCGCCGCTGCCCTCGAAGAACTCGGCGAACGAATCTCGGCCGCCATCAATCAGGCTATGGCCGCGGCGGGTCCGGATGTTCTCTTGCACATGCAGGCAGCGGTGAGAGCGCTCGTCGGGTTCCTGGCCGACCATCCCCGCGAGGCGCGCATTCTGATTGTGGAGTCTTCCGGGCTGGGGAAGCGGTTGGACGGCGTGCGCCGCCGAATCATTGGCAGCCATACGCGAGGCGTGGAGCAGGCGCTGGCCGCAATGGCTGACCGGCTGCCTCCCATGGAAACAGCGGTGGTAGCGCGGTGCTGGGTGGGCGCAGTCTACGAGGCCGTGTTTTGTTGGCTGGAACAGCCCGTCATGGAGCGCATTCCCACCGACCAATTGGCCGCGGCGATCGCCCATTTCAATCTGCGGGGCATCGGCGCGCCGGCAAGAACGCTTGAGGAGGACAAAGATCATGGCTCTCGGGACTGACATTCGTTATGCGTTCCGCGTGCTGTCCAGAAACCGCAGCTTCACGATCGTGGCGGTACTGACTCTCGCGGTCAGCATCGGCGCCAACACCGCCATTTTCAGCATGGCCGACGCCATCGTTTTTCACCCCTACCCGTTCCATGATCTCGAGCGGATTGCCGCGATCTGGGAGACCATCCCAGCGGTTAGCACGGAACGATACGGCGTATCGGCGGGCAACTACTTCGATTGGACGGAGCGGAGTCACGTATTCGCGCAGATGGCGGCGTATCAGGGATGGGATGCGACACTAACCGGCGCACACGATCCGCAGCGCGTCCACGGAGTTTTGGTTTCGCCGGACTTTCTCCCGCTGCTGGGTTTGCCGGCGGCTAAGGGGCGGTTCTTCTCGGGCAAAACCGCGCACAACGAGCGAAATCAAGTGGTTGTCAGCTATGGATTCTGGCAGCAGAGGCTGGGGTCTGATCCCCATGTCGTGGGAAGCTCTCTCGAGTTGAATGGCCTCGCCAATACGATCGTCGGCGTCATGCCAAAGGAAATGGATTTTCCGATGTACGCCGAGGTCTGGGCGCCCTGGATTGTGACTCCCGAAGCCAGAAACGAGCGGGCCAAACGCGAGTGGAATGTGATTGCACGGTTGAAACTGGGGATTTCTGTTGCAGCGGCGGGCGCGGAAATGAACACCATCGCGGCAAGCCTCACTCGAGAATACCCGGCGGCGAACGCCGGCCGAGCGGCCACCGTGATGCTGTTGCGTGATTCTGTGGATGAATACGCCGGCCGTTTCATGGCGGTGGTGACGGGCGCGGTGGCGTTTCTGCTTCTGCTTGCCTGCGCAAATGTCGCCAACTTGCAATTGGCTCGCGGTGCCGTGCGGCGAAGGGAAATGGCGCTTCGCCTTGCCTTGGGTGCCGGCCGCCCGCGAATCGCTCGCCAGCTCATCACCGAAGGCATCATGCTCTCGTCGTTGGGAGCCGGCCTCGGCTTGCCGCTCGCTTTCTGGGGCGTGGCTGTAATCAAGGCGAACATTCCGCAAATGGTGAGCCGGCATCTGCCGGGGCTGTTAGCAATGCAACTGGATAGCCGGATGCTGGCCCTGACGCTCGCCGCCGCGGTTCTCACCGGCGTTGTGTTCACAGTTCCCGCAGCACTGCAGGCGTGCTCGGGATCGCTGGCCGCAACCTTGAAAGAAGGCGGGCGCGGGTCTGTGGCGTCAAGCCGCCGGCGCATGCGCTCGGCATTGGTGATTTCCGAGATCGGTTTCTCGATCGTTCTGCTTATCGGTGCCGGTCTCATGGTGAAAGGTTTCCGGAATCTGGCGGCGATGAAACCTGGCTTCGAGCCGAGGGATGTCGTGACTTTCAGCGTCGCCCTGACCGGCGAGAAGTACCGGGAAAGCTTCCAGGTGGTGAATTTCTACAGCGAGATCCTACGGCGCCTAGAAGGGATTTCCGGCACGCAGTCAGTTGCGATCATCAGTCAACTGCCCGCTCTGGCCGACAGCCGGACAAGTCCCGTAGTCATGGAAGGCCAGCCGATTGCCCCGCCTGACCGGCCTCTGCTCGCCGAGGTGCAAGTCACGAGTGAAGATTATTTCCAAACGATGACCATTCCCATCCTAAGCGGGAGGCCGTTCCTGCGACAGGACAGCGCGGGCGGCATGCCGGTCGCCATCATCAGCCAGGCTGCCGCACGGCGCTTCTGGCCGGGACAGAACGCCATGGGTCGGCGCGTTCGGTTGGCCTCAACGGAATGCAACACCGGATGGCTCACCATCGTGGGCATCGCGGGAGATGTGAATCACTTTTTACTCGATAGCGAGGTACGCCCAACCATCTATCTTCCCTACCGCCAGCAGCCTGTCCGGTCCTTGCATGTGCTGTTGCGAACACGCGCCCCGCTCGAACAGACAACGGTCGCCGTTCGCGCAGCCGGCCGGGCCATCGATCCAGGCCAGCCGATCAACGATCTCGAGCGGCTTAGCGGATTCTTCGCGGATCTGGCCGGTGGGGTGGGCGTCATCGCGACGGTCCTCGGCGTCTTTGCTGTTATCGCTCTGGCGTTGGCAACCGCGGGCATCTACGCCGTGATGGCGTACTCGGTCGCGCAGCGCACCCAGGAAATCGGCGTCCGCATAGCCTTGGGGGCGCGCCCGCAAGACGTGCGCAGACTCATTGTCGGAAGCGCGCTCCGCTTGGTGGGCATCGGCTTGGGATTGGGACTTCCCACCGCTTTCGCTCTGACGCTGGGTATGTCCAGCAGTCTGCCGGGCGTGGTCTCTCTCGACCCACTCACGTTCGCGAGCTTCGCGATTCTGCTGGCAGCCGTTGCCGTACTGGCCAGCTTCATCCCATCCCATCGGGCGACGATGGTCGACCCGATGACAGCGCTGCGCGCCGACTGATCACCGGAGTTCCTTTATCTCCCTGGCCTGAACGACAATAATCTGAATGTCCTTCGTTGATGTCTTGTTCGGAAAGCCGCTGGCAACGAGTGAAGAACGGGCGGAACGGATCGGCGCCTCCGCCGGCATCCCCATCTTCGGGCTCGACGCGCTGAGCTCCGCGGCGTACGGGCCGGAAGCGGCGCTCACACTGCTGATTCCGCTCGGAGCCGCCGGGATTGCCTACATCTGGCCGGTCAGCCTCAGCATCATCATTCTGCTGGCAATCGTCTATTTCTCATATCTGCAAACCATTGCCGCATATCCGGGAGGCGGCGGCTCGTACACCGTGGCGCGCGAAAACCTGGGAGCGTTTCCGGGCCTGTTGGCGGCCGCGGCGCTGATGATCGATTACATCCTCGTGGTGGCAGTCGGTATTTCGGCGGGCGTGGGTGCGCTGGTCTCGGCCGTCCCCAGTCTCGGTCCGCACACACTCGGCATATGTCTTGGAATTCTGGCGGTAATCACGCTCATCAACCTCCGCGGCGTGCGGGAGGCTGGCGTCATCTTCATGGTTCCGACGTACTTGTTCCTGGGCTCGCTCGTGGTGGCGCTGGTGATTGGCTTCGCCAAGCTGTTGCTCAGCGGCGGGCATCCCGTTCCGGTGATTGCACCGCCACAGGTCGCCGCCGCAACCGCCTCGGTTAGCGTATGGCTATTGCTTAAGGTTTTCGCCAGTGGTTGCACGGCCATGACCGGCGTCGAGGCAGTGAGCAATGGAGTGAAAGCGTTTCGAGAGCCGGCTGTGCCCACGGCGCAGCGAACGCTCACGGTAATCATTGCGCTCCTGATGGTGTCGCTGGCGGGCATCGCGTGGCTGGTGCGCGCGTACGGAATCGCCGCCACCGATCCGGGCGCCGCGGGCTATCAGAGCGTGCTGTCCATGCTGTTGTTGGCCGTTGCCGGCAAAGGGATTTTTTACTATGTCGCGATCGGGTCCATCTTGCTGGTGCTAGCGTTGTCCGCGAACACCGCTTTTGCGGATTTCCCCCGGCTGTGCCGTGCCATCGCCACCGACGATTATCTCCCCCGTTCGTTCGTCATCCGCGGCCGGCGCCTGGTCTATACGCAGGGGATCTCTGTCCTCGCCGTGCTCGCCGCCGTGCTGCTCATCCAATTCGGCGGCGTCACGGACCGGCTGATCCCGCTGTTTGCCGTCGGTGCGTTTCTGGCGTTCACGCTATCGCAGTTCGGAATGGTCGCGCACTGGATGCGCGTGAAGGGCCCTGGATCCCTGCGCAACATGCTGGTTAACGGTCTCGGCGCACTGGCGACCGCCGTAACCGTCGTCGTGGTCATGACGGCAAAGTTTGCCGAAGGCGCCTGGGTGACGATGCTTCTGATCCCGGCCATGATGGTGCTCATGCTCTCGGTGAAGCACCATTACAATCGAGTGGCCAAGGCTCTCGACTGCCCTTCCCCCCTCAAACTGACTGCTTTTTCACCTCCCCTGGTCGTCGTGCCCATTGATCACTGGAGCATGATTGCCCAAAAGGCCATGCATTTCGCGCTGAACATCTCGCCCGAAGTGATTGCCGTGCACGTGGATTGCGGGGAAGGATCCGAAGACTTGTGCGCCCTATGGGACAAGTACGTAAACGAACCGGCCCGCGAAGTCGGCCTTCCGGAGCCAAAGCTCATCACTCTGAAATCGCAGTATCGCCAGATTGTTGGGCCGATTCTCGATTACATTTTGGATGTGCAGAAGAAAAACCCCGTCCGCCAAATCGCCGTGCTACTGCCGGAACTGGTGGAGAGGCGCTGGTACCAGTATTTCCTGCACAACCAACGCCCAGCCATGTTCAAAGCCCTGCTATACGTGCGAGGAAATCAGAACACGGTAGTGATCAACGTCCCCTGGTATCTCGACAAATAGCAGGGCTGATGCTTCATCAGCCCTGCATGGATCATCGAAAACGCCGCGCTTACGACGCTGCCGCGGTCTGTCTGGCTGCCAGTTGAGCGCGGATTCCCTTCATCCGCTCGCGGGCTTCCGCGACCTTTTTCCGGCCATCCGGGGTCGCGTCAATCAATTTCTCGAAATTGGCCGCGAACTGCGGACCAAATGCAGTGCGGATTTCCGGAAGCAACAGTTCGATCTTCGAAAAGGTGCCGATGTGCTCGCCATTGGTGTCGTTAAACATCTCGATACTGATAGCTCCGTTGCTGACCAGGCCGGCCGCCATGTCCCAATAGGTAATGACCATGCGCAAATGGCCGCTGTGCTCGCCGAACAGCGCGGCCGTAAAGTCCGCCATCGATTCGGGGTGGAACTCGCGAAAATACCAGTCGCGCGCCTTGCGCATCGTGTCCTCGCGGCGCAATTCGAAAAGCTTAAGGATCAGGCCAGCTTCTTCTTGCTTCGACATGGAAAAGACTCCCTTTTTAAATTGAGTTGACGTTCGTTCAGTTTAGCAAACGCAGCGTTTCGATCGGATGTCGGCGAGCCCGCCAAACTGCTTTGCTAATCTGAAATTGATGCGGTGGTTTTGGCTGATAGCACTCGCGGGAATGTCCGCGCTGGTTTCCACAAGTCAGGTGAATGAAGATGTCCGGGATTTGGTCGATGCTCGCAATTTCGCGCGTGCCGGCGAGGAAATCCAGGCGGCTCGCGCAAAAACCGGCGTGACGCCAGAACTATTGGAGGCCATGTCCTGGCTGGCGCGCGGCGAGTTGGATGCCCGGCAATACGTTGACGCCGACCGCCATGCCGAAGAAGCGCGGAAGCTGGCAGCGGCAGCGCTCGCCAAGCGCAACATGGACGACGAACGACGCCTTCCGCTCGCGCTCGGCGCTGCCATCGAGGTGCATGCGCAGGTGCTTGCGTCCCGCGGCGAGCGTGTGGCCGCTGTAACGTTTCTGCGCCAGCAGTTAGCCGCATATCGCACCACCTCGATCGCCGCGCGCATTCAGAAAAACATCAACCTTCTGCGGTTGGAGGGTAAACCTGCGCCGCCGCTCGAAGAAGCGCAATGGCTCGGGCCCAAGCCGCCGGATCTCGCGGAGCTGAAAGGGCATCCCGTGCTTCTGTTCTTCTGGGCACACTGGTGCGGCGATTGTAAGGCGGAGGCGCCCGAGCTGGCGCGGCTCGCCGCCGATTTTAAGTCCGCCGGCCTGGTCTTGATCGGGCCCAGTCAACACTACGGCTACATTGCCGGCGGCGAGGAGGCGCCTCGCGACCTCGAAACTCGCTATATCGACGCGGTGCGCCAGCGCTACTACGCGCCCCTCGCCGCCATGAGCGTTCCGTTAAGCGAGCAGAACTTCATCAACTATGGCGCCAGCACTACGCCCACATTGGTTCTCATTGATCGACAGGGCATCGTGCGGATGTATCACCCCGGCGCTATGCCTTACGCACAGCTTGCAGCGAAGCTGTCTGAGATTGCGCGAAACTGAAGCCGGCGTGGACGATCAGGCCGACTTACGCTTGGATGGCACCAGATTCGGATAGAACTGGCGGTACTCTTCGAGAGCCCGGATCAAGGCTTTGACGGCGGCGAGCTGTGCGTAAAGGTGCTCCAGTTCCTTTGCGCTATCCGGGTTCACTTCGGGGGAAGTCTGTAACTTTTTCGACATATCGCAAGAGTGCACGAAATTTCTCGGCCGGCATATCCCCCTCGTGTGGGGCAATCGCGAAGGAAATGAGGAGACGAGAGCTCCCCTGCGCATGTGGGTACGGGATAGGACGCTGCCGATGGGAATAGAAACCTGTGAGTGGGATCGCGGCAGGTCACCCAAGCAACGCGGCGATCTTTTCGGCGTCATTCGGGACCACCACCGGCTGATTGCCAAATGTGGGATGAATACGCGAACCATCCGGCGCGTCCAACTGCCCCGTGTGATAGCGATAAATGTAGTCGGGGTCCTTCAGCACGTTGCCCGTGAGCACGGCAACCACGTCGGCGCCGCGCTCTATAGTACCGGCTGAAGTTAGTTTACGGATTCCCGCGAGCGTCGCGGCCGATGCCGGCTCGCAGCCGATGCCGCACTGCCCGATGATCGCCTTGGCGTCGGCAATTTCTTGCTCGGTGACTTTCTCCACCGTACCGTGCGACTTGGTCACTTCGTGCAGCGCCTTCGTCCACGAGACCGGGTCGCCGATCTTGATCGCCGTGGCGAGCGTTTCGGGACGTCCCACCGCGTTGAGCCGGTTGCGCGCGGTCGAATGGAACAGCTCGAAGAACGGCGCTGCGCCCTCGGCTTGGATGACGGCAAGGCGCGGCATGCGATCGATGAACTCCCATCGCTTGAGCTCGCGCAGCGCCTTACCGAAGGCCGACGTATTTCCCAGGTTGCCTCCCGGCAGAACGATCCAATCGGGCGCATGCCAATCGCGCTGGTCGAGCATCTCGACGATGATGGTTTTCTGCCCTTCGATGCGAAACGGGTTGATGGAGTTCAACAGGTAGATCCCCAGCCGCTCGGTCAACTCGCGGACGAGTGCCAGAATCTGGTCGAAATTGGCTTCCACCTGAAACGTGCGTGCGCCGTATTCGAGAGCCTGCGCCAGTTTGCCGTAGGAGATGTTGCCGTGCGGGATGAAAATCAGCGGGTCGAGACCGGCGGCGCTGGCATACGCGGCCATGGATGCCGACGTGTTGCCGGTGGATACGCAGGCCACGCGGCGCATGCCTAGCCGCCGCGCCTGCGCCACTCCGCACGTCATTCCGTTGTCCTTGAACGATCCCGTCGGATTGAAACCCTGGTGCTTGAAAACCAGTCCGTCGAGCCCGCCGTACTCGGCCGCGTTGGGCGCAGCGAGTAGGGGCGTGTTCCCTTCCCGGAGCGTCACCACCGACCGGAAATCCTCGACGAATGGGATCATCTCGCGATACCGCCAAACACCACTTTGATCGAGTGGAAGATTCGAAATCCGCCGCGACCGCCACAGCGCTTTCATGTGCCCGGCGTCGAGCTGCCAATCCGGGTAGTCCGCCTCCAGCAATCCCCCGCAGCGGGTGCAGTTGTAGATGACTTCGGTGACGGGAAACCGCGCGCGGCAGTTGGCCTCGAAGCAGACGAGTTCAGCGGGCATGAGTTCTCATTGTAGCGGCGAGGTGGCTGAGCCGCTAAAGGGCCTCCGACGGGACGGCCCTGTCACATTCGTCACGCCGGGCTGAACTGGTACTTTTTCCCGAAAACGGCGTCTTGACAGCTTTCCGGGACCGTCATAGACTGTCACGGTCGACGGCTGTGTGATGCCGGTTCACTCCACGAGCGGAGGGCATTGAAGAAATAATTATGGGTAGAACTGGGATTTTGGTACTGAGCATGACGCTCGCGGGAGCGGTCTTCCAGGCGAGTGCGTCGAATATTGTCTCGGACGGGAGTTTCGAGAGCGGCACAGCGAACTCTTATACCGGGGCCATCGGGGATGGCTGGGTGGTGACGGCAGGAACCGGTGCGATCTGTAACGACATTACGTTTGCCGGCTGCGGGAACGCTGGACCTGCCCACACCGGAGATCAGATGGCGTTTCTCGACTGGGCAGATACCCTCGATACAACTGCCCAGACTCTCGCCACCGTCGCCGGGCAGAGCTATACGATCTCCTACTGGGTCGCCGGCTCCCAGCCGAACTTCCTTGAGGTCACTTTTGGCGCCACAACGCTCTTTGATGGAACATCGCCCATCACCGGCCTCGGTTCGTCTGGCGATTACGTGCACTACGTCTTTGACGCCACGGCAACATCTGCGAGCACTGAATTGGCGTTCTCGGGCCAACGCACGGTCGGCGGCGAAATACTTCTTGACGACGTCAGCGTAACGGCCATGCCGGAACCATCCACGTGGCTGTTAACCGGCTTCTGTCTGGTTGCTGCCGTGTTGTACCGCTCCGCGACGAAATCGGGCAGGCGCGAGAAGGCGTAGCCCGCTCATCCAGAACGGCAAGTGACGCATTGCAGCGGGTCAGCATCTCACGACCCCGTGACGCCGCTAAGTGGCGCCTGGTGACGTCAAACCGAACCGTCCGGTGACCCGGATAACTGAGGCCAACGAATTTCGCTTTGGGTGTATACTCGTCCCGATTTGGCCTCGCCATCGGGGCACTCAAACGCACCATTCATAGGAGCCATCACGTGCAAAAGTCCTTAAGCTGCCGGAACACGGGTATCCATCACGTCGGACTGCATGCAAAGGATCCCGCTTCCACTGCGGCGTTCTACCGCGACATGCTGGGCATGCAGATCGTGGGAGGAAGCGGTCCCGAGCATCCACTTGGCGCTAGCGCATTCCTGAGCAGCCGCCCCGACGAGGAGTCGCATGAAATCGCCTTGTTTGCGAACCCGCTTTATGCCCACGTCGCGTTCAAGGTCTCGTCGCTCGGGGAGCTGCGATCGTTCTACGCGCGGGTGCTGGCCAAGCAGGTCCCGGTCAAGTTTGCGTTCAATCACGGCGCGTCATTCGCCTTCTACTTCGAGGATCCGGATGGAAACATGATCGAAATTTATTGGCCGACGGGCGCCCCCTACCGGCAGCCGCATGTGGAACCGCTCGACCTCACGCAATCCGACGAGGCGCTGTTGCAACAGGTGGCTGGCGCTTCCGCGTGAGCGATCCCGTATACTAGCCTCGATGCTGGCGGTGCATCTCGAAAATAGGCGTGTTGCAGTCAAGCGCGTTCCGAGGCCCCGTGTGCCTCGCGGTTTTGCCCTGATTCGCCTGCTTTGCGGCGGCATCTGCAATACCGATCTCGAATTGCAGCGCGGCTACTACGATTTTTCCGGCGTTCCCGGCCACGAGTTTGTCGGGGAAGTCGTAGAGGCAAGCCGCAAGGATCTCATCGGGCGCCGCGTCGTCGGCGAGATCAATCTCGATTGCGGCTGCTGCGACTGGTGCCGCAAGGGGCTCGGCCGCCATTGCCCAAAACGTACCGTGCTCGGCATTGTGAAGCATCCCGGGGCGTTTCGCGAATTCCTC